>Ga0315281_10008975_pt1 | contig 13920 bp, 14 predicted proteins | sample YL17G07_0_MG_FD_204540 | JGI IMG/M metagenome (GOLD analysis project Ga0315281, IMG submission 204540) | Sediment microbial communities from Yellowstone Lake, YNP, Wyoming, USA - YL17G07_0 | ecosystem: Environmental > Aquatic > Freshwater > Lake > Sediment | place: USA: Wyoming | collected...
GTCGGCGCCGCCCGCGTCTGGACCGGCGCTATTGCGGCGCTTGGGATTTGGATCACCGGCGCCGATGGCGACAACAGGTAATGCAGGCCCAGCCCCAGGGCCAGACCCGTCGCTACGCCGCCGGCTGCAATACCTATCTTGGCCCTGTCCACGGCTGGGCGGTAGAACTCGGAGTCGCGGACGGCGCGATCGACGTGCCTCGAGGTGATGCCGTGCTCGTCATCGGCGAAGGCGGCGAGCAGCGACTTGTCGGCAAGTATGTTGACGCGCCGCGTCAGGCCCTCCGAAGCCCTGGCGATGCGGCGCACGGCTTGGGGTGCGAACACCTTCGGGCCGCGGTAACCGGCCGCGCGCATGCGAAAGTCGAGATAGGCGTCGATGTCCGAGCGCAACAGCGGCGCGAGGCGGAAGCTCTGCGTGATGCGCTCCCTCAATTGGCGCATGTGCGGCAGGTTCAGATGCTGGTCCAGCTCGGGTTGGCCGAACAGCACGATCTGCAGCAGTTTGGAATGGCTGGACTCGAGGTTGGAAAGCAGCCGGATTTGCTCCAGCGTTTCCAGTGGCATGGCGTGGGCTTCGTCGATCAGCACCACCACGCGCCGGTCCTGGCTGTAGAGCCGTATCAGGTGATCCTGCAGCATGCGCAGCAGCAGTTGGCGTTCCTTGCCGACGTCCATTTTCAGCTCGTCGGCAATGGCGTAGAGCATTTCATCGCGCGCGAGCGAGGGGTTGGACAAAAGTATGGTGTCGACGTGTCCGGGCAGCCGCTCGATCAGAACGCGGCACAGCATGGTCTTGCCGCTGCCCACCTCGCCCGACACCTTGACGATACCTTCGCCGTTGGTGATGGCGTAGAGCAACGCCTCCAGCGTCGCGCCGCGGTTGGCGCCGCCGAAAAAAAAGTCGGTGTGCGGGGTGATGCGAAAGGGCGGTTCGTTCAGACCAAAGTGATTCAGGTACATGGCGCCGCCTATTTCTTGTCCTGGTGTTCCATGCGCGAATACAGGGTGGTGCGGTTGATACCGAGCATCCGCGCCGCCTGGCTGACGTTGCCGTGGCTCAGGCGCATCGCCGCCTCGATATAACGGCGCTCCCAGGCCCTGAGCATGTCGTCGAGATTGAACTGGCGCTCGTGCTGCAGGTGACTCTGCGCCTGCTCGATCAGCGTCTGCGGATCGTCCGACGGGCCCGGTTCCGTCGCCGCCCCCGACTGCGGCTCGGAATCGAGTTCAGGCTCGAGTTCCAGCGCGGAGAGTTTCTGTCCCGGATACTTGGCGGTGAGCCGAATGACGATATTCTTGAGCTCGCGCACATTGCCGGGGAAGCGGTATTCGCGCCACAGGGCGGTTGCGCCGTCGTCCAGCGCGAACGGCGCGAGCTTGGCGCGCTCGGCGTAGTAGCGGCTGAAATGCGCCAGCAGCAGCATCTTGTCCTCGCCCATTTCGCGCAGAGGGGGGACGCGAATCGAAAACACCGACAGGCGGTGGTACAGGTCGGCGCGGAAGCGCCCGCTCTTTATTTCCTGGCGCAGGTCATGGTTGGTGGCGGCGATCACGCGCGCGTGCGATATGCGCTGCTGGGTCTCGCCGACGCGCTGGAATTCGCCGTTCTCGAGCACGCGCAGCAGCTTGACCTGCAGTTCCAGGGGCAGTTCGCCGATCTCGTCCAGGAACAACGTGCCTTCCCCAGTGTCCTCGAAATAGCCGGACTTGTTCGCGCTGGCGCCGGTGAACGCTCCCTTGGCGTAGCCGAACAAGGTGGATTCGACCAGCGTTGGGGCGATAGCCGCGCAATTCAGCGCCAACCAGGGTTTGTCCTTGCGCGAGGACAGGCGGTGCAGACAGTTGGCGACCACTTCCTTGCCGCTTCCCGATTCGCCCTCGATCAGCGCCGGGAAAGGCGAATCGGCGTACTGGCTGATCTGGCTTTTCAGATGTTCCAGCGCCGGGCTTGTGCCGATCAGCAATGCACCCTCCGCCGCGGCGTCGCCGGAAATCTCCGCACTGCGGAACTGCAGCGCGTGCAGCAGGAGCTTTTTCAGGCTCTCGGTATTGCACGGCTTGGCCACGAAATCGGTCGCACCGAGCGTGCGCGCGTGACGCGCATTGGCGGCATCGTTCTGGCCCGAAAGCACCAGTATTTTCATCGCCGGCGAGTGTGCGAGCAGTTCGGCGACGAGCCGGAAGCCCTCGTCGGGCCGGTGCGGCACGGGTGGCAGGCCGAGATCGACCAGCGCCAGCTGCGGCGCAGCGTCCAGGCCGCGCACCAGACTCACCGCGTGACTGCGCGAGTCGCTCGCCATCACCTTGAAGTCCTTGCCCAGAGCGTAGGCGAGGGTGTCGATGATAAGCGGATCGTCGTCGACGATCAGCAGGCTGGGTTTGTCAGCCACCGGTATTGCTTTCGATGCATCGGAGGAAGGCTTGCTCCATCGAGTCTTCTGCGCACCCCAAGAGTACTTTCCCGTCAGGCAGGATCGAGACCTTCGGGGCGCACCCCAAAGGTACTTTCCCGTCAAGCAGGATCGAGACCTTCGGGGCGTAGCTTTGCATCAGGGCGCGTGGGCTGCCGGAAAAGCGCAGCCGGCCCCGGTGCAGCACCACCATGTGCTCGCAAATTTCTTCAACGTCGGAGAGGACGTGGGAAGTGAAGAACAGGGTGCGGCCCTGTTCGCGCACATTCCGCAGGAGTTGTTTGACGCGCGCGCGCGCCAGCGGATCGAGCCCGCTCATCGGTTCGTCCAAAATCAGCAGGTCGGGTTCCGCCAGCAGGCAGGCCGCCAGACCCAGCTTTTGCGTCATCCCCTTTGAATACGCGCGCACCGGCTGATCCAGGGCCGCCGCGTCCAGATCGAGCGCGGCGAACATGGCGCGCACCTTGTCTTCGCCGGCAACGCGCGAGTCCAGCATGAGCATATAGTCGAGGAAGTCGCGGCCGGTCAAAAAATAGGGAGGCATGAACCGCTCCGGCAGGTAGGCCAGCTGCGCGCGGGCCCGGCTATCCGTGTGCCTGGTGCCGAATATCTCGATCCGGCCGCTGTCGACGTGGCAGAAGTCGAGTAGGCACTTGATTAGTGTGGTCTTGCCGGCGCCATTGATGCCGACCAGGCCGACGCTCATACCTGCGGCAATCTCTAGATCGATCCCCTGGAGCACTGCCTGGCGGCCATAGTTCTTCCTTATCTGGTCGAAGCGGACAGCCGATTGCGTCATTGGGTGCGCCAGGCTATGCAAAGCAAATACTATAACAGGCAACATCAGGCAATGTGACCGTGACCGCGGCTGCAGGCACGGGTCGCGGAAACTTGTGCCCGCATCAGTCTGGTAGAATGCGCGCTCTTCGCTTCCTGCAGCTGCCATCCACGTGCCGACGATACCTGCAACAGACAATCTGGTCGAGGTCGAAGACGTAAATTTTGCCTACGACAGGCGTCAGATCCTGAAGGGCGTCAACCTCAGTATCGGCCGCGGCCAGGTGGTCGCCATCATGGGGCTGTCCGGTTGCGGCAAGACCACGCTGCTGCGCCTGATCGGAGGCGCACTGCGGCCCACCCGGGGCGAGGTGCGCATCGACGGCAAGGCGGTGGCCGGGCGCAGCCACGACGAACTGTTCGCGCTTCGCCGCAGGATGGGGATGCTGTTCCAGTTTGGCGCGCTGTTTACCGACATGTCGTGCTACGACAACGTCGCGTTTCAGATGCGCGAGCACACTGATCTGCCGGAGGCGTTGATCGACGATCTGGTGTTGATGAAGCTGCAGGCCGTCGGCCTGCGCGGCGCCCACCGGCTCATGCCGTCGGAGCTCTCGGGCGGGATGGCCAGGCGCGTGGCGCTGGCGCGCACCACGGCGCTCGATCCCATGCTGATCATGTACGACGAGCCGTTCGCCGGCCTGGACCCGGTGTCCATGGGGGTCATCGGCCAGCTGATCCGGCGTCTGAACGACTCCCTCGGTGCCACTTCCATCATCGTCACTCACGACGTGGCCGAGGCGCTGCAACTCGTGGACTACGTATATTTCATGTCCGACGGCATGATCGTCACGCAGGGGACGCCGGATGAACTGCGCGCGTCCGACAAGCCGTTCGTGCATCAGTTCGTCCATGGAGAAATGGATGGCCCGATGCCTTTCCACTACCCGGCGGACGACTATGCGCGCGACCTGCGCGCCACGGAAGCATGATGAGCGCAGTGACCGGCGTTCTCGAAACCCTCGGCGGGCGCGCAACCAGCGCCATCCACCGCCTCGGTTTCGCCAGCCGCTTTCTTCTGTTGACGCTGCGCAACTCCGGCATGTGCTTTCGCCGCTTCTCGCTGGTTGTGCGCGAGATCTATTTCGCCGGCGTACTGTCCCTGATCATCATCCTCGTGTCGGGGCTGTTCGTGGGCATGGTTCTGGGCCTGCAGGGCTACGACACCCTGGTGCGCTACGGCTCCTCCTCGGCGCTGGGCGTGCTCGTCGCGCTGTCGCTGGTGCGCGAGCTCGGGCCGGTGGTGGCTGGTCTGTTGTTCGCCAGTCGCGCCGGCTCGGCCATCACCGCGGAAATCGGCTTGATGAAGGCCACCGAACAACTGGCCGCGATGGAGATGATGGCGGTGGATCCGATCGCGCGCGTGATAGCTCCCCGCTTCTGGGCCGGGGTGATCTCGATGCCGATGCTGGCTGCCATGTTCTCCGCCATGGGCGTGTTCGGCGGCTATTTGGTCGGGGTGCAGCTGATCGGCGTCGATGCGGGTTCGTTCTGGTCGCAGATGCAGGATTCGGTCGACTTCGAAGAGGATATTCTCAACGGCGTGATCAAGAGCGTGGTGTTCGGCATCGCGGTTACCTGGATAGCGGTGTTCGAGGGCTATGACGCGCCGCCTACTGCCGAGGGCGTATCGGGGGCGACGACGCGCACTGTGGTGACTTCGTCTCTGGCGATACTCGCGCTGGATTTCATGCTGACTGCATTCATGTTTCGGGGGGCATAAAGATGATGAAGCGTAAGGCGCTGGACCTTTGGGTTGGGGTGTTTGTCGCCATTGGCCTGGGCGCGCTGCTGTTCCTGGCGCTCAAAGTGGGCAATCTTGCATCGTTCTCCAGCGCCGAAACATATCTACTCAAGGCGAATTTTGATAACATTGGCGGCCTGAAGAAGCGGGCGCCGGTCAAAAGCGCAGGGGTGGTCGTCGGGCGGGTCGAGGACATCGTTTTCGACAGCGAAGCGTACGAAGCGACGGTCGCGTTCTCGGTCGAAAAGCGCTACGAGTTTCCGAAGGACACCTCGGCCAAGATCCTGACCGCGGGATTGCTGGGTGAGCAGTATATCGGCCTTGCGGCCGGTGGCGACGCGGTGAAGTTGAAAAGCGGCGACAAGTTGAAGATTACGCAGTCGGCAGTGGTGCTGGAAAACCTGATCAGCCAGTTCCTGTTCAACAAGGCGGCAGACGGCAACAAGGACAATAAATAGAAGGTTGTTCCGGAAATTGCGGAGCGGCCGCTGAATCACCCGGGAACCGGGGCAGCACGCAAAGAGTCCTGCCGCTTCCCCCTGGCCCCCGTTTCGTAAGGAGCACGAGGAAGGATGATGATCATGTCGCGACGATTTCTCCGATTGTCCCTGCTCGCCACGCTCGTCGGCCTGAGCGGCTGCGCCACGACCGGCGGCAGCCCCGGCGACCCGCTCGAAGGCTACAATCGCGCCATGTTCGGCTTCAACGAGGGCGTGGACAAGGCAATCATCAAGCCCCTGGCCAGCGGTTACAGGACGGTGATGCCGGAATTTGCGCGCACCGGCGTGACCAATTTCTTCGCCAACCTGGGCGACCTGTGGATCGGCATCAACAATATCCTTCAAGGCAAAGTCGGCGCCGGCGCGAGCGATTTCGGCCGCTTCGCCATGAATTCCACCATCGGTATCCTGGGCCTGTTCGATGTGGCCAGCAACGCCGGGCTGGAAAAGCACAACGAGGATTTCGGCCAGACGCTGGGGCGCTGGGGCGTCGGGGGCGGGGCTTATGTGGTGCTACCGCTTCTCGGGTCGAGCAATGTGCGCGACGGCTTCAGCCGCCTGGTCGTCGACTGGCACGGCGACCCCGTGTGGTATGTGGGCAATATTCCGACGCGCAATGAATTGCTCGGGGTGCGCGGCGTCGACGACCGCGCCAACCTGCTCGACGTCAGCCGCTTGGCGGAAGAAGCGGCGCTGGACCACTATGCCTACGTGCGCGACGCGTTCCTGCAGCGCCGCCGCAGCCTGATTTACGACGGCGAGCCGCCGCCGGAAGCGGAGCCGGCCAAGTCATCGGACTCCGGCGAAAGCAGGGACGCGGCGGCGCGTGTCGAAACCACACCGGCGCAGATCATCACCCAGCGGGGCGAACGGATCGCCACCGCTGCCGACGAGGAACTCACCCCGGCGAAGGAATTTGCCGGTGTCGCTGCGCCGCCGGCCGCCGCCGGGCAGGAGTTTCCCCGCGTGACCGGGGCCGTCTACGAACCCAGGATCCCCGCCAATTACGCGGCGTTGCTCGCGGTATCGGCCGAAGCGCATGCCGGTCTGGTGCGAACCAGCCTAAGGCCATGATGAAATTGCTTTTTGCGCTGTGTTTTTCCGTGTTCGCGGCTGCGGCCTCGGCGCAGGATATCGCGCCCGACGCGCAGGTGAAAAAGATCACCAATGAAGTCATCGAGGTCATCAAGCAGGACAAGGATATCCAGGCGGGCAATCGGAAGAAGATCGATCAACTGGTCGACGCCAAGGTGTTGCCGCATTTCAACTTCAGCCGCATGACCGCCCTCGCCATGGGGCGCAACTGGCCCAAGGCGAATACGGAGCAGCAGAAGATCCTGACCAACGAATTCCGTACCTTGCTGGTGCACACCTACTCGGGCGCGTTGTCGACGTATAAGAATCAGGTGATCGAGTTCAAGCCGCTGCGTGCGGCCGCGGGAGATACGGACGTAACGGTGAGGACCCAGGTCAAACAGCCGGGCACCGAGCCGGTCAGCATCGATTACGGCATGGAAAAAACCCCCAATGGCTGGAAAGTGTATGACGTCGTGGTCGGCGGCGTGAGCCTCGTCACCAACTACCGCGAGACCTTCAATGCCGAGATTCGCGACGCTGGCGTCGACGGCCTGATCAAGTCTCTTGTCAGCAAGAACCGCTCCCTGGAAACCCAGGCCAGCTCCAAGCCCAAGTGATCACCCAACAAGGCGACCGACTGCTGGTCGAGGGGCCGGTCACGATCGCCACCGTTTCCGCGCTCCTGGTGCAATGCCGTGCGCTGCTCGCGCAAGGGGTGGCGGTGCTCGATTTCAAAGACGTCACCGAAGTCGACTCCGCCGCAGTGGCGCTGGCGCTGGAGTGCATGCGCGAGGCGCGCCGGCGCACGATCCGATTGTCAATTGCCAACCTCCCGGAAGCCATGCAGCACCTTGCCGAACTTTACGCCGTATCCGAGTTGTTGCAGGCCGACCCGGTCTGATTCTCGCCCCGCCGCCACGCGGCGATGTACATGAAACCCGCGATTCAGATTCAGCAGGTGCACAAGCGCTTCGGCGCGGTTCAGGCGCTTTCGGGCATCGACCTGGAAGTGGCGCCGGGGGAGTTCTTCGGTCTGCTTGGACCCAATGGCGCGGGTAAAACCACATTGATCAACATTCTCGCGGGGCTGACGCGGGCAGACCTCGGCAGTGTGCGCGTCATGGGGTACGATGTCATCGCCGACTACCGCGAGTCGCGCCGGGCGCTGGGCGTGGTGCCGCAGGAACTGGTGTTCGATCCTTTCTTCAGCGTGCGCGAGACCTTGCGCTTCCAGTCCGGGTATTTTGGGCTGAGGCAAAACGGCGCCTGGATCGACGAGGTCATGCACCACCTGGATCTCACCGGCAAGGCCGACGCCAACATGCGCTCGCTCTCCGGCGGCATGAAGCGGCGCGTGTTGGTGGCGCAGGCGCTGGTGCACAAGCCGCCGGTGATCGTGCTGGACGAGCCGACTGCCGGCGTGGACGTGGAGCTGCGCCAGGGCTTATGGGAGTTCGTGCGCGGCTTGAACCGCGACGGCCACACTATCGTGCTGACCACGCATTACCTCGAGGAGGCCGAAGCCTTGTGCGGGCGCATCGCCATGCTAAAGCAAGGGCGCGTGGTGGCGCTTGACACCACCAGCAAGCTGATCAACCGCAGGGACAGCCTGTATCTGAAGCTGCGCATCGCCGGCGCAGCGCTGCCTGGGGCCCTGGCGGCGCGCGTGCGCGACAGCCACGATGCAGTGCATACCCTGCGCCTGCGCAGCTACGCCGAGGTCGAAGGCGTGCTTGCCCAGGTGCGCGAGGCGGGGGCGCAGATCGAGGACCTGGAGTTGCTGCAGCCGGATCTGGAAGACGTGTTCGTGCAGATCATGAATATGGGGGAGGGGGGAGAGAGAAAAGGCGTGCGCGGCGCCGCCGCCTTGTCGCCGGCTCCGGTCCCGCCGAATCGATGAGCGGGTTTGGCACGCTGCTGTACAAGGAACTCCTGCGCTTCTGGAAAGTGGCGTTCCAGACCGTCGGCGCGCCGGTGCTGACGACGCTTTTGTACCTGCTCATTTTCTCCCACGTGATGCAGGGGCAGGCACGGGTGTATGGCGCGGTACCCTACTCGGCCTTTCTCGTGCCGGGCCTGGTGATGATGGCGGTGCTGCAAAACGCGTTTGCGAACAGTTCCTCTAGCCTGATCCAGTCCAAGATCACCGGCAACATCATTTTCGTGCTGTTGCCGCCGTTGTCATACTGGGATTTTTTTGCCGCCTATGTGCTCGCTTCCGTGGTGCGCGGCATGGTTGTCGGCGTCGGGGTGCTGCTGGTGTCTCTTGGTTTCGCCGAACTCTCGTTCGAACACCCGCTGTGGATAATCGCATTTGCCGTCACCGGCAGCGCGATTCTGGGCACGCTCGGGCTGATTGCGGGCATCTGGGCCGAGAAATTCGATCAGGTCGCTGCGTTCCAGAGTTTTCTCATCATGCCGCTCACCTTCCTGTCGGGAGTCTTCTACTCGATACATTCGCTGCCGGTCTTCTGGCAGAGGCTGTCGCACTTTAACCCGTTTTTCTACATGATCGACGGGTTTCGCTACGGTTTTTTCGGCGTGTCCGATATCGATCCGGTGCTGAGCCTCGGCGTCGCCGGCGCCAGCCTGCTGCTGCTCACCGCGCTTACCCTGGTGCTGCTTAAGCGCGGCTATAAACTACGCCACTGAAAGGGCCACTATGGTTACAGCGGAAGACGTCAAGACTTACATCGAGCACGGCCTGCCTTGCGAGCATATCGAACTCGTCGGCGACGGCCAGCATTTCCAGGCGCTGATCGTTTCGGCCGAGTTCCGCGGCAAGAGCCGGGTACAGCGGCACCAGCGCGTTTACCAGGCCCTGGGTGAGCGCATGCGCGAGGAGGTTCACGCGCTGTCGATGCAGACCCTCACTCCGGAGGAGTGGCGTGAACAATCTGGAGGAGTGGCGTGAACAGCCCGCCTGAAGAACGCGCGCATGGATAAACTGCTGATTCAAGGCGGCGTGCCGCTCGCGGGCGAGGTGCGCATCTCCGGCGCAAAAAACGCGGCGCTGCCGATCATGTGTGCGGCGCTGCTGTCGCCGGCGCCGCTGCGGCTCAGCAATGTGCCGCATCTGCGCGACGTCACCACTTTGTTGAATCTGCTCGGTGGCATGGGCATTTCCGTGTCGCTGGATGAAAAGCTCGGACTGGAACTCGATGCCCGGCGCCTGCACACGCCGCTGGCACCCTACGAACTGGTCAAGACCATGCGCGCCTCCATCCTGGTGCTCGGGCCGCTGCTCGCGCGCTGCGGCGAAGCGCGGGTATCCCTGCCCGGCGGCTGCGCCATCGGCCAGCGTCCGGTCGACCTGCACATCAAGGGCCTGCAGGCGATGGGCGCGGATATCCGGGTCGAGCAGGGATACATCATCGCGCGGGCGCCGCGGCTGAAGGGCGCGCGCATATTCAGCGACCTGGTCACCGTCACCGGCACCGAGAACCTGATGATGGCGGCGTGCCTGGCCGAAGGCACCACTGTAATCGAGAACGCCGCGCGCGAACCGGAAGTGGTTGATCTCGCGGCCTGCCTCAAGGCGATGGGGGCGAACGTTGACGGCGCCGGCAGCGATACGATTACGATCGAGGGCGTGAGCGCGCTCGCCGGTGCTGCGCACCGCATCATGCCCGACCGCATAGAGACCGGTACCTTCCTCGTGGCTGCCGCCGCGACCGGCGGATCGGTGCGGCTGCGCAACACCAGTGCACGCATACTCGAAGCAGTCGTGGACAAGCTGCGCGAGGCCGGCGCGAAGATCACGGCGGAGGACGACAGCATCGTCCTCGAGATGGACGGCACACCGAAAAGCGTCAACCTGCGCACCGCGCCTTACCCGGCGTTCCCGACCGACATGCAGGCGCAATTCATGGCGCTCGACTGCATTGCGCGGGGTACCGCGGTGCTGACCGAGACCATTTTCGAGAATCGCTTCATGCACGCGCTCGAACTGCAGCGCCTGGGTGCGGACATCGAGATTTCCGGAAACACCGCGGTAGTCAAGGGCGTGCCGCAACTGGACGGCGCGACGGTGATGGCGACCGATCTGCGGGCCTCCGCCAGCCTGGTGATCGCCGGACTGGTAGCCAAGGGAGAAACCGCGGTGGAGCGCATCTACCATCTTGACCGCGGTTACGAATGCATCGAAGAGAAGTTGTCCCAGCTCGGCGCGCGTATCAGGCGCGTCCATTGAGGGCCGGTTGCGAAATGCGTTTGGCAACGAGCCGTTTCAAGGGAGCATGAGGGGGGTATCCCCTGATGTCGAATACATTTTCCGGGAACGGCGTTTGCCGCGGAGGACGCGGTAAAATCGCGTTTTCGATCAGGCGCCACTGTGACACAAATCACCATCGCTCTGTCCAAGGGCCGGATCTTCGAGGAAACCCTGCCGCTGCTCAAGGCGGCAGGCGTGGTTCCGCGCGACGATCCGGAAACTTCGCGCAAGCTGATCATCGCCACCAGCAGGCAGGGTGTGCGACTGATCATCGTGCGCGCGTCTGATACTCCGACCTATGTCCAATACGGGGCCGCTGACATGGGCATCGCCGGCAAGGACGTGCTGCTCGAACATGGCGGGGACGGGCTGTACCAGCCGCTCGACCTCGGGATCGCCGCTTGCCGCATGATGGTCGCGGTAGCGCAGGGTTTCGACTATGCCGAGGCGGTGAAGCGGGGCGCGCGGCTGCGCGTCGCCACCAAATACCTGCAGACGGCGCGGGAGCATTTCGCCGCGAAGGGCGTGCACGTCGACCTGATCAAGCTCTACGGCTCGATGGAACTCGCCCCGCTGGTGGGGCTGGCCGACGCCATCGTCGACCTGGTGTCGAGCGGCAACACGCTGAGGGCAAACAAGCTGCGCGCGGTGGAGGAGATCGTTCCGGTCTCGGCGCGGCTGATAATCAACGTGGCGGCGCTGAAGCTGAAACGTGCGGCGATTCAGCCGCTGGTCGATGCCTTTGCCGCGGCTACGAAGAAACGCGATGGTTGAAATCGCGCGCCTCTCCAGTCGCGACGCGGATTTTGACGCCCGCCTCGCGCGGCTCACCGCTTTCGACGCCGCCCAGGACGAGACGGTGGACCGGACCGTGGCCGAGATCCTCGCCGCGGTGAAAAGCCGCGGCGATGCAGCGGTGCTCGAATATACCGCCCGCTTCGATGGCGTGACGGCAAAAACGCTGGCCGAACTGGAGTTGCCGCGCCAACTGTTGATGCGCGCCCGCGACGGGCTGCCCGGGGTGCAGCGCGAGGCGCTGGAACAGGCGGCCCTGCGCGTGCGCCGCTACCACGAAAAGCAACTGGCGCAGTCGTGGCAATACACCGAAGCCGATGGCACGGTGCTCGGCCAAAAGGTGACGCCGCTCGACCGGGTCGGCCTGTATGTGCCAGGTGGCAAGGCGGCCTATCCGTCTTCGGTGCTGATGAATGCGATTCCCGCCAAAGTGGCCGGGGTGGCGGAGCTTGTAATGGTAGTGCCGACGCCGCGCGGCGAGAAGAACGAACTGGTGATGGCGGCGGCAGCCATCGCCGGCGTGGACCGGGTGTATGCCGTCGGCGGGGCGCAGGCGGTGGGCGCGCTCGCCTATGGCACCCAGACCATAGCCCAGGTGGACAAGATCGTCGGTCCGGGCAATGCTTACGTCGCGGCGGCAAAGCGCCGCGTGTTCGGCGTGGTCGGCATCGACATGGTGGCGGGGCCGTCGGAGATCCTGGTGATCTGCGACGGTGCGGCGCCGATGGCGAAATACCCCGACTGGATTGCGATGGACTTGTTCTCGCAGGCCGAACACGATGAAGTGGCGCAGGCCATGCTGATCTGTCCGGATGCCGCCTTCATCGAGGCGGTGGCGGCGAGCATGGAGCGGCTGCTGCCGCAGATGCCGCGGCGCGAAGTGATTGCCGCCTCTCTCAAGGCGCGGGGCGCGCTGATCGAAGTGCGCAGCCTGGAGGAAGCCTGTGCCATTGCCAACCGCATCGCCCCCGAGCATCTGGAACTGGCCGTCGCCGAGCCGGAAAAGCTCGTCGGCAGCATACGCCATGCCGGCGCCATATTCATGGGCCGCTACAGCTCCGAGGCGATCGGCGACTACTGCGCGGGTCCCAATCACGTGTTGCCGACGTCGCGCAGCGCGCGCTTTTCCTCCCCCTTGGGCGTGTACGACTTCCAGAAACGTTCCAGCCTGATACAGGTGTCCAGGGCGGGTGCCCAGACCCTCGGAAAAATCGCCGCCATCCTGGCCGATGGCGAAGGCCTGTCGGCGCATGCGCGCTCCGCGGAGTATCGTCTCGACAAATGAAAATATTACCCAAGGATCTGGTGCGCGAGGAAGTGCTGGCGCTTACCGCCTATCATGTGGGTGAGGCCGCCGGCATGCTCAAGCTCGACGCGATGGAGAACCCGTACCCGTTGCCGCAGGAATTGCGGCGCGAGATTGCCGACCTAGTGGCGTGCGCGGCGCTCAACCGGTATCCGAACCCGCAGGCGCCTGAACTGAAACAGCGACTGCGCCAGACGATGGCGATTCCAGCGGCGTTCGACATTCTCCTCGGCAACGGCTCGGACGAACTCATCCAGATCATGATCCAGGCGCTGGCGCGGCCCGGCGCGGTGGTGCTTGCGCCGGATCCCACATTCATCATGTATCGCATGGACGCGCTTATCAACCGCATGCGCTATGTGGGGGTACCGCTGGAGCCGGACTTCACCCTCGATTGCACGCGTTTTCTCGCCGCGGTCGAGGAGCACCAGCCGGCGCTCACGTTCATCGCCTACCCGAACAATCCGACCGGGAATCTGTTTCCCGAAGCGGATGTGCAGCGCATTCTGCAGGCCGCGCCCGGGCTGGTGGTGCTCGACGAGGCCTACCATGCGTTTGCGCGGAAGAGTTTCATGCAGCGTCTGGCCGAACATCCCAACCTCGTCGTCATGCGCACCTTGTCGAAAATCGGCATGGCCGGACTGCGCCTGGGATATGCGGCGGGCAGCCCGGAATGGATGCGCGAATTCGACAAGGTGCGCGCGCCCTACAACGTGAATGTGCTGACGCAACTGGTGGCCGAAAGATTGCTCGCGCATGCCGGCGTGCTGGAGGAGCAGGCGGCCGCGATCCGCGGCGAGCGCGGCCGGCTCGAGACGGAGTTCGAGCGCACACCCGGGGTGACCGCGTTTGCGAGCGACGCTAATTTCCTGCTCGTGCGCGTGCCCGACGCGGGCAGGGTGTTTGCAGGCATGAAAGGGCGAGGCGTGCTGGTGAAAAACCTCCACGGGAGCCACTCGCTGCTGGCGCAGTGCTTGCGCATTACCGTGGGCACGGCGGAAGAGAACACGCAGTGCCTGGCGGCCCTGCGTGACT
>Ga0315281_10008976_pt1 | contig 13918 bp, 15 predicted proteins | sample YL17G07_0_MG_FD_204540 | JGI IMG/M metagenome (GOLD analysis project Ga0315281, IMG submission 204540) | Sediment microbial communities from Yellowstone Lake, YNP, Wyoming, USA - YL17G07_0 | ecosystem: Environmental > Aquatic > Freshwater > Lake > Sediment | place: USA: Wyoming | collected...
GCGTGAGGGTGTCATAGCCCACACCAGAAAAGAAGAACACCGGAGGCATGAAGGGCTTTGCCAGGACAGTCCTGACTGTGGAGAAAGAGAGCATAAGCCCTCAAGCTTCAGGATATTCTTGGGATTGTCAAATGAACGGGAGAAAGCGGACGGCTCAAAACGATCGCCCTTCTCACCCGCCCGACCCCGGCGCGCCGAGACGCGCCTTGTCCCAAGCAAGGCCGCAGGGGAGAAATAACCGGAGGAGTATTTTTTGTGGCACGTTAGACCCTCAATGGTACGGACACATGGCGCAACAGGAGAACACTCTAGCAGGCTGCTCAAAAAGTTCGTCCAGCAAGGCCGCAGCCGATGAAAGCACCGGAGGCGTACCGTTTCTCACCCGCCCACCCCAAGCTGCCAAGACAGCTTGTACTCCGAGTGGGCTACGTTGAGGAGGCTTTCGAGGAGAGAACGCCGCTGGTGGGCTTTTTCAGCCGTCTGCTAAACGAAAGGAGGGAGCGGCGCATACACCACCGGGCACCCAATCAACCGTTCCAACCAGGGGGCCATCAGATCTTCGCTCAGTGGGGCTCGGTTCAATCGAGCTTCGATGTGAAATCCTGTCTCGTTGCCGACGATCCCGATAATGGCGGAGGCATCCTCCCCATCTGGAAGCAGTTGCTGTGTTTGAAACTCGCAGAGGGTACTGTAGAGGCGGCCGTCAGGTTCGATTGCAGATCGAATCTCCGGCAAATCGTCGAGCGGACAATGCACCGAGCAGCGATAGACGGAGCGGACAGTGGATTCAATCGCTTGAAAGTCAACCAGCGCGTCCTCTGAGAAGCCTGTCAGATAGGCCCGGACGCTGGCTGGTTCCGGTGCAGAGGTCGCGGCCAATTTACTGGCCGGCACCAGGAACTCGTAGGCGTCTGCCGTGTTGTATTCGAACTGACAGGGCCCGAAGGCGTCGGGCCAGGAACAGAAAAATGGCACGGAGGGATCGACCGGACGCAACATCAGCTGCTGCTTCTCCACCGATGTCTCGATCGGAAGCTCCAACAGCGTGATCGCTTCGAGAAACGCCGTGCGCCTTTCCTCCAGCCACTGCACCCGCTCGGCATCCCCGCGCGTCTCGCCGGGGGTGATGACCTCTTTCGTCTGGAGCCGTACGCGGATAAACGAATGAGCATGGCGAAATCCCAGCCAGAGCATGCTGCGGGGATCGTGCAGCCGTAACGGATCGCGAATGCGCCAAGGATGGCTGATCGAGCAGTAGGTGCCCACATCTTGATAGCGCTGGTATACCGTGTGGTAGGCCCCGGCCAGAAGAAAAAAGTCGCCTCGCCAACCCTCTCGGACCTGGATCAGGGTCACATCTTCCGTGGACCAGGCGTCCAGCTGGTCGAAATCCTCAGGAGACTCGACCGTCCACTCTTCGACATAACAAATGACATCTCTCGCAGGCACCGCCGGCTTCAATCCCAACGCAGCCAGCCGTTCGCCCACGACGAGCACCTGACCGAAGGTCAGCGGGGTCGTCGTTTCCCAACGGCGTTCACGCACGGCGGGTCATCGCTCCTCCCGGCTCATCAACGCGCCGGGCGCAGAGCCTTCTGCTCGATCGTCGTATCGGCGAGGTACCGATCGATCCCATCCTTCAGAGTCTCCGCCAGTAACTGTTGCACATCGTCTCCGCTAAACCAGAACACGGTATCGCGTTGTGCCCCCTCGACGCTTCTGATCGTCGCGCTCTGGTCGCCAAGGTTCCTTGCGGTGATCACCCACTTACTGCTCGTGTTCACCACCGTCGAGAAGAGTCGGCTCTTGGCGTTGACTGAAAAATCGAGCAGCTGCCCGCTGATGACGATGTCGGCATCGTTCAGATTCGTCACAGCCCCGCTGGAAGCCACTCGCACCGTCCAAGCCCGATCCTTCCCTCCGCGCGTTTTTAGACGATCTGCAAGGGCCTGGGCCATCACGTCTCCAGGCCGCTCCCCTGCCACGTTGAAGTAGGTCACCCCGCCCCACAAATGAGTCCGCAGACCGAGTCGACTCTTCTCCAGTCGCCGATCCTCGAAGGTTTCAATAACGATCCTAACCGGTTCCGTCTCCAGGTATTGCGCCGCCGTTTGCTTCTGCTGAAGATCCAGATAGAACGTTTTCCCGGTACCCCCGCAGCCCGCTCCCATCAGCAGGCTGGCCGCGAACACAATACCAACGCCCAGTCGTCCAATTGTCCGTTTCACGATTTGACCCTCCTTGCGATTGGCCACCCCACCGTTGAAGCGAACCCAGTGTACCCAAGTTGCTGATCAGAGACAAATGCCGGCGCGGGCAGGATGCTGAAACAGGCCGCCAGCCTGTCTTGTTCATTTGGTCTGTTCGGTCTGTCTGGTCCATCTGGTCTCTCTGGTTCAACCAAATAATCGAGACAGACCGGGATTGTCCCAGACGTATGGACCATCGAAGGTCCAGCGCGCCACAATAGCTTTCCCGCGGCCTGCTAGCGGGTGACGATCGGTAGGAGCGCCCGAAAGGTCTCGCGGCTGAATTCCGGCACTTGGCCCGACTGAATCCTTGGATCGGTGAACGGCAGGAAGCGGACGATCTTCACAAAGGACCGTTCGGCCAACACGGCGGCAATCTGCGCCTTGCGATCATGGGTAATCGGCAACGTGTACCCCTCGCCGCGGTTCCATTCCCACAACGTCGGCGCCAACGACAGTTCCAGCCCCTGTCCGGCGAGCTGATGAAATCGGTCCACGATCCGTACCTTGTACTGCTTGATCCCCTCCCCCTCCAGTATCAAGGCGCACACAACGTGGTGCCCCCACCAGAAGAGCGTCCGAAAGGCAAAGGCGTTCGAGTCGTGAAAGTGTTTCGGAAAATCCAGATATTGGTAGGGAAAGAATTCGAGATGCTCGCCCTTCACAAAGTGACAATTGGTGGGATCGAAGTCCGGCGGGGTCACGAGCGAGGCTAACGCAACTTCCTCTTTCAACGATGCATGCGTGGCCGCAAGCACGTGGCGCACCTTGGCCATGATCTGCGCCTTGGCGCGAAAGAAATGCTGATCGGCCATCAAGACCGCTTCTTCGGACGTAAACTGTGATGGCATGGTCATCAATCGGCTGGAGGCCGGGCTCGAAGGGCGCCGGCTACTTCTGATGCGTTTCGAACTGGAAGACCGTCAGGTCGTACTGCGCCCGACATTCCGCACAGCGAACCCACACCGCATCTTGAAACACATCCATCTCCCGAACCGACAGGGCGGGAGCATGGGTACCCATACAAGTCTTGAGCGCCACGAGCCCATCAGGCTGCGCAGGATCCGGTTCAGGCAAAGAGGAATCCCCCGTCGATACTTGTCTGGTGATTGTACCGGTGGTCACCCGATGCACCATGCGGCAGGAGCTGCAAGTAAGCACCACGATGCGCTCCGGCTCCACGCGCTTGACCGTTAGACAGAGCGGATGCACCGACCAACATTGTTGGAGAAAGGCACCGCTGCGAATAATCTCTGCCATCGATCGTCCTCACACGCAAAAGCAGGCTGTTAGCCTGGTCTGTCTGGTCTATTCGGTCTGTCTGGTTTGTTTGGTTGGTTGCATGGGACTAACCAGATAGACCAGAAAGACCGGATAGACCAAATGAACAAGACGGGCTAGAGCGCCCACAGAGCCACCATCACCAACACACCGATCACAAAGGGGAGCGCACACGAATAGAGCACTGCCGCCCGAGCCCGGCCCGGCGACTCGTTGCGCGACAGTTGCTCCTTGTAGACGAATTCATGGGAGAGGATCAGCACCGTGAGCATCAGCCCCACCGTCCGACTGGTCCGCGGCCAGGTATAGGAACCGCTGATGATGAAGTTCGCCGTGAAATATCCACTGAAGAGGAGAATCAGCGGCGCCAGAACAAACCGGACTGAGTTTGGGAAAAAGGCATACCAGCCCGAACGGGCTTCCACTGAACTTGATTGTGAGCGGGGATTCACGACCCAACGGCCACTGGAGCCGCGGCCTTTAACAAAGGAGAGGGGATGCCCCCTTGGGCAGCGCGGCAGGTCTTGCACACTCGAGGGCGGGCTTTCAGAAACGAGACTTTACCACTGGCCAGGCAACTGTAATGGACAAACTCTTCGCACAAGGCGCAACGAGACCACCCGCCGGTGAAAAACGTCTTGTTGCGGTAGAGCCCTTCCTTGCAGACCGTGCAGTTCCGGGGCTCAATCCCCAACAGCATCGGCTCCCAAGTCCCGCCGCCTTTTCTGATACTCATGCCGTGAAGTATAGCGAAGCGGTCGGCGGGAAAACAAGGAGGAGGAGGGGAGTGTCCAGGTGCCCTTTTTGCTCGCAGAACGCGCACGATCGGAATGTGCTCGTCCGATGCGCGCAGTAAAGGGCAGCCTTGGCCACTCCCCTAAGAGAAGTAGAGGGAATCGGAAGACCTTCGTTCGGCGCACAATTGAAGGCTCCCTCCCTGGAGAATATGAGAGAGGTCGGTCAATGTCGTGCTGCGCGTTATTTCGACAGAGGCTGAACGGCCCTGACAAGCCCTGGAAGGTTCACCCGGAACTGGTCACAATTTGTGACCAGTTATCCAGCATCGTTTTCAAACTTGCGGTCGTGTTGGCGACCTCAAGTTCTCTCCCATGTGCAATTCAGAAAGCGGCGCCTGACACCATACTCTACATTCTCTGGCTTTCAGGAACTGATCGCAAATTGCGATCAGTTGCGCGCATCTGTGAGTTTCAGTGGGTCAAAGCTTGAGGTAATGGGATTGTGATTTCAAGTTCTCCCCGGGCGGTATTGAACAGAGGTTGGGCTAACGCAACGGTGCCTGACACCGTTATCTTCATCAACCGCCAGTGAAAAGCGTCTTGTTGCGGTAGAGCCCTTCCTTGCAGACCTTGCAGTACCGGTGATCAATCCCCAACAGCATCAGATCCCAAGTGCCACCGACTTTTCTAATACTCATGCATCGGAGCATAGCGAAGGCGAGAGGGCAACACTGGAATGTTATCTCTTCTTCTTGGCAATCAAACCAAACTTGCTGAGCAGCCAGCTTAGTACAGCTTCTTGGTCATCAATCGTTGCTCGACGAACCTGTGCTAGCAGATGGATTCTATCAGGCTTTGGTAATGCGGCATTTTGGAGGCCCTCATTACAGTTCGTGCAAACAGCCCGAAGATTTCCCAGCGTATCCTTCCCACCTTTGGACTTGTCAATTATGTGGCCCATCGTGAGCCGCACAGTGCGGCCACTCGATAACGGATCAGGGTCTCCTGCAGCAACACCACACATTTGGCATGTGTAACCATTACGTTCCAAGACTTTGGCTCTCGTTTCCTTAGATATTCCCCTCTTGAATGCTGGCAGGCGCTTTTTTGTTTCAAGCAGGTATTGGCCAGGCTTTAGATCAGCACGGTCTTTGTGTGAAAGAATCTGCCAGCCATCTTCATTGCGAAGCTCGCGCAGCCGCCTAGCCCACTCAGACACTCCTCCGGCAAAGGATTGAATCTCTTTCGCCTCAACTACAATTCCGATGTTCTCAAGAAGAAACTCAAGAACTAAACGTTTTGAACCTTTCTGGGACGACATAATTTCCTATATGTGCTTTCCGACTCAAGCAGGCGCAATTCGCAATCTTGCTTTTGCAGCATGCTTGGATAGTAAACTCTTCTCTCAAACGCAGCCCGCAAAGCCAACCCTACGGCTTTCGCAACTAACGGTGGGAATGCATTCCCAACCTGTCGATAGGCAATAGTTTTTTTACCTTGGAAATCCCATGTGTCTGGGAATCCCTGTACTCGCGCAACCATCCGAACTGTTAGACGCGGCAATCCCGCCTTATCAAAATGTCCGTCCGGCGCATAATCAGCTATGCCCATGCCATCAACACCTAACTCGCGCCACTTCTGCTTTGCCCTGGTAGGCCCCAAATCAGGCCCCCCATGTTTCTTCGAGCCTCCGACCACTGTTGGGGCAATGCCAGCGGCCCGCCTCGACCAACCCAGGGCTCCCCTCCATCCATTCGCTCCCATTAGGTCAACTAACGTCTCTCCAACGGTGCACCGTCTCTCTTGTGGATTTGGCCACCGAAAATACTCGGCATCGCGCGGCTTCAAGGCAACAAGAATAAAGCGTGGACGAAGCTGGGGCACGCCGAAATCCGCCGCCTGAAGCACACGCCATTCCGGCTGGTAGCCAAGTCGCACCAGCCTTTCTAGAAGTTTTCGGCGATAGCCAGCAAATTTTTCTGAAGCGAGGCCCTGGACATTCTCAAACAAAACCCCTCGTGGACGAGCCCCCTCAACCAAATCTAGCGCGGCGGGAAACATGTCACGGTCATCATTCACGCCAAGCTGTTTTCCTGCAATGCTGAAGGGTGGGCAAGGTACGCCTGCGGCGAGCAGATCTAGACCTTTAAAATCCCGAGCCCTCAGGTCGCGGATATCGCGCTCTAACACGTTCCATTTCGGACGATTCATACGCAGTGTCGCGCAGAACTGCCTCTCGTACTCAACAACTGCGCCATGCTGAAAGCCGGCCTCTTCAAGCCCTAACGCCTGACCGCCGCCACCAGCACACAGCTCTAGCGAAGTGAAATTCGTCGTCATGGGCGCTTGCCTCTTTGCCTAGATGAAAGTTGCGCCCTTCTGCTAGTTGCTCGTATAAGGGCGTGGCGGCACCGGCTAGACACTTGCTCGGGAACACGCAACGCGTGCTCCCACAAGCGAAGAACCTGCCAGCCGCAGCGACGCAGTTCTTGTGTCACTATCCGATCACGCATGCGATTTTTGTGGAGCTTATTGCTCCAGTACGCACGATTACTCTGGGGACTCCGACCATGTTGAGGGCAGCCATGCCAAAAACACCCATCCACAAAAACTGCAAGCCTTTCTCGGCGAAAAAGAAAGTCAGGCCGACCAGGCAGCTGTTGATGACGTAACCAGCCCCTGATGCCCGACTTACGAAAGATAGCGGCAAGCTTCAACTCCGTGTCTTTGTTCCCATCAGAACGAATTGCAGCCATCACCTGAGAGCGCTTTTTCCGACTAAATACATCAGCCATGGCAATGACACAGACTTCTTCTGCTCGCTGCTCGGAAAAGGTTTTGCCAGGCTACTTGCTACTGAACACAGTGTCAACCACTTCGTCACCCAGGGGCACAGAAGCTGTAACGCTTCTACTTTTGCCCCCTTGGGTCAGCACCCGTGATTGATTCCACCGCGCCCTTCGAGCAAGCACCACCCTTAATTTCAACATCAGATTACTCTTACTGCGCGCATCGGACGACCCCGCTCCTCCATCTTCCTCCATGAGGGCGAGCTAGGGGGCCTCCTGTTTAGCCCAGTCGAGGAACTTCCGATTCCCTACACCTCTCTGTAGGGGAGCGGCCAAGGCTGCCCTTTACTGCGCGCATCGAACGATATACATGTTCCCTCCAAGCTTGCTCGTCTCTCTCTAGGGATGGGGGCTGACTGATCTTCCACTGCGCGCGTCCAACGAGGGTCTTCCAATTTCCTATACCTCCCTTTAGGGGGAGTGGCCGAGGCTGCCCTTTACTGCGCGCATCGAACGAGCACATTCCTATCGTGCGCGTTCTGCGAGCAAGAAGGGCACCTGGCCGCTCCCCCTCCGCTGTTTGACACCCCCCAGACCATTTGTTACGCTCCGCGCCGGTTCAGGGCCTATCACGACGAGCTCAACTTTCACCCCCATGAACATCAAGGACTACCTCGAACAAAAGCGGGACGACGTGGATCGGTTCCTCGATTCCGTCATGCCCAGAGCCACCACGCCCCCTACCACACTCCATGAAAGCATGAGATACAGTCTCATGGCGGGAGGGAAGCGAGTCCGCCCGATTCTGGCCATTGCTGCGGCAGAAGCGGTGGGGCAGCCAGCGCCGGGACTGATGCCGATCGCCTGCTCGTTGGAACTGATCCACACCTACTCTTTGATTCACGACGACCTGCCCGCGATGGACAACGACGACTTCCGGCGCGGGAAACCGACGAATCACAAGGTCTACGGCGACGCGATGGCAATCCTGGCTGGTGACGCATTGCTGACGATGGCGTTCGATCTCTGCAGCCGCCCGGAGCTGATGAAGGGCTGCGACCCCGTCCGTCAAGTACGCTTGATTCAGGAACTGGCCTACGGCTCAGGGAACGTGGGAATGGTGGGCGGTCAGGTGCTCGATATCCAGGCTGAAAATAAGGACATCGATCTTTCGACGCTTCAGAACATCCATAAACATAAGACCGGCATGTTGATTCGCGCAGCGGTGCGGATGGGCGCCCTTGCCGCCGGCGCACAGGATCGCCAACTGGACGACCTTACGAGTTATGCCGAGGATGTCGGACTGGCCTTTCAGATCGCGGACGATGTGCTCAACGTGACGGGAACGCGCGAGGAGCTGGGCAAGAATCCCAACACCGACGCGGAACGAGGGAAGAAAACCTACCCGACGTTCTACGGAGCCGAGGGAGCCAGAACACTGGCGGACGACTGCGTGGCCCGCGCGATCGCGCGCCTCTCCTCGTTCGGTCAGGCCGGCGACCCGCTCCGCGAACTGGCGCGCTATATCACGTCACGGAAAAACTGAAGTGATGCGTGATCAGTGATGGGTGACGAGTGAGATGAGATTGCGCGCCCACCATATCTTCCAACTTATCACCCATCACCCATCACCCATCACTTCTTCGCAATGAAGGCTCTCGTCACTGGGGCTACCGGATTCATCGGCGGCGCAGTGGCGCGCGCGCTGGTCAATAGCGGCATCGACGTCCGCGTCCTGGCCCGCGCCGGAGCCGACCTCCAGAATCTTCAGGGGCTAACCGTCGAGCGGGTCGAGGGCGATCTGCGCGATCAGGCCTCGTTGCGCAAAGCCCTCACCGGCTGCCGACAGCTCTACCATGTGGCGGCGCACTATGCGCTCTGGGCCAAAGATCCGGCGATCTTTTACGACGTCAACGTCACCGGCACGAAAAATCTGCTGGAAGCGGCCCGCGAGGCCGGCACAGAACGGATTGTCTACTGCAGCACCATCGGCGCGATCGGCCTTCCGCCTGGCGGAGGGCTCGGCACGGAAGAGACGCCCGTTTCGATCGAGCAGATGGCCGGCCACTACAAACGCTCCAAATATCTTGCCGAGCAGGAAGTGCTGAAACTGGCGAAAGCCGGATTGCCAGTGGTGATCGTGAACCCCAGTGCGCCGGTCGGCGCAGGCGACGTGAAGCCGACCCCGACGGGACAGGTGATCGTGGATTTCATGAAGGGCCGCATGCCGGCCTATATCGAAACCGGGATGAACATCGTGGATGTCGATGACGTGGCCGCCGGCCATCTGCTCGCGATGCAGAAGGGTCGGATCGGCGAGCGCTACATTCTGGGCCACAAGAACTTGATGCTGCGTGAGGTGTTTGAGATCTTGAGTCGCCTCACCGGCGTCAAGGCGCCCACGATCAAGCTGCCACGATTGGCAATCCTCCCGTTAGCCTATGTCAATCAATGGGTCGCGAATCTCACGGGCCACCCGCCACGCATCCCACTTGAAGGCGTGAAGATGGCCAAGTACAAAATGCACTACGATTGCAGCAAGGCGATTCGTGAACTCGGCATTCCACAGACGCCGCCTGAAGTCGCGCTGGAAAAAGCCGTACGGTGGTTCCGGGATCACGGCTATGTGTAACCACACGTGATGAGTGACGAGTGATGCGTGATCAGTTCTGGAAATCCTAGCGCGTAACCCACTGTCAAAGGATTCATCTTACTCTGTTATCTCCATCTCATCACCCGTCACCCATCACTGATCACCGGACCTATGGACCTTCCGATTCTATTCTTAAAGACCATTCTCTTCCGCCCCTACGTCTTCGTCTTCCTGGCGGCGTTTTTGTTCGCTGCGGTCCGGCTGATCGGCTGGCCACGGACCTGGCGATTCTGGCTGATTAGCTGGGCCACGGCCTTCGTCTGCGAATTTTCGTCTACGCGCAACGGCATTCCCTTCGGGTGGTACCACTACAATGGTTCGACCGTGGGACAGGAGCTCTACTTCTCCAACGTCCCGTTCATGGACTCGATCTCGTTCAGTTTTCTGCTTTACGCCGCCTACTGCGTCGCGCTCTGTCTCGTACTCCCAATCAGGCCATCCCCTGCTTCCCCTCACCCAATACTCAAACCGCTACATCTTGATGTGCATGCACAAACGAGTTGGTCCGTATTCTTGCTGACTGCGTTCTTGTTTGCCTTCATCGATATGGTCATCGATCCCGTGGCACTCCGTGGCGACCGCTGGTTCCTGGGAAAGATTTATGACTATCCCGACGCGGGCATGCACTTCGGCGTGCCGTTCGCCAACTATCTCGGGTGGGCTGTCGTCGGGCTTATCTCTCTCGCCATCTATTTTCCACTCGAGCGCCGACTGCCCGCCCTCTCGCCACCTCCATCGGTCACGCCGCAACTGCTGTTAGGCGTCGGCCTGTATTATGGTGTCCTGGCTTTCAACCTCGGCGTGACGTTCTGGATCGGCGAATCGTTCATGGGGATGAGCGGACTGCTGATGCATCTCCCCGTCATCGCGCTGCTGCTGTTTCGCCTTGCGGGACCGCGCGACAAGCGCGAGGAGCGCGACTTGCGTGACGTGTGAGCCCTGCCCCTGCCTGTCGCGCTTTTCCCGCCAGTCTCGCACGTCTCGCTTGAGTCAGACTTCGTCGATTGCAGCAGAAGCGCTCGTGAATCATGCGGGCCAAGTAACCTGGTGGCAATCAGACAAAAGACTTTGTATAGTGAATGATCGTAGACATGCGAACGAAACTGATCGTCTTTATCATCGTGGCGGGCCTTGGGATATTCGGCGTCTTCGGGTGGCTGGGTTATCAATTGTTCACGACCAGCTTTAGCGCCAAGACCGAACCGCATGCCCTGGAGGTCTGGGCGGCGCGCAAAGTCCGTCATCTGGCCATCCCGATCGAGAAGCGGAACGCACAGAATCCCATCCCGCTGAGCCCTGGCGTAATCAAAGAGTCGCTGGCACACTTCGCCGACCACTGTGCGCTATGCCATGCGAACAACGGAAGCGGAGAGACGCCAATCGGTAAGAACGTCAACCCCAGGGCGCTGGACCTCCGGTTACCCGAAATCCAATCGATGTCGGACGGTGAGATATTCTGGGTGATCCACAACGGTATCCGCTTCACCGCCATGCCGGCCTGGGGAGAGGGTGACCCAGCGGAGGACAAGGACAGTTGGAAGCTGGTCCACTTTATTCGCCATCTCCCTCAACTGGCGCCGGAAGAACTTGACCAGATGAAGGCGCTCAATCCCACGACGAAGAAAGACCTGGACGAAGGAGCTGCCTTCGACCAGTTCCTGCAGGGAGACGATGCGGCGGCAGCACGGACCGATAGCGGCCATCATCACTAGTCCGGTCTGTCTGGTTATCTGGTCTATTTGGTCTGTCTCGATTATTTGGTTGAACCAGACCAACCAGAGAGACCAGATGGACCAGACAGACCGAACAGACCACATGAACAAGACAGGCTGGCGGACTTTTTCAACAGCCTGCCAATTCATCAACGACAATACAGGAAAGAGGATCCACCATGTGGTTACGTGTGATTGTGACCCTCGCATGCTGCTGCATTTCGACGGCCAGCTTCGCCCACGGCACCGATCAACATGTGCTTGGCACAGTCACGGCTATTGACGCGACACATGTCGAAGTCAAAACGCCCATGGGCGGGACGGTGGGCGTGCGGGTCAACAAACAGACTCGGTTCAAGGAAAAGAACAATCCGAAAGGCGCCAGCGTGCCCAAGGTGGGTGATCGTGTCATCATCAAGGCCACCAAAGGCGAGAAAAAGAACGACAAAGTGTTGCTCGCCACCGAAATCAATTTTTCCGCGGCCACGCGCGTACCGGTCCCCATGCAGCCGGTTCCGGTTCAGTAAGGCAATCGAGGCCGATGCTTCACGTCGCACGGAAACTCAACAACTCTTTCTTGAGCGGCGGAGTTCGCGCGGCGTCCATTCGAGTGCTGATCACGGGCATCGCGGTATTTTTGGCGGTCATGATTGTACCCGGCCTTGACGTCGACTCGCTCCCTGCCGGGCTCGCCGCCATCCTCGTGCTTACGTTTCTCAATGTATTGGTCCGTCCCATTCTCTTTGTGCTGACCCTTCCCTTGATCGTCCTCTCATTGGGGCTCTTTCTCATTGTGGTCAACGCGCTCCTTCTGGAGCTCACCGCATACCTGGTCACTGGGTTCTCGGTCATGGGGTTCTGGCCGGCAGTCGGCGGCGCGGTGGTGATCAGTCTAGTCACCACGATCCTCAACGCATTGACCTCTGACCGCCGCCCGAAGGAGCCGCCCGCGTTTTCCCAACGCCCACCTACGATTATCAATCCCGACGAATAGGAAAACCGTTATTTGGTTTGTTTGGTTGAAGATGGTTAACCAGATGAACCAAATAAACAAAATAAACCAAACCAACCGGATGTTCATTGAATTGCTCATCCTGCGTTGTTACAATGCGCGCTCCTGATTAGCCTGACCCACGAATGACACCCACAGCTCCACAGAGCAAACCAATTCCCGAGACGCATCTCCAGCGAACTTTGACGTCCGTGCTCAACGACCTGCCGGTCGACGCGGCGCTCGCCGCCGTGTTCCACCGTGACCAAGGCCCGCTATCCAGCCATGTCGCACGAGGGTTCACCCCTCGCGATATTCAAGCCATTCTCCGGACACTGTCGGCTTCCGCCAGCGCTGCAGCGCCTATCGCAAGCGATCCTGAGGGCGGGCGCACCATTCGCCTCCGCTTGATTACGCCGGGCACAAAGTCGTTGCTTGGGGTGTCCCTCCTGCATCGGAACCGGACGTACGGCTTCCTCGTCATCGGGCGAAAAGAGAGCGCCACGTTCGCAAAAAAAGAAAAGAGTTTGATGGAGCAGGCCAGCGATGAGATCACCAAAGCGCTGGAGCGCGAAGGCCTGTTCGACATGAATGTCCTGCTCAGCCGGCCATTTGTCGCGCACGAGCCAGTCCCTCCGCCACCCTCTCCGGCGGAGATGTTTGCGGCCCCGGCGTCGCAGCTCACACCGGAACTCCAGGACAAGATTATGGCCGTCTTGACGGATGCCAACCAATATGTCGCCTACGATCGCATCTGGGCCTGCCGCTACGATCCCCTCGCGGGCAATGTCGAAGTCCTGGGAATGGCCGGCGATCTGAAAAGCGAACAGAAAGACGCGAAGAAAGATCTGAAGCCTGGGCACCGCCTCACACTCGACAGCTCAGCTTCCGGATGGGCGGTCCGCCATCGTAAGCCACGCGTGGATCATGATCTCGCCTCCACGCAGGGGCGGTTCCTCGATCACAAGTATCTGTTCAGAGACCGGCTGCTCTCCTCGCTCGTCGTGCCGTTCTTCGTCCGGGGACAAGTGGGCGGAACCATCACCCTGGCCTCGAAAGAAGCCGGACGCTACCAACAGACGGATGCACGCACCCTTGAGCCGACTATTGTGAAGATCGCAGACATTCTCCAGGCTCCGGCACCAGCGCCAACCAGCCAGGCCCCCGCCACTGGACCAGCCGGCGCCCCTGGGGAAGCAGTCGCCCCAGGTCCCTCGGAGCCCATCATCAGAAAACAAGAGCGGCAGGCCGCGATCGGCGAGTTCAGCATGTTCCTGGCGACAGAAGTGCGTGAGCCGCTCGCCTCGATCCGCGCTCAATTGGAGGAAGTCACGGGCGAAGGCATCCTCGACTTCGACCCGCAGACGCGCGTCGAGAACGCGATGCGCGATTTGATCCGTATCGAAGCCATTCTGAACGAGATTTTGGATTTTGCAAAACCACTCGAGCTGACTCGACGGCTCCTCCGTATCCCCGAAGTGATCGAAAGCGCGCTCACGGTCATAG
>Ga0315281_10008977_pt1 | contig 13917 bp, 10 predicted proteins | sample YL17G07_0_MG_FD_204540 | JGI IMG/M metagenome (GOLD analysis project Ga0315281, IMG submission 204540) | Sediment microbial communities from Yellowstone Lake, YNP, Wyoming, USA - YL17G07_0 | ecosystem: Environmental > Aquatic > Freshwater > Lake > Sediment | place: USA: Wyoming | collected...
ATTTTTTTCTGAGAGTTTAGTGCGATACGTTTCATCAGCCTGAACAGCGGATGTCTGCGCATCAAGGAGCGCCTCCTTGAGCTTCATGAATCCACCGATCTCGTTTGTTGTTCGATCCCAAAGAGAAATCTCCTTAGATGCCACGAGTTTCCCCCGAAGATCAGCAAGGCCGCGCCGCATCCCAGACGCCTTCTTCGCATCCCCCGCCGCCTCTGCCTTCTCGATTCTGCCTTCCATATCGGCAACTGCTGTTTTCAGTTCTTCTGTTTTTTGGTCAGCCACAACGATTTGACGCATTTCTTCGCGCCAATCTGCGAGAACGGACTTCACCGTGTGACCGTAAGTATCAATAGATTCAGACAATCTGGTAACCGGCTGTTTGAGACGCTCTGTGAGGGGGGCGAGCTCCCCCGAAGCATGGAGGACGAACTCTCTGGTATCGTCATGGTTGAGCCACGCGTCGGTGTCGACCCCTTTCTCACTAAGCGCAGCGAGGATCTCTGGGTTTCGATCAAAATCCTTGAGCCGCTCCTGCATGAGCAGCCGGAATTCATGTGATTCGGGGTCGATATCCGAATGTTCAGCAAGAACTTGGGCTTTGTCACCGAAAAGCGTTTTGATCTTCTCTTGTGCGACCGTGTCGAATGACGGGTACCTGACCAACAACTTACTCCCGAACCGCGGGTTGGCCGCAACGGCATCAACCAGGAATGACGATTCATTAATCGAGCGTTCTAACGTCTCTTGATCAATTCCGAAGAATGCAATAGTAACTTCTGCTGATTTTTTTACCTGAGCGAGGAATAACGGTGACCGTTCCGCGAAATGCAACATCGCGGTTCGGCGTTCTTCGGGGACGAGAGCTAAAATTTCTTCAGCGGAATAACGCGCAATATCATTCACGTCATTCATAGATACCGTGGGTGCTCCAGATTGTAGCACCCGCGCGATAACTTCCCGCGCTAACTGACGAACGCGCGCCTCGGGCACCATAAAACGCTCGAGGACGATTGGTAAGTAAAAATCGACATCACCACTATTTAGTAGCCCGGACACCGCCTTCTCGGCCGCGGAACGTATAGACTCCGGGGATAACTCGAAATATTTGATGCACGACTCAGCATCTGAAAATTCACCATTATTGAGAAACTCAGCCACCGCATCCTCGGGCGCAGAACGGATCTCCTTTTTTGGGATGAAATCCACAGGGAGCTTGAAAAGCCCTACCACTCGAGCTGCGGAACCGACGGATCCATTCTGAATAAATTTCTGGACCACATGTTCAGCTGCGGAACGTACAAAATCAGAAGGAAGCCTAAAACGAGCGCTGAAAAATTCAGCCGTGGATTTATTCCCTTTTGCGACTAGCTCAGTTACCCTCCGTTCGGCGACGGTACGAATCTCAAGTTTTTCATAAAATTCTTCAGAAAGTTCGATGAATGAGGTGATCCTGAGTGCTGAAAGAAAAAAGTCGTTATCATTTATCAGCTCGGCTACCTTCCCTTCGGCGGCCGAGCGCACGAATTCTATAGGGAGCCTGAAACCATCAATGACTCTCATCGCGTCATCAATATTCCCGTGCCCACGTTTGAGCAATTCTTCTGCTTCAAGTACTGCGGCGCTTTGTTCAGGCGTTAATATTGTTTTTTCGGTATCTTCCACTACGATCTCGCCCTTGACGACCGATGCCTCCTGGCCAGGAACAGACGGCACAAGGTCGAACGGATGCGACTGGTCGTGAGATTGCTCGGGCATAAGAAGGCGAGAAAAGTATATTACCCTAGCAAAAATTCCTCTTATTATCAAACAAAAGACCGCCCCGATCGGGACGGTCTTTTGCGTTCTTGCGATCTAGACCTTCTTGCCCATGATGCGGAACATCTTGGTCCCGCAGACCGGACAGATGCCGGTCATGGCGCGGCGAACGACGCCGCCCTTCCCGGGCATCTCCACCTCTTTTGCGTCCTTCATCTCACGCTTTTCCTTGCACTTTACGCAGTAGCCCGTCAGGGGCCCGCCGGCTGCCGGTGCGCCGGTGGTTGCTTGTTCGTCCATACTGATGAGAGGAATGATGAATAATCCTGCTTAAAGTATAGCAAATTTCAGGGAATTAGGGAAGTCACAGCCCGCGATGGGCCGCGCCGACCGCTTCACTCACGTTCGAGAAGCCGTCACGGCGAAGCAGACGCACGAGACCGCGATTGATCTCGCCGATGAGCTGCGGACCCTCAAAGATCATGCCCGTGGCGAGCTGGATGAGCGAAGCGCCGCGGCGAATCTTCTCGTACGCATCTTCGGCCGAAAAAACGCCGCCAGAACCGATGATGACGTATCGGGATCCGACCGTGCGGTACAGGTGCGCGATGAGTTCGTCTGACGGAGCCTGTACCGGCTTGCCGCTTACCCCACCCTTCGGGATATGCGCGATCTCTTGCGGCACGATGGTGGATCGATCTCGTTTTTTAGTGAGGTTTGAGAGGATGAAGCCGTGGATGCGGTGGCGGTCAACGACCGCCACGAGCGCATCCAGTTCAGCGACCGTGATGTCGACCGGCATCTTGAGGAACACGGGTTTCGTATACGAGATACCATCTAGGCGCGAGAGCAACGCTTCGAGCCGCACTGGATCAGTGAACGGTTCGCCGCCGTACGCGTTTGGGCAGCTGATATTCACCGCGAGGTATGCCCCTATATCCGTGAACGCGCGAAACGCCTTCTCGTAATCGGCGATGCCGGCCTTGATCTCGACCGTTGTAGGATCGTTGGTCTTGGCGATGCTGATGCCGACCGGAAACGCGAAGTGCTCGCCACGCAATCGTCTGGCGATGACATCAGCGCCGTCGTTCTTGAGGCCGTAGTTCACCACCAGACCCCGGGTCTTCGGCAGTCGCCACAACCGCGGTTTGGGATTTCCCGCGCACGGCTCACCGGTCACTGACCCGACCTCCTCGAATCCGAAGCCAACGCTCGGCATGATGCGCGTGAGCTCGCCGTTCTTGTCGAATCCGGCCGTAAGCCCGATCGGGTTTTTGAAACTGATGCCCAGAACGGTCTGTTCAAGCGCCGGGTGCTCATAGCGGTAGAGTGCCCGCGTAAGCGCGCGCGCAGAAGACAGGCGCCCCAACCACGTGCCCATGCGGGAGACCGCATCATGCACGATTTCGGGGTCGCGACGGAAAAAAATCGGTTTCGCCACGTGCCGATATGCCCATCGTTGTATGCCGGTCGCGAACATACGTTCAGGTGAGGAATTTTTTCACGATCAGCGTACCCTCTTTTACGGATGAAATCCAACGGATACGGGGATCACGCTTGAACCAGGTCATCTGTCGGCGCGCGTATTGGTGCGTGCGGAATTTGATGCGCTGGACCGCCTCTTCGAGCGAGATCTTGCCGTCGATGTGCGCGTTGAGCTCGCCATAGCCGATACCGCTCATCGCGGGGAGATCCGGCGCGTAGAGCTTCTTCCGCAGGCGCAACACCTCCTCGAAAAAACCGTGTTTCATCATCGCGTCCACCCGTGTGTCGATGCGGCGGTACAACTCTTCGCGCGGGATCGATATCCCGATCTCGCATACATCAAAAAGCGGCTCCCCTTTCTTAAGATGTTTGGAGAACTGCGTGCCAGTCAAAGTCAGCACCTCGAGCGCGCGGATCATGCGGCGCTGATTGTGCGGCCCGATGCGTGCGGCGGCATCCGGATCGACGGACTTGAGCATGATGAACAGTTCGGCCGCCGATTTCTTCCCGAGCTCGGCGCGCATGCGCGCGTGCGGGGCCACGCGCGGAATCTGCCAGTTGTCCACGATCGCCGAAACGTAGAGTCCGGTGCCCCCCACCAGTATCGGGAGCTTACCCCGACGGATTACGCCACGGATCGCTCGGAGCGCCTTCTGTTTGTATTGGGCAAGCGTGAGCACCTGGTCTGGCCGCACGACGTCGATGAGGTGCGCCCCTTTTGTTTTCGCGGTGCCGATGTCCATCCCTTTGTAGATGGTGCGCGAATCCGCGGCGATCAACTCACCGTTGAACCGTTTGGCCAACGCCAAGGCGAGATCCGTTTTACCGGAGGCAGTCGGACCGATGATCACCAGCAGTTTTCGCGAAGTTTTCATACCCCGTTAGAAAATTTGCTTACGCATGGATTCATGCGAGCCCGTCATCTAATCTGCCATACGATGGTGTATCCGTTTGGATTTGCGGCAATCATCCGTAACTGAGCAAATTTTCTAACGGGGCATGCTGCCAGTGTGGCATGGCAGACCGTTTTTTGCTACTATGAGATTCTCTATGCCCGGCACCAGCGCAGAATACGATCCAGAATTCGCCGACTACCTCGAGAAATCGGGACAGCCATCCGAAGGGGCGCCACCCGTAGAAAGTGGCCGGCCGACGCTTGAGGTACTCAGGGGTGACATTGACGGCAAACTGCATCGGGATCTGGTCGCTCAGGAGAGCGAGCTCACGAGCACCATCCAAGAGGTGGAAAAAGCGATCGCACTGCTCGAAGAGCGGGGTGAATCAGACCAGGTCGTCGGCGCGTACATCGCCGAGCAGGTCCGCCTTATGGCGATGCAGTCTGATATCCGTGAAGAGCTCCTGCGCACCGCACGCGCGGATGCGATCAATGAGGTGGCGCCGTCAGATGAGGTCCAGCGAGCGCGCGAAGCGGCAGAAACAGAAGTCGGAAAAATGGTCAATGAGATGGTCCGCCGCGAGATCGACACCTTACGCATGGAACTCAAGGGTGCCGAAGCCCAAGAGCAGAGTCAGGAACGGTACCTCATGGAACGATGGAAGCTCTCGACGGTCGAGCTGGACACGACGTCGGGCGTCAGGAGCGGGTTCAAATTCGGGTGGCTCAAGCTGAACCGCGAATTCCGCAACGTGTGGCACAGCTACCAGCGCGCCAAGGAAGATACCGCGCGGCTACGGGATGACATCCACGACCTTGAAGAATCCTTAGAGGACAGCCAGCGCTTCGCAGCGCGCAGCCAAAACGCATGGCTGCGAGCGGTCACCACCCCCCGATAATAAAAAAGATCCCCGTCATCGGGGATCTTATTTATCTTTTCGTTTCTATCTCTTTGGTGACCCGGTCGATGAACTGTTTCACCGTCATCTGCTTCTCGGTTTGCTGGCCGCGCACGCGTACCGTGAGCTTCTTCAGACTCTTTTCCTTGTCGCCGACCACGAGCATGTACGGCACCTTCTGGGTGATGGCGCGGCGAATGTTATGCCCCACGCGCTCCTTGGAATCATAGACATCGACTCGGATGCCCGCCTCGCGCAACATGCCCGCAAGCTTCTGCGATACTTTGTCGAACTCCTTGCCTACCGGCACGATCGCCGCCTGCAACGGTGCGAGCCAAGTCGGGAACGCGCCGGCATAGTGCTCGATCAAAACGCCCATGAACCGCTCGGGCGAACCGACGAGCGCCGCGTGGATCATCACCGGCGTCTTCCGCGTGCCGTCCTCTGCCACGTACTCGAGCCCGAAGCGCTTGGGCATGTTGAGATCCAGTTGGATTGTGGAGAGCTGCCACTCGCGGCCGATGGAGTCCTTGGCGATGAGATCCATCTTCGGTCCATAGAACGCGGCCTCGCCCTCGGCGCGCACGTACGTCACTTTGAGTTTCTTCAGGAGCGACTCGAGGAGCGCCTGCGCTTTCTCCCATACCTCGTCAGAGCCGAGGTAGCTCGCTTTCTTTTTTTCGTCTCGCAGCGAGAGGCGAATGAAGTACTCCATGCCGTACACCTTCATCGCCGTCTTGATCGCCCCGAGGAGCAACGCGAATTCTTTTTCTATCTGTTCTTCGGTGCAGAAACAGTGGCCATCGTCTTGCGAGAACGAGCGCAAACGGGTGAGCCCGGCGAGCTGTCCCGGCTTCTCGTCGCGGTAGAGCATGGCGAAATCCTGGTATTTGATCGGAAGCTCGCGGTAGCTCCGGAGTCCTGCGGCGTAGAGCTGGGTGTGCTGCGGGCAATTCATCGGTTTGAGGAAGTACTCCTCCTGCGTGTAGTTGGAGACCACCCTAAACATGTCCTCACGGTACTGATCGTAGTGCCCCGAAAGTTTGAAGAGCTCGGCCTTGTTCATCTGCGGGGTCTGCACCTCGCGGTACCCGATCCCGGCGCGCAGCTCGCGCGAGAACTCCTTGATGCGGAAAAGTATGGACGCGCCCTCGGGCGTGTAGAGCGGCATACCCGGGCCGACGAGTTCAGAGGTGATGAACAGGTTCAGTTCCGCGCCAAGTTTGCGGTGATCGCGCTTTTCCGCCTCTTCCAGCATCTTCAGGTGCGCGTCGAGTTCTGCTTGCGCGTTGAACGCGAGACCGTAGACGCGCTGGAGCTGTTTGTTATTCTGGTCGCCGCGCCAGTACGCGCCCGAAATCTTGGTGAGCTTGAAGACGCCGAGCTCGTTCGCGGTGGCCACGTGCGGGCCACGGCAGAGGTCCACGAACTTCCCGGTCCAGTAGATGGAGGCGACCTCCGGCTTCTTTACGTCCACGTCCTGCGACTCGTCGGCGTGCACCGCAGTGGTGCCCTTGGTTTTGAGGTCAGTCAAGAGTTGTACTTTGAACTCCTGTTTGCGCTCGCGGAAAAAACTGATCGCATCGTCGAGCTTCATCTCCTCACGGCGGAACGGTTCGTTCCGTTTGATGATCTCGCGCATGCGTTTCTCGATCCGTAGGAGATCCTGCGCATTGAACGGCTTCGGTGGGTTGAAATCGTAGAAAAACCCGTGCTCGATCACCGGGCCGACCCCAAGCGTGGTGTTGGGGAATAATTCTAAAACCGCGGCAGCCATGAGGTGCGCGGTCGAATGCCGGATGGACTCTATCGACGTTGACATGCCAGTACTTTACTCTACTTCACGATGATTTCAATGTGATCCTGGTTCCGGGGCACGTGGCGTACCCAGAACGGCGAGAAGCTGACCGAGGCGTCCTGCACCGAGTCAAAGCTCTTGAGATACGAGGCGACGGTGCCGGCGTCCAACCCCACGAGCCGATCCTTCGCGAGGATGGAGCTCTGCGCGTTCATGACTCCGGTACCGGTGAACGTTCCCGAGAGCGTAGCGGTCTGTGCCTTAACATCGGCGACATCGACGATCGGGGTGACGGTATCCTCGTCGCTCCCGCGCAGGTCCAGGTCAGTCGGCACGTTCGCTTTGAGCCCCGCTTCGCCGAGGTTCTTGAACTTCTCCTTGTCGTAGAGCACGGCGTTCACGGTGAGCTTGAGCGAGACGGTGAACGAGTCCACCGCGTCCCCTGCTTTGGCGGAGACAGTGCGCGAAATCTCCACCGTGTTGGAGGAAACGCCCGAGAGTCCCTTGTCCTTCATCGTCGCGGTGAGCGAGTCCTGCGCCTGTTTGGCGAGCGAGTCCTTGAGCGCAGTCACCGCAGCATCGATGTCGCCCTGCGTGACGGCGCGGATGGAGGTCACCCCGCCGGTCATCGGTTTTTCCGAGAATGCGTACACCTGTCTCTGCGCCGCCTCGTTGAGTCCGGGGATGGTGAAGTTGGTGGGGCCGATCTCACCCGAGGGACCTGCCTGATCGGCGTACACCGCCACGTCTTTGAGCTCGCCGTTCGCCGGAATGACCACGCGATCCTTCAAGCGGAAGAGCACGCCGTCCTTTGAGAGCAGGCGGGTGGTCGCCACGAGTGTCTGCGCGGCCGAGCGCTTATTCACGAGGAGCACCGTACCGGTCGCCGGCGCATTCTGTGTCGTGCCCTTACCGGCCGGCTTGGCGACGCTGCTTCCCTCCACCGTGGAGGCGATGATCGCGCCGCGCACGGTCTCCGAGGTCTTGGTGTCAGCCGCGAGGTTCGCTTTGACCGATGCCCGCACGGGAACCTCTTTCGCCACCACCGTCACGGTCGCGCGCGAAACCGTGGTCGCGAGCACTACCCCGAGCAGGATGAGGGTGAGGATGATGAACGAGAGGGCGATCCGGCGGTAGAGACGCACACTGGTACGGGTTACGTGTGGGTTAGTCGGCATGCCCTGATTATAGCACAGGCCGGTTGAATATTGAATCTAGAATATAGAATAGTGAATCCGGATTCAAAATTCTACATCACCGAATTTTGCCCCAAAAGACCCTCAATTTCGCCACGAAGCGCATCATTCCACCCAACCGCATACGATGTCCGGATGCGTCGGAGGCGCTCGCCCTCTTTACAGACGAGCTCGACCGGCGCGGTGCCGGGATATTTTTCGAAGATGCCACGGAGCGATTGGACGATGAGTGGGGAAAGTGACGACGGGACGGAGATGCGGACCGCCTTGGCACTCGTATCTTGTATCTTGTATTTCGTATCCTGCGATCCCGTGAGTGCGGCGATTCGCGCGCCGTAATCCCCCGCCACCGCTCCCGCGGGCGCGAAATCCTGCTTGATGCGCGCGAGGGTCTGCATGCTCACCACCTCGGCGCGATTCACGAGGATCTTGGCGCTCCCGTCCTTGGTCGAGATCTTGCCCTGCACCGCCACCGGCCGGTCCGCGACCCACACGCTGGCGCCGAGCCGGAACACCGACGGGAAGACGATCACCTCCGTGCTCCCGGATTGGTCCTCCACCTTGCAGAACGCCATCGTCTCGTTGGTCTTGGTCTGGATCGTCTTGACCGTGCTGATCACCCCGCCGATGGTCACCGGCGCGCCATCGGGGAGCGCCTGCACGCTCGCGATCGGCGCGAAGATGCCGCGCATGAGCGCGTCCCACTGCTTCCAGGGATGTTCAGACACGTAGAGGCCCAGGAGCTCCTTCTCCCACGCGAGCCGATCGGATTTCGCGGTCATGACGTTCCCGGGGATGCGGATAGAGGCGCGCGCCAAGACCGCGCCACCGAAGAGCGACGACTGCTCCGAAGCTGCGGCCTTGGCATGCTCACGCGAGAACGCGAGCATCGGCTCTATCACCTCGAGCATCGCCTGACGGTCGCCGAACGCATCCAGGGCGCCGGACTTGATGAGGCTCTCGAGCGACTTCCGGTTGAGACTCTTGGTGTGGAGCCGCGTGAGGAATCCCTCGAGCGTCTCAAACGGTCCGTTCGCCTTCCGCTCATCGATGATGTTGGCCACGATGTCGCTTCCGATGTTCTTGATGGCGAGGAGCCCGAAACGGATGTGCGTGTCATCCACGTACGTGAACGCCTCATAGCTGGAGTTCACGTCCGGTGGGAGCACCGAAATCCCCATGCGACCGCACTCGGTCACCGCCTCCGCGACCTTCTCCAAATCATCGGACTCGGCGGTCATGATCGCGGTCATGTACTCAGCCGGGAAGTGCGCCTTCAGGTACGCGGTCTGGAACGCGACCATGGCATAGGAAGCGGCGTGCGCCTTGTTGAACCCGTAGGCCGCGAACGGTTCGATGAGTTTCCACAGGTCGTAGAAGAGCTGTTCAGCGCCGCCGTTCGCGAGGATCCCCTTCTTGAACTTCTCCTTCTGTGCGGCCATCTCCTCCGGGATCTTCTTGCCCATCGCTTTCCTGAATTTGTCCGCCTCTTCCCATGAGTAGCCCGCGAGCGTGATGGCGATCAAGAGCACGTCGTCCTGGAAGGTGATGACGCCGTAGGATTGGTCCACGATATCTTTCATGCGCGGGTCCAGGAACTTGATGCGCGCCGGATTGTTCTTGCGCGCAATGAACTCCGGGATGGAATCGATCGGGCCCGGACGGTAGAGCGCCACCATCGCCTGGATGTCGAAGATCGAAGTCGGGTGCAGCTCGCGCAGGTACTTGGTCATGCCGTCGCCGCCCAGCTGAAAGACGCCGAACGTTTCGCCGCGCGAGAGCATGGCATAGGTCGCCGCATCTTCGAGCGGGAGCTCGTGCAACTTGATCTCCGCGCCTTTCGTGCGCCGCACGAGCTCGATCGCGTTTCCCAAAATCGACAGGTTGCGGATGCCGAGAAAGTCCATCTTGAGGACGCCCGCCGCTTCCACGGCGTTCATGTCATACTGCGTGATGATCTTGTCTCCGCCGCCGGATTCCTTCTGGAGCGGCGTGTAATCAGTGAGCGGCGTCGGCGCGATCACCACGCCCGCGGCGTGCACGGACGAGTGGCGCACGCAGCCCTCCACTTTTTTCGCCACGTCGATGAGCCGCTTGGCGTCCGGGTCGCGCGAGACGAGTAACTTGAGCTCCGCGTTCTCCTCGATCGCGCGATCGATGGTCATGGCGAAGCCCTGCGCGCCGGGCGGGATCATCTTGGCGACCCGGTCGCCGAAGGCGTACGGGAGTCCGAGCGCGCGGTTGACGTCGCGCACCGCGGCGCGCGCCATCATCGTGCCGAAGGTGCAGATCTGCGCCACCTTGTCGGCGCCGTACTTGCCTTTCACGTACTCGATCACCTCGTCCCGGCGGTTATCGGCGAAGTCCATGTCGATATCCGGCGGCGAGGGACGGAACGGGTTCAGGAACCGTTCAAAGGGCAGCTTGAAGAAAAGCGGGTTCACGTCACAGATGCCGATCACGTACGAGACGAGCGAACCGGCGGCAGAGCCGCGCGTGGTGGAGATGATCCCCTGGCTGCGCGCCCAGTTGGTGTAATCCGCGACCACGAGGAAGTACGGGTCATACCCCTTCTTACTGATGATGCCGAGCTCGTACTCGAGCCGCGTGACCACCTCCGGCGGCGCCGCGCCACCGTACTTCTCGTTGAGCTTCTCGTGCGAGATTTTGGAAAGATACTCTGCCGCGTTCATGCCGTCCGGCACTTCATAGGCCGGAAACACCCACTTTCCGAGATCAAGTTGCAGGTCCACCGTGTCGGCAAGCTTCGCGGTGTTCTCGAGTGCGTCCGGGATATCCTTAAACCATTCTGCCATGCGCTGCGGCGAGGCGAAGCTCACGTCCAGCCCGCGCATGTCCAGCCGTTTGGGATCATCCACCGTCTTGCCGGTCTGCACGCACACCATGATGTCCTGCGCCTCGTTGTCTTCCGGCTCCAGGTAGTGGCTGTCCTGGGTGGCGACCAGTGGGACGCCGAACTCCCGGGAGAGCTCTTGCAGCCCCTTGTTGATGATCTCCTGCTCCGGCGCGGCGCCGGGCTGACGCTGCAGTTCGAAATAAAAGTCATCCCCGAAGTATGATTTGTATTTGCCGATGAGCTCACGCGCGCGATTCGGCTCATCCGCGAGTATCGCCTTCGGGATCTCGCCGTTCATGCACCCCGAGAGCGCGATGATCCCCTCACCGTAACGCGCGAGAAGCTCGTGATCGATCCGCGGCTTATAATAAAAACCCTCGAGCGAGGCGAGCGTGGAGAGCTTCATGAGGTTCCGGTAGCCGGTGATGTTCTTCGCGATCAGGGTGAGGTGGGACGTATCATTCTCCCCGCCGCGGCCGGACTTTTCGAAACGCGACTTCGGCGCCACGTACGCCTCCATGCCGATGAGCGGCTTGATCCCCTGCTTCTTGCACTGCTGGTAGAACTCGATTGCGCCGTACATCACCCCGTGGTCCGTGAGCGCGACCGCGTCCATGCCGTGGTCCTTGGCTTTTTTGACGAGCGCGTCCACCTGCGGCAGCCCGTCCAAGAGGCTGTAGTGGCTGTGCACGTGGAGGTGGACGAAGCGTCCCATAGGGCATTAGGTTACAAGGTTCAAGGTACAAGGTACAGGGGAAACAAAAAAGGGGGCCGCGGCCCGTGAATGTACCTTGCCCGTTGTACCTTGCACCCTACTTCTTATGCTTCTTCGGTTTCTCTTCCTCGTCTAGAGACCCCATCGCGCGGTCCGCCATGTTGCCCATCACCATCTTCACCCCCTCGCCGACCACGCTCACGATGTTGAGCACCGCGCCAAACTTGTCCTTGACGATGCTCATGGCGTTCTCCACCGCGTCGGCCGCTTTCTTTATGCCATGGATGGTGTTGCGCGCATCCTTGAGGATCCCGATCACGTAGTAGAGCGTCCAGGTGATGAAAATCGTAAGCCACAGCACCGCGAACGCGAGCACGATATAGAGAAGGTCTTTGCTGGTCGAGAGGTACATAGCGAAATAGTATACCACAGCGTACATGTGGATAGAAAAAAGCAGGACCCGATGGTCCTGCCGCGAGGCGGAGTCGATCGTCTAGGCGAGCGATCTCCGATAGTTGATGAGCTCGCGCAACTCGGCGCGGTCCTCGAACTGCGCGCAGTACTCGAGCCGCTCGCGACCGACGATCTCGTTGAGCTTGCGCAGGTCGGTGTCGAGCGTGAGCGCGGTCTCGAGCTTGATGCCGTGGCGGTACCCGGTGTCCAGCGCCTCCTCGAGCCGCTCCGCGAAGAAGACCCGCGTGCCACGCTTGTGGTTCATGAGTGAGACGGTCGCGTTCCCGAGCTTCACCCGGTAGTCCACCCACCGCTTCGGGTCGGCGTCTACCTTTTCGAGTTCGGTGATGAACGGCGCACGCGGGGCATATTCGAAATAGTCCGTGGACCCTTCACCGCCGCTGCAGCCGCCATAGTGCCGAGTCCGCATCACCGCGATGTGTGCCTTGAGGACCTTCGTTTGCTTGTTCGCGACCGCGTACAGGCGGAACCGCTCCCCGAGCGGCAAGCGCCACTCGCCCGCTGGCTCGAAACGCTGTGCCTCGAATTCCTGCCGCGCGAACTCGCCCGAGGTGATGACCATCTCGACCGTGAGACCGTCCGAGACCCGCGTGCGGCTGTAGGTCGCCTGCTCGCCGTTGAAAGTCGCCTGCTCGCTGCACGGATCCGCCACGAGCGCCCGGAAGAACGGAAGGAACCCGGTCCAGCCGTTCTCGAGACTCATGATCTTCTCCGCCGTCGCTTCCCGCTTGTCCGCGGGCTTCGTCTGCTGGGCCGTGTGCCCCGTCATGTCTGCGTGCATCTCTCACCTCCGCCCCGATTAGACCCCAAAACCGATTTCCGGTCAACCGTCCAGTTTTGATGCGACCGCATCAATTCTGTACGGGTGTCTACAGACGAAACGAAAGAAAAATATGGACCCATTTTTTGATAGAGAGTATCCGAACCAATTCCCGTAGTTCAGTACCGACGTCTTTGTCGGTGCACCAGACGCTCAAGTGATCGAACTTGAATCCGCTCTGTTTGAGGAGCCTACGAAATTGTTGCCGTGCCATGCGCGCGCCCTCGGGAATATCGAACGAAACAAGTAGGCACTGTCCTGCTGGCAGACGCCTCATCGTATGTCGCAAAACGATCTCAAGCGCGGCGATTTTTCCATCTCTGGTGAGCGCGTCCACAACACGATCTCCCTCGCGCTGCTCAACAACCCACCTCCGTTCTCGCAGCCGAACGAGGGCCCGCCGCCGCGCGTCGGCTGTATGGAATTGCCAATACACATCCCTAAAGGGGTAATGACGGTTGAAACCCCCGCTTTCGATCTCCAAATACAGACCAATGAGGATTTCCTTGACCGTCGAGAGCACGATCTTCCCAGCTTTTTTTATTTTTCTCTTCACGGACATGATGTTCACTTTTGATGCGACCGCATCAATTCTGTACCTATGATTTCAAAGACCATGCATGGCATCAATGAAAACGTCAGTACATGCTGACGGGTGGTCGCGGTTACCGAATACCGGCGCGTCAGCAACCGCTGACAACAAAAAAGCGGGCGGGGCGAACCCGTCCGCGGGAGAGAGACGTCGTCGAAACAAGGCGTCGAGTGACGAGGCGTCAGTGGGCGAAGATGCTCACCGAGATCGGAGAGTCGAGCGGTGGCCCCTCGGTCGTGCTCGGGGGAGACCCGGCGTCGTAGACATCGTCCGGGTTCGTCGACGGCAGCAGGCCGTAGAAAAGGACGCCGTATCCGTCGTTGGTCGTGATCTGCAGGAACCCGGCGGTCGTAGTGCGCCGCGGCGACCAATAGTCGAGGGTGAAGAACGGATTGCGACAGGGCGCGTACGCCTCGCCGCTCCGGAAATCG
>Ga0315281_10008978_pt1 | contig 13915 bp, 14 predicted proteins | sample YL17G07_0_MG_FD_204540 | JGI IMG/M metagenome (GOLD analysis project Ga0315281, IMG submission 204540) | Sediment microbial communities from Yellowstone Lake, YNP, Wyoming, USA - YL17G07_0 | ecosystem: Environmental > Aquatic > Freshwater > Lake > Sediment | place: USA: Wyoming | collected...
TTATTTGCGATACACTGGGACTGGACCTATTATATTGCAGAAGGTTGAGGTTGGATGTGGCCTCCATGTGCACTCTCGAATTCAACCCTGAGAGAGCGGTGCTCGTCTCCTTTAACGATACCTGCCACCTGAGACAAGGAATCTGATGGGGCGACAGCAGCCGTTGCCACAAAGAGTCTTACGGTTTATCCGGGAACACAGTCTGGTCAGGGAAAATGCACTTTTGTTGGTAGGTGTCTCCGGTGGGCCGGACTCGGTATGCCTGATTCATATACTGGCCGGTCTCAAGAAAACCTTAGGGATAAAGCTCCATATCGCTCACCTGAACCATATGCTGCGCGGCGCTGAGTCAGATGCCGATGCTGATTACGTTTCCTCGCTGGCACACGAACTGGGTATACCGGCGACTATAGAGGGGCGGGAGGTCAAGACCTATCAAAAGAAATATCGTTTGTCCCTGGAGGAAGCGGCGCGAGAGGTAAGGTATGCCTTCTTCTCGGAGGTCGCCCGTTCTCTAGGGGGGGACAAGGTGATGGTGGGGCATACCGCTGATGACCAGATTGAGACTATCCTGATGCACCTTGTGCGTGGTACCGGTCTTGCCGGACTGCGAGGCATGCAACCGCTCAGCGCCTTGCGTTCTCCTGACGACACAGAGCTGAAGGTAGTAAGGCCTTTGCTGGAGGTCAAAAGAGAGGAAACCGAGGCCTATTGTGCTGCCCGGGGTCTGGCACCGCGGAGCGATTCCTCCAACCGCTTGCCCAACCAGTTGCGCAACAAGATTCGCTCGCAGCTTGTCCCACTACTTAGAGAGTATAATCCCGACATCGATAAGGCATTGTTACGCATGGCCAGCGCTGCTGACTCCGACCTGGCATACATCGAAAAAGAGGTCTCGCGTGTTTGGAGCAAGGTGGCCAGAGAGCAGCCTGACGGGATAGCGATCGACAGGGCAGAGTTCTCCAAGCTCCATCTCGCTTTAAGGCGGCATCTTGTCCGCTCTGTCTTGCAAAATTTACTGGGAGACCTCCAGGACATCGAGTCAGTCCACATCGAGAGCCTGGTCGAGACACTGGCCAAGCCAGTGGACAAGAAGCTTTCGCTACCCAGGGGCCTGGCATTCCACGGGGATTATAGCTATGGTCTGATAACAGCCGAAGATAGACTCACTGGCTCATTTCCTGCTCTCGAGGGTGAACACCGTCTCAACATCCCCGGCGAGACTGAGTTCTGCGGCTGGAGGGTGAGAGGCAGTATCCTCAACCGCAGGCCGAAAAAAGGCAGCGAAAAAGAATTGAAGGCTTGCTTTGACCTCGATGTGGTGGGAAAGGAACTTACGGTTCGGGGACGGAGGCGTGGTGACAGGTTTCAACCTCTGGGGATGGAGTCGCCCAAGAAGCTTCAGGACTTCATGGTGGATGCCAAGATTCCGAGTGCCTGGCGTGACCACGTGCCGCTGGTCTGCTCCCCGCAGCATATCATCTGGGTGGTAGGCTGGCGCATCGACCACCGCGCCAAGGTTATGCCCTCGACCAAGCGTGTACTCTGCCTGGAATTTGAAAGGATTTAGCCCGTTTGGAAATAAGGAGCGCAGAGGGGCCTTCGCTTATGAGAGATAGGGGTTGACAACTTCTTCGCTTAGCTATATAAAGTTGCCACGGTAACTGAGGAGTAGGAAGTATTTCAGTATATTAATAGTAGGAGGGGTAATCATGAAGCTGAGTGCTCGCAACATTTTGAAGGGGAAGGTCAAACAGGTCAAGGATGGTGCGGTCAATACAGAAGTGATCGTAGAGTTGCCGGGTAAAATTGAGATAGTATCAATTATCACCAAAGAGTCAGCCCAGAACTTGAAGCTAGCCAAGGGCAAGGCAGTCTACGCTGTTATCAAGGCCTCCAGCGTGATGATAGCGGTAGACTGAGCGATTCCACAAATGCAGTCAACTTGCGTCTAAACCTCAGGCTATGATATACTTGGTCAGAAGTTAATACACTCTCCGATCTACCGTGCCTAAATCCGCTAAGCGGACAGGGCAGGTGGACGATAGGGTATCGCAGGAAACAGCGATGCCTCCCTTTTGGAAAGGAGAGCTTGCTGATGCTGACATCTGTGTCGCATAGCGCCTCCTTTCGAGGCGCTTTTTATTTTGGGAAAAAGTCCTTAATCCGTTCGCCGTGAGTCGGTCGAAGGGCCGTTCATGGTTCGACGGGCTCACCACGAACGGCATATAACGGAAACTGAATACAGGTCTCCGAGCTTTCTCTCCTAAGGGTTCATACCTATGGAGAGTGGCCGATGGGTATCGCGGGAAACGGCGATGCCTCCCGTGTTTGGAAAGGAGAGAGCGATGGGAAACAAGCTCCGAATTATGCTCGGGCGCTCCCCACCTGACTAGGGGTCGTGCAGGGAAGCTACAAATAATTTGGAGGTTTAGATACCGTGAAAAAGATTTTGATGCTTCTAATGGCAGTAGCTATGCTGCTATCCCTGGTGAGCGTGCTCCCGGCATGCAATGAGCAAGCAACACCTACATCCACTGCTACAATCACGCCTACCCCTATTCCTTCTGTAGTTCCTCCTTTGAAGCCTGTGGGAAGGCTTACGGTAGCAACAACCACCAGCCTCTATGACACAGGTCTCTGGAGCTATCTGGAGCCGATGTTCGAGCAAAAATATGGCGTGAAGCTAAACATAATCTCCGTCGGCAGCGGGCAAGCCTTTCAGTTGGGGATGAGGGGTGATGTGGATGCTATCACCATCCACGACAAACCCAACGAGCTGAAATTTATAGCGGGTAACTATAGCTCGGCGCGGGTACCTTTTGCCTATAACCATTTTCTCATCGTAGGCCCGCCATCTGATCCGGCAGGCATAAAGGGCATGAGTCCCGAAGATGCATTTAAAAAGTTGATGGCAGAGGGCAATGTGACTGGAAGCCAGGTCAAGTTTGTTTCCAGAGGTGATGGTTCGGGCACACAGAGCAAAGAGATAGCGATTTGGGCCGCTGCAGGCTATCCATATTCTACCGTTGAGAAGTCCGGCTCCTGGTATGTGGAAGGGGGTGGTGGGATGGGGCAGACTCTCCTGATGGCAGATGGTCTGAAGGCCTATACCCTGAGCGACATGGGGACGTTCACTACATACAAGACCAAGCTGAATTTGGTTCCGCTGGTGGAGCAGGGTGACATACTGCTCAACGTATATTCGGTGATGGTGGTGAACAGTACCAAGAGCAAGGATATGGCAAACAATTTGGTGACTTTCCTTACATCACCGGAGGTCCAAGACCTGCTGGGCAAGTACGGCGTGGCGGAATACGGCCTGCAACTGTTCACCCCGTGCGCCGGTCAGAACTTGTAGGAAGACCCTGAAAAAAGTACACTATATATTCCTGAGAGGGAGCCCAGGCTCCCCCTCAGGAGGATCTGTAGCATCTAAATTCGGAATCCTAAACAGATTCAGAATAAAAATGCCCGTAAAAGGGGGCAAGCAACTGTATGCATGCGATAGCTGATGCCTTTGTCCTTGCGGTAAAGATGATTTTCACCGGAGATGCCGAGGTCTACTCCATAACCGCCAGGACTCTTGCAATCTCCCTCAGCTCGACGCTCATCGGGGCTTTGCTATTTGTGCCTCTAGGTTGCCTGATATATTTCAACAATTTTCGGGGTAAACGGTTACTGATAAGCATCATCCAGACCTGCTACAGCATTCCCACGGTTTTCGTCGGGTTGTTGGTGTTTCTGGTATTCTCCAGAGCAGGGCCTCTGGGCTTCTTCGGTATATTGTTCACTCCTCAGGTAATGGTGATCGGCCAGGTGGTCTTGATATCTGCGATTGTGACAGGCCTGACCATCTCGGCCTTGAGCGGGGTGAGCCCTGCAATCAGGGAGACTGCCGTCTCTCTGGGTGCTAGCAGGTTGCAATCAGTGTGGGCGGTACTTAAGGAGGCCAGATTCGCTGTATTAACTGCTGTGCTGGTTGGCTTTGGGCGCGCTATCTCCGAGGTTGGCCTTGCCCTTATGGTCGGTGGAAATATACGAGGCTATACCAGAGTGCTCACTACTGCGATTTCACTGGAAACAGGTAAGGGCGAGATCGCACTATCTTTAGCGCTGGGATTCATACTCGTCACATTGGCGCTTATTGTAACCGTCCTGGCAAACAGGTTCTTGATGGCGAAAGAGGTGAACGTTGCTCAAAGTCGAGCATCTGCATCATAACTACGGCAAAGCAGAGATACTGAAGGACATCAGCCTGGGTGTCGAGCGGGGCGAGGTGTTTGTCACCATAGGCCCTACAGGCTCGGGCAAGACAACGCTTCTGCGATTGCTTGGCCTTCTAGAAAAACCAACATCGGGGTATATTTATTTCGATGGGTATAGGGTTAACAATTCTGAGAGACAGAAGCTGGAGATACGCAGAAGGATGGCGATGGTCTCCCAGAAACCTACAGTGTTCAACGCCAGCGTGTTCGACAATGTCGCCTACGGACTGAAGGTCAGGAAGGAAAATGGCGCTGGCATGTGCCGTAAAGTGATCAATGCCCTGGAGACTGTAGGTCTTTCAGGATATGAGAAAAGGGATGCGCGGACACTATCGGGAGGGGAGACGCAGAGGGTAGCCCTGGCCAGGGCGATGGTGATTGAGCCCGAGCTGTTGCTGCTCGATGAGCCTACCGCAAACCTCGACCCCGTATCCACATCGCATATTGAGAACCTGGTCACGGATGTCATTAAGAGGTCGAGTGTGACTGTAATGATGAGTACTCACGACATGTTCCAGGGGCAACGCCTCGCCGATAGGATAGGGATTCTCATTGGCGGTGAGATGCCGCAGACGGGGAACGCCAGGGAGATATTTAATGCCCCGCAAAGCAGAAAGATTGCTGAATTCGTGGGTGTGGAGAACATGCTGGGCGGTGTGATAGCTTCGAATGAGGAAGGTTTGGTCACGGTTGATGTAGGAGGAGTCAAAGTAGAAGCGCTGTCGAAGCTAAACGTCGGAACAGGAATATGTGCCTGCATCCGCCCCGAGGAAATAACGCTGGTGAAGACTAAGGAGTCAACCAGCGCAAGAAATACATTCTCCGGTGAAATAACCCGTATCGTTCTATTTGGCCCCTTTGCTCGCGTTGAGATGTATTGCGGCTTCCCCCTGGTTTCCCTGATAACCAAAAAGTCGGCAGAAGAAATGAACCTGCAAACTGGAGAGCGAATCTATGCCTCCTTCAAAGCCACAGGGGTTCACATCATAAAAAAGTAGAGGTACAGTGCCTCCTGCCCCTACTTAATCCCCTTACTCGTACATATTCTAAGTGATTGCTCGTATCCATTTGACAAATCCTGACAAACCGTGTAAGAAATTAGTAGCCAAAGTTGCAGCGGCCAGTGACTAGCTGATTACCACGTATTTGCCGTACTATCCCAAGGCGACTTCTAAGTAGTGAATTGATTTTTCCAGGAAAAGTATCCCAAAATATTTGCAGATTTTAGGAGGGTTGGATGAAAACCAGGAAGTTGTCCAAGATATTCGATATAAAAGGCAAGGTGGCCATCGTAACTGGAGCAGGCAGGGGAATAGGTCGGGCTATAGCTTCAGACCTGGTGGGTTTTGGGGTGAGCGTGGTCATCGCAGACATGGACTTGAAGAGTGCCCAAAAGGTAGTTCGTGAGGTCGAATCCGCAGGTGGCAAAGCCATCGCCATAAAGACCGATGTGTCTGATAGCAAGAGTGTTGACCAAATGGTCGGGCGGACCATCGAGAAGTTTGGCAGGATAGATATCCTGGTAAACAACGCCGGTATTATGAGCGGATGCATGGTTATGGATATGAAAGAGGAAGAGCTAGAGAGGACGCTTGGGGTAAATCTCAAAGGTGTTTTCCTGTGTTCCCAGGCTGTAGCTAAACACATGATTGGGCAGAAGAGCGGGAAGATTGTGAATATAGGATCATCCATGTCTTCTAGGGGTTCGCTATGCAATCTGTCAGGAGGAGGCGCTGACTATTGTGCATCGAAGGCGGCAGTCCAGGCTTTCACCAGGACGCTGGCCATGGAGCTGGCTCCGTGCGGCATAAACGTCAATGCTGTTGCCCCGGGCATCACTAACACGCCGATGCACGAGGGTTTGTGGGAGGGGGCGAAACTGTATTACGAGAACAGCGTGCCTCTGGGCAGGATGGCGGAACCGGAAGATATAGCCGATGTGGTATTATTCCTGGTCACTGATGCCGCCCGTTACATAACCGGTCAGACTATTCACGTGAATGGCGGACAGATAATGGTTGACTAGCACAGGAGGTAGCGGCGATGGCTAAGCTGAAGAGACTCTTCGAGCCGATCAACATAGGCAAGATGGAGCTCAAGAACAGAATAGTAATGCCAGCACTGAACACGAAGTTCGGCACCGAATGGGGCGCCGTGAGCGACCGAATGATAGACTACTACGCGGAGAGAGCCAAGGGCGGAGTGGCCCTGATAATAATCGAAAACACCTGCATAGACTGGCCGGTGGGCAAGGCCGGAACCAACCCCATAAGAGCGGACGAATGGAAATTTGTCCAGGGACTGCATGACTTGGCAGAGGCAGTCCATCTGTATGGCGCTAAGATCGCCACTCAGCTACAGCATCCAGGAAGGCAGGGGTCATCGTTGACCAGCGCCGAGGGACAGCAACTTGTAGCCCCCTCAGAAGTTCCTTGCTTGCCAACTGGGGCAGAGATGCCACATGCTCTGACAATAGAGGAAATCGAAATATTGATAGGCAAATTCATCATGGGTGCCACAGTCACCAAAGCGGCTGGTTTCGATGCTGTAGAGATTCAAGGTGGTCACGGGTATTTAATCACTCAGTTTATGTCTCCTTACTCCAACAAGCGCGAAGACGAATACGGCAGGGATTTCGAGGGCAGGATGAAATTACCTCTCAGTATTGTAGAGGGGATACGCATGGTGGCGGGTCCCGATTTCCCTATCATTTTCAGACTCAGCGCGGATGAATATGTAGAAGGTGGTCTCACCCTGGAGGATAACAAGCTTATTGCCCAGAGATTGGAAGCTGCTGGAGTGGATGCTATAAATGTGTCGGCCGGCATCTACGAATCGCCGCCCTGGTTCAGCAGGATTTTCCCCACCATGGGCATGCCTATGGGTTGCAACGTGTCGCTGGCGCAGGAGATAAAGAAGGTTGTTAGGATACCAATCATCGTCGCAGGAAAGTTGGGGAACCCCATGCTTGCGGAAAAGGTTCTGAAAGACGGAAAAGCGGACCTGATTGCTATGGGCAGGCCTCTCCTTGCTGACCCTGAATTGCCCCGGAAGGCGTATGAGGGGAGACTGGGTGATATCAGGCCTTGCATCTACTGCAATGAAGCCTGCGCTGGCAATATCTCTCGTATGTGGCGCGTAGGTTGTGTGGTAAATCCGGCCCTGGGCAGGGAAAGAGAATGCCAGATTGAACCTGCAGCGAAGGCTAGGCGTGTGCTCGTTGTGGGCGGCGGGCCTGCAGGCATGGAGGTGGCGAGGATTGCCTCGCTCAGGGGGCACAAGGTCACGCTATACGAGAAAGAGAAGGTTCTGGGTGGTCAACTGTTGGCAGCTTCAGCGCCTCAGTTCAAGCAGCCGATTAAAGACTTCATGGAATACCTGAAGATACAGGTGAAAAAACAGCGAGTCAAAATTGAGCTCGGCAAGAAAGTGACGCCGGCATTGCTCAAGAGGTTGAAACCGGACGTTGTAGTCATAGCTACGGGTGCCACACATTGTATTCCAAACATCCCGGGTGCTCACAGAGGCAATGTGGCTACTGCCAGTGACATTCTGCTAGGAAGGAAGAAGGCAGGCAAGAAGGCGGTGATAATCGGCGGCGGTGTGGTTGGAAGCGAACTAGCCTGGTTCTTGGCCGAGAAGGGGAAGAAGGTAACCATTGTCGAGATGCTGGGCGCAGTGGCGATGGATATGAATATGTTCAGCCGCCTCTATCTCTTGGATAAGCTTGGCGACCTCGGTGTAAACATGGCTGTCGACATGACAGCTCGGGAAGTCACGAGTGAGGGCGTAGTTGCTCTCGATGTCGAGGGCAAAGAGCAAGTGATAGAAGCGGATACCGTTATACTTGCCGCAGGTTTCAAGTGCGATAATCTGCTTGAGAAAAGGCTGAAAGGTGTGGCCCCGGAGGTCTATGCTATTGGAGACTGTGTGAAGCCCGGCAAGATAGAGGGGGCGATCGGCGCCGCGTGGCGTGTCGCACGCCAGATTTGAAAAGAGGGTAATCACATGCCTAAAACAATCGTTATTCCTGTGACCCTGGATACTAAAGGAGAGGAGACTAAATATCTCAAGGAACAGATAGAGAGAAAAGGGCACAAGACGATTGTCATAGATGTAGGCGTTTTGGGTAAACCACTTTTTAAAGCCGATATCTCCCGAGAAAGAGTTGCCCGAGCTGGCGGCAAGAGCGTCAAAGAGCTGGTCGAAGCAGCTAAGAAAGGCGCTGATAGGACAGAGGCAACCGATGTAATGATCGAAGGGGTGAAGACGATAGTAAAAAAACTTCACTCAGAGGGGAAACTGGATGGCATCATATCGCTGGGCGGTTCCACAGGGTCTGCCATCGGCACAATGACCATGAGTGTGCTGCCCGTGGGTGTGCCCAAGCTCATGGTGAGCACAGGGTTTGAGACCCAATTTGTGGGCGCCAAGGATATAACCATAATGCAGACTCCTGCGGATATACTGGGGCTTAACTCAGTCATGAGGAAGACGCTGGCCAGCGCCGCTGGAGCAATCGTAGGCATGGCCGAAGCCAAGGTCAGAGAGAAAGCCAGGCCTCTAATCGGTATGACTGCTCTCGGGGTTACCACGCCCGCGGTTATGAACATCAAGCCCCTCGTTGAGAAAATGGGATACGAGTCCATAGTGTTCCATTCAAAGACGCAGATACTGGACGAGCTGATTGGTGATGACAGGATCAGCGGGATCATAGACCTGACAACTTTTGAGGTTATGATACCCATATCTTTCCATCTGCCGGAGGAGATGGCGGAGGGCAGGCTCAGGATTGCTGGCGAAAAGGGACTTTCTCAAATCATCGTCCCCGGCGGCCTGGACATGTTCATCTTCCCCGGGACAAAGGAGACTGTTCCTCCCGAATACAACGAACGGCCAATTCACGTGCATGGCCCTGATACAGTTCTGGTAAGGACCACCGGGGAAGAGGTAGCGGCAGCAGCCAGAGTCCTTGCCAAGAGGGCGAACAGCGCAAAGGGGCCCGTTGCTGTGGTGATTCCGCTGGGTGGTTTCTCGTCTGTGGATGCGGAGGGCCAGCATTTCTATGACCCGCAGGCTGACGCAGCCTTTCCTCGAGTGATCAAGGATTGTGTGAAAAAACAAGTTGACATAATAGAGGTAAATGCACATATCAATGACGTCAGGTTTGCCAAAAAAGTTGTTGATACCTTTGATAAGCTGCTCAAAAAGGGAGGCGCCCACTATGGCTAAGAGATTCACCAGGAAGGAAATTCTGAGAAGGCTCAACAGGACGATCAAGGCGGGAAAGCCGATCGTAGCTGCCGGCAGCAGCGCAGGCATCATAGCCAAATGCGCTGAGCTTGGGGGAGCCGATTTGATAATGGTCTACAGCTCAGGGAAAGAGAGGCTGAGAGGGCATCAGACCAATATTGTGGAGAACTCTAATGAAGAGACCCTGAAGATGTTCGAGGAAATACAGAATGTGGTGCAGGACACACCGATCATCGGCGGGATACATGCCACAGAGTCTCCGGGTAGCGATTTAGCGAAAATGGTGAAAAGGTTCGTAGATACAGGGTTCTCAGGGATAATAAACTTCCCCACCTTTGGCTTCTTCGATGATAAGAGATGGCGCAAAGAAAGAGAGACTCAAGGGATTGGATTTTCTCGGGAGATAGAGCTGATACGCGTAGCCCACGATATGGGCGTATTCACCATGGCCTACGTTTTTTACCCCGCAGATGCCAGGGTGATGGCCCAAATGGGCGTTGATTGCATGGTTGCCCATGTCGGTGGAACCGCTGGGGGACTGGTGGGATTCGATTCCATAGCGGCACCCATGAAAGCGGCAGCAGCCTTGGTGCAGAAGATAATAAGGTCAACCAAGAAGGTGAATCCAGATATCATATGTCTGGCTCACGGAGGACCGATCGTATTTCCTGAAGATACCAGGTACATCTATGGACATACAGATGCAGTAGGCTTTGTAGGGGCATCGAGCATCGAAAGAATCCCCGTAGAGAAGGCAGTGACGGGGATAGTCGAGGAATTCAAGAGTGTGGGGTTGCAGAGGAAGAAATAGGAGGTGGTTTACACAATGGGTAATTCTTTGGTATGTCAGATTTGCGGTAGTCCAAAGCATCAACTTGCTTATTGTTGCAAACGCTGTAAGAGGATAATTGATCGGCGTGGTCCACGTAGGAAAAGAGGTGACACGCTTGGAAAACCAGATAAAGAAGCACGACGAAAGGCGCGTCTAAAGGCACTAAAAAACGCATGGGTTGGGGAAAGCTTCCATTGCCATTATAGCGGAGTAAGATTGGTTGAGGATAAGGAGAATTCGAAAGATCCCCGCTATTTGACTTTCGATCACCGCACACCGCGTAAAGAGAGTGATGTTGTAGTAGCAGCTTATGTGATAAACGATATGAAGTCCGATATGACAGAAAGTGAATTCAAAAAGATGGTTATTCAGCTAGCCAGCCGTTTCAAAGGTGGGCCTTTCGATGAACGGGTCTTCAATCTGAAACACTGGAAACGCAAAATTTAGAATATTCTGCTGATTAGCAAACTCACTTCCCTGTCGAGCCGTGGCCGCCGCTGCCCCGTTCGGTAGGGGAGAGTTCCTCTACCTCGACCAGGGGCAGGTCTGCAATAGTGCCCACGATCATCTGGGCTATCCTGTCGCCGTGCTTTATCTCAAAAGTAGCATTCGGGCCGAACAGGTACATCGTAATCAATATCTCGCCCCGGTAGTCGCTGTCTATCGTCCCGAAGGTAACCCCAACGCCTTTCGCAGACAGGCCGGACCTGGGTCGTATCTGGACGTCATACCCTCGGGGTACTTCGATGGCGATGCCGGTGGGAATGAGTTTGGGTTGGGTCCCCACAAGTGTAACAGCCCCCTCATCTATGCAGGCGAAGATGTCGAACCCTGTGGAGCCGGGTGTGGCCCGCCTGGGGAGTTTGGCATGATGATGCAGTCTTTTGATTTTTAGTTGAGGGTGTTCTCTGGGCATTTATTCTTAAACTGGGCGAAGCAACGCTTCGCCCCTACAATTTGAATTGGGCAGACACACGGGTCTGCCCCTACATGTTTGTCTCTCTTTTATTAGATGTTGTGGGTTCTGCCGCAGTGTGGGCATTTAACGGTAGCCCTTCCGATGTTGGAAGGCACCTTCAACCGGGTGCCGCATTCGCAGTCTATAATCTTGTAGCCGCTCTTCTGCCACAGCAGGTCTCCGACCTCGCGGGTGCGTTCCACTCTGCTTGGCTCAGGCTCTTTCAGCACTATTTCTGGCTGTGCTGCCCTCAGCCCGACGGCACCGGCGCCGGCAAGGGCGGCGGCTGGCATAAGTCCTGCACCGCCTTTGTGTACCTGCTGGTAAGCTTTATCGTAATCGGCATAGGAAGCACCGCCAGCCATGGCGCGGAGGATGCGTATCCTTTCTGAGATAGGCGGATGGGTGCTGGTAAGGTCGGCTGCCGCTCTCCCCTGTTTGCGGAAGGGGTTAACGATATACATGGGGGCTGTAGCCTGGTTAGCTGACTTCAACTGTCCGGTCGAAGCGCCGAGTTTCTCCAGCGCCGAAGCCAGCCCCTCCGGGTATCTGGTGTATAGGGCGGACGAGGCATCTGCCAGGTATTCCCTCTTTCGGGAGATGGCGAAGTAAATAAGTTGAGCCATGATAGGCGCCAGTATCATCAGGAGGATGGCTACTGCAAGGACTATTATCTGCCCCTGGCCGCCTCCTCTGGATGACCTTCTACCGCCGCCGCTGAAGATAAGGGCTCGCGAGCCATACCAGGCCAGGATAACGATAGTTCCCAGAATTACACTGCATAGCGACATCAGCAGCACATCGCGGTTCTTGATGTGAGACATTTCGTGTCCGATGACGCCTTCCAGTTCATCGCGGTTGAGCTTCTCCAGCAGCCCGGAGGTGATGGCAACGGAGGCTTTGCTGGGGTCGCGCCCGGTGGCGAAGGCGTTCAATGCGGGGTCGTCGATGATGTAGACGTCGGGCATCTTCTCCAGCCCTGAGGCAATCTTCATCTCCTCGACCACGTTGTAGAGACGGGGATTGTCATCGGGCCCTATCTTTATCGCCCTCGACATCGACAGCAGGAGGCTATCTCCCTGGAAGTAGGCGATGAGGTTCATTATCGCCCATATTACCAGAGCGATAACCAGGCCCGCGATGCCGCTGGTTGTGCTGCCGCCGAAGATATAGCCCAGGCCATAGCCGATGAGGAGCAGCAATATCCCCATGGCTGCTACCAATATCACCGACCTTATCTGGTTAGACCTGATTTGTTGCCACATAGCTAAGTTTTCGGCTGCTCGAAGCTAACCTTGGGCACTTCCCTCTCTTCAGCTTTCTCAACCTGAAAGAACTCGCCCTGTTTGAAGCCGGTCATGGCTGCCACTATATTGGAGGGTAACATCTGAGTTTTATTATTGTAGTTCAAGACCGAATCGTTGTAGAACTGACGGGAAAAGCTGATCTTGTTCTCAGTCGAGGTCAACTGCTCCTGAAGGGCCAGGAAGTTCTGGTTGGCTTTCAGGTCAGGGTAACGCTCGACTACGGCCAGCAGCCTGGTCAGAGCGCCGCTGAGTTCACCTTCCGCTTTGGCCTGAGCGCCCACGCCCTGGCCTATCGCTTGCTGAGCGACGTTGCGGGCTTTGGTTACAGCTTCCAAAGTAGCACGTTCGAAATCCTTATAGCCCTTGACCGTCTCCACCAAGTTCGGGATCAGGTCGTGCCTTCTCTTGAGCTGGACATCTATCTGTGCCCAGGCGTTCTTCACCTGGTTGCGCAGTCTCACCAGCCCGTTGAATATGAAGACGAACCACAAGATGAGCACCACTACGATTCCGATGATAACCCAGGCCCAGACTGCCATGTAACACCTCCGCTACATTTTTTGTTTACTTGCGTGACTTGAATACTTTCCCTATGTAACGTATAACGCGGCCCTGAGAATCCGCCGCCTCAGTCGGTTTCTCTGTAAGCTGTGATATCAACTGGTCAACCTCACCGCCATCGAACCACAGCCCGTCCCCCCTGGGGCAGGCATCGATGAGCACCTTTGGTTTCTCGCCTATGGTTATCTTTCTCATCTTTTTGCCGCAGATGGGGCACTTTCGCTTTTTCTCCGCTGTCTTAGCTTCGGGTGCGGTGAGAAAGTAAGCCGGGTACAAATGAGGGTCTTCGAGTTTCTTGGTCTCCAAGAAAAGCTCCAGCTCTCCGGCATCGAACCAGGTCCCACCGCAGTGTACGCAATGGTCAACTTCAATCTTGTCGTGCTCGACTACTATCATGATATTCTTACAGACAGGGCATTTCATTAAGAGGAACCCCCAAATGTATTATTGCAAGTGTAGACAAAGAACCAGTCTATGTCAAGAGTCTCGCTTGACAGTACGCGTTGGAATTGGTACAATTTCCAGGTACGCAATTTTTGGGAGGAAGACGATTTACGCTGTAGTTGAGACTGGCGGCAAGCAGTACAAGGTTTCCCCGGGGCAGACCATCGAGGTAGAGAAGCTCACTGTTGGCGGGGATACTATTGAGTTGGACAGGGTTTACCTTGTTGCCGATGGCGATAAGGTCACTGTGGGCAAGCCTACTGTACCCGGGGCTAAGGTCATAGCCACTGTG
>Ga0315281_10008979_pt1 | contig 13914 bp, 13 predicted proteins | sample YL17G07_0_MG_FD_204540 | JGI IMG/M metagenome (GOLD analysis project Ga0315281, IMG submission 204540) | Sediment microbial communities from Yellowstone Lake, YNP, Wyoming, USA - YL17G07_0 | ecosystem: Environmental > Aquatic > Freshwater > Lake > Sediment | place: USA: Wyoming | collected...
AGCTCAGAGGTTAGAGCGCCTGCTTGACACGCAGGAGGTCGGTGGTTCGAGTCCACCCGTGCCTACCAACTTTCGCCTGGCATGCCCAGCGAAAGTTGTCTCGCCGAAGCGCTGAACAATCGCACGAGCGCGAAGGCGGACTCTAGAGACATGAGCCAGATCAACGTCACGCTTCCGGATGGGTCGAGCCGCGAACTCGCGGCGGGCGCACCGGTCCGTGACGTCGCAGCGGCGGTTTCTCCCGGCCTCGCGAGAGCCGCGCTGGCGGCGATCGTCGACGGGAAGCTCGTCGATCTGGCGTTCCCGCTCCAGCACGACGCGCGTGTGACCATCGTCACCGATCGCAATCCCGAAGCGCTGCCGCTGCTGCGGCACAGCACGGCGCACCTGCTCGCGGCGGCCGTCACGAAGCTCTTCCCCGGCACGCAGTGCGGCATCGGTCCGGCGACCGACGAAGGCTTCTTCTACGACTTCGTCGTCCCGCGTCCGTTCGTGCCCGAAGACCTCGAGGCCATCGAGAAGAAGATGCGTGAGCTCGCGGACGAGGATCTGATCTACGAGCGTCAGGTGTGGCCGCGTGAAGACGCGAAGACATTGTTCGCGGGTCGCGGCGAGCCGCTCAAGGTCCAGCTGATCGACGAGAAGACCGAAGGTCAGACGGACGTCTCCTGCTACACCATCAAGGACCAGGAGACCTTCATCGACTTCTGCGTCGGCCCGCACGTGCCGTCCACCGGCAAGCTGAAGGCCTTCAAGCTGCTCAGCACGTCGAACGCGTACTGGAAGGGCGACGCGCGGAACCAGCCGATGCAGCGCGTCTACGGCACGGCGTTCCTGAGCGAGAAGGATCTCAAGGCGCACCTCACACAGGTCGAGGAAGCGAAGAAGCGCGACCACCGCAAGCTCGGGCGCGAGCTCGGGCTCTTCACCTTCCATCAGTTGGCGCCGGGCGCGACCTTCTGGCAGGACAAGGGGACCACGCTCTACAACACGCTCGCCGACTACATGCGCGGCGTGCTGCTGCCCAACGGCTACGTCGAGGTGAAGACGCCGCTCGTGTACAACAAGGCGCTCTGGGAGACCTCCGGTCACTGGTCGCATTACCGCGAGAACATGTTCATCATCGAGTCCGAGGACGAGCAGATGGGCATGAAAGCAATGAACTGCCCCGGTCAGTACCTGCTGTACTCGACCCAGGCGCACAGCTACCGCGAGCTGCCGCTCCGCTATCACGAGCAGACGCCGCTGCACCGCAACGAGGCGTCGGGCGTGCTGTCGGGGCTGACCCGCGTCCGCCAGTTCTCGCAGGACGACGGCCACTGCTTCGTGATGCAGGATCAGATCGGCGACGAGGTCGAGCGGCTGATCGGATTCGTGCGGCGCGTGTACCGCGACTTCGGCCTCGAGTACACCGCGAAGCTGTCGACTCGCCCCGTCGAGTTCATGGGTGAGATCGCGACCTGGGACTCGGCCGAGGCGCAGCTGAAGTCGGCGCTGCAGAAGGCGGAGCAGCCCTACGTGCTGAACGAAGGCGACGGCGCGTTCTACGGCCCGAAGATCGACTTCGACGTCACGGACGCCATCGGCCGCAAGTGGCAGTGCGCCACGATCCAGCTCGACTACAACGCGCCGGAGCGCTTCGACCTGAAATATACCGGCGCGGACAACGCCGAGCACCGGCCGGTGGTCATCCACCGGGCCATTTTCGGCAGCTTCGAGCGGTTCATCGCGATTCTGATCGAGCACTACGCCGGCGCCTTCCCGCTGTGGCTCGCGCCGGTGCAGGTCACCGTCCTCCCGATTTCAGACCGCCACATGGAATACGCCGTTTCCGTGCGGGATCGGCTGAAGGCGGCCGGCCTCAGGGCCGGGCTGGACGAGCGCCAGGAGAAGATTGGCTATAAGATTCGTGAGGCCCAGCTCCAGAAGATCCCGTATATGCTGGTAGTTGGCGACCGCGAGAGCGCAGAAGGCACCGTGTCAGTGCGCACTCGGGCAGGCGGCGATCAGGGGGCAAGCCCTGTAGACGCGTTTGTGGCGTCGGCGCGCGAGGAAATCGCGCGCAAGGGCGCGGCCGTGGCTACTACGTAGGAGGCTTTATCGCATTCGAGAGAGGACCCCGCCGCGATGATCGCGTGCGGGTGAACGAGCGAATCCGCGTCCGTGAAATCCGCGTGATCGACGACGACGGCCAGCAGCTCGGCATCATGCCGCCGCCGCAGGCGCTGGCGATCGCCAAGACCAAGGGACTCGACCTGGTGGAAATCTCTCCGACGGCCGTGCCGCCGGTGTGCCGGATCATGGACTTCGGCAAGTACCAGTACCAGGAACAGAAGCGGGCGCGCGAGGCTCGAAAGCACCAGAAAGTGATCGAGGTCAAGGAGATCAAGTTCCGCCCCAAGGTCGACGAGCACGACTACCAGTTCAAGAAGAAGCACATCGAGCGCTTCCTCGAGGACGGCGACAAGGTGAAGGCGACGATCTTCTTCCGCGGCCGCGAGATGGCGCACCCGGAGATCGGCCGGCGCATTCTCGAGCGGCTGGTCGACGAGCTCGCCGACCTGGCCATCGCCGAGACGATGCCGCGCCTCGAAGGCAACCAGATGCACACGATCCTGAGCCGGCGGCCGCAGAGCGGCGGCGGCAAGGCGAAGGCCGCAAGCTCAGCCGCGGCCACCAAGTAAACGCAGCATAGGGACACATGGGAAAAGTAAAGAAGATCAAGCTGAAGACCCACCGCGGCGCGGCGAAGCGCTTCAAGCGGACGAAGAACGGAAAATTCCTGAGGGGCAGGGCGTTCAAGCAGCACATCCTCAGCAGCAAGACGACGAAGCGGAAGCGTGGGCTCCGCGGAACAACGACCGTCGCGGCCGTGGACGTGCCGAAGCTGGCGCGCATGCTGCCGTACAAATAGAAAGTTGAAAGTGCGAAGTACAAAGTGCAAAGTGGGTTCCAGACTTTGAACTTACTTTCCACTTTCTACTTCCAAACTTGGAGAGTTCAGACCTATGCCGCGTGTAAAGAGAGGAACGGTTCGCCGCGCCAAGCGCAAGAAGCTGCTCGGGCTGGCGAAGGGATACTACGCCAACAAGAGCAAGCTCTATCGCGCCGCGAAAGAGTCAGTCGACACGGCGCTCAAGTACGCGTTCGTCGGCCGCCGCCGCAAGAAGCGCGACTTCCGCCGGCTGTGGATCGTCCGGATCAACGCCGCCGCGCGGGAGAACGGCATCACCTACGGCGTGTTGATCAACGGCCTGAAGAACGCCGGCGTCACGCTCGATCGCAAGAGCCTGTCGGAGCTCGCCATCGCGAGCCCGGCGGCCTTCGCCAAGCTCGCGCAGCAGGCGAAGTCGGCGGCCAAAACCGCCAAGACCGCGGCTCGCGCCTGATCGTTTCCGCTACACTGTAGTCGCTGGGCGCCTGCATCTCGCAGGCGCCCCTCGACCCATGCCCCTACCCAACCTGCACACCGTCGAGGGCGTGCTCGCCCGGTTCCACGACGACCTGTACGCGGCGACGACAGCGCACGACCGGCAGGCCGTTCGCGATCGCTATTTCGGGCGCAAGCACAGCGTGCTGGCGGAGTGGATGGAGCGGCTCGCGGCCGCCTCGCCCGCGGAGAAACGCACGCTCGGCCAGCAGACCAACGCGCTCAAGCGTGAGCTCGAAGCGCGCTGGGCGACATTCACGGAGACGCAGCTGGCGAACGCCGCGCCGGCCGACGCCGTCGACGTCACGCTCCCCGGCCGCGCGTCCCGCCTCGGCCATCGGCATCCGCTGACGATCGTCCGCACCGACCTCGAAGAGATCTTCGGCCGCATGGGCTTCACCGCGGTCGAGGGACCCGAAGTCGAAGATGAATGGCACTGCTTCGACGCGCTGAACATGCCGGCCGAACATCCGGCGCGCGACATGCAGGACACGCTCTATCTCGCCACGCCGATTGCCGGCGGCAGCCCGGCGGACCGGCCGCGGACGCTCCTGCGCACGCACACGTCGTCGATGCAGATCCGCTACATGCAGACGCACACGCCGCCGATCCGGATCGTCGTGCCGGGCCGCGTGTATCGCCGCGACGATCTCGACCTGACGCACTCGCCCGCCTTCGGACAGATCGAAGGCCTCGCGGTCGGCGAAGGGCTGTCGCTGGCCGATCTCAAGGGAACGCTGCTCGCGTTCGCGCAGCAGACGTTCTCGCCGACGACGCGCGTGCGCTTCCGTCCGAGCTTCTTCCCGTACACCGAGCCGAGCGCGGAAATCGACCTGAGCTGCTGGCAGTGCGACGGACGCGGCTGCGCGATGTGCAAGAAGACCGGATGGATCGAGATCGGCGGCTGCGGCATGGTGCATCCGGCGGTGTTCGAAGCCGTCGGGTACGACGCGGAGCGGTACACCGGCTTCGCCTGGGGCATCGGCATCGAGCGCATCGCGATCCTGCGCTATCAGGTCGAGGACATCCGCTTGTTCTACGAAAACGACCTCCGGTTTCTCGAGCAGTTCCCGTACTAGATGAGAAACCACGAAGACACGAAGAAGACGAAGGAGCACGAAGAAGAATTCTTCTTGTACAGGAGTGTTCTTCGTGAACCCTCGTACTCATCGTGTCTTCGCGGTTTCTCAGTTCGCGAACGACCACATTAGATGCGACTCGTCATTTCCTGGCTGCGTGATTTCGTCGACGTGCAGGCGTCTCCAGGAGAGATCGCCGGAACGCTCGCGCTGCGCGGATTCGAAGTCGCGTCGGTCGAGACGCTGCCAAACCACGAGACGCATCCCGAACTGCCCGACGGCGTCATCGACTTCGAAGTGACCGCCAATCGACCCGACTGTCTCAGCGTGATGGGTCTCGCGCGCGAAGTCGCGACGGCGTTCGATATTCCCTACGCGCCGACGCACGTCACCGGCGGCGCGTTCGTGCCTGACGGCGAGAGCGATCGCATTCGCGTGACGATCGAAGACGCGGAGCTCGGCCCGCGATACGCGGGCGCCGTCGCCGACATCACGAGCGCCGCCTCGCCGGCGTGGATGACGTCACGCCTCCAGGCCGCGGGCGTCCGTCCGATCAGCGCGATCGTCGACATCACGAACTACGTACTGATCGAGCGCGGGCATCCGATGCACGCCTTCGATCTCGCGAAGCTGGCCGGCGCCGAGATCAGGGTGCGGCGCGCGAAGAAGGGCGAGGTCATCACGACGCTCGACGGCGTCGAACGCAAGCTCGACGAGGAGATGCTCGTGATTGCCGACCGCGATCGCGCGCAGGCCGTCGCAGGAGTCATGGGCGGCGCGGCGTCAGAAGTATCCGCGTCGACGAAGTCGATCGTCTTCGAGAGCGCGTACTTCAAGCCCGCGTCCGTACGAAAGACGAGCAAGCGCCTGGGCCTGAAGACCGAGGCCTCGTCGCGGTTCGAGCGCGGCGCCGACATCAACGGCGCGCTCGCCGCAATCGAGCGCGCGATCGCGATCATGGAGTTCATCGGGGCGGGCAAGGTGTCCGGACCGATTGTCGACCGCTATCCGTCGCCGCGTCAGTCGTTGACGCTCCATCTGCGCCGCGCGCGGCTCGCCTCGCTCCTCGGCGTCACGGTGCCCGACGCCGACGTCACGCGCATTCTTGACGGTCTGGGATTAACCGTGAGAGCGGCCGGAGACGGCTGGGACGTCGCGGCGCCGACGTTCCGCGTCGATCTCGTGCGCGAGATCGATCTCATCGAAGAAGTCGGGCGTCACTACGGGTTCGATCGCCTCGCGTCCACGTTTCCGGTGCTCACGCAGCCGGCGTCTCCGCCCGATCCGCGCATCGCGCGCGACCAGCTCGTTCGCCGCGTGCTGACCGCGGCCGGGCTCTCCGAAGCCGTGACCTTCGGGTTCATCGAGGCGAAGGCCGCGGCGCTCTTCGACGCCGATGCGGCGCAGACCGTCGCGATCGCGAACCCGCTGTCGGCGAAGTTCGACACGCTGCGTCCGCTGCTCATTCCCGGCCTGGTCGACGCCGTCGCACACAACCGCCGTCATGGCCGGCCGAACGTCGGGCTGTTCGAGATCGGCACGCGCTTCACGCCGCAAGGTGAAACGCGCGCCGTGGCGCTGGCGCTGACCGGCGCGGTGACCGAACACTGGACAGGCGGCGCCCGCGACGCCGACTTCTTCGACGCCAAAGGCCTCGTCGAGGCGCTCGGCGCCGCACTCGGCCTGCCGCTGCAGTTCGAGACGACGACGGTTCCGTATCTCGTCGCGGGACGCACCGCGGCGGTCCTGTCCGGCGGCACACGGCTCGGCGTCATTGGCCGCGTCACGCCCTCCATCGTCGACGAACGCGGGGCGCCGAAGCAGGACGCCGTGTTCGTCGCCGAACTCGATCTGGACGCGGCGGCGGCCGCCGCACCCGCCCACGCCGGCAGCGTGCGTCCGCTGCCGCGTCATCCGTTCGTCGTGCGCGACCTGTCGATCGTCGTCGATGCTGCCTTGCCTGCCGAAATCATTCGTGGCACCATTCAGGCGGCCGGCGCGGCGTCGACGCTGGCGAGCGTCGGCTTCTTCGATCGCTATCAGGGCAAGGGCGTGCCGGACGGCAAGGTCAGCCTCTCGCTGCGGCTGACGTTCCAGGCGGACCGCACGCTGACCGACGCGGAAGTTCAGGCGCAGTTCGACGCGATTGTCGCCGCGCTCATCAGGGCGCATGGCGCGATGCAGCGATAACAGAAACGAAGAACGCGACACGTAAAACGGAAAACGTCTATGGCGAAAACGGCGACGCGGAGCGCGGAACTCGACTCACTCGATCGGCTCGAGGACAAAGTCAAGCGTCTCGTGGCGATGGTCGAGCGCATGAAGACCGAGCAGACGCGGGCCGCCGAGGACAACCAGCGGCTGAAGGCCGAAATCGACTCGCTGAAATCGCGCGCGGCGACGGGCGAATCGCTGTCGTCGGAGGTCGCGGCGCTCAAGGACGAGCGCGACGTCATCCGCACGCGCGTCAGCGACATGCTGCACCAGCTCGAAGCGCTCAACCTGTGATGACGAGCTAGGTTCATGTCCGACCCGAAAAGCGTCTCCGTCGAGATCTTCGGGCAGCGCTACCCGATCCGCAGCTCGCTCGATCCGGAGTACATCAGGCGTCTGGCGACGTACGTGGACGGCAAGATTCGCGCGGCGGGCGATTCGACGCCGAGCGGCGACCCCGTCCGCCTCGCCGTGCTCGCCGCGCTCAACATCGCCGACGAGCTGTTCCGCCATCTCGAAACCTCCCGCGTCAGAGACGGCAGCGTCGTCGAACGCGCCGAAGAGCATCGCGACGCGGCGCGGTGTGCATGCCTCTGCACGAGGAAGCCTAAAGCGCAGCTATCGCAGCGGTTCCACCTGCTTACGCAGGTTCATCGACCTCCCCACACGGCAAAGCGGGGCCATTAGTTCTGAGTTCTCAGTTCTAACTTCTAACTTGTCTCGGGGGGTACCCCCGTGTGGCCGATATACGTTTACGTCGCGAACTTCGTAATCACGGTGGCGGCCGCCGCGGCCGTGTACGCCGTGTGGCTGTCCAACCGCAAGCGCCAGGCGGCTGACACCGTCGGCCGCGCCGAGGAACAGGCCGCGCGGCTCGTCAAGGACGCCGAGCGCGACGCCGAGACGAGCAGGAAAGAAGCGCTCCTCGAAGCCAAGGAGAAGGCGCACGAACTGCTCCGCGAGGCCGAGCAGCAGGCGCGCAAGGATCGCCAGCAGACCGACGCGCTCGAGCAGACGCTCAACCGGCGCGACGCCTCCCTCTCAGAACGCCAGACGGCCCTCGACCGCAGCGACAAGGATCTCACCGCGCGCGACCGCACCGTCTCCGAGCGCGAGAAGGCCGTCGCGGCGTCCACGAAGAAATACGAGGAGCTCGTCGCGCGCCAGCAGCACGAGCTCGAACGCGTCGCGAGCCTGACCGCCGACGAAGCCAAGGAACTGCTCATCAAGCAGATCGAGGCCGATGCGCGGCACGACTCCGCGAATCTCCTGAAGCGCCTCGACGCCGAGGCGCGCGAGACGGCGGTCGATCGCGCCAAACACTACATCACGCAGGCCATCCAGCGCTGCGCCGGCGAGCACGCCGTGGAGACCACCGTCTCGGTCGTCGATCTGCCGAGCGACGATCTCAAAGGCCGCATCATCGGCCGCGAAGGCCGCAACATCCGCGCGCTCGAGCTCGCCACCGGCGTCGATTTGATCGTGGACGACACGCCCGGCGCGATCATCCTGTCCGGGTTCGATCCGTACCGCCGCGAGATCGCGAAGCAGGCGATCGAACGCCTGATCGCCGACGGCCGCATCCATCCGGCGCGCATCGAGGAAGTCGTCCAGAAGGTGAAGGACGAAACGGACGAATCGATGCGCAAAGAAGGCGAGGCGGTCGCCTTCGATCTCGGTCTGCACGATCTGAAGCCGGAAATCTGCCGGCTGATGGGCCGCTTGAAGTACCGCACGAGCTACGGCCAGAACATGCTCGCGCACTCGGCCGAAGTCGCGCGGCTCGCGGGCATCATGGCCAGAGAACTGGGCCTCGACGCGCACGTCACGGTACGCGCCGCGTTCCTGCACGACATCGGCAAGGCCGTCGACCGCGAGATGCAGGGCACGCACCTCGAGCTCGGCATCGAGCTGCTGCGGAAGCACGGCGAAAGCGAACCGGTGGTGCTGGCCATGGCCGCGCACCACATGGACATCGACTGGCCGTCGCTCGAAGCGATGCTCGTCCAGGCGGCCGACGCGATCTCCGCCGCGCGTCCCGGCGCGCGCCGCGACATCCTCGAGTCGTACGTGAAGCGCCTCGAGAAACTCGAAGGCATCGCCGACTCGTTCAAGGGCGTCTCGAAGTCGTTCGCGCTCCAGGCCGGCCGAGAAATCCGCATCATGGTCGAAAGCGAGAAGATCTCGGATGAAGAAGCGATCTGGCTGTCAAAGGACATCGCGCGCCGCATCGAGAACGAGCTCGAGTACCCCGGACAGATCAAAGTCACCGTCATCCGCGAAACCCGCGCCACCGACTACGCGAAGTGACCGTCTCTGATTTCAGCGAGCGCGACCTCATCGCTCGCATCGCCAGCCGTCTCCCGCCAACGCCCGCCTGGATGCCCGTCGGCATCGGCGACGATGCGGCCGTCGTGGAGCCGGAGAGAAACCGGCTCGAGGTCCTGAGCGTCGACGCGCTGGTCGAAGGGATCCATTTCGATCGCGCGTTCACGCCGCCCGACGCCATCGGACACCGCGCGCTCGCCGCCAACCTGAGCGACCTCGCCGCGATGGGCGCCGCGCCCCGTCTCTGCCTGCTGTCGCTCGCGCTTCCCGGGTCGTTCCCGATCGCCGACTTCGACGCGATGATCGGGGGCCTCACAGCGCTCGCGGCACGTCACCGCGTGCACGTCGCCGGCGGCAACCTCACCAGGTCGCCCGGCCCGCTCGTCGTCGACATCACGGTCTCGGGGACGGCCAAGCGCCGCCAGATCCTCACGCGCCGCGGCGCGCGTCCCGGCGACGAGCTGTACGTGACCGGGTCGATTGGCGCCGCCGCCGCGGGCCTTGGGATGCTGAAGCAGGACGGCCTGCAGGCATGCACCGGCGCGAACCCCTGTGCAGCCCGGTATCTCTACCCCGAGCCGAGGATCCGCATGGGCCTGCTGATCGCGCGAAATCGCGCGGCGACTGCCGGGATGGATTTGAGCGACGGCCTGGCGGAGGGCGTCCAACAGATGGCGGAAGCCAGCGGCGTCGGCGCCAGCATCGACGCCGACGCGCTGCCCATCGAGGCGGCCGCGCGCGAGTGGTTCGGCCGGCAGGGAGACGACGTGATGACGGCGGCCCTCACGGGTGGCGACGACTACGAGCTGCTGCTGGCGGTGCCGCCGAGGCGCGGCCGGCGGCTGAACGAGGCGCGCCAGCACGGCGGGGTCCTGCTGACCCGGATCGGCGTGTGCACGAAAGACCCCGCGGTGGTGCTCAACTGCGGCGATGCCGGGCTTCGGCCGCTTCCCAAGGGGTATCAGCACTTCCGATGATTCATCTGACGCGCGCCCTCGTACGTCGATGGCTCGGGGCACTGCTTCACATCGACGATTCGCCGGAACGGACCGCAGCCGCCTTCGCCCTCGGCGTCTTCTTCGGGTTCTCGCCGTTTCTCGGCTTCCACACGGTGCTCGGCATCGTCTTCGCGTTTCTGCTGAACTTCAACCGCGTGGCGGTGCTGCTGGGGGTCTACTCGAACCTGCCTTGGATCGTCGGTCCTTACTACGTGTTCACGACCATGTTTGTCGGCGCCCGGCTGACCGGGCACCGGATTCCGCCGGGGTTTCGGGACCAGGTGACGGTACTTTTCGAGCAGGAGTCGCTCTTCCACGGCGACTTCTGGCACCAGCTGCTCGTCCTCTTCCGGCCCTTTCTCGCCCCCTACACCGTCGGGTCCCTCATCGGCTGCGTGGCGCTTTCGGCGCTCGCCTACCCGCTCGCGCTGGCCTTCGTCACAAGCCGCCGGCGCCTGCGGCATCTAATTCATAGCAAGGATTAGAGATAACAGAACTGTCGCGCCGTAAAAACAGCCGCGATTTCCGCGTCCTTTCGCCCTCGGGATCCTACAATTGAGGGGTGATTATCTCGGGCTCGCTGTGGCGCAAAGCCATCGTCACCACGGTGGTCATCGTCGCTATCGTCTCGACCTACGAGGTCACGATCCTCGACTCCAAGTACGCCGCCCGTCAGGCGGTGCTCCGGGAGACGACTGCTCTGCCGACCCCCGGGGCCCGGCTGGCGTTCAGCGCGACGGCCTACTGCAAGGGCGACACGACCGCGTCCGGGTCAGGCGTCCACGCCGGCATTGCGGCCGCCGACCCCGAGCTGCTGCCGGTTGGCTCGGTCGTCGAGATCAACTCCCTGCCCGGCCACTACAACGGGATCTACACGGTCCTCGACACGGGACCGGCCGTCCAGGGCCGCCAGGTCGACCTCTATATGTGGAGCTGCTACGAAGCGTTGGAATTCGGCCGGCAGCCCATCCATCTGACCGTGCTTCGCCTCGGCTGGAACCCGCGCCAGACGACCCCGACCTTCCTCGACAAGTTCTTCAAGACGCCGGCTGGCGCAAGCAACTGATTGCTGATGTAGGGCGGCCCTTTCAGGCCCGCCGTACGTACTGTTGCGCGGACTTGTACTGCAGCTCGAACAGCTTGAAGTAGATCCCGCGCTCGGCCAGGAGCTCCTGGTGCGTGCCGGCTTCGCGAAGCTGGCCCTTGTGGAACACCAGAATGCGGTCCATGTCCTGAATCGTCGACAGCCGATGCGCGACGGCGATCGTCGTCCTGCCGGCCATGAGCACGTGCAGCGCGTCGCGAATCAGCAACTCCGTTTCGGTGTCGACGCTCGACGTCGCTTCGTCGAGGATGAGCACGCGCGGATCGAACGCCAGCGCGCGCGCGAACGACAGCAGCTGCTTCTGCCCGACCGACAGCGTCGCGCCGCGCTCGGCCACGGCCGTCTGATACCCGGCCGGCAGCCGGTCGATGAACGCGTCGGCGTGCACCGCCGCCGCCGCGCGTTTCAGGCGCTCGTCGTCGATGTCCTGATGTCCGAGGCGGATATTCTCGGCGATGGTCCCCGAGAACAAGTGCACGTCCTGCAGCACGAGGCTGAACAGCCCGCGGAGATCCGCAAGATCGAGCTCGCGGATGTCCACGCCGTCCACCGTAATCCGTCCCTTGCTGACGTCGTAGAACCGCAGCAGCAGGTTGACGAGCGTTGTCTTGCCAGATCCCGTGGCGCCGACGATGCCGACGCGCTGACCGGGCTTCACCTCGAAGCTGACGTCGCGAAGGACGTAGTCGTCGCCGCGGTACGCAAACCACACGTGATCGAACACGATATGGCCCGCGGCGGGCGCCGGTCGCGCGACTGGATGCTCAGGCTGCGCGATGACGATCGGCTCGTCGATGAGCTTGAAGATCCGCTCGGACGACGCCATGGCGGCCTGCAGGACGTTGAACTTCTCCGACATGTCGCTGATCGGACGGAAGAAGCGCTGCGAGTACTGCATGAACGCGACGAGCGCGCCCAGCGTCACGACGTTTCTCAGCACGCCGGCGCCGCCGTACCAGATGATGAGCGCCGAGGCGAGCGCCGCGACGATCTCGATGGCCGGATAGAAGACCGCGTAATAGAAGATCGACTGGATGTTGGCGTCGCGGTGCTTGCGGTCGATGTCGTCGAAGCGGTCGAAGTTCACGGCTTCGCGCCGGAACAGCTGCACCGTCGACATGCCGGTGATGTTTTCCTGCAGAAACGCGTTAATCCGCGCGATGTAGCCGCGGACGACGCGGTACGACTGGCGGACGTGTTTCCTGAACCACTGCGTGACCAGGACGATGAGCGGCAGCACGGAGAAGGCGACGAGCGCGAGCCGCCAGTTCATGCCGATCATGATCGCCATGATGCCGACGAGCGAGAACACGTCGCCGAAGATGGTGACCACGCCCGAGGTGAACAGATCGTTCAGCGCGTCGACGTCCGACGTCACGCGCGTCATCAGCCGGCCGACGGGATTGCGGTCGTAGTACTGCAGGTCGAGCCGCTGCAGGTGGCCGTAGATGGCCATCCGCAGATCGAACATGATCCGCTGCCCCGTCAGCTGCATCGTCCACGTCTGGAGATACTCGAAGGCGAACCCGGCGATGAGGATGGCGAGGAAGAGCACGGCGAGCGTATCGAGCCCTTCGAGCCGTCCGGTGGCGATGTGTCGATCGATCGCCACCTTGATCAAGTAGGGCTGCGCCAGCTGTGCTGCCGCGCTGGCGATGATGGCCAGGAGCGCCAGCAGGACCTGGCGCCAGTACGGACGCAGGTACTGCATCAGGCGGCGCATGAGCCGCGCGTCGTACGCCTTGCCGAGAATCTCGTCGTCCTGCATCTTTTTTGCACTTCGCGTGGGGCCCCACCCCCACGCAGAACTTACGTTGACCCGCTCGCTCCCGCTCGCGGGTGGCCGCAGGCGCTACGACGCGGCGAGCTCCTCTTCAAGCAGCTGCTTCTTGTGGAGCTCGGCGTACAGGCCGGCGCCGCGCGCCAGTTCGTCGTGCGTGCCCCGTTCGACGATGCGGCCCTCGTCGAGGACCAGAATCAGATCCGCGTCACGGACGGTCGAAATACGGTGTGAGACGATGATGGACGTCCGCTGGCGCATGACGCCGCGCAGCCGCGCCAGGATCTCTTCCTCCGTATAGGTATCCACGGCCGACAGCGCGTCGTCCAGGATGAGGATGCGTGGATCGATCGCGATGGCGCGAGCCAGCGCGGTCCGCTGCTTCTGGCCGCCCGAGAGCGTAATGCCGCGCTCGCCGACCATCGTGTCGTAGCCGTTGGGAAAGTCGGCGACGTCCTTGTCGAGGCGCGCGACCGCGGCCGCCGCGAGAATTCGCTCGTGCCTCGCATCTGGCGACCCTGAAAGGGTCGCCCCACGATCCTGCGCGTCGAATCCGAACGCGACGTTTGCCGCGAGCGAATCTGAAAACAGGAACGGCTCCTGCGGAACGAAGCCGATGGCTCCGCGAAGCGTGGCCAGGGGCAGTTCGCGGACGTCCACGCCGTCGACGAAGACGGTACCGGGCGGCGGGTCGTAGAGCCGCGCCAGCAGGCTGATCAGCGCCGATTTGCCGGAGCCCGTCGGACCCACGAGCGCGACGGTCTGTCCTGCGGCGATTGTCGCGGACACGTGATGCAGCACCGTCGTCTGGCCGAAGCCGAACGTCAGATCGCGGAACTCGATGTCGCCTTTCAACGTACGTAGGGCGACCCTTTCAGGGTCGCCGGGCCGCGGGCCTGAAAGGCCCGCTCTACGTACGGCCTCGGTGTCAGCAATCGCCGGCTCGGTCTCGAGCACCTCCAGCATCCGTTTCCACGACG
>Ga0315281_10008980_pt1 | contig 13913 bp, 14 predicted proteins | sample YL17G07_0_MG_FD_204540 | JGI IMG/M metagenome (GOLD analysis project Ga0315281, IMG submission 204540) | Sediment microbial communities from Yellowstone Lake, YNP, Wyoming, USA - YL17G07_0 | ecosystem: Environmental > Aquatic > Freshwater > Lake > Sediment | place: USA: Wyoming | collected...
CGCTTCTGTGTGGCCGCCAGGTGGGCTACCGCTTCGCCGCCGGGCTTGCACCGTCGAGCTTGGCGCGAAAGTCGTGGTAGTCGGGCACGGGCTCGCCGACGACGTAGAGGAAGTAGAAGACACCGAAATCGCCGACGTGCTTGAAGCGCCTGCGCATGTCACGCACGGCCACGTCGAAGCTGTCGAGTGATTCAAGGTACTTCTTGAACGTGCCGTGCTCGCGTTCGAGGTCGAGCATCGCCGCGGCGTTGTGGACCGTGGCGTCGATCTTGCGGCGGTTGCGGATGATGCGGGTGTCGCTGGTGAGCGCGTCGATCTCGTCGGGCGTGAGGCTCGCGATGGTGGCGGGGTCGAAGGCGTGGAAGGCCTGCTGGAAGCCGGGCCATTTTGCTTCAATGATTTTCCAGCTCATGCCGGATTCGAAGACGGCCTTGGTGAGGACTTCGAGGTAGTCGGCGAGCTTCGTGGGGTTGATCTGCTTTGGCGGTTCCATTGGGTCCTCCGGGGCAAGGATAGGGGGCGCGTCAAGCGGGTCAGCCCGCCCGGCTGGCGTCGCGCGGGCCGTCGTAGGGTTGAGCGTGCCAGGTGCCGGCCACGAGGTCGTGGTAGAGCGTGAGCCTGCGCCCGCCCTGGAGCTCGACGAGAAAGTAGCGCCGGGCGATCTCCTTGCGCCACCATTCGTCGTCGACGCGCCAGGTGTCGTGCACGGCAGCGACGCGGGAGAAGACACCGCGCCAGAGGACGGCGAGGGGGATGCCGCGAGGGCTGGCCTCGACGGCGGCGGGCACGGGCTCATTCAGGGGCCGAAAGCGACCAGCCCCAGTTGGCGTTCGGGGATTCGAGACCATGGCTGCACCTCCACAACGCGGAAGACCTGGGGCGCGCCCACGCGCGCGTTGAGCTGCTCGACGGACTCCAAGAGCTCGTGCCAGCGGCGGGGCCCCACCGGCCAGAGGTTGGCCTGGTGCCCGTATTCGCTGCAAAGCCCGGAGAGGGTGACGCCGACAGAGACGGCGGCCGACGGGAGTTGGAGCCGCTCGATGCGCCCGCGAACGGCGAAGAGCATGCGCGCCGCGTCGTTCGTGGGCTCGCGGAAGACGGTGCGGCGCGTGACCTGCTCGCCGCTTTCGAGGCCGAGGCGCCAATCGAGCCGCCGGAGCGATTGGCCGCGCACCTCGGGGCGCTGGAGCGCGCGCTGCAGGAGTGAGCGCGTGCCCGCGACGATCGGCTCACTGAGGGCGGTGGGCGCTGGCAGCTCGGCTTCCTCGGTGACGCGCACCTCGTCGCGGCCGGGGACGACACGGGTGTCGTCGCGGCCGTTGGCGAGTTGCCAGGCGCGGGCGCCAACGGAGCCGAATTCCGCCTGCACGGCCGAAAACGGGAGTGCGGCCAGTTGCCCGGCACGTTCGAGGCCGAACAGGCGCAGGCGCTGGTGCATCGCCTCGGGCACGGGCAGCACCTCGACGGGCAGGTGCGCGATGAAGGTCTTCGCCTGGCCGCGGGCGATGAGCACCGGCCGCGGCAGCGGCTCCGCGCTGCGCTGGCCCTTCGCCGAAGAGCCGGCCGGGGGTTCGCTCAGCAGGGCGGCAGCGTGGGCAGCGAAGAGCGTCTCGGCGGCAGCGAGCTGGACAGGGAGGCCGCTCAACTCGCAGGCGGCGCGGTGCAGGTCCGCGAGCCAGTCCGCGCCGTCCATGCCGGCCAACTGCGCGAGGCCGCGCACGTCGAAATGCGCGTGGCCGGGCGCAATCACCTCGACCGCGGGGCTGGAGCCCTGCAGGTATTCGACGAGGCGCGCGGCCTCGGCAGCGGCGAGCCCTTCGCGCAGCGGGAGGAACACCGCTTTCGGGCAGAGCGCGAGCGCGCGGCGGAGCGTCGTCCCCATGGCCACGCCCGCCTCGGCGGCCTCACGGGAACAGGCGGCGACGCGCGCGTGCTCATCGGGTGAGCCCCCAACGACGAGCGGGCGCCCGCGCAGCGAGGGGTCGTCGCGCCGGGCGAGGGCGACGTGGAAATTGGGGACGACGAGGCAGGCGACGTCCATGGGCTCAGCAATATAGAACATTTGTTCTCTATGCGCACTCTCCTGCCCCGTGTGTTTCGCCGGGAGCCGGTATCATCGAGAGCAATGACCGTGCCTCAACTACCCGACCCTGCCCTGCTGCCATGGTGGCTCAACTTCTCGGCCGCGACCACACCCGCGGGGCTCGCCGTCTCGGCGGCGTTCGACGCAGGCGCTTCGCGGCTGACACCGACTGTGCGAAACAACGGCGGGACGGCGGTCCAACTGGCCGAGGTGCGGCTCACGGCCGTGCTCGACGCGCCGGCGGCCGGGGGCTTCACCTGGATCCAGGGGCGGTACATGCAGACGGACGCGCTCGTGCGCGTCTTCGGGGGCGAGACTGCCGAGGGGTACGACGGCCGCTTCGTTGCACACCTGCCGGGCGGCGGGCGGCGCTACACCAGCCGGGAACTGGCCGCCATCTCGCTGCCGGCGAAAGCGTCACCGGTGCTCGTGGCGGGGTCGCTGCGCATGGACCGCTTCTTCCTCGACGTGGAGCTCGAGACGGACGAGGACGAGGAGCGCCTGCGCTCGCTCGCCTTCGTCTTCGACACGACGGGCGTGGAGCTCGCCCCGGGCGAGGAGCTCGTGCTGCCATCGCTGCTAATCGTCGAAGGGCGCGACATCCAGGCGATGGTCGAACGGTACGCGGGTGAGGTGGCGGCCGAGATGGGCGCGCGCGTCCCCGGGCACGTGCCGACGGGCTGGTGCTCCTGGTACTACTTCTACAACCGGGTGAGCGAGGCCGACGTGCTCGCGAACCTGGAGGCGATGCGCGCCCAACACCACCCGGCCGAGTACGTGCAGATCGACGACGGCTTCCAATCCCATACGGGTGACTGGCTCACGCCGAACGGCAAGTTCCCCTCGGGCATGGCGGCGCTGGCGGCGCGCATCCGCGAAGCGGGCTACAGGCCCGGGCTCTGGCTGGCGCCGTTCGTCATGCACGAAGACTCGACGGTGCTGCGCGAGCACCCCGAGTTCGCGCTGAAGCTGCACAGCGGCGAGACGCTGTTCGTGGAGACGTGGCTGGGCCGCAACGCTGTCCTCGACTGCACCCACCCGGGCGCGCAGGAATGGCTTCGCGAGGTTGTCGCGACAACCGTGCGGGAATGGGGCTACAACTACCTGAAGCTCGACGCGCTGGCGTATGCGGCCCAGCCGCCCGCGCAAGTGCGCTACCACGAGGCGGGCACGACGGCGCCGGCGAACCTGCGCCGGGGCATGGAGGTCATCCGCCAGGCGGCCGGGAACGAGACGTTCCTGCTGGGCTGCACGTGCCATTTCGGGCCCGCGGTGGGGCTGGTCGACGCGATGCGTGTCGGCCCCGACGTGAAGGCGCTCTGGGCGGACGGGACGAACCCCTCGGTCCGCCACGCGATGCGGATGACCCTGCAACGGAACTGGATGCACGGCCGCTGGTGGGCCAACGACCCGGACTGCCTGGTCGTGCGCGACACGGACACCGAGCTGAACGAAGCGGAAGTCCGCTTCCTGGCGACGGGAATCGCCCTCAGCGGGGGAATGGTGGTCGCGAGCGACGACCTCCCGGCGCTGCCTGCCGCGAGGCGCGAGATGGCGCTGGCGCTGTTTCCGCCCACAGGCGTGGCGGCCCGGCCCATCGACCCCGGCGAAGGCCCCGTGGCGTCCGCGTGGCGGGCGGACCTGGGCGGGGGGCGCTCGCTCGTGGGACTCCTCAACTGGAGCGACGCTCCGATCTGGGTGGTGATGTCCGAATTCCTCAAACCGGGCGAGATCGCCTTCGACGCCTGGGAGGGCAAGCTCCTCGGCATGGGCGACCGCCGGTTGCAGCCGCACGAGGGGCTGCTGCTGCAAGTGGCCGCCCCCGCGCGAACGCCGCGGGTCATCGGCGATTCGGCAAGCGTGACGCGTGCCGGGTTGTTCGAGCGACCCGTGAGCGGCCGCATCCAGGTGCGGAACGACCTCGACCGTCCCCGGACCGTGGCGATCGAGGCGCGCGGGCAGGTGTTCGAAGTCACGCTGGCGCCGGGTGAGATGCAGTGGTTCGACTGAGCCGGACGGCGGCCAGCCGGGCGCGCGGGACGCGGGGGGAGTAGGGCATGCATACCTGCCCGCGCTGCGGCACCAAGTTCATCGGTGTGTGCCCGAAGTGCTACGACATCGAGCCCAAACCCGCGGCGGTTACACCAGGACGGGCAGCTTCACCAACCCGCGGAAGCCCGGCACGGTGCGCCACTGGAGCTCGCCGGGCGCGAGGTGGAGGTTGGGGAACCGCCGCGCCAGTGCGGACACCGCGATCTGCGCCTCGAGGCGGGCCAGGGGTGCGCCCAGGCAGTAGCGCCGGCCGCCGCCGAACGAGACGTGGTGGATTTCCTCGCGGCTGATGTCGAACTGGTGCGGGTTGGGGTTGAGCGCGGGGTCGTGGTTCGCCGCGAGCAGCACGGGCGAGATCGAAGAGCCAGCGTGCACGGGGCAGCCACCAACGCTGGTGTCGCGCAGCGCCAGCCGGCCTGACTGCGTGACGGGCGGGTCGTAGCGCAGCATCTCTTCCACCGCGTTCTGTGCCAGCGACGGGTCGTCGCACAGCTTCCGCCACTCGCCGGGGTTGCGCAGGAAGGCGAGCATGCCGTTGCCGATGAGGTCGGTGGTCGTGAGGTTCCCGGCGGCGAGCAGGAGGCCGACCATCGTCACGATCTCTTCGTCGGTCATCTGCTCGCCATTTTCCTCGGCGGCGATCATGGCGCTGATGAGGTCATGTTTGCGGTCGCGGCGGCGCTCTTCGACGGCCTCGCGCAGGTAGGCGTTCATCTCGGCGCTGGCCTGCTCCGACTTCGCGCGCTGCTCTTCGCTGATGAAGGGGTTGAGCCCGTGCACGATCTCGTCGGACCAGGCCTTGAAGCGCTTCTGGTCCTTCGGGTCGACGCCGAGCATTTCGGCGATGACGATCGTTGGGAGCGGGGCGGAAAAGTCGTGGATGACGTCGAAGCCTTCACGCCCGGCCAGGCCGTCGAGCAACTCTTCCGCGATCTCCCGGACGCGCGGGGCCACGGCTTCGACGGCTTTAGGCGTGAAGGCCTTGTTCACGAGCCCGCGGAGGCGGTCGTGGTCAGGCGGGTCGAGCATGAGCATGCTCGGCTGTCCACGGTCGCGGCGGCGGTCGGCGAGGCGCGCCATGAACGAGCCCTCCGGCGCCTTGCGGGCGTCCACGCTCAGGTCGCGGTCGCGAAGGACAGCCTCCACGTCCGCGGCGCGGGTCACGACATAGCGCTGGAGGACCGGGTCGTAGACAACAGGCGTCTCGTCACGCAGACGGTCGAGGACTTCGTGCGGGTTCGCGGAGAACCCGGGGTCGAGCGAGGTGATCGAAAGGCCGATTGGCTGGCTGGGTGCCTCTCGGCTGTCGGGGGTGGCGGTCATGGCCGGCTCCTGTGGGGATGGCTCGGGATCTTCGGAGTCTAGCCGATGCGTACGGTGCCCGCACTGCCGTCGAGGGTCACGAGGTCGCCGTCGCGTATGCGGACGGTTGCGCCGCGCACGGCAACGACGGCGGGGATGCCGTATTCACGCGCGACTGTGGCGGCGTGTGAGAGCATGCCGCCGGTCTCCACGACGACGCCCGCCGCCGAGACGAAGAGGGGTGTCCACGCGGCATCGGTGAACGGCGCCACGAGCACCTCGCCGGGAAGGAGCTCAGACTCCTCGGCGGCCGCTGCGGAGGTGATCACGCGCGCCCGGCCGGCGGCCTGTCCACGGCTCACGCCGAGCCCACTCAGCGCGGCTGCCGGGGCGGCTGCCTCGGTGGGAACAAGCTGGGGCGGCGCTTCGAAGACTTCCGGGAGGTTCATGGTCTGCAGCCGCAACTGCTCGGCCCGGCGTGACGCGACGCGCTGACCGTACGAGGACTCTCGCTGGCCGGCGAAGATCGCCGCCATCTCGGGGAAAGTGAGATACCAGAAGTCACCTTCCGACGAGATGATGCCCCGCTCCTGGCAGCGGCGCGCCATCTCGAGGAGGACCGGCCGCGAAAGGCGGATGGAGCGCACCCAGCAGGCCTTCGATCGCTCGCGGGCACGGGCGTACTTCTGTAGCCAGTCGCGGTACTTTCGGAAGGGCGCGCGGGCAGAGGGACGCAGCAGGAAGAGGATCCGCTTCTCCAGTTCCTCACGGGTACGCTGCCCGGTCTCCGAGTGGAGCCTCGGGTTGCGGTCCGCTGTCGCGGCGGCGTTCGTCTTGATCACACTGAGGACGAAGGTCGGATCGTCTGACCAGCTCGGCACGCCCGGGTCAACCTCCGATTGACCGCGGAAGCCGAAGTCAGCGATGAAGGCGGCGAACCGTTTGGCCAATTCGCGCCAGTCGGCGTCCTTCGGGGAGCGGAGAGCGGCGGCGAGGTCGTGGGCGCCCATCCCGGCGACGCCCGCGGCCAGTGACGGCCGCGAAGCGACGAAGCGGCCCAGGTCCCAGAGCGCGAAGCCGGGCAGCGAGCTCTCGATCTCGCCGGGCCGGTTGTCAGGCCCGCGACCATGGACTCTTCGAACCGCTCGCCCAACTCGGCCGCCAGCAGCTTGCCGAGGATGCTGGCGAACTCGCCACCAGAGCCGCTGCAGCCGATGTGGTTGGTCAAGATGTGCGACTGGAACTTCGGGAGCCGCATCGCATAGCGCCACAGGGCGCGGTCCCCCAGGCCCGGCAAGTCCATGGCCGCCTGCTCACGGGCGAGTACGCCTACGCGTGCCTTGTTGTGACGGTCGATTGCGGCCACGCACTGCGGCCAGAAGCGCGTGTAGACGGTCCGCTGGACAGCGGCGGCGCGCTCGCGGTCAGCAAGGGCGCCGCTCGAAACGTCGACCTGGTCGGTCGTGAGGAACTGCCCCATCAGCCCTGAGCCTTCGGAGGTGGTCCAGGTCGCGATGATGGCGTTGGCCCAGGCGAGGTTGAGCACGCAGCGCCCGCCCATGAACGAGATGAAGTTCGAGACGGGCGGCGGGAAAGACGGGAGGAGGTCGGTCACGCCAATGCGCGCCGTTATCTCGGCGCTCATGCGGGAGTCCATGTCGCCGAAGTAGGTCGCTGCGAACGGGCTGACCACGCCGGGCAACACTTCCTCGGCGTTGCCGCGGACGTAGAAGTTGAGGCCGGGACTCACGTCGTTGTCCCAAGAACACGCGCGCGGTGGGGCTGCTGTCATGTCGTCGCTCCGGGGGAGTCTGCCGAATTAGCCGCGAGGATACTCCGGCGAGGGATGGCAACGCAGCCCTTACCCCTCCCCGGGCCACCAGCGGTAGCGCGCGAGGTCGGTGCGGCCTGCTGCGTCGAAGGTCACGCCCTCGCGTTCGAGCAGGACGCGCTGGAGGTCGGCGCTTGCTCCGCGGCCCTTGAGGCTGATGGCGCCCTGCACGTTGATCACGCGCCACCAGGGCACGTCGTTGTCCGCGGGCAGGCTATGGAGGGCGTAGCCCACTGCCCGGGCGGCCGCAGGCGCGCCGAGCACGAGGGCCACGTGGCCGTAGGTGATGACCCGCCCGCGCGGGACCGTGCGCACGACCGCGTAAACGCGCTCGTAAAAGCTGGGCGGAGGGTCGGTTTGGACGGGCTGCATGGCGCGGCTATCATCGGCCCCACGCATGACGGACGCATCTCTGCCGATGGCGCTGGACGGGGTCCGCGTGATCAAGGTCGAACAGCCGGGGGTGGGCGACCCCAACCGCGACAACATGTCGTTCGCACAGGACAACCGCGGCCAGCGATCGGTGACCATCGACCTGCACAACGAAGCAGGCAAAGCGCTGTTCCGCCGCCTGTGCGACACGGCCGACGTGCTGGTGGAGAACTTCCGCCCGGGCACGCTTGAGAAATGGGGCCTCGCGCCCGACTCGCTGCGCGAGACGAACCCCGGGCTCGTGGTGGTGCGCATCAGCGGGTACGGCCAGACGGGGCCGTACCGTGACCGAGCTGCCTTCGACCGGGTGGCCCTTGCATTCGCGGGCCTGACGTACGTGACGGGCTACCCGGACCGCCCGCCGGTGCGCCCGGGCTATTTCATCGCCGACTACGGCGCGGGCATCTATGCGGCCTTCGGCGCGGTCACGGCGCTGCACGCGCGGCGCGTGACGGGCCGGGGCCAGGATGTCGACGTCGCGCTCTACGAGGCGGTGTGGCGCATGAGCGGCACACATGCGGGCGGCTATTCTCAGTCCGGCGTGCCCCGCGAACGTTCCGGCAACTTCTTTCCTGGAGTCGTGCCCGCCGAGCAATTCACGACCGTGGACGGGCACTTCTTGGTGGTGAACTGCACGACGCAGCGGGCGTTCACGCGACTGTGCACTGCGATCGGGCAGCCAGAATTGGCCAGCGACCCGCGTTTCACGCCTCGGCGCAACCTGATGCTCAACCACGGGGCCATCCACGCGATTCTCGGGGTGTGGGTGGCGGAACGGACGCTGGAGGAGTGCCAGGCCGTGTTCGACGAGGCAGGAGTACCCGCGTCGCGGGTGTATTCGACGGCTGACATCGTGGCGGACCCGCACTACGCCGCACGTGAACAGGTCCTGGCGGTGGAGAGTCCCAGCTTTGGGTCGGTACTGCAGCCGGGCGTGGTCCCGCGCCTGACGGAGACACCGGGGAGCGTCCGGCGCCCCGCACCGCAGCTCGGTGAACACAACGCGGAGGTGTTCGGCGAACTGGGGCTGCCGGATGATGAATTGGCGGCGCTCCGGGAGCAGGGCGTGGTGTGAGCGTGGACGGCCGCGTGGCCTGGGCCGACGGGAAGACAAAAAGCCGCCGCGTCTGCTGAGGGGTCAGGCGCGGCGGCTTTGCTCGGACCCACCGTGGGAGAGGCACAGCGGGGAGTCGAATGGGTTCAGGCGGCGATGCGATGCTCTTCGTTGGTGATGAAGTCCATGTCGCTCAGCCAGTTCTTGAAGGCTTTGGTGGTGCCGCAGACCTTGCACACGCCGGTGCTGGTCGGGCCGTTGGGCTCGTCGATGCGCCAGCGGTGGTAGTGATCCGCCTGGCTGGTGGTGGGCTGGATGGTGCTTTGAGCCATCGTGGGTTCCTCCGTGCCGGTTGACTCGCCGAGCGAGCGTGGGCTACGCTTGCGAGAGATGAGTTCTGGCGCTATCGCTTTCATAGTGCCTTGATGAGATTCTACCACGGGTCACTATCGAGTCAATAGTCTTGGTGCTACAGAAAATACTCGCGGTGCTGAAGAATGGGTAAATCCGGTCAGGGGCCGCGCCCCGAGGCGACACCCACCACATCACGCGACGACGTCGCGACGCGGAAGTCGTACAACCACCCATGTTTGGTCGCCCAAACCCTCGATGTCCTGGGCGACCGCTGGACCCTCCTTATCCTGCGCGACCTGATGTCGGGGCTCCATCGCTACACGGATATCCAGGAGAACTGCCCCGGCATGTCGCCGAACGTGCTCTCGGACCGCCTGAAGCGGTTGGAGCTCGACGGGCTGGTGAACCGGGAATATCACCGCGAACTCCCACCGCGTGTTGAGTACACGCTCACGGAGAAGGGCTGGGCGGTCCGGCCCATCCTTCTTTCCTTGATCGCGTGGGGCCGCGACTACTTCAGCCCCCTTACAGAAGAATCGGTCGGGACAGATGTTTCGACCGATTTTGCTGTCCGGGTGATCCCGGCGTTCTCGTTTCACCCGGAGCGCGCCCTCGGCATCGCGGCGACCATGGTGCTCGAAATCAGCGACTGCGCAGACTGCAACACCTGGTCGTTCGAGATCCGCGATGGGCACCTCTACCCGCAGCGGCGGGCAAACGAGGGAGCCGACATCCGCCTCCTGACGAACACTCGCGGTTTCTTCCAGTTCATCCACGGCGACGCGTCGCCGGAGGCCTGCGGGGAGCTGACGGGGTCCGTAGACGTGGCCCGCCAGATCCAGGCCTGTTTCCTCACCGTCTGACGTACACTCGCGGCATGATGCTGATCCTCGGCGGGGCCGACCAACTCTCGGTGCGCCGCCGCCTGCAACAGCTCAAGGACGAAGCGGACGGGGGCACCGGCATGCTCACCGCCAACTTCGTCACAATTGACGGGCGGGACGCGAAGCCGTTCGACATCCTCCAGGCGGCGATGACGCCTCCGTTCCTGGCGCCGCACCGGCTTGTGCTCGTCGAGAACTTCCTGAGCCGCTTCACCCGGCGCGAACCCCAGGAGCCGCGGGTGCGGCCGGCGCAGGAGGGGGCAGCGGGCCCGGCCGCCATGGGTACCGCGCCGGAGGAGGGCGACGACGACGAACTTCAGCCTTCACGCGCGCCAGCGGACCGATCGGAGCAGCGCCTGGAGGCCTTCGAGCCGGTGCTGAAGGAGCTGGAGCGCGGGATGCCGCCCACGACAACGCTGGTGTTCATGCTGCCGCTGCCCGAGGCCTCCGCGTTCTCCCGGGGCGCACGGGGCACGGGCCGGAACGCGATGGTTGAGCGGCTCAAGAAGATCCCCGGCGTGGAAGTCGAGGACTACCCGGAGTTGAAGGCGGAGGCGCTGCTTCGCCACATCCGCGAGGAAGCGGCTGTACGGGGGCTTCGGCTGCGCAGCGGGCCGCCGTCCCGGCCCGCTGCGGACGACTCCGGGCGGAAGGTCGAGACCGACCCGGCGGCACTCATCGGCGCCCTTTGCCAGGGCGACACGCTGCAGATAGCGAACGAACTCGACAAGCTCGCCCTGTTCACGCGGGGGCGGGAAGCGACAGTCGACGACGTCGGGGTCATCTGCGCGGGCGACCGTGAGGCGCGACTCTTCGACTTCTCGGACGCGGTTATGGACGGCAACCTGCGCAAGGCGCTCCACCTCCTCGGGGAGCTGCAGCAGTCGGGCCAGAGCGATCAGGCGCTGATGGCGTTCCTCCTCGGCCGCTTCCGGGCGCTGGCCACGGTCGTGGACCTCGTCGAGAGCGGGGCAACGACCGAGGAGATCGGGGCCGCGATGGGCAACCCCGGCAAATGGGCGAACATCCGCGACGCTGCCATCCGGCGGGCGCGGCGGCTGACCGGCGACGGGCTCCGCGCGACGTGGGCGGCCTTCGTCGAGGCAGACCGCACGTTCAAGCTGGGCGAGGTCGACGACGATCTGGCCCTGGAGCTGCTGGTGACGCGGCTCTGCCGGATGGCGGCGCCCACGCGCTGACGGCCTGAGTCCGGCGGGCGGGTGAGGAAGTGCGGGTAGCGTCCGCGCCGCGCGCGTCGTAGCGTCCCCTGCATGGATGGAGTGGTGCCGCGCCAGAAGCTCTGGCTGGAACGCGACGGGCGGGTGGTGATGTCGGACTACCGGGTGCGCGTGCTCGAGCTGGTCGCGGAGACGGGCTCGCTGGCGAAGGCCGCGACGTTGATGGGCCTCTCGTACCGCCGCGCCTGGGGCAAAGTGAAGGAACTCGAGGCGAACCTGGGTATGCCACTCGTGCAGTCGGAGGTGGGGGGCGCCGGGGGCGGCCACACGGCGCTGACGCCACAGGGCGAGGCACTGGTGGCCGCTTACCACCGCTTCCAGGAGCGGCTCGCCGGGGAGCTCGCGCAAGCCTTCGAAGCGGAGCTGGCGCGACTGGCCAGCGGCACGGTTTCCGAGGGCACGTAGCCCGGGCCGCTGATACCCTGTCCCGATGCTAAAAGACACGTTTTGCGGCGACCTCCGCGCTGCCGACGACGGCCGCAACGTCCGGCTCGCCGGCTGGGTCCATCGCCGCCGGGACCACGGCGGGCTCGTGTTCGTCGATCTGCGGGACTCGCACGGGATCGTGCAGGTGGTCTTCAACCCGGAGCAGATCGAGAGCCATGCGGTCGCGCACCGGTCTCGCACCGAGTGGGTGCTCGCCGTCGAAGGCACGGTCCGGCGCCGTTCGGCGGCGACGGTCAACCCGAACATGACGACCGGGGAAATCGAGGTCGTCCCCTCCGCTGCGCGTGTCCTCAACGAGGCGCAGACGCCGCCGTTCTACATCAACGAGCCGGTGGAGGTCGACGAGACGCTGCGGTTGCGTTACCGCTACCTCGACCTGCGGCGGCCAGAGGTCGCCTCGGTGATCCGCCTGCGCCACGAGGTGGTGCGCTACATGCGCAACTTTCTGAGCGAGCGCGGCTTCATCGAGGTCGAGACGCCGACACTGATCAAGAGCACCCCTGAAGGCGCGCGCGACTTCCTCGTGCCGTCGCGCATGAAGCCTGGACAGTTCTTTGCGCTGCCGCAGTCGCCGCAGATCCTCAAGGAGCTCCTGATGGTGGCGGGCGTCGAGCGCTACTTCCAGCTCGCACGGTGCTATCGCGACGAAGACACGCGCGCCAACCGCGTGGCCGAGCACACGCAGCTCGACCTCGAGATGAGCTTTGTGGACGAGGAAGACGTGATGCGGCTGGTCGAGGAGCTGTATACGGGCATCGCCCGTGAGTTCGGACGCGGGCGCGTGGCGGCGTCGCCGTTCCCGAGGCTGGACTACAGCGACTGCATGGCGCGCTACGGCGTCGACCGGCCGGACCTGCGCTACGGGCTCGAACTCGTGGACATCGCCGACGCGGTGCGCGGGTCGAGCTTCCAGGTGTTCGCGGGAGCGCTGGCGGCCGGTGGCGAAGCGAAGGCCATCCGCATCCCGGGCAAGGCCGACATGACGCGCAAGGAGATCGACGAGCTCACGGACATTGCCCGCGGCGGCGGGGCGAAGGGCCTCGCCTACATCGGCTTTACGCCGGGAGAGTTGCGCAGCCCCATCGCGAAGTTCCTCTCGGAGGCCGAGGTGGCGGGCATCCGCGCGCGCACCGGCGCCGTCGATGGCGACATGGTCGTGATCGTCGCCGACCAGGCGGCGGTCGTGGCGAAGTCGCTGCACGCAGTCCGGGACGCGCTCGGCGACCGGCTGGGGCTGAAGGACCCGGGTGTGCTCTCGTTCGCCTGGGTCACCGGGTTCCCACTGCTCGAATGGCGCCCGGAGGAGGAACGCTGGGACGCGACCCACAACCCGTTCTGCGGGTTCCCGGATTCCGAGCGGAAGTGGCTCGTGGCGGGCTCGGACCCGGGCAAGGCGGGCTCTTTCCAGTACGACCTGACGCTCAACGGCTCGGAGGTCGGCGGCGGGTCGGTTCGCATCAACAACCGCGCGGACCAGGAGCTGGTGTTCGGGCTGATGGGGTACACGCGCGAACAGCAGCAGGAGCGCTTTGGCGTCATTCTCGACGCGCTCGAGTATGGCGCTCCGCCGATGGGCGGCATCGGCGCGGGGGTCGACCGGCTGATCATGTCGCTCGTGGGCACGGAGAACATCCGCGACGTGATCGCGTTCCCGAAGGCCTCTTCCGGGACCGACCCCTTGATGGACGCACCTTCGCCAGTGGACCCGGCGCAGCTGGCGGAGCTTGGGCTGCGGCTGGCGGAACCTTCGGAAGCGTGAAAGCCGCCGTAAAGGGGTGCGGGCGCGGCTGACTGGACGGCGGTTCCCGCAGCGGCGGCTTCCCGTGTACTCTTTCCAGCACCTTCACACCCGGCCGGTAGCGCCCCATCGAGACGTGCGCGCCCGGCGTACCGTTACCTGAATCCCCAGCGGCGGTGTACGCGCATGTCGAACCGAACGTTGACCCTGCTCATGGGCTTCGTCGCATTCCTGATCGTGGCGGTGGGCGTCGTCTTCGTGGTCGTCCTTGCCAGCGGTGGCGACGACAACAGCCCGGCGTCGAGCGGCACACCCAAGAGCGGCACGCCCAAGAGCGGCTCTGCTGCGGGCATCTGCACCGGCAACACGCTGATCGTGCCAGGCAGCCAGCCCCAGAACGTGCTCGACCCCATCCAGGTCGACGACGTGGCAACGAGCGAGTACATCGAGGAGATCTTCGGGGGCCTGGTCACGCTCGACCGCGACCTCAAGGTGCAG
>Ga0315281_10008981_pt1 | contig 13912 bp, 11 predicted proteins | sample YL17G07_0_MG_FD_204540 | JGI IMG/M metagenome (GOLD analysis project Ga0315281, IMG submission 204540) | Sediment microbial communities from Yellowstone Lake, YNP, Wyoming, USA - YL17G07_0 | ecosystem: Environmental > Aquatic > Freshwater > Lake > Sediment | place: USA: Wyoming | collected...
GTCGGGCACGTCGGGGACCGGCTCGGCCTCGAGCGCGCGATCCGTGGCGGTCTCGCCCTCCATGGGGGCCGCTGCGCCCCCGGCGGCCTCGCCGGCCGCGGGGGCCGCTCGCACGAGCTCGACCTCGAGCTCGTGGTCCCGGCGGGCCTCGCCGGCGACCTCGAAGACGGGCCTGCCGGTCCGTGCCGCGGCGCGCGTGAGCCGTGCGATCTCGGCGGCGTCGAGCCGCCACGGACCGGCCGACAGGAGGCGGACGAAGCTGACGTCGTCGTGCGGGTCGACCATCGTCCGGAGGGCCGCCTCCACGTCGCGGACCTCGGGCTGGAGGAAGAGGCCGCTCCCCCCGACCACGAGCACCGGGATCTCCTCGCGCCGGAGCGCCGCCGCGATCGCCTCGCGGTGGACGTGCCTGCGCGACAGGACGGCCACGTCGCGCCACGCCTTCTGTCGGCTGGCGCCGCCGGAGAGCTCGGTCCGGTCAGGGAGCGCGGCAAAGGCGGCCTTGATCCGCTCGACGACGAGCTCAGCCTCCTCCGCCTCGTCGCGGACGACGGCGATCTCCACGCAGGCGCCGGGCCCGCGACTTGACCGGAGCGGGCCGAGGTCCTCCTTCATCCGGCGCGGGTTGTGGGCGATGAGCCGGCTCGCGGCGGCGAGGATCCGGGCGTCCGACCGGCGGTTGACGAGGAGCGGGAGCTCCGCCACGGCCTGTGGCGGGCGGTCGGGGTCCCAGGCGGGCGGACGGGAGAAACGCTCGCGGAACTGCTCGAAGGCAGCGTAGCTCGCGCCCCGGAAGCGGTAGATCGACTGGTCGTCGTCGCCGACCACCACGACGTCGTCCCGCCCACCCGGCGCTCGGCCGATCAGCTCCAGGAGGAGGACCTGGGCGACGTTCGCGTCCTGGAACTCGTCCACCAGCACGTGGCGGTACAGGCGCTGGTAGCGGAGGGCGAGATTGGGCCGCTCCAGGAGGAGCTCGATCGCGAGCCGGATCTGCTCGCCGAAGTCGAGTGCGCCCTGCTCGGCCAGGGCAGCCTGGTAGAGGGCGTAGACCTGGGCCTGCTCGTGGAGGCGGAGGATCTCGAGCGCCTCCGCGTCGCGGAGGTAGGTGCTCCTGAGCGCCTCCGCGCGGGCCGCCTGGCCCGGGTCGAGCCGGTTCCGGCCCGGCGGGCAGGCCCCGCCGCCGACAGCCGTTCGCCGGACCTCGCGGTCGGCCCGCTTCGCTGCGTCGAGGGGACTCGTCCGGCCCGCCGCGCGGACGTCCGCGGCGAGCCCGGCCGTGCCGTCCTCGCGGAGCGAGCGGAGGGCCTCGTCGTAGGCGCCGGCCCCGTGTCGGGCCTCCAGGGCGGTCCGGCGTCGCTCGACGTGCGCGGCGAACTCCTCCGGCGTGACGAGCTCGTCTTTGGCCCGGTTGATGAACGCCCGGAAGTCGCGGAGCGTCCCGGCCAGGTTGCCGTCCAGGCGGTGGTAGCGGAGCTGGAGCCTCGGCCGCAGCGAGCGCAGGAAGATGAGCTGGCCGATCTCGTCGAGGACCTCCGCACGCTCCGGCAGGCCGAGCTCGGCCCGATGGGCGGCGACCATCCGGTGGCCGAAGCCGTGGAAGTTCGTCACGGTCAGGCGGCTCGACACGTCCGGCCCGAGCGCGTCCTCCAGCCGGGCCGCGAGCTCGCCCGCGGCCCGGACGTTGTAGGTCAGGACGAGGACGTTCTCCGGCTGCAGCCCCGGCTCCGTGGCGAGCAGCCACCGGACGCGCTCGACGATGACCGTGGTCTTGCCGGTCCCCGCCCCGGCGAGGACCATGAGCGGGCCGCCGGGCCATTCCACGGCGGCGCGCTGCTCGTCGGTCAGTTCGATCGGCATCCGCGAGGATCCTCCCAGGCGATCGTGACAGCTCTCACGGCACGCGTCTCGCCGCAGCGCATGCCGATGCGTGGGGGGCCGGCCGGTCACGAGGCCGCACCAACCTCGGTGCCCCGAGCCCGCGTGACAGCCTGGCCCCGGGCGCTCCACGGCAGCGCCGTCTGTTGCCGACTCCCCGAGTTCGGCACCCGAAGCAGGTTGGCCGGCGCGGCGCGCGTGCCTGAGGACGCGCCCGGCAGGGCCGCACGACGCAGCCCCGCCTGCGATGTACCACCGAACGCCCGCCCGAACGCCCGCCTGAACGCCCTGAACAGATAGTCTGCTCGTCGAGGCCGTGGCCGAGCACCGATTGTCCGTCGAACCTGCGGTTCGCCGTACAACCCACGCTCCTCGGGTGCCGGATCGAGCAGATAGTCTGCTCAGCCGGCCCGGCGGCCGGCCCGGCGAGGGGCCCTGGGTCGGGACCGACGGCCGCGAGCCGCGGGCCGAGAAGCGGCGACGGCACGGCCGCCTTCGCGGCCACGTCCCCGGCCCCGGCCCTCTTCGACTGGCGGCCGGCGCCGAACCTGGCCGCCGACCCGACGATCCACGTCCACACCACCGCCTGCGGCGCCGGGACGTCGCTCCGCGACTGCGTGCGGGTGACCGAGCTCGACGTCTCCGGGGCGTCTCCGACGGTCGCCCAATCGCTCCTCGTCGACGCGACGGGCACGGACACGTTCATGGGCGGCGCCGGCTTCTCCGACGACGGGACCCTCTTCGTCGCCTACTCGCGCTCGAGCCCGACGACGTACACCTCCAGCTACGCCCGCTGGCAGCGGGCGACCGATCCGCGCGGCGCCTTCGGGCCGGGAACGGCGCTGCTCGCCGCCGGGAAGGGCGCCTACGGCGGCCTGACCGGGAACACCCGCTGGGGAGACTACGTGGGGGTCGCCCGGGACCCGGCCGACCCCGCCTCCGCCTGGCAGGCAAACCAGTACGCGGACACGGGCGGCGGCTGGGCGACCTGGGTCTCCCGGCTTGCCGAGGACGTGACGCCGCCGGTCGTGTCGGTCCCGCGTCCGGGCCTCGCGGCCGGCGGGACGATCGGGTCGACCATCCCGGTGGCCGTCTCCTGGAGTGCGGCCGACCCGGGCAGCGGGGTCTCGAGCACCAGCCTGCAGCTCTCGAAGAACGGCGGGGCGTTCTCGCCGGTCTCGCTGGCCGGCTCGACCGCGACGAGCGCGACGCTGAACCGCGCGCCCGGGACGACGTCCTACACGCTCCGGGTGCGCGCCACGGACGGGGCGGGCAACGTCTCGCCCTGGGTGACCCGGGCGGCGTTCCAGGTCCTCCTCTACCAGGAGACCTCGACGCGCATCTCGTACGCCGGCACGTGGAGGACGTACCTCTCGGCCGCATATTCCGGCGGCCGCGAACGGTACGCGACGACCGCCGGACGGCGCGCAACGCTCTCCGCGAGCGGCTTCGCATTCGCCTGGGTCGCCTCGTACGGCCCGACCCGGGGGTCCGCGAGGGTCATCGTGGACGGCGCGTCACGATCGCGACCTACAACCTTCACCGCGCCTCCACCCACCACCGGAGGGTCATCTCCGCGCGGACCTTCGGGGCGAGCGGCACGCACGCGTTCGGGATCACGGTCCTCGGCACCGCCGGGCACCCGCGGGTCGACGTGGACGCGTTCGTCGTCCTGCGCTAGGCGCCCGGGCCCCGCGTCTCGCCCGCGCGGTCAGCGCCCGGGACGGTCGGCCCCTCTGCCGGTGCCGAAGGACACTCCCGCTGGCCATCCCCGAGCCGGACACTGGCGCCATGCAGGACCAAGGCTCCATCGTCGCAGCCCTCAACTCCACCTGGTTCGCCTCCGGCCTCGACCCGGAGACGCAGACCCGCCTCGCCTCGATCGCCCGGACGTTCCACGCCGAGCCCGGCGAGGTCCTCTTCCAGGAAGGTGAGCCATCAACGACCTTCGGGGTCGTCATCCGGGGCAGGATCGCGCTCCGGACCCTCGTCCCCGAGCGCGGCGAGATCACGATCCTGACGATCGAGCCCGGCGACATCTTCGGCTGGTCGACGCTCATCCCGCCGAACCGCTCGACGTCCACCGGTGTCGCGATCGAGCCGCTCGAGGCGATCGTCTTCGACAACGCCGGTCTCAAGGCGGCGATCCGCTCGGACGTGAACCTGGCGGCCGCCATCTATCCGCGGATCGTCGTGGCCGTGGCCCGTCGCCTGAACGCGACCCGCCTCCAGCTCCTTGACCTCTTCGCCAAGGAGGAAGTCCGGTCGTGGTGATGACGTCGTCGGGGCGAGGCCCGAAGCCGATCGCGGAGGGGCCCGCCTTCCTCGCCCGCGCCGACCTCCAGGTCCTCCTGGACCTCCTTCGCGAGGACGGCCGGACCCTGATCGGCCCGACGCTCGACGCCGGCGCGATCGTCTACGACGAGATCGCGTCGGTGGAAGACCTTCCCCGCGGCTGGGGCGACGAGCAGGGCCCGGGCAGGTACCGGGTGCGTCGCCGCAGCGACGAGCGCCTGTTCGGCTACGTCGTCGGCCCGACGAGCTGGAAGAAGTGGACGTTCCCGTCCCTCATCCCGCTCACGAAGGGAACCCGCGACGGCCACAGGGTGTCCTTCGAGCCGGCCCCGATCGACGCCCCGAAGCTTGCCTTTCTCGGCGTCCGCGCCTGCGAGCTCGCCGCCCTGGGAGTCCAGGACCGCGTCCTCGCCGGCGGGCCCTTCACGGATCCCGACTTCGTGGCCCGCCGGGCGGGGATCATCGTCGTCGCCGTCCAGTGCACCACCTCCGCGCCGACCTGCTTCTGCACCTCCATGGGCACCGGGCCGGAGGTGACAAGCGGGTACGACCTCTCCCTGACGGAGCTCGACGACGGGTTCCTTGTCGCGGCCGGGTCGCGCGTCGGTCGGGACCTCCTCGAGCGGCTCCCGCTCCGCCCCGCCAGCGCGACCGAGCAGTACGGCGCCGCCGCCGTCGTCGCGAACGTCCGGGCCCGGATCGGCGATCCGGTCACGGCGGACGGCCTGCACGACCGTCTCCTGGCGCAGCTCGACCACCCCCGCTGGGCGCAGGTGGCGGAGCGTTGCATCACGTGCGGCAACTGCACGCTCGTCTGCCCGACCTGCTTCTGCACGACCGTCAGCCAGTCGACGGACCTCACCGGCGACCACGCCCTCTCCGAGCGGATCTGGGACTCGTGCTTCAGCCCGGGCTTCGCGAAGGTCGCCGGCGGGAGCTTCCGGTCCCGGCCGCGCGACCGCTACCGGCAGTGGCTGACCCACAAGTTCGCGACCTGGCTGGACCAGTTCGGGACGTTCGGATGCACCGGCTGCGGTCGCTGCATCACCTGGTGCCCGGTCGGGATCGACGTGCGCGAAGAGCTCAACGCGATCGCCCCGGCCGTCTCGCTGGCGCCGGAGGCGGCGATCGTCGAGCCGGTCGCCGCGGCGCCGAACGACTTCGTCGCCGCGCGCGTCCTAGCGACGAGGCCGGAGACGCCGGGCACCGTGACGCTCAGCCTGACCGGCACGGACCCCGCCTTCGCGCGGGGCAGCACCGGGCAGTTCGCCATGGTCGCCCTGCCGGGGTTCCCGCCCCTGCCCATATCCATCTCGCGGTTCCTGCCGGACGGGATCGAGCTGACGATCCGGGGCGCCGGTCCCGCCACGAAGGCGCTGGCGGGGCTCCAGATCGGCGACCAGGTCGGCCTGCGCGGCCCGCTGGGCAACAACTGGCCGCTCGACCGGGCCGTCGGGCGCGACCTCGTCATCGTCACCGGCGGGATCGGGCTCGCCCCGCTCCGGCCGGTCATCCACGCGATCATCGCCGACCGACGCCGGTACGGCGACGTGAAGCTCTTCTACGGCGCCCGGACCCCTGTCGACCTGCACTACCGCGACGAGCTGGAGCGCTGGTCCAAGCAGGACGGCATCGACGTCAGCCTGACCGTCGACCGGGCCGGCCCCGAGTGGCACGGCCGGGTCGGCGTCGTCACCCAGCTCTTCGACCAGGCCGTCTGGGACGCCTCGAACATGATCGCGTTCGTGTGCGGCCCCGAGCGGATGATGCAGGCGACCGCGACGACGCTCGCCGGTCGCGGCGTGCCGGCCTCGCGCATCTACGTGACGCTCGAACGGCACATGGAGTGCGGGATCGGCCTGTGCGGGCACTGCCAGATGGGCAAGTACTTCGTGTGCCGTGACGGCCCGGTCTTCTCGATCGCTCAGCTCGGCGACAACTTCGGCCGGGAGGGGATCTGATGACGCACGCACCCGTTGCCGCGCGTCCCCGTGTCGGCGTCGTCAAGTTCGCCTCGTGCGATGGCTGCCAGCTGACGCTCCTCAACCTGGAGGACGAGCTGCTGTCCATCGTGGAGCATTTCGAGATCGTCGACTTCCCGGAGGCGAGCTCATCGCGCTCCGCCGGCCCGTACGACGTCCTGTTCGTCGAGGGGTCGGTGAGCGAGCCGGCCCACGTGGAGCGGATCGTCGAGCTCCGCCGGCGAGCACGCTTCCTGGTCACGATCGGCGCCTGCGCCACCGCGGGTGGGATCCAGGCGCTCCGCAACTGGGGCGACCACGACGCGTTCCGCGCCTCCGTCTACGCCCATCCCGAGTTCATCCATTCCCTCGCCAAGTCCACGCCGATCGCCGAGCACGTCCCGGTCGACGCGGAGCTGCGGGGCTGCCCCATCGACCCGGGCCAGCTCGTTGAGCTGCTGACGGCCCTCACGACCGGCCGTCGGCCGCAGCTCCGCGACGAGTCGGTGTGCATGGAGTGCAAGCGCCGCGGCGTCGTCTGCGTGATGGTCAGCAAGGGGATCCCCTGCCTCGGCCAGGTGACGCAGACGGGCTGCGGCGCGATCTGCCCGCGCTATGGCCGGGGCTGCTACGGCTGCTTCGGCCCACGCGAGCAGGCGAACGCGGCGGGCCTCGCCCGCCACCTCCAGGCAGCCGGTGACCGGCCGCAGGAGGAGGTCGGACGGCTCTTCGCGGGCTTCACCGCCTACTCCGAACCGTTCCGGAGCATGGTCACCGACCTCGGCGGCACGCGGACCGGGCGACGGGAGACGGTCGACGGCGGCCCGCTGGGAGACAACGATGCACGGCACTGAGGCGCAGAAAGGGGTGGACGAGCGGCTCTACGACGTCGGCGAGCTGACCCGCGTCGAAGGCGAGGGCTCGCTCCGGCTTCGCGTCCGCAACGGCAAGGTCCTCGAGGCGCGCTTCGGGATCTTCGAGACGCCGCGCTACTTCGAGCAGCTCGTCGTCGGGCGCACGCCCGACGAGGTCATCGACATCGTGGCCCGCATCTGCGGGATCTGCCCGGTCGCCTACCAGATGAGCGCGGTCCACGGGTTCGAGGACCTCTTCGGCGTCCGCATCGACCCGGCCGTCCGCGCGCTCCGCCGCCTGCTCTACTGCGGCGAGTGGATCGAGAGTCACGCCCTCCACGTCTACCTCCTCCATGCCCCGGACTTCCTCGGCTACGAGAGCGCCATCGCGATGGCGGCCGATCACCGCCCGCTCGTCGAGCAGGCGCTGCGCATGAAGAAGGCCGGCAACCAGCTCATCAGGATCCTGGGCGGCCGCTCGATCCACCCGGTCAGCGTCCGCGTCGGCGGCTTCTCCCGGGTGCCGAAGCGGCGCGAGCTCGAGGACCACCGGGCCGCCATGGCCGCGGGGCTGGAGCTCGCGCAGGCGACCGTCAGGCTGACGGCCGGCCTGCCGATGCCGGCGTTCACCCGCGAGCCCCGCGTGGTCTCACTGCGCCACGCCGCCGAGTACCCCTTCAACGACGGACGGATCGTCTCGTCCGACGGGATCGACCTCGCCCCGTCCGAGTGGCGCTCCGCCTTCGAGGAGCACCAGGTCGAGGGAACGAACGCCCTCCACGCCCGAACGCTCGACGGCAAGGGCGCCTACCTCGTGGGACCCGCGGCGCGCGTCGTGCTCGCGGCCGGGCAGCTCCATCCGCTGGCGAAGGAGGCGCTCGAGGAGTCCGGCCAGAGCGACCTGATCCGGACGAACATCTACGCCTCGATCGTCGCCCGCTCCGTGGAGCTCGTCCACGCGTTCGCGGAGGCGCTCGACATCATCGACGCCTACCGGCCACCGACCGACCCGCTCGTCCCGTGGACGAGCCGGCCGGGCGTCGCGGCGTGGGCGACAGAGGCCCCGCGCGGCCTCCTGTTCCACCGTTACGAGGTGGACGAGATGGGCCGCATCCGCGCCGCCCAGATCGTGCCGCCCACGAGCCAGAACCAGGCTGCCATCGAGAAGGACCTCATCACGGCGGCAGCGGGCGTGCTCGACCTGCCCCATGCCGAGGCCACGGTCCGCCTTGAGCAGATGATCCGGAGCTACGACCCCTGCATCTCGTGCGCGACGCACTTCCTCGACCTGCGCATCGACGAGGCGTGACCGCGCGCGGGTGAGCCGGCGCCCGGCCCGGCGAACACGGAGGGTCCCCGGCATGCCGGGCGTCACGGCGACCCCGCCCGTCCCGGCGATCCCGCGCGTCCCGGTCTTCGTGTGCGGCGAGCCGGCCCGCGGCGACGACGCCGCCGGGTTCGCCGCGCTCGACCTCCTGCCGGCTGCAACCCGCGCCCGGGCGGAGGTCGTGCCGGCCGGCCAGCTCGACGTGCAGCTCCTGCTCGACCTGCCGACCGATGGGCCCTGCATCGTGGTGGACGCGGTGGCCGGGATCGAGCCGGGCTCGCTCGTCATCGCGCCGCTCGCCGACCTCGTCAACGCGGCGCGGGGACGGGCGGGGGCCGGCCGGACGCCGGCGCTTCGCTCGTCGCATGAACTCCCCCTCGAGCAGGTCCTCGCGCTGGCCGCCACGCTCCGCGCGGCGGCGCTGTGGGGCACGTTCGTCGGCATCGGCGGCGCCTGCTTCGACGTGGGCGCCGACCTCTCGCCGTCAGTGCGGGCGGGGCTCCCCGGCCTGGCCGCGGCAATCGCGGCCGAGGTCGGCCGCTACTGCGGGTAGACCGCGCCGATCGTCGTCGCGTCGAGCCAGGCCGGCTCGATGAGGAGCGGCGTCACGACCGGCCTGCCGGCGATCGCGTCGAGGAGCGCGGGCACGACCGTCTTCCCGTACAGCTCCGGGCGGTAGGCCGCGTCGCCGATGTAGTTCGCGTTCGTCCGGATCAGGTCCCGGACGCGCGCATCGCCGCCCTGGCCGGAGACCCAGACATCGGTCGAGCGGCCGGCCGCCTCGGCCGCTCCGAGCGCCCCGAGGACGCCGTCGTCGTTCATGGCAACGACGATGATCTTCTGCTTCCCCGCGAACTCCGTGAGGACGGCCGTCAGCGCGGTCTTGGCCGTCTCGACGCGGTCCGCCGACGGCTCGACGCGCTCGTTGAGGAGGGCGCCCGGGCAGACGCTCGCGAACCCGAGCCGGTAGCCCTCCATCCGCTTCTGGCTGCGGTCGGGCGCGGCGGTCGACTCGAGGGACACCCAGGCATCGTACTGGCAGCTCCACTTCGCCTTCGCGAACTCGCCGACCTTCGTCCCCGCGAGGCGGCCGGCCGCCAGGTCGTCCGCTCCCACGTAGGCCTTCTGGCAGGCGTCGTGGGGGAACTCGATCGCGATGAGCGGCATGCCCGACGGGAGCTTCGCGCAGACCGCCGCCGGGTCGCGCATCGCCTGGAAGACGGCGACGCCCTGCACGCCCGCGTCGATGAGCTGCTGCAGGCAGGCGTCGACCTTCGACTGGTCGAGCTCCGCATCGCACCGGACGAGGTCGGCACCCGTCGCCGTCGCCTCGGCCGCGATGCCGTCGGAGACCCCCTTGACGAAGACGACCACGTCACCGAAGGACAGGTAGCCGATCTTCACGCCGGCGCCGTTGGCGGGCGTCGCGCTCGGATACGGGTTGGCCGGTGGCGTCGCGGTCGGGACGAGCGTCGGGGTGGGCGCGCTGCTCTCGACCGGGCCGAGGCACGCAGCGACGGCGAGGCCGAGCGCGGCGATGATCGCGTAGGCACGGGAACGCCTGGGCGCGCGGGTGGTGCGGGAGGGCAGCGTGACGATGGACGGGGGCACGGTCTCCTCCGGGGGGAGCAGGGCGATGGGTCATCGGGAGGCGGGGCGCCGGTGTGACGCTGCTGCGGGACCGGCCGGGACGCCGGCAGGCGAGTCGAAGGATACTCGAGCGCGCGACGATCGGCCCGGCGGGCGTCCGATGGGTCCGACGGGCGGCACGGGCGAGCGCGCGGGCAGCCGCCCGGCGGCCTAGCCGGTCGTGCCCCGCGAAGCGGCGTCCTGGCCGGTCGTGCCCCGCGTGTCGAGCGCGCCCAGCGCGGCGTTCACGGGCGCGAGGCGGCGGTGGAGCTCCTCGTAGACGGTGAACACCCGGTCGTGGATCGCCCGGTTCGCCGGGTCCGGCTCGATCCGGACCGCCGCGCGGACGAGCGCCGCGATCGCGGCCCGCAGGTCCGGCAGGGCTCCGATGCCGACGGCCCCGAGGACCGCGGCCCCGACGAGCGAGGCCTCCGTCTCCGCCGGGACCACGACCGGCACGCCGATCACGTCCGCCTTCACCCGGTTCCAGAGCGGGCTCGAGGCCGTGCCGCCGGTCACCCGCAGCTCCGTAAACGGCAGGCCCGCCGCGAGCGCCGGCGCCGCGACGTGGCGGACCGCGTACGCGGCGGCCTCCAGCACGGCCCGCGCCAGGTGGCCGCGCCCGTGGTGGAGGGTCAGCCCGACGAAGGCGCCGCGGGCCGACGGGTCGTGGATCGGCCAGCGCTCGCCGGCGAGGTACGGGAGGAAGACCAGCCCGTCGGCCCCGGGCGGCGTCGCCGCCGCCTCCTCGAGGAGCGTCTTGAGCGGCGCGGCGCCGGCCAGCGCGTCGCCCACGAACCAGTCGAGCGCCTTGCCCGTGCCCGCCATCGCGCCGCCGACGTAGTGGAGCCCCGGCAGGGGCGCGGGGCCGGTCCACAGCGGCGGCACCGAGACCGGCCCGTCGACGTACAGCCCGAAGCCGCCGGACGTACCACCCGTGTCGATGGCCTGGCCGGCCGCCGTGAGGCCCGCCCCGAGGAACGTGGCGATCGCGTCGTTCACGCCGGCCACGACCGGCAGGCCCGGCGCCAGACCCAGCTCCGCGGCGGCGTCGGGTCGCAGGCCGCCGATCACCGTCCCCGCCCGGACCGGCGGCGGTGCCGCCCGCTCGTCGAGGCCGGCCCGGGCGGCCTCGGCGGCCGTGACCGCATCGGCGGGATCCTGGAGCGCGGCCGCCGCGCGGCCGGAAAGCCGCAGGGCGACGTGGTCCCAGGCGGCGAGGAACCAGCGCGCCTTCTCGTACGTCGCCGGGTCGGTCCGCGACAGCCGGACGACCGGGCCAAGAAGGTTGACCGTCCAGCCGGCGCGCCCCACCGCGCGGGCGGCCGCGGCCGTCTCCGCCGCGGCGCGCCGGTCGAGCCAGGTGATCGCACGGCCAACCGCCCGGCCGTCCCCGGCGGTCGGCACGACGGTCGGGCCCTGGCCGACGCAGCACACGGCGACCGGGGCGACGGGTCCCGCGGCGGTCGCGCGCGCCAGCGCGATGCCCGCCGCCCGGACGAGAGCGGCCCACCACAGGTCGGGGTCCTGCTCGGCCGTGCCGGGCTCGCCCCCCAGGATGAGCGGGACGGACGCCCGGCCCAGGCCGAGCATCCGCCCGTCGAGGGAGACGAGCCCGACCTTGATCGCGGACGTGCCGAGGTCGAGGGCGAGGATCGCCCGGGGGTCGGCGGGGGGGTGCATCGCCCGAATGGTAGGCGCGAGCGCGGGTCGGCGCGCCGCGACGTGCGCAGTCAGCGCTCGCCGGTCTGTCGCCCGACCAGCCACCAGGCGGCCGGGAACAGGATCCCGGCGAGGGCGAGCTTGAGGAGGTCGCCGAACAGGAACGGGTAGAGTCCCTTCTCCATCGCCTCGCCGATGCCCCAGCCGGTCGCCGCCATCAGCCACGGGACGCCGAGCAGGTAGACCACGCCGTTCCCGATCGTCATCGCGACCACCGCGCCACCGACGTGCCGGTCCCAGCCCAGCTCCGCCAGCCGGCCGACGAGCGCGCCCGCGAGAACGAACCCGAGGAGGTACCCGCCGGTCGCGCCGAGAATCCAGCGGCCCTCGTCGAGGCGGACGAACGCCTCGCTGCCGGACGCGCCGTTGGCGTAGACGGGGAGCGCGAGACCGAGCGCGAGGTACAGGCCGACCGAGAGCAACCCGCGGCGAAAGCCGAGCGCACCGCCGACGAGGAGGACGGAGAACGTCTGGCCCGTGATCGGGACCGGCGAGACGGGCAGCGTCACGCGCAGGCCGCCGGGCAGGTCGAGCGTCTGGCCGGCCAGCGTGATCGAGAGGTTGGCCGTCGCCGCGACGAGCGCCGCGCCGAGGACCACGAGGGCGATGTGGCGCACCCGCGAGCTGATCCGCTCGCCGACCGCGATCGGGACGAGAAAGTCCCCGATCGTGAGGCCGCGCTCGGCCGCGGGCAGGCGGTTCAGGCGGGGCGTCGCGAGGGTCATCTCCCCTCCGGTGTGGGCTGTCGCCGGTAGGGCGAGTCTAGCAGGTCGGCCGGGCGCTTCGGCAGGGCAGCGCGGCCGTCGATCGCCGGATCAGTCGAGCGCAACGGCGCGGACTATCTCCAGGCGCGCGGCAGCCCGGGACGGGGCGAGGGCGGCGACGACGGCCACCGCCACCGCCCCGGCCGCCGCCGCGGCGGCCACCGGCCAGGCCGGATCGAAGGGCACCGGGGACCCGCCGGCGGGCACCGCGAGGAGCGCCCCGGCAGCGATCCCGGCGGCGACCCCGACCAGGGCGCCGACGAGGCCGAGGATCGCAGCCTCCAGGACGACCATCCGCCGGACCTGGCGGCGCGTCAGGCCGGCGGCGCGGAGCACGCCGATCTCGCGCACCCGTTCCAGCACGTTCATCGTCAGCGTGTTCACGATCCCCAGGCCGGCCACGACCAGCGCGATGAGGGCGAGGCCGTCGAGGAGCGCGAAGACCCGGTCGAGGGCCGAGCCGATCGTCCCGCGGACCTCGTCGAGCGTTGCCGGCTCGAGCGCGTACGAGCGGGCGACCTCGTCGAGGGCGGGCCGGGCCGTCGCCTCGGCGCCCGGCGCGAACCGGACGGCGAAGAGGTCCGCGCCGAGCGCCCCGAGCCGTTCCGTGGCGTCCGGCCAGCCGACGAGGATCGCCTCGCCGCCACTGCCCGGGATCGACCGCTCCACGATTCCCACGACCCGCAGCGGGACGATCCCGCCCGACGTCCGCGCCTCGATCGTGCCGCCGAGGCCGATCCCCAGCCGTTCCGCGCGCGAGCGCGGCAGGATCGTCGCGCCCCCTGCGTCGAGGGCCGCGAGCGCCGACGCACGGTCCCCGGTGACGAAGGTCAGCCGCCCGTCGGCGGCCAGGTCCGACCCGCTCACCGCCGCCGCGTCCAGGCGCAGCCCCGAGGCGGCCAACGAGAACCGGCCGATCGGGCTGATCCGGGCCACGCCCGCCACGGCGCGGAGGTCCTCGAGCGCCGGCTCGTCGAGGGCGACCGGCCGGACCGAGGTGAGCAGCTCGGTCCCCGGCACGACCTCGGTGAGCCATGCGCTCGCGGCGGCACGGGTGGTCGCCGCGACGGCGCCGAGGGCGACGAGGACCGCGACGCCGATCGCGAGGGCGCCCACGGTGAGCGCCGTCCGGCTCCGGTCGCGGACGAGAGCGCCGCGGGTGAGCCGCTCCTCGACCCGCAGGAACGGGGCGAACGGGATCGAGAGGAGGCGCCCGAGCGGCCCGAGCAGGACCGGGACGGCGAGGGCGACGGCGAGCAGGAGGCCGTAGACCGCGGCCGGGCGGACGAGGCCGGACCCGGCGCCCGCCTCGCCGGGCCAGAGGAGGAGGCCCGCCGCGCCCACGACCGCGAAGACGACGACCAGCCAGCGCAGCCGCGCTCGGACCGTGGCGGCGACGTCGGCCCGGAGTCGGAGCGCCTCCACCGGCGAGATGGCTCCCGCGCGGAAGGCCGGCTCGAGCGCGGCCGCGAACGTCACGAG
>Ga0315281_10008982_pt1 | contig 13911 bp, 18 predicted proteins | sample YL17G07_0_MG_FD_204540 | JGI IMG/M metagenome (GOLD analysis project Ga0315281, IMG submission 204540) | Sediment microbial communities from Yellowstone Lake, YNP, Wyoming, USA - YL17G07_0 | ecosystem: Environmental > Aquatic > Freshwater > Lake > Sediment | place: USA: Wyoming | collected...
CCGGACAACCAGGAGCCTGCAGGCGGGGTCGCCTGCGCTACAAGTACCCGCAGCGAGGAAATCATGCGCATGAACTGGCAGGCGCTGCAGCAAAGCGTGGCCGGCTGCACCGCCTGCCCGCTTGCCAAAACCCGTACCCGGACCGTGTTCGGCGTGGGTGACCCGCACTCCGACTGGCTGTTCGTCGGTGAGGCGCCAGGCGCGGAGGAGGACGCCCAAGGCGAGCCCTTCGTCGGCCAAGCGGGCAAACTGCTGGACAACATGCTGGCCGCCATCGCCTTGAAACGCGGAAACAACGTCTGCATCGCCAACGTGGTAAAGTGCCGCCCGCCGGACAACCGCAACCCGGAAACAGGGGAAATGGCGGCCTGCGCGCCGTATCTCACGCGGCAGATCGAACTGATCCGGCCCAGGCTCATCGTGGCGCTCGGCAGGGTCGCGGCACAGCGATTGCTTGCCACCGGCAACACCATCGCCAGCCTGCGCGGCAAGCTGCACCAGCACCAGGGCATCCCGCTCATGGTCACCTACCATCCGGCCTATTTGCTGCGCAACCTGCCGGACAAGGCCCGTGCATGGGAGGACTTGTGCCTGGCGGTGAAAACCATGCAAGACCTTAAATCAACCGAACCCCCTGAGGACACATGATGGAAAACCCGAACCAGAACAATCCCGCCGGCTACGGCTACAAGATCGCGCAAACCCGCGTCTGGCCCAAGCTGCTGGCCATCGCAGTGATATTGGTGGCCATCGGCATCGCCGTACTCAACCTGCCGCAGGGCTACAACACCGACCTTACCGTCATCGGCAAGGGCAAACCTGCGGCGGTCCAAGTATTCGACCCGAACTCGGTGTCCAGCCTCGATCTCATGGAAGCCTTCAACAAGGTGCGCGGCGAGTACGAGGGGCGCATCGAATTCCTGCTGGCGGACTTGAACCGCGATGAGGGAAAGCAGTTCGCGCAAACCCATGGCGTCGGCTCCAACACGCTGGTGCTGTTCGGGCCGGACGGATCAAAAGTCGGCACCGTACCCGGACCACAGAATGCCGAGGCCCTGAAAAAGCTCTTCAAGCAGGCCTTCCGTCTCTGACGCCGCGCGGCGGGACTTGTAATCCAGCCACGCGGCAGCTATTTATAGGCTTATCCACCGTATTTTATTAGGAGATATCATGCGCAACCGGCTGCTGACCGTTTTTCTGGTGCTGGCAACCCTGTCCTTGAGCGGCTGCGGCTACAACACGCTGCAGTCCACCGACGAGCAGATCAAGGCGAGCTGGGCCGAGGTGCTCAACCAGTACCAGCGCCGTGCCGACCTGGTGCCCAACCTGGTGAACGTGGTGAAAGGCTACGCCGCGCACGAAAAAGACGTCCTGCTGGGGGTGACCGAAGCACGCGCCCGCGTGGGCTCTATCCAGGCCACGCCGGACTTGATCAACGACCCGCAGGCTTTCGCCAGATTCCAGGCGGCGCAGGGCCAGCTCAGCAGCGCCCTGTCGCGCCTCCTGGCGGTGTCGGAAAACTACCCGCAGCTCAAGGCGGACGGCCTGTTCCGCGACCTGCAGGCGCAGCTGGAAGGCACCGAGAACCGCATCACGGTGGCGCGCAACCGCTACATCAAGGCGGTGCAGGAATACAACGTCACGGTGCGTTCCTTCCCCTCCAACCTCACCGCCATGATGTTCGGCTTCAAGACCAAGCCTTCCTTCACCGTGGAAGACGAGAAGGCCATATCCAGGCCGCCCACAGTGGACTTCGGCGCCCCGGCGCCGGCCGCACGCTGATGCCGGCACGGGGCAAGGCATGAGACGCGCGGCCAGCCCCGTCCGCTGGCTGCCCGCCGCGTTCCTGCTGGCGCTGTTTGCCCCTATTGCCCATGCCGAGGTGGCGGTCCCGCCGCTGCAGGCGCGCGTCACCGACCTGACGCAGACGCTCACCCCCGCCCAGCAAGGCGAGCTCGAACAAACCCTGCAAGCCTTCGAGGCGCGCAAGGGCAGCCAGATCGCGGTGCTCATCGTACCCACCACCAAGCCCGAGGAAATCGAGCAGTACGCCATCCGCGTCGCGGAAGCGTGGAAGCTGGGCAGGAAAGGCGTAGACGACGGCGCCCTGCTGCTGGTCGCCAGGGACGACCGCACGCTGCGCATCGAGGTCGGCTACGGGCTCGAAGGCGTGATCCCCGACGCCGTGGCCAAGCGCGTCATCGCCGAAATCATCGTGCCCTATCTCAAGCAGGGCGACTTCTACGGCGGCATCCAGGCCGGCGTCGGCAGGCTGATCCGCCTGGTCGACGGCGAACCGCTGCCGCCGCCGCGTCAAAAAGACATCTCCTGGGCCGGAATCGAAGGGCTGCTGCCCATGGCGTTCATTGCCGTGTTCGTGGTCGGCGGCGTGCTGCGCGCGATCTTCGGGCGCTTCGTCGGCGCCTCCATCGCCGCGGGCATCATTGCTGCCGGCTTCTGGCTCATGCTCGGCTCCCTTGTGCTGGCGGGCATTGCAGCCGTGGTCGGCTTCCTGTTCGTGCTGGCCGGCGGCGGCCGGGGCATGGGCAGAGGCATGGGCTATGGCGGCAGAGGCGGATTCGGCGGCGGCATCGGGGGGGGATTCGGTGGCGGCGGCGGTGGCTTCGGCGGCGGGGGGGCATCGGGACGATGGTAGCCAACCTGCAACGCCTGCTCAGGCATCTTTTCAGCCCGCCATGGCGCGTCAAACAGGTGTTCCCGGCGCGCGCCATGCGCGCCATCGAGGCCGCCATCCGCGACTCCGAAACCCGGCACGAAGGCGAAATTCGCTTCGCCGTGGAAGCGGCGCTCGACCCCGCCATGCTGCTCGGCCGCCAGTCGGCGAGGCAGCGCGCCATCGACGTGTTCTCGCAACTGCGCATCTGGGACACCGGGCGCAACAACGGCGTGCTGATCTACCTGCTGCTGGCCGACCGCGACGTCGAAATCGTCGCCGACCGCGGCATCCATGCCCTCATCGGCGCCAACGAATGGGAAGGCATCTGCGCCACCATGGAACAGGCCTTCCGCCACGGGCGCTTCGAGGAAGGCGTGATCGCCGGCATTCAGGCGGTCAGCGCACATCTGATCGAACACTATCCGAGACAGGGACACAACCCCAACGAACTGCCCAACGCGCCGGTGGTGCTGTAAACCACACCCGTCACATCCCCACGAACACCTCGAACAGCACCCGCTCCCACGGGTTCCGGCTTTCCTGCAAGCGCACGATGCGCGCCTCCAGCCTGTTTCCGCGGTCGAGCAGCCGCGCCACCGCCGCGTTGTCTGCGCGCGGGACGTAGCCGAGCATGTGGCCCTGCCACTCGACCCTTACGGCGTTGCGATCATGTGTGTTCTGCGCTTCGCGGTTGAGGGTCAGGGCGTCGCCGACCTTCATTCGAGGCCAAAGCGCACCGCCTTCGTGATACTGGAAGCCGGCCAGCGGCGAGCTTTGCAGCAACATCCTGAGCTCGACGCGGGGCTGCTGGCTCCATGCCGGAAACGCCAAGGCAGCGCACAGCAGGAACAGGCCCTGCAAGAACGCGCGGCGGGATGTTTTTGCTTGGTGCAGTCGGTCCATGATGCAGTTCATCTCTCGTCATAGTTTGCCGGACTAGCCCATGAATTCACGCGTAGCCGGGGGTAGAATGGGTGACCCGCGCAAGCAAACAGCTTCGGCGGAGTTTTTTGGGCTAAAATTGGCTTCCTATCCCGCACAGGCAATGATGTTCCCATGGCCATTGAAAAGCTAGGTCGCTACGAGATCACCTCGGAACTGGGGCAGGGTGCCATGGGTACCGTGTACAAGGCCGTGGACCCTCTCATCGAGCGCACCGTCGCCATCAAGACCATCAGCCTGGATCTGTCCAAAGAGGAACTCGCCGACTTCGAGGAGCGCTTCTACCGCGAGGCCAAGTCCGCCGGCGGGCTCGCCCACCCGAACATCGTCACCATCTACGACGTGGGCGAGACGGACAAGATCGCCTATATTGCCATGGAGTTCCTTGAGGGGCAGTCGCTGCGGGAGATCCTCGACTCGGGTGCCGTGCTGCCCGTGGAGAGGATAGCCGAGATCGCGGCACAGGTTGCGGACGGCCTGGCCTACGCGCAGGAGCACGGGATCGTGCACCGCGACATCAAGCCGGCCAACATCATCATGACGCGCAGCGGCACGGTGAAGATCACCGATTTCGGCATCGCCCACATGCCTTCGGCGTCGAAGACCCATGTCGGCATGTTGCTCGGCTCGCCCAAGTACATGTCGCCGGAGCAGGTGGTGGGCAAAACCGTGGACGGGCGCTCGGACATTTTCTCGCTGGGTGTGGTGCTGTACGAGATGCTGGCCGGCTCGGCCCCGTTCGGCGGCGACAACATCAGCACCCTCATGTACCGCATCCTGAACGAAACGCCGGTCTGGCCCAGCACGCTGAACCCTCTCATTCCCGCGGCCTTCGACCGCATCGTGGCGCGCGCCCTGGCGAAATCTCCCGAAGGCAGGTATCAGCATGCCCGTGAACTCGCCGACGACCTGCGCGAGTTGGCGGCCCCGGCGGCCGAAACTGGCGACGGCGCCGCGCCGGGCAAATCCGCCGCCCCCGGAACGCCACCGCAGCGAACGCCGGTCGTCAGGAAATTCCTGTATTTCGGCATTGCCGCGCTGGTCGCCAGCTTCGCGGCGACAGTGTATCTTGGGGGTAGAACCGCGAAAGTCGGCGAGCCCCGGCAGACCACTCTCATACCGTCCGCCACGACCCCAACTGTCGCAGTGGACGAGCAACGCGCCGCGGACGGCAACAACGCTGTGGCGCCATCGGACACGCCGTCTGTGCCCCAGCAAAAAGCCGATCCGCAACCGGGCATGCAGGCTCAGCCGACTGCCGGTGCGGTTGCGCAGGGCCCGGTCCCTGACGCCGTGGACGGTCCGGCGGCACTGCTGGCTTTTGCGGTCAGCCCGTGGGGTGAGGTCTACATCGATGGAAAGAGAGCGGGCGTTTCGCCACCACTCAAGGAAATAAAAGTCGCGGCGGGACAACACAGAATCGAGATCCGGAATCTGAACTTCCCGCCCTATTCGGAAACGCTGGACCTGCAACCGGACTCCACCCGCAAAATCAAATACAAGTTCAATTAGGGACAAAAAACACATGCGCTCGATGCTTGCCCTGCTATCGCTCCTGTTGGCGACACTCGCAATAAGCGGCTGTTCTTCCGCGCCCGTTAGGGAGATTGGTCTGGACAAGCCCCCCCCGCGCAAGGCGGAGCAGGAACTCTCCACGGGCATCAGAAATTACGAGGACGGCAACTACAAGAACGCCGCCAGATCATTGCAGACGGCACTGGATACAGGCCTCACCTTCAAGAACGACCAGATCGCCGCGCACAAGTACCTGGCCTTCATACACTGCGCCCAGGAACGCGAAAAGCAGTGCCGCGACGAGTTCAGAACAGCCCTTGAACTTGACCCGAAATTTGAGCTGTCCACGGCGGAAGCCGGACATCCGGTATGGGGACCGGTGTTTCGCAGCGTGAAGTCGGAACTGCCCCTGAGCCGGAGCAGGGTGCCGGCGAAATAGCCCGTCGCACCGATGCGCAGCACTACTTCAGATAGAACTCCATCCTGGTGTCCGCCAGTTCGATGATGTCGTGGTCGTTCAACATGTGGGCGTAACTGCCGATCGGGTTGCCGTTGACCAGCGGGAATTCGGTGCCATCGACGTGGGAAAGAAAATATCCCTGTGGCCGCCGCGTAATGACCGCAGTCTGCTGCCCCGGCTTGCCCAAGGTGATCATCGTCTTTTCCAGCACCAGTTCCTTGCCTGAACCCGGGCCGGCCAATATCTGCAGGCCGGCGAGCGGCATCGCCCCGCCCTCCCCGCCCGGCGCCCGCTGCCTCGCCGCAGGCTGTTCTGCAAGGGTGGTCAGCAACTGCGTTTGAACGCCTTCCTGAGCCTCATAATCCTCGCTGTCTCCCACCATCACTTCACCGGTCAGAGGGTCGATCTGCTGCACCGTGGGCGTGCTGCCCGTGGTGTTCCTGAATACCGGTTCGAACACGTATTGCAACAGGTACTTGCCGATACGCAACTGATCCCCATCCTGCAGCACGCACTTCTTCACGGTTTTCTGATTGACCCGGGTACCATTGGTGCTATTGAGGTCTTCCAGAAAGGAATCGTTGCGGATGTTGACGATCATGGCATGCTCGCTGCTGACCGTGGGGTGGTTCAGGTGCAGATCGCAGCCGGCCTTGCGGCCAATGCGCACGCGCTCCTTGGTGAGCGGGTATTCCCCCACCGGGACGCCTTCCTTGTAAACAACGAGTTTCGACATATCGCTTCAGTCCTGCCGGTCACATTAATTGCGGTGTCATCTTACGTGCGGTCCCGGCAATAGGCAACCGCCTGTTCCAGCCGCTCCACGGGGAATACCTCCATGCCCGCCATATCGTGTTTGGGCTTGTTGGCGCGAGGGATCACGGCGTGGGTGAAGCCCAGCTTGGCCGCCTCCTTGAGCCGCTCCTGGCCGCGCTGCACCGGCCGAATCTCGCCGGCCAGACCCACCTCGCCGAACACCACCAGCTTCTGCGGCAGCGGCCGGTCGCGCAGGCTGGAAACGATGGCCAGCAGCACCGCCAGGTCCGCCGCCGGCTCGGTGATCCTGACGCCGCCCACGGCGTTGACGAACACGTCCTGGTCGAAGCAGGCGATGCCTGCATGCCGGTGCAGCACCGCCAGCAGCATCGCCAGCCGGTTCTGCTCCAGCCCGACGGAAAGCCGGCGCGCGTTCGGTGCGTGCGCTTCGTCCAGCAGCGCCTGGATTTCCACCAGCAGCGGCCGCGTTCCCTCCTGGGTCACCATGACGCAGCTTCCGGCCACCGCCTCGCCGTGGTGCGACAGGAACAGCGCGGAGGGGTTGGTCACCTCGCGCAGCCCCTTCTCCGTCATGGCGAACACGCCCAGTTCGTTGGCCGCGCCGAAGCGGTTCTTGAACGCCCGCACCAGGCGGAAGCTGGAATTGGCGTCGCCCTCGAAATACAGCACGGTATCGACGATGTGCTCCAGCACGCGCGGGCCGGCGAGCGCCCCTTCCTTGGTCACGTGCCCGACGAGAACGATGGCGCAGCCGGACTGCTTGGCGAAGCGCGTCAGTTGCGCAGCGCATTCCCGCACCTGCGCAACGCTCCCCGGTGCCGACTGCAGCGCTTCGGAATACACCGTCTGGATAGAGTCGATCACCGCCACGTCGGGGCGCTGGGCGGCCAGTTGCGCCTGGATTTTTTCCAGCTGTATCTCCGCCAGCAAGTCCACGCGTGAAGCGTCCAGCTGCAACCGCCGGGCGCGCAAGGCGATTTGCTGCGCCGATTCCTCGCCGCTGACATAGAGCACTTTGTGCGCCGTGCTCATGTGGCACAAAGCCTGCAACAGCAGGGTGGATTTCCCGATGCCCGGATCGCCGCCGATCAGCACCACCCCGCCCTTCACCATGCCGCCGCCCAGCACGCGGTCCAGCTCGGCGATGCCGGTGGAGTTGCGCGGCTCCTCCGCCGCGTCCACGTCGCTCAGACGCTGCACCCTGCTGGTTACGGCAAGCGCGTTGTAGCGCGCCACGGCAGTCTCCGCGACGGTCTCGACCAGGGTATTCCAGGCCATGCAATGGGGGCACTGGCCCTGCCATTTGGGGGCCTGTCCGCCGCATTCGGTGCAGGTGTAGATGGATTTTTGCTTGGCCATTTAGTAAGAGTCCTGAGTGCTGAGTGCTGAGTGCTGAGTCCTGTGTGCGCGAACTCAGCACTCAGGACTCAGCACTCGATCACCGGTACCCGTGCGGCTCTGGCGCACAGGAGTTCATAGCTGATCGTTCCGGCGGCGCCGGCCACCTCTTCCACCGGCATGCCTTCGCCCCAAAGCGTCACCGGACTGCCCAGCCCGGCGGCAGGAATGTCGGTCAGATCAGCAAACAGCATGTCCATGGAAACGCGCCCCAGGGTGAGGGTGCGCTGCCCGGCCACCAGGATGGGCGTGCCGGTCGGTGCGTGGCGCGGGTAGCCGTCGGCGTAGCCGCAGGCGACCACGCCCACACGCGTGGGCCGGTCGGCGACAAAGGCACCGCCGTAGCCGAGTGCCGCGCCCGGCGGCAGGTGCTGCACGGCGATGATTTCACTGGCCAGCGTCATGGCGGGCTGCAGGCCCAGGCTGAGCGCGCTTTGCCCGGCGAACGGCGAGGCGCCATACAGCATGATGCCGGGCCGCACCCAGTCCGCATGCGCTTCGGGATAGCGCAGGATGGCTGCGGAATTGGCCAGGCTGCACGGATGCGCCATGCCCGCGGTGCTGCTCTTGAATGCCGCCAGCTGGGCCGCGATCCCGGCCTCGTCGTCGGCTGTGGCGAAGTGCGTCATCAGGGTGATGCGGCCGGCTGCGGCGCAGCCTTTCAGCCGGCTCAACGCTGCAGCGAACTCTCCCTCGCCGAAACCAAGGCGGTTCATGCCGCTGTTGAGCTTGAGAAACACGTCCACCCTGGCCGCGCCCTTGAACCCGGCCAGCATGTCGATCTGCTCGTTGCTGTGTATCACCATGTTCAACCGATGCTGCGCGATGCGCGGCAACTCGCCGGCGGCGAAACATCCCTCCAGCAGCAGTATGGGGTGGGCGTATCCCTCCTCGCGCAGCGCGACCGCCTCTTCCACGGTGAGCACGGCGAACCCGTCCGCCGCCGCCAGGGCACGCGCCACGCGCAGCAGGCCATGGCCGTAGCCGTTGGCCTTGATCACCGCCATGATTCTGGATTGGGGAGCCGCACGCCGCGCGACGGCAAGGTTGTTGCCCAGGGCGGGCAGGTGAATGCGGGCTTGCAGCGGCCGTGCCATGGTGTTCCTGCCGGGCCGGGCTAGTAGTGCCCGGAATGGGCGTAGTTCTCGAAGCGCGTGTGTTCGGCCAGGAAGGTCATGCGCACGGTGCCGATGGGACCGTTACGCTGCTTGCCGATGATGATCTCGGCAATGCCTTTGTCCTGGGTATCCGGGTTGTACACTTCGTCGCGGTAAATGAACAGGATCACGTCGGCATCCTGTTCGATGGCGCCGGATTCGCGCAGGTCGGACATGATCGGGCGCTTGTTGGGACGCTGCTCCAGACTGCGGTTCAACTGTGACAGCGCGACCACCGGCACGCTGAGCTCCTTGGCCAGCGCCTTCAGGGAGCGCGAGATTTCCGAAATTTCAGTGGCACGGTTTTCGCCGTTGCCGGACCCCGACATGAGTTGCAGATAATCGATCACGATCAGGCCCAGCTTGCCGCACTGGCGGTGCAGGCGGCGCGCCCTGGCGCGCAGGTCGAGCGCGGTCAACGCAGCTGTTTCATCGATGAAGATCGGCGCGTCGTTGAGCTTGCCCACCGCGTAGGTCAGCTTTTGCCAGTCGTCGTCCTGCAGCTTTCCGGTGCGCACCTTGTGCTGGTCCAGGCGCCCGACGGAGCCCAACATGCGCATCACCAGCTGGGTGCCCGCCATCTCCATGCTGAACACTGCCACCGGCAGCCCGGTGTCGAGTGCCACGTTTTCGGCGATGTTGAGCGAGAAAGCGGTCTTGCCCATGGACGGCCGCCCCGCCACGATGACCAGGTCGCCCGGCTGCAGCCCGGAGGTCTTCTGGTCCAGATCGGTAAAGCCGGTGGGGATGCCGGTGACGTCGCTGGCGCTATCGCGTTGAAACAGTTCGTCGATGCGCTCCACCACCTTGGTGAGCAGCGGCTGAATCTCCACGAACCCCTGCTGCCCGCGCGCGCCCGCCTCGGCGATTTCGAACACCTTGCCTTCCGCCTCGTCCAGCAGCTCGCGGGCGTTGCGCCCCATCGGGTTGTAGGCGGATTCGGCGATGCTGCCGCCGACTTCCGCGAGCTTGCGCATGACCGAGCGCTCGCGCACGATCTCGGCGTAGCGGCGGATGTTGGCGGCGCTCGGCGTATTCTGGGCGAGCGCGCCCAGATAGGCCAAGCCGCCGACATTGCCGAGTTCGGCGACGCTGTCCAGCGCCTCGGCCACGGTGATCACGTCGGCCGGCTTGCCGTGCTCGATCAGTTTGGTGATACGGCGGTAGATCAGCCGGTGGTCGTGGCGGTAGAAATCCGACTCGACGATCAGGTCGGCGATCTTGTCCCACGCGCTGTTTTCCAGCAGCAGGCCGCCCAGCAGTGATTGTTCCGCCTCCACCGAGTGCGGCGGCAGCTTGATCGACTCCAGCTGCGGGTCGGTCACGAATGTTGCAACATTTTGAGCCATGCGATCCACGAAAAAAACGGCTTGAAAACCTGCCCCATTTTAGCATCAGCCGCTGCGGCGGCAGGAATAAAAAAAGGGCTGTCGCCAGCCCTTTTTCCATCAGGATGCGTGGAGAACTTAGTGTTCGCCGAGCACCGAAACGATGATGGTCGCCGTAACGTCCGTGTGCAAACCCACGGTCACCGGATAGTCGCCGATCTGCTTGAGCGGCCCCTGCGGCATGCGGATTTCCGACTTGGCCACATCGAAGCCCTGCGCCTTGAGCGCGTCGGCGATGTCGCCATTGGTCACCGAACCGAACAGCCTGCCGTCCACACCGGATTTCTGGGTAATTTGCACCATCAGGCCTTCCAGCTTCCCGGCGCGTGCCTGCGCTGCGGACAGCGCTTCGGCATGGGCCTTTTCCAGCTCCGCGCGCCTGACTTCAAACTGCGCCAGGTTCGCTTCCGTAGCACGCTTGGCCTTGCCCTGCGGAATCAGGAAATTGCGCGCGTAGCCGTCCTTGACCTTGACCACGTCGCCCAACTGCCCGAGGTTGACCACTTTTTCCATCAAGATAATCTGCATGGGTCGGCTCCTTAGTGCAGGTCGGTGTAGTGAAGCAGCGCCAGGAAGCGCGCGCGCTCGATGGCAGTGCCCAACTGGCGCTGGTAACGCGCCTTGGTCCCGGTGATGCGGGAAGGAATGATTTTGCCGTTCTCGTTGATAAAATCCTTCAACAGATCGACATCCTTGTAGTCGACTTCCTTGATGCCCTCAGACGTAAAACGGCAATACTTCCTGCGTTTGAAGAAGCCGCGCGCTCCGGCATTAGCCTCGCGCTTTTTTTTGACTGGACGTGCCATTGGTTCACCTCTATATCAAGTTTGATTGGTTGCCGCCGGCTTCGAGCCGGCGCCTGCTGAAAATTCGACTTTGTTCACATGCAAAACCAGTTGGGTGCTGTTGCGGCTGCGGCGTGCCAGGAAACCTTCCACCAGCACGTCGTCCCCGACATTCAAACGGCTTGCCAACAATGCCGCCTGATCCAGCGCCAGGGATGCCACTTCGCATTGCACCTCGCGTCTGTTGCCCGCCTCGACCTGCTCCGAGGCATGGCTGATCTTGAAGTTCAAGGCCGGGACACCGGCAGGCGTATAACGCAACGCCTCCTTTTCGGAAATCCTGCCGCTCAGTACCACGCGGTTGCGAACCACGGCTTAGGCCGCTGCCTCCTCGGCCGCCGGCTCTTTCCTGGGCTCACTGTCAGCCGTGGCGACCGGCCTGGATTTTTCTTCCCTCATCATCGGCGAAGGCAGAGTTACAGCGCCTTTCATGCGGATGGTGAGGTGACGCAGCACGGCGTCGTTGAACTTGAACGCGTGTTCCAGCTCGTCCAGGGTTTCCTGGTCGCATTCGATGTTCATCAGCACGTAATGGGCTTTGTGGATTTTCTGAATCGGATAGGCCAGCTGGCGGCGGCCCCAGTCTTCAAGGCGGTGGATGGCGCCGCCCTTGGCCGCGATGGTGGTGCGGTAGCGCTCGACCATGGCGTCGACCTGCTCGCTCTGGTCTGGATGGACAATGAAAACGATTTCGTAATGTCGCATGTTTGCTCCTTGTGGGTAAAGCCTTCCGGCATGCGAAGACGGTAAGGCAAGTTGTGAAACGGGCACTGCATTTTCCAGGTGGCCACAGCTGGCACCGCCAATGAAAACCGGGCATTGTACCGGAATCCCGGCACGCAATCAAACGCCGCGGACAGCGCTACTTCGCAGCCGGACTTTTGGCAGGCGTAACGATGGGCTTGGCCGGAGCCGCGCGAGACTTGGTCCGCGCGGCGGGCGTTTTCGCGGGCACCTTGTCGCAATCGCAGCGCGCCTTGCTTGCCTTGGCTTTGGCCTTGGCCACGGATTTCCTGGCCGACGCGGCCTTTGCGGAGGCAGGCGCACTCACCTTTTTCGGTGCGGCTGGGGCCGCTGACTTGGCACGCGCTTTGTAGTTGCAGACAAACTCGTATTTCAACTCCTCCAGGCTCCCCGGAATGACGGTATTTTGTTGCGGCAGGTCGCTCGGGGTAAACGTCTTGATATGAGCCTCGTCCACCCCGTAATAGACTTTGAGCAGATAACCGGTGGTGCGCGCACCGCACCGATACAGGGTCCAGGACTTGAGCGCGCGGAAGTAGAAGTCGCCGGGGCGCGCCTGCTCGGGACGCGCATAAAGCTCCTCGTCCCAGGCCTTTACGCCCTCCTTGCCGCGCTCCAGGCTGTCGGTGTCGACTTCGGCGCGCATGGCTGCGTCGGCCTTGATGCCCTGCCAGTTGACCGCGCCCGCCGGCACGGTGGCCAGTGCGAACAATGTTGCAAAGACAAGGCGCAGATGCTTGGTCATGGGCGTGTCGTGGTTCGTACAATATCAAGGCCGAAAAGGCGCTCCTGGACCCGAGGCCCGCTGGCGCCGCGTCTCGTACAGGCAGATGCCGCTGGATACGGAGACATTAAGGCTTTCCACCGTGCCAAACATGGGGATGCCCACCAGCGTGTCGCAGTGCTCGCGCGTCAGCCGCCGCATGCCCGCGCCTTCGCCGCCGAGAACCCAGGCCAGGGGGCCTTCGAGCTTTGCGGAGAACAGGTCCTGGCCGGCTTCGGCGTCGGTGCCGTATATCCAGATGCCGCGCTCCTTCAGCTCACGCAGGGTGCGCGCCAGGTTGGTGACAGCAAGGTAGGGCACTGTCTCGGCGGCACCGCTGGCGACTTTGCTGACGGTCTGGTTCAAACCCACTGCGCGGTCCTTGGGAGCGATGACGGCGTGCGCCCCGAAGGCATCCGCCACGCGCAGGCACGCGCCCAGATTGTGCGGATCCTGAATGCCGTCCAGCACCAGCAGCAGCGCTGGTTCGCGCAGATCGTCGAGCAATTCGTCGAGGTTCCGATGTAGCGGCGCCGGTTCGACCTTGGCGACCACGCCCTGATGCTTGGCGTTGCCCGCCAGTCCGTCGAGGCGGCTTTGGTCGACAGTGATGATGCGGATGCCGCTCGCCTCGGCCAGACCGACAAGGTCGCGCGCGCGGGGATCCTGGCGGCCGCTGGCGAGATAGAGTTCCAGCACGCTTTGCGGGGCCTGCCGGATGCGGCTTTGTACCGCGTGGAAGCCGTAGATGACGGTGCCCACCGACATCAGTGTTTCCGCTTCGGCTTGCCGTGCGCCTTGGGCGCGGGCTCCGCGTCGGACCCGTCCTGTTCCAGCACAAAATCCACGCGGCTGGTTTCGAGGTCGACCCGCACCACACTGACCCGCACGCGGTCGCCCAAGCGGTAGCGCTTGCCGGTGCGTTCGCCCAGCATCTGGTGCTTGGCCTGGTCGAAGTGGAAATAGTCGGTGCCCAGTTCCGAGACATGCACCAGGCCTTCCACGTACACGTCATCCAGCGCGACGAAGATGCCGAAGCCGGTGACGCCTGCAATCGTGCCGTCGAAGCTCTCGTTGATCTTGTCCTGCATGTAGTAGCACTTGAGCCACGACTCCACGTCGCGCGTCGCGTCGTCGGCGCGGCGCTCGGTCATGGAACAGCGCGCGCCCAGCTCTTCCCATTTGCCCGGCTTGTAGCTCTCGCCGTTGAGCACGGCCTTGATGGCGCGGTGCACCAGCAGATCC
>Ga0315281_10008983_pt1 | contig 13910 bp, 14 predicted proteins | sample YL17G07_0_MG_FD_204540 | JGI IMG/M metagenome (GOLD analysis project Ga0315281, IMG submission 204540) | Sediment microbial communities from Yellowstone Lake, YNP, Wyoming, USA - YL17G07_0 | ecosystem: Environmental > Aquatic > Freshwater > Lake > Sediment | place: USA: Wyoming | collected...
GATAGGTGATTTTGCGCAGAGACTCCAGGCATTCTATGGTGTCATTCAGGCCATTCCAGTTGAGGATGATAACGGCAGTTCTGGGGTATTTCATTGTTTCCATCAAATTATGAACAGTTGATGACTTTGCCTTTTTATTAAGCCGTCCAGAATTCCCTTGACTATGTATGGCGAGGATAACAGAGCTTTCCCATCCCGTTTAGTCACGGATACCAATACCAGGTTTGCTGCTTGCCGCAGGGATACCAGGGATAACAGTAATATTATCTTCGGCATGTATCTCTTGTCATATCTCCTTAACAGCATGATATGATTTCTATTGGCGTAGTAGTAGAAGTCAGCCCGGGGTATGCTTGGCACGACATAGTGGACCACCAGCTTCTCCCCAAACGTGCAAGCTCTATATTTTGTCCTAGCCTTCATTCTCAGCCCGAACTCGATATCCTCGTGGTACATGGTAAAGTCTTCATCAAAAAGCCCTATCTCGTCAAATATCTCTCTCCTGTAGAAGCAGGCTGTTCCTGCCACGAAATCCACTGTGCGTATGCCCTGAAAATCGTCTACCAGGTTCACCATGAATCCACTCTTAAAACGCCCTCCGCTGAACCAGTTATTTCCGTCCTTGTCCACCACGATGCACGATAGAGCACCTATCGACGGGTCGGCATCCATGATTTCAACATTTCTCTGCACAAAATTGCTTTTCACCTCGGTGTCTTGATTCAAAAGGCAGACATAATCGCCTTTTGCCAGCTTGACTCCCTTGTTGCAGGTTTTGACGAAACGCATGTTCTCTATATTTTCAACCAGCCGCATATTGGGGTAGTCCTTGATGAGCATTCTGATGTACTCCGGTGCTGACCTGTCCGGCGTGAAATCATCAATTATGATGACTTCATAATCCTGGAATGTCTGGCTTGCCACGCTTGGCAGCAGTATCTTCAGGCATTCTACCTGGTTATAGTGTGGGATTATGATACTGACTTTAGGTGCGACCGCTTCCATTTAATCTCCAGGCAAGGCAAGTCTGTGCTGATGTTTCCAAGTTTCTCCAATGCAGCTGCGACAGGCTAGCCACCACAACGTTTTCCCATTATAATGATTACGCTTGACGTTCGCAACCAAGTGTGCCCACCTCGAATTAGGAAAACCAATATCAATAAGGGAGCTACGGTGCAAAAGGAATTCTATTTTCATAGCAGCTCACAAAGCGACCTCTGGGATGGCATGTGGACAACCCGGACTATTGAACAGGAACTGGAGGCCTGTGACCTGGAGACTCCCGCCAGGGACTTATTTCTGGCCTGCATACCTAAGCGAGGTAGAACAATAGACGGAGGATGCGGTTTTGCCAAATGGGTCATCTATCTGAAGCGGCTGGGCTATGACATTGTAGGCATAGATAACAATGAGTTGGCTATTGCCAAGCTGAAAGATTATGACAGCTCGCTTCAGGTGGAATCGGGCGACATACTGGATATCCACTATCCTGACAGCTCCTTCGATGCTTACATATCCATGGGGGTGATCGAACACTTTGAAGACGGACCATTGCCAGCTTTGAATGAAGCTCATCGAGTGCTGAAGCCGGGGGGGCTGATATTCGTCTCAGTGCCGACAGTCAATATATTGAGAAAAGTTATAAGACGTCCTCTCAGGACTCTTATCAACGCTTTGCCTATGTCTTTCATGGCGTTAAGGTCGAATTGGGGCAAGTCCAAGCGAAGGGCGCTTTTTGCGGCTGCGGCGACCACGGCCGGTATCCTGCCCAGGAGAATAATATCTATATTAGTACGTATTCTGCTTCCGCAAAAAAGTTGGCGTTACCATTTTGCAGAGTACAGATACTCTAAATCTGAAGTCGAGAATTTCCTGAAACAATCCGGTTTCGAGGTAATCAAAACCGTCCCTCACGACTTTTATGGTGCAAGAGGTCATACAGCAGGATTAGTGGGAGATTTCCCCTTCTTGGCAGCCCGTAACGGAACCAACTTTCAGCTCAATCCAGTGGGCAGACTGATATCACAGACTTTGAACGGAATTTCTCCCTGGATTGCTTGCTCCAGCGTTCTGTGTGTGGCCAGAGTTTCAAAAAATCATCCGCAGTCTGGATAACCCCAGGATGACGTAATCTAAAGTCAACGTGACTACAGTTTGCTAAAATTGGTTGCTCGGTATAAGATTCGGCTGAACCACGATGCCTGGGCTAAAGTCAAGGTGGCTTGAGGCCACGCTGACAAGCCCACTTTTTTGCGCATGCCCTTGACGGTCACTATGTCCCAAACAGTCACCTGCTCTATAAGACGGTGGTTAGTCTCTACAGGCCAATCGCTGGTAAATGATAGGTCTCTCAGCGGGGCTGCGTCTGCTTTCGGTGGACGTAATACCCACCGTCTGACATTGCTCTTCATATTGTCCAGCAGTTGCGTGCCAGTGTAGTTATGCAGTCCATGATATGTGCCATAGTCCCTGGCATAAGCCAGAATCCCCTGCAGCCCCTGTGAGGTTACATGGTACTGAGCTTCTTGAGAGGTCTTTCTAAATGTTGGCACTGTCCTTTCGCCGACCCTTCTATAGCTCACGGTCACACCGTGATTGGGGTGACAGAATAGCTCTATCAGCAGCCCGAAAATCCCGAACAGCGCTTGCCCAGTCGATGAATCGCTTCGCCAATCAGTGACTATTCCCAAAGCTTCAGACAACTCCGGCTTAATCCCCGCTGTGTCTATATTCAAACTAAGCAAATTGAAATAGTAGCTCCTCACTGCTGGGTAGCTTATGTCATCGGGGAAAATCATATCCAGGATGGATTGGGTTAAGCCTTCAGCATTCGCGTCTACTACTGCTACCTTCTTTTTCCCCATAAACCCGATTCCAGCCAAATAGTCTCGCAGCAGTCCCCTAGCTGCATCGCTTTTCTCCCTGACCATTCTCTGGAAATCGTCGCTTTCCACGAGTTTGTGCAATCTCTCATCCTGGGCCGGATTAATAATAGGTTCATTCAAATCCAGGCCATATTGTCTCGCTATGCTGACAAAACCGTCGGGCTCCAACCCATAGCTGCTTATAATATCACCAAAAGTAACCATTCTACCTGGGAACCTTGCAATGTACCCATACACCTTGTGTATTTCTGCAAAGGTGAGTCCATGCAATGAAGCCAATCTCACGGGTAACCTGCCTAAGCATAGATATTTGCCTGGAGGCGAGCCATATTCGGCGTAAATAGTGCGCTGCAGTATCTCACATATTTTCTTCATAGCGTAGCCGTCTCGCGCAACGAAGAACAGCGCCTCTACCTTGTCTTTCTTCGCTTGTTCGGCTACGTTGTGTATGAACACCGTCAGCGCGGGACCGATAACTTCGTAGCCCACGCGCTGCAACTCGCTTTTATGCTTATAAGAACCCCTGATTATCGCGTTGACATAGTCCATCCTGTTTTTGCCACTTAGCAGCTTCTGAAGCTTGTTCTTTCTGTCACGCTCGCTTCTGCTGCGGAACCACAGCGCTGTTAGGCCCAGTTTTCTGGGGATGAGCCTGTCAGAATTGTAGTTGTCTCCAATATGGACTAAATTTCCGCCTTCCTGATCAAGAACGTAATGAAACAGCCTCCCCGTCGATTTCCTTTTACCTATAGCAGACGAGACATAGAGCTTATCTATATATTTCATCAAGCCTTGACTTTCCAGTATCGCCGCCATTTGCTCAACCGATAGATAGGAATCTGATATGCATATAACGCGCTTGCCCATCGACTTGAGATAGCTGAGCACTTCAACCGCCCCCGGCATTGGCTGGGCAGCTTTCTTCTCTAAGTCGATTTCGTAATTGATAGCCTCCCCGCTGTCGAGAACGCTATCGGCTTTGATTGCCTTCAGCGTCCCTACCATGACATCGTCGAGACAGTAATCAGCGTCCTTACCTCTTGATAGGGCTTCCTGCAGCAGGCCCTCTTCGCGCCTTTTCCTCTGCGCCAATATCTCAACTGGACTGATATTGATTTCATGCTGGGCCAGACAAGTAGATAAATACTCTGCTGCCAGGGCCTTGACTAATTCGGGAGGGTCGATTCTTCGCCTCAGCAAGGTATCGAAAACATCAAATGAATAAACGTCATATTGGTCGTGCTTCTTCAGCCATCTCAATATTTTGCCCATGTTGTCGAAGCCGGATGTAAGATAGGAACGTCCCCTGGGTAGCCAACTGCGCATATCTCCAGTAGCACGCCTGATAATCAATGGAACAAAACGCTTCAATTGCCAGAAATTTAGCTTATGTGGACTCATTTTGAAGCTGCAACTTTCGGAGGCATCAAAACATAATCACATTTAGCAGCAAAACTTTCAGAACAATATTCTAGCAAGCATTACTTTATTTGAATTAGCTTCTGTATATCGTTACTGCAAATTATTTCTACGTTTTTACTAATCTTTTCAATTGGCCAATCCCACCATTTAATCTCCAGCAATTTACGGATTGTTTCGTCATCGAATCTTTTCCTGATCGAACGGATTGGATTGCCGGCAACAATGGTATAGGGTTCGACATCTCGTGTGACTACAGCACCGGCACCAACAACAGCACCATCCCCTATTCTCACTCCAGACAAAATCATCGCGCCATAGCCAATCCATACATCATTGCCAATGATTACGTCCCCTTTCGAAACCCCGTCAATTTCCGCATACCCCAGAGAACTTACTTCCGGCCAATCATCGATGCGGGACCTGAATGGATATGTAGTTAATCTGTCAATCCTATGTTCTAAGCCAAGCAGTATTACAACTCCTTCTGCGATTGAGCAGAACTTGCCAATCTTAAGTTTTATACCAGGATGTCCAAAGATTTTGGGGGGGATCGTGCAGTAACTATACTCTCCTATCTCGAAATTATCGCCCTTCAAAATTTCTTTCAGATAACTTTGGCCCCTTGGGGTCCCGCACTTTCCCGCTTTCCAGACGCAGAGATTACCTATTCTTGCGAGCAATGTGGCTAGCTGCATGCGTAATCTAATCAGTACATCTCTGTATTTTACAAGCGCTTTCGTTATCATACTAGACACCGACTGCGGAATCATTTAGCCACGGCCTTTGGAGTTCCCAGATAATTAATAACGCTTTTCAACCAAGCTTCTACCGAGTACAATTCTATCTCTTCTATTCTCTTGCTTGCTCTTATCATTAACTTTATGCTAAATGGGAATATCTTAACTCTTTTTGCTTCTACATCAACTTGATTATTTTCTCACTCAGAAATTGCTCCAACAAATCTGTGCTCCGTTCCCAGGTGAACTGTTTGATACGTTCATGGCCGGCATTCGCAATCCTTATTCTCAGGTCATCATTCTCGAGCAAGCGAATAATGTTTTTAGCCAAAGCTTCGGGGTTCTTAGGAGGTGACAACAAGGCTGTGACTTCATGTTCAGCGTAGTCTCGAATACCGCCAATATCTGTCGAAACTACAGCGCAACCGCAAGCCATAGCCTCAACATTTGGGAATCCAAAACCTTCGGTCAAGCTAGGGCATATGAATATACTGCTTCCGTTATAGATACTACTAACCAGTTCTTCTTGCGGTGGATCATAGCGATATTCGATCCAACCTTGTAATCCTTTCGGCCTGAGATATGCACCAAACAATACAGCTTGAAAATCGGACAGTCTGGCGCGAACTAAATCAAGAGCTTGGATACCATCCTTTGCACCTTTGATTGGTCCTGGTGCATACATCATGGCTAGTCTTCGGGAACGTTTTTCCACAGATGTAACGACCCTGTATGTTGCATGATCAATCCCGTTTGGAATATAAAACATCTCGTGAGCAGGTACTCCCAACCTAACCCCCTGCTCGAATAACCATCGTGAAACAACGATTTTTGGCACAGGAGCCCTGAACACTGAGTTCTCAAACGCTCTTGGAAATACACCATAACCCTGTAAAAGAATAATCTGCTTCCCTTTGGCCGGTGGCAATTCTTTATCATACCCAAAGAGAATGTCCGCGTCTGGCAGATATGAGGCAGTAGGCTCAGGGATGGAAAGCATTTTGACTCTTTTGTCCACGGCGTACCAGCTCACTTCGGCAACCGAAACCGTATTGTGGGGCCTATCACCCCGCCTCGTTTTTGTGGTTAACCAGAGATAAGGGTGACGTAGAGGATTTGGACCCAGCTTCAGCGCCCGGCTCATTGACTTATTCCACTTACAGGGATGGACTACTGTTACGTCGTGCCCTCGAGAAACCAGTTGATTCGCATACTCATACATTACCTTGAAACCACCAGAGGGTTTGGGGGAATGCCCAAGTGTAATCATGGTTATCTTCATGGTGGTATTTTACTGCATCGGAGGTAAACTTGTCTAATACCTCTTGGCGCTTGAAACTAAGGTCACAGGCACACTTACAGAGGTGGTATTGATTGACATGGTAGAATTATGTTGGAGGGAAAATTGTGCGACAGAATGTATCTAAGCGGAACAGCAAAATATTTGAGAATACCTTGATTTTTTTCGGGAGTCAATGGAGAAAATACTATTTCTACCTTCAGAATAAGCTCCCTTTTCTCCTTGCTGAAGTAAGGCAAAAAGGGCTGATAATCAAATACAGAAGAGGCACCATAGATGACCTTATCTTAGAAGAAGTTCTAAGAAATGGAGGCTATTTGATAGAAGACTTGGAACTAGAAAAGACCGCGACTGTATTGGATATCGGTGCTCATATAGGTTGTTTCACAGCAAGAGTAGCCAAGATGGTTACAGATGGAAAAGTCTTTTCTTTCGAACCACAGGCCGACAACTTCAGAATATTGAAAAGAAATGTAAGACTAAATAATCTGAGCAATGTCTACTTGTTCAAAAAGGCTTTAGCTGCTTCACAAGGGCTAAGGAAATTATATCTAAGCCCTCAAAATACAGGTGGACACAGTATACAACAGAGACGTTCGAACAGATTCGCCTTGGTCGATTGTATGACTCTTGAACAGGTATTTATATCCAATCAAATTAATAAGGTGAATTTACTTAAACTCGACTGTGAGGGTGCAGAATATGAAATATTGCATGGAACTTCAAAATCCTATCTAGACAGGATTGATAAGATAGTACTAGAATACCACGATTTTGAGGGAACCTCAAACGATATTCGAGAATTGGAAAAATATTTGGGCAAAAATGGATTCAAGCCTCGGGTAACAAAACAATATTGTTCAATCAGCGGTTTAGCGCTTTTCTCAAAATAGCCCTTTGTTAAGAACAGCTGCAAATATTTGTACGGCGCCAGTTTCTATCGCTTGGGCATCAGCTCGGTTTGATACTGTCATCGCTCTCGATTGCTTTGGGAGGATTTTGCCCAAAAAGGGAACGAAATAAACCAGTATCTTCTTTATCTATCACACCAATTACATACAGCACCGCAAAGTACAGCAAGGCCGACATCGGTATCAAGGCAAATATATAGAAGTTCTTCAGGATTACAACAAAGGCACACATTATAGCGCACGAAACGCAGACCTTTATCAACAAACCTGCAATGTAATTCTTAGGCATCTCATACCCTGCTTTAGAGCACCAGAAGTAGGAAAGGCCAAAGCTTAAGAATTGAGTCACTATTGTGGCAATGCTTGCCCCAATGTAACTATATCTTGGAATTAGGAGCAAATTCAGAATAACATTTAAAACCCCACCAATAACAATAGCCTTTGATGCGAGTATTTGCTTATTTAACGCATTCAACAATAGGAAGAATGGTGAGCTAACGCATAGCAGTACAATTGACCAGACAAGAATTTGAAGCGGAGCAACCGAATTGACGTACCAAAAGCCGAATATCAACATTATTATTTTGTTCGCCAGCAGAGTCATTCCGGCGCCAACGGGGATTGCTAAAACAAGCATATACTTAAATGTTCTCTCATAAGTAAATCTCAGCCAGTATTTTGAATCTGTGTAGAAACGGGACATAATTGGAAAGATTGTGATTGAATACACCCCAAAAAGGTATGCAAATAGGAAGACCAATCTGTATGCCGCGCTGTACCAACCGACCGCTGCATCCCCCTTCATCAGAGAAAGCATTACTGAGTCCACACTATAGTATAAACTCACAAAAATCGCGCTTATGGCGAATGGCCACGCCTGTTTGATTGTTTCCTTCCAGAACCCCAAATCCACTTCGAATGCGGGCATAGTAAATTTCCAGCCAGAGACAGCCAAACTATACACTAAAATAATTACACCCACGATAAAATATATAAAGGCGAAGCCAACGACGCTGTAGTCATGGCTTATCGCCCAAAAAGCACCACCAAGGGTGATTGCGCTCCCCAAAACCTGTCCTATTGCTTCAAATTCCATTCTCTCATTGGCTCGGAAGACGCTGTAGAACATCGTGCTGAAGGCATTGAGTACGAGTGAGAGAGCCATTAGATATACAACCTGGATAGTCTGCCATGGGTAATTCAGAAGATTAATTATGAGTGCAATCAATCCGAAAGTAATAATAGTTAGGAATATCTTCAAAACAGCAATGTTACCCATAAATTTCGGGGCCAGGGACTTATCACGGGCAATTTCTCTTATCATCAGACCTTGCACACCGATGTCTGTGAACACACCGAACATTGCGGTGAAAGCCAGCGCAAACGAGAGGATGCCGAAGCCCTCAGCTCCCAAGTAGCGGGCGACGTACATGGTGAAGAAGAAGCCGATGTCGAAGCTGGCGATATTGGATAAAAGCAGTACAGTGGTGTTTCTGGCGATTCTCCGGACGTTACTCATAAACGGAATCCGTGCCAGGGCAAAGCTCTGCACGCGACAGCACGTTCGCGGTTAGAAATCCGATTACATGCCTAGCTGTGTTACCCTTGTTTGATCTCGCTGCACGTATCTACATGGGGCACCACAAGTAAACACAGAAGGCTATCATCGTTCAAGCCGCGACACTGTCTTAAGAGTATAGCCTACTTAGCTAATCATATCAACGCAAGAGCATTGGAGGTAGTGGACTATTTTGAAGTTAGTCAATGCATCAAGTATAATTGTGCTACCAGGAAGTTGGGATTGAACGCTGGGGAGACAATGAGCAACATTATAGAGCTGTCCAATAAACTCCTGACGGCAGCATTACTCAGAGCAAGTGGGCTGTTGCACGGGCCTAATCCTTACTTGGAATACCCCATTAAGCCCAAACGAAGATATGATGAAAGCAACCCGCACTGGAAGCTCTTGGATATAATAGATAGAAATAGGAATCTATATAAGCAAAGGTTGGAATCCTTCTTGCAGTTTAAGGACAGTTTGCGTGAGGTCGCGATTCGGAACCCAGCTCAATCGCAAGACCCGTGCTGGCACAACCTGATGATACCGGAATTGGATTCTGTAGCACTCTATTCATTTCTATGTTTAAACAACCCGCGAAAGTACTACGAAATAGGTTCTGGGTCGTCAACCAAATTCGCAAGAAGGGCGATAACAGAATATGGCCTTCAGACAAAGATCGTATCCATCGACCCCGAACCTAGGGCCGAAATAGATCCAATCTGCGACCGCGTCATACGCGAACGGTTGGAAGACCTGGATATAAACATTTTTGATGATCTGCAAACCGATGACGTACTCTTTGTAGACGGTTCACACCGAAGCTGTATGAATTCTGACGTCACGGTTCTATTCCTTGATGTCATACCACGACTGGCAAGTGGTGTTTTGGTGGAAATTCATGACATTTTCCTGCCGTATGATTATCTGTCTGAGTGGAAGGAACGGTATTACTCAGAACAGTATCTGCTCGCGACCTACATATTAGCCGAGGGTAATAAGCTGGACATCGTGCTGCCCAATTGGTTTGTATCAGTTGACGCAGAGTTGAGCGCGGTGCTGGCCCCGTTATGGAACCTGTTGGGCATGGATAAAGGCTATGGTAGCTCATTTTGGCTAAGAACAAGATAGGCTCAGTATTGAGCTCAAGAGCTTCGGCATGAAGTCTATCTCACTTCACTTGCCCCTATGCAGTCAAGATAGTGGTTGTTGGGATAAAAAGGTAAGAAAGGTTAAGTCGCTCTACTTGACACTACATATGACAAAAGGTAACCTTGCCCTGGTGTTGGTAACGTTGTTAGGAAAGCTAATCGGAAACGAGCCTCGTTGCACGATGAGGTTAGCGGAATGACAAGAAAGATAGCAGTACGCACGATTGTACTGCTAGTAGTAATTTGCCTTGCTCTGGGAGTAGCGCTGAATTTCTCAGACTCATCGGCCTACGATCCAGGCCTAGCGACTTACACCTGGAACTCAAGCATTCCTAACTACAATCCTTCTGCCGTGCTTCACCCCGGAACTATTGATACGTCTGGGCTAATCTTCGGGAATTTTCTGGGTATTTCGCAAACGCAGCCAAATGCGGGTTTATGGGGTGATTGGGGGAATGCGACCGGATGGGATAATTACCCAGACCCTGCGGGATTACTTGTCGGACACGGTAATACTAACGGGGATTTTCTTGATGGTAGGTGGATTGGGCTCGGGCTTGGATATTCAAGTGGCACCTTTTACGGGTGTTGCAATCAAGGGTGGTGGGACCTAGGTGCTCCAACATGCCGCATAGTCGTCTTCCCGACTGTAGAGCACTCGACCTCTCAATTACTATCGGATGGCACTGATTACCGTGTGTACTATTCTAACACCCCTTGGACTGGGACGAGTTCTCAGGCTATGCTCACAGATATCTACCTGGACGGATGGCGTCCACACAACCCTTCTGAAGATAAAAATGGCGATGGTTGGTTGAGCGACGATTGTGCGACCGTATTCGAACTACCTGGATATTACCGGTATATAATGCTGTCAACGTGGTCAGCCCAAACCATCGATACAGAAATAGACGCAGTGGCGCGGGATCCTACCTGCGCACCACCTGCAACGCCTACCCCTACGCCCACTCAAACACCAACACCCACACCCACTCCAACACCCACGCCTACTCCTACGCCTACTCCAACCCCCACGCCTAGCCCTACGCCCTTTGCCACGCCACCTCCCCAGTCCTGTAATTGTACATATACTGTGCTATCTGTAGATACAAATAATGCATACTGTTGCAGAGTTAAAGTAGATGGCGCGGAAATCACTGCCTATCCCTATTTTCATGTCTATGAAAACGGCCAGGTCGCGGTGCTCCAGGCGATTGATGAAGGGTGCTGTCATTTTGTCAAATGGACGATATACGGAGCAAATACCGGCACATGGACGGATACGAGCAGAACAATAAGTCTGTCGATGGTTGACCACTTCAGTGTCTCCTTAACCTGTTCCTTGACCTGTACGCCCACACCTACCCGTGCACCCACGCCCACCCCAACGCCAACGCCTACGCGTACGCCTATTCCAACACCCACACCGACACCAACGCCCACACCTACACCAACGCCCACACCTACACCAACACCCACGCCTACGCCTACACCTACACCAACACCCACACCTACACCAACGCCGACGCCAACACCCACACCGACACCTACGCCAACGCCCACACCTACACCGACGCCGACACCTACACCGACACCGACGCCGACACCTACACCGACGCCCACGCCTACACCTACGCCTACGCCCACTCCTACGCCTACACCCACTCCTACGCCTATACCCACATCGACGCCCACGCCTACACCAACGCCCACACCTACGCCCACACCCACACCCACGCCCACGCCTACGCCGACGGCAGCACCTACATTCGTACCATCCGGTGGAGGTGGGAGTGGATATGTATTGCCGTTACCTACACCGACACCCACTTTGACAGCTACACCTACGCCAAGGCCCACAACTCAGCCAACGACGACACCAACACCGACGCCTGCGCCCAGCCTAACCCCGACACCAGGTGCTACAGCCACGCCAGTTACAACATACTCGCCGACGCCTATACTGACTTCGACACCTACGCCAACGCAAGCCCCTGCCAGTACACCAGTGAGAGTACCCTGGTCTATAGTGGGTGGGTCGATTCTCGCAGTTGGTGCGTTCGCAGGTGTGGCAGCGCTGTTCTTCCTACTGCGCAGACGCTAGTAAACCAGTCTCCTTTATCAATCAATCAGCCTCGTACTTAAGTTGCAGCCCGCCAGGCCGAACTCACCTTATACAGTGGTGCTCCGCATTCGTCGCTCAGACAGTGGAAATGCCTCGACATCTCTACCAAACAAACCCATTCCAGCGTTCTTGACATAACGCCACATTCATAGCGACACGTGCGCGGCCTATCTTGTTGCCCTGCCGGCCCCCCCTTCCGTGCCATCCTGAGCCACCTTACCTCTGAAAGTGTCTCGGACAATTTCAGCCCCACCGACCCACTACGTTCGGCATAGTAACAAAGTACCCTCTGCGCCGGTACGTAAATGGGATTGTTTCACCATATACGTTCAAGGCATAATCGAGACGCAAGACATAAGAGAGCAGTTCGAATAGGGAAATAGTTTCTACAACTAAGAAGGGGGGTGATTCCAGATGGCGATACTGCTTGCCGGAGTAATGGCAATCCTCCAGTCCTTATCGAGTCACTTCGTGATTAATACCCAGTACTTCACGATGTTGTCGGATGGGGAATGGGTGTTGCAGGGTCAAGTCATACCCACGGCAAAGGCAAATGCGGTTGCCGGTGCTTGGGCGGACATCATACTTTACGGGTCCCAAATGTTAGATCAGATTTTGCAGGTCATGGTGAGTCCTTCCATAACTTAGATAACCTTTCCGAATCTACTATACCGAATCAGAGAAGGAGGCCAATTTAGATTGACCTCCTTCTCTTTTTCTAACCATACAATCGGGTTCACCGCAAATTGACATTAGAAAACGGGATGGGGTACAATGCAAATTAATGTAACAGCAAACTTGTCAACCGAAGAAGCTGAGGAGAAAACGCAAAAATGGCTTCCTTCGTGTATGGCTACGGCGGTGGGCAGATAGTTTTGAGACAGAGGCGGCTTAAGGATCGCCATAATCTTACGACATAGGTCGGTTGTTTCGACAGAATGGGTGAAAAGGAAAGGCTCAAGAATAATTCGCAGTTTGTACCTGCCATCCACTGGGCAGGCGGGGCGCAGACCTTGTGACTTGACCTCGTTTAGGCCTATCTGCTAACGGTTTCTTTCAATGTTTCATGCTAGACGAACCAGGCGTACAAAATACTTCCTCATAGCTATACTCTTGGGGACTTTACTCCTCGCTGGATGCATTGGCCCGCGAGGCTGGCCTGGAACTCAGCTAAGCGAGAACACGCTTTTTGTTGGCACTATGACTGGCAATGTTCTCGCTCTAAACCCTGCCCGCGGTACTACAAAATGGGAGTGGCAGCCGACGGCACTAGCGGGGAACGCGACAGGAGGGATCTCACAACTGGGGAATATAACATCCGGGAACGTAACAGGTGCGTTTTTGGGCTGCGGTAGTAGTCAAGGAGGGACGGGACAGTTTAGGGCAGGATATCTCTACGGTGCGCCTGCGGTGGCTAACGGCACAATTTACATTGGCTATCATACAGGGGCAGTTTACGCTATCAATGCTGCAACGGGGAACGAAGTTTGGGGCCTTGACATTGAGAGCAATATCGCTGGTGGGTTAGCTGTTGCCAATGACACTGTTTTTGTCGGCTCATCCAACGGAAAACTTTCTGCGCTCGATGCTGGCAATGGGTCTCTGAAGTGGGAATTCTCCTCCCAGAATGAGGTCTGGGCCACACCCGCAGTTGTCGATGGAGTCGTCTACTTTGGCTCTCTCGACCACAGCCTCTATGCTCTGAATGCCGCTGATGGAACTGAGAAGTGGGCGTTTAAGGCTGGAGGGGGCATCATATCCACCCCTCTGGTTATCGATAGAGTGGTCTATATCGGGTCGTTCGACAAGAAATTCTACGCT
>Ga0315281_10008985_pt1 | contig 13907 bp, 17 predicted proteins | sample YL17G07_0_MG_FD_204540 | JGI IMG/M metagenome (GOLD analysis project Ga0315281, IMG submission 204540) | Sediment microbial communities from Yellowstone Lake, YNP, Wyoming, USA - YL17G07_0 | ecosystem: Environmental > Aquatic > Freshwater > Lake > Sediment | place: USA: Wyoming | collected...
GAAATAAACTAATAAAGGAGCAGATAGTATGACTACCATTACATTGACATTAGAAGATGAAAAGATTCAACAATTGAAGAAAAAGGCCGAAAACTATGGTTTGAAACTGGAGCAGTTTGTTACGGCGTCTCTTGAAGACTTAATTTCTCAACCTGAACCAGAATTTAGTGAAGCCGTAAAAAAGATACTGGAAAAGAACAAAGAATTATACAAGCGGCTGGCATAATGAGGTATCTATCATTATGCTGAGATTCTCTTTTTACATAAAGAGGTAATCACTTCTTCCGGTGGGACGGGCGGGATTCGAGACCTTGGCGGTTTAGAGTCAGCAATAAACCAACCGCGAATAACATTTGATCAAAAAGAACTTTATCCCGATATTGTTTCTAAAGCTTCGCATTATGTTTTTCAATAATTAGGAACCATCCCTTTATTGATGGAAACAAGAGGGCTGGTCATGCGGCAATGGAGGTCTTTCTTTTTTTAAATGGCTTTGAAATTAAAGCAGGCATTGAAGAGCAGGAAAAAACATTCCTTGACCTCGCTGCTGGTAAGCTAGGTCGAGAGAATTTCACCATCTGGATAAAAAACCACATAACGTGCCGGGGTACCTGACACCGGATTATGAGTATAGCCCCGGCGGGGCGACCTGTTTGTAGTAGTAGTGGAATAGAAACATCACAAAAGCTCCATAGGTGCGACCTGATATATGCTTTAAAACATCGTCAAGCAGAGAAAGAAAAACATGGTACGAATCGTTGCACCGGTAGTAATAACAAATACCATTAAGCCTGAATGTAGAATTACCTGTGACGCCTTGGTGAGTGCAGGGGCGTCTTATATGGTTTTACCCTCGGCGTGGAAAAACAAGTTAGGAGGTATTGAAACGGTAGAACAGATCGAAGTAGAATTGGCAAACCAAACTGTCCTATGTGGTGAAATATGTGGGCCGATAAAAATACAGATAGAAGGGTTCAGGCAGATATATACGGAAGTGTTGTTCATAGACATGAAGCCGGAAAACGGTATATTATGAACCATTAATAGGTTATATTGTATTAGAACAGTGTCAATCCGGGGTTAATATGCTGGGACACAGGCTTGTCCATATAAAAAGAATGGATTTGAAAAATTGCCTGACAAGGCGCTCAATTGTGGTGGATGAGATGGGTCATACCATTACAGCCAGATAGATTGGGCAAGACTATAGCCTTTAGGGCTTGTCGGTGAAAATGGTGTTTGCGCTTGACTTGTGGTAGGGTTTTTGGTGAAGTGGAGAAAATTTGTTTATAATTATAGTTAGGTACTGAAGAATATATACAAAAAAACGTATGGGTAATTGGTGCAACAATGAAACAGTCAGGCTGGTGGCAAAGTATGAAAGTTGCGGTTGTTAAAGATACTATAAGAAAAATCGGTGGTGCAGACCATAACAAGTACGTTGCAGAAGGAATAAATCCTCACAAGGAAACCCACATTGCCCCATCGACGCTCCTACAAAAATTCGATGTTACGTTGCAAGAGCAAATCTTAAATCGTTACACAGAAGTAGAAAATCTCCTGAGAAAGCACCTTGGAGAACCATTTTTCTCTCAATCAGGTTTCATACTCTATCAGGGGAATTGTACGGAATTATTAGATCGTCTGCGCGAAAGCAATGTTCGCATCGAGTTAACCGTAACTTCACCGCCGTACAACATTGGAAAGGAGTATGAGCATCCACTTTCAGTTGAAGAATACGTTTCATGGTGTTCTTACTGGATGGAACAGATTTACTGTATTACTACTGATAATGGCGCATTTTGGTTGAATGTTGGTTATCTCGAAATTCCAGGAAAGGGGTTATGTGTTCCCATACCGTATCTTCTTTGGAATAAATCACCATTCTATCTATTGCAGGAAGTTGTCTGGACTTACGGAGCAGGCGTGTCCGCCAAGCGACGGCTAAGCCCTAGGAATGAAAAATGGCTCTTCTACGTGAGGGACATCCAGAATTATACCTTTAATATAGATGACATACGTGACCCGAACGTAAAGTATCCAAACCAAAAGAAAAATGGCAAATTCAGATGCAATCCTTTAGGAAAAAATCCATCTGACGTTTGGGAATTTTCCAAAGTGACAACGGGTAAAAACAGAAGTTCGAAAGAAAGAACCGGACATCCTGCACAATTCCCTCTGGAAGTAATTGAGCGAGTAGTGAAGGCGTCTTCAAACCCAACAGACATAGTCTTAGATCCATTTGCCGGTTCGTGTTCTTCCGGTATTGCAGCCACAGGGCTTGGGCGCATATTTGTTGGATTCGAAATGAGATATGATTACTGTCAGTTAGCTGTTGAGAGATTCACAAAATTCCAGGAATTACGCCGATATACCCAAAGACAAAAAACACTCTTTTAGGTGTGTTTATAAATTTCTATCAGCTTATAGCTCTCAATCTCAGAGGATAGACGAGACTGTTGTCCTGTAGCGGCTTTTTGGCCAATCCAATCTGTCGAATCAAGCCATCCGAAACGGACAAGTAGAATGTTTGGCCTTTTTACATCAGCAGAAAACTTTTGGAAGTTGACTGCTAAGTAGTAACCTGTTTTCGCCTTCTTGTTTGTTGTGGATGCTTGAGCATAGCTCCGATTGCCGAAAATATGACTTGGGTTAGAAGATGTTTTTACTTCAATAGAAAACCTGTCATCTGGAATATAAACCACATCCTTGTCTTTAGAAGAACGTTCACCGCACCATAACTTTGGGTGGCGGGATGCGAGTTCAAGATGGATTAGTTCGTGGAGAAAGAATCCCATAATCTGCGGTTTTGGGAAGATATCCTTACCGATGTGGAACGCTTTTGTACCCAATCTGGATGCGAATATGGACTCCCAGGCCGCCCAAACAACCTCGACAATCTCTGCGGGTTTTAGAGGATGTTCGTTAATAAGCCTGCGTGTTACATTAAGCCATTTTTTAGGGGGTATGTTTTTGTAAGGGGAGACTATCAAGAGATATTCTCCATAAGGTCAGATGGTTTTACTTTAAGAGAACGGGCGATTTGTACAATGTTGACGAGACCTATATTTCGTTCCCCTCGCTCAACAGCGCCCACGTATGTCCGGTGGAGTCCGCAAGCCTCAGCAAGTTCCTCCTGCGACCACCCTACCTGTTTGCGGAAAGTACGAATGCGCTCCCCCAACCTCTTTTTTGGATTCTTATTCATTCAAATACAATACTAAATATGTTGCCTATGAGTCTACAGACTATAAGTAGCAATTATTTCATAACCTTCTTTTTGATCGTGTCCTTTTAACGGCGGGTAAAAACACAAGTTGTCACGGTAAAGGTGACAAAATATCGGTATCAAAAAGGGATTTATACAGATTGGGCAAGGCCATAGCGGTTTAGGACATGTCGGCGTAAATGCTGTTTGTGCTTGACTTGTGGTAGGGTTTTTGGTGAAGTGGAGAAAATTGGTTAATAACTTGTTCGGCTTCAAAGGAGTGCGCATATGACAGACATAGCGGGCGATTGGGCTGGAAAGATGTTAGGCACAAATAATGCGGATATTTTCGTCGAAATTGTACAATCTCAGCAGAATTTGACCGGAACAGTTAGCGTAAACGATCTGAAGTACGGATCAGCCGTCTACAAGTACAAGGGGATATTACAAGGCCATCTGTTAAACTTGGAAATAGACCCACCACATATTGTCAACGGAGTAGTTCAAACTAAAGGTGATAGCTTAGATCGTGGCTTAGTCACTGGAACACTGGTCGATACAAAACGTATAGAAGGAAAGTGGAAGTTCAGTATCGGAACTGCAGGAACATTCTGGATAAGACGTGCCGACTCTCTGATAGAAACGACGTTAAAGTGTGAAGTACCTCTAACAACGAATGTGGCCTTCGTTATGATGAGTATCTCAGCCGACGATCCAAATCTAGAAGATTCTCTTAACGCTATAAAAAGAGCCACGACACGACATGGTATCGAGGCTATTCGTGTTGACGAAATTGAGCACTCAAAAAAAATTACGGACGTAATCTTAGAGAAACTGAGGGTGTCGCGGTTTCTTGTCTGCGATATTTCCACCGAGCGGGCAAACGTTTACTATGAATTAGGATTTGCTCACGGTATTGGTAAAGAAGTTATCTTGGTTGCACGCGAAGGAACTACCCTACACTTTGACATAAAGGACTACAACGTTATTTTCTACAAAAGCTACTCCGAACTCGAAGATCGGGTAGCCAGAAGAATTGGCGAGGCTATTGTCGCCCAACCCAGTGCTCAGTCTGGAATTGTACGGTAAAGGTTGATGTTGGGTTTCACTTACCAGACTGTGCCAGATGAACCTTTTCATATTCAAAAGTGGGGAAGAACACTTAAATATAGCTCAAATTTCCCTAATTCTGTAACATTTATACTGTTGAAGTGGGGAATACACCTCACGAAAGAGGGCAAAATCGCTCATTTGGCACAGTCTATTACGTTCAACCTAACCTACGCTACTGGAAAGGATACTCCTGCTATGCAGCCAGATGATCACAAGAAACCATTGATATTTATAAGCTACGATACTCAGGATATTGAAATTGTGAATGCAATTGACAGTGTTTTGAAAAGGATTTTCAGCGACAGAGTAAGAACATTTATTGCTAAACGTGACATTAAGGCTGGTGATGATGCTTTTAAGATAATGCTGCATGATAACCTGTCAAAAAGTTCGATCATCCTCGCTGTCTGTACGAAACGTTCAATTACTTCCCCATGGTTGTGGTTTGAGTCTGGTGCCGGCTTTGGCAGTAGTTTGTTGATTCCGATATGGGCTGGCATTAAGCCTCAAGAATTTAAGGAACCAATGAAAATATTTCAAGGCAAAAGCATAGAAGATAAAACAGAGATGGAAGATTTAATAAAGCGATTAGTCGAAGTAACAAAAATCGATTGCGCGGACTGTTCTTTAACAGATGACGAATTAGCTAAACTGAAACAGATTAGCGATAATTTAGGGATCATGAAAGAGAATACGGGAAAAGAGAGACTTGAGGAGATAATAGAGTTTCAGTTAGCTGCCCCAAATGAAGAAAGCCCAGTTCAGTATTTGATTGAAGCCCACTTTCCTTTGTCTCGTGATATTCCATTACAGAGCTTATCGAAATTGATGGATGAATCAAAAATACATATAAAAACAACTGAATCTCAATTTGGACATGATTATCCATTCTTTGACGCAAGAAACAATAAAACCAGTAATGATAACGTATTTCTATTACATAGTGACGATCAGCACCCGGCATCAAATCAGGTTCGGCAAGTTATGTTGGTTAAATCAGACACCATTACCATTACGTATTGGGTGCGTTTTTTTCAATGGAATTCAAAAGAAGTTGGACCTAAACTTATTTATGCACGTGAGATTAACGAGGAATGCATCAAATTATTTCATTTTTACAAAAAGTTAGCGCTGAAGCTCAAGCTAACTTCCATGAATGTTAGAATACGATTATTTGATTTACAAAATAGTGTCCTGAAGACCGATGTCGTATATTTCCAGGGGGATAATAAAAGCTATAGAGCACCTGATACTAACAAGGTAGAAATTGAGCAAGAAATTAGTGTTAATTGTGCTACGCAGCAAGAATATATAGAATTATTGAAGCTTGTCTGGGAAAAATTCCGGTCATCGGATGATAGGTACCCGGTTCTTGAAGAAGAAGGTTTTTTGTGGTTTGAAAAAAATAAGTTGGAGACATAGGAGCCAGTTAGGTTGAACTGAGGCACGAAGCCCAACAAATTGCTGAAAGTTACGAACGGTTGATATTTGTTTTCACTTACGTTCAACTCAACCGTATATGACCGATGTAGCTCAAACCTTCAGGTTTGATGGACGTTGCGCTCGGCACAGATGCAGGCATTGCGTGTGTGGCTTTCAACGCAGCGTACAGTGCTAGCATCCATCAGGGCTGAAGCCCTGAGCTACAGTGGTAGGGTGGATTAAGGTGATTGTTTTTTATCGCCGTATCCACCATTATTTTACAGCCTCATTTTTCGTTGTGTTCTTTACGCAAACGGTATTGTTAATTCCGGTGGGTATCCATCCAACTGTAGGGTGGGCACTGTCCACCATGAAGATAGCACGGCTGGTACATTACTAAATTATCACCGTGTTTTTGCATTTTATGACGACAAGCAATGCCCGTCCCAGACGATTGTTGCAGTATTTTAATCCCGAAGGGAAACAACAAAATAAAATGACCAGGAAATGTCAATGACATTTACAAAACTGTCAAAGGCTATACAAAGAAGCCTTTTCCCAACGCTGGTAACGCCAACTAATGTTGCAGACTTGGAGTCGCCTGAAACCTATACCGGTTTGGCGGGATTTCATAAATATTGGGGCAAGAAACCGGTTGAAAGCTCGTCCTGCCTGATTGAAAATTGCACTGGCGAGGGCGATATCGTGCTTGATCCGTTTCTTGGCTCCGGGTTGATTTCACGAGAGTGTTTGAAAAGAAACAGGCGGTTCATCGGCGTTGATATCAATCCGTTCTCCATTGAACATGCATTCTTCTTGTTTAACCTTCCGTCTAAGAAGGTCTAAATCATTTCATTAAAAGAAACACTCAACTGGCCGATTTCATCCTTTGATTTAATTCCGGAAATATTTTTCAGGATACCCTTTCCTACCGCGCCTAAAGAATTTCGCAGGGTAACAATAGGCCGGACAATGTATTCATACGGTTTACAGTAAATGCGGATACGGAAACAAATATAAGAAGTAAGAAACCGACCACTAGCCCAATCCGAACGCCAACCCGCATATTTTTAAACATAATTGTCTCCTATTTTCCGGCCATTATTTCATGTATACGTTATATTTACGAGAAGGTCTTTCAACATTTCCTGAGATGCGGCCAAAAGCTTCCGTTTTGAAAAATACAGGGCTAACCCGTGTGTGTTCTGGCTTAAGCATCGAAAATCCAGATTACTTGATGGTTATTTTATCTTCTGTTATTGTAACAAAATAAGCCGTCAATGCAGCAGCATGGAATTTTCGATACATTTTACGTATAGCGTCTCCTGGAGCGAAGGCCATTTTTCTTGACTGTCCTTGTATTACTGATAGAATGTGACCTATGAATTTTTTTCTTCACTAACACCCCTGCTTTTCGAATAGGAAATCAATATGGATAAATTTGAACAGGAACGCCTTGACAAACTCCAGAAATTGCGTGAAAAGGGTGTGGAACCCTATGGCAAACGCTATGACAACACACAACCCATCAAATCAATTTTAGACAGCTTTGTGGCAGACCGGGAAGATATCAAGGCCAGGGCTGCCGGGCGTATCGCAACCATGCGTCCACACGGCAAGACTGCATTTGTCGATATCAAGGACTGGACGGGGAAGATACAGGTTTATATAAAACTGGATAAAGTCGGTGCCGAACAATTTGAGATATTCAAACTACTGGACCTCGGCGACATCATTGGCGCGGAGGGTACTATTTTTAAGACACGTTCCGGAGAAATTACCATTTTTGCCGATAAGTTTACCGTACTGACAAAGTCACTATTAACCCCCCCGGAAAAATGGCATGGTCTGAAAGATGTTGAATTAAGGCACCGGCAGCGTTACGTAGACCTGTTTTCCAACACCGAGATTATGGATACCTTCCTGAAACGCATCGATATTTTAAAGCACATCAGACAATTCCTGGACGAACGGGGCTTTGTTGAGGTGGAAACGCCCATGATGCAGCCGATACCGGGCGGCGCCGTGGCGAGGCCTTTCATTACGCATCATAACGCCCTTGATATCGATCTCTATCTGAGGATTGCGCCGGAACTCTATCTTAAACGGTTGCTGGTAGGCGGAATGGAACGTATTTATGAGATCAATCGTAATTTTAGGAATGAAGGTATCTCCACAAAACACAATCCCGAATTTACGATGATGGAATTGTATCAGGCCTATAGCGACTACAACGGTATGATGGAACTTACGGAAGGCATTGTAACCTCACTGGCAAAGAAGTTGTTGGGCAATTATGAAATCCCATTTGGAGAAAGAAAGATTGACCTGACGCCTCCCTGGCGGCGCGCAACCTTTTGTGAATTATTGAAAGAACATGGCGGCGTTGATTTTGATGATGAGGCCAGCCTGGTGAAAAAGTCAAAGGAACTGGGACTTGAGACCAAGGGCGTTGACCGTGACAACATGGCAAACAATATCTTCGAGCAGGTGGTAGAACCCGCCTTGAACAATCCAACCTTTGTCATAGACTACCCTACATCGATTTGTCCGTTAACAAAGACGTGTGAGTACGACGCCCGCTTTGCCCAACGATTTGAGTTGTACATAGCTGCGATGGAATTGGCAAATTCTTACTCAGAACTCAATGACGCCCCGGAACAGGAGAAACGGTTCAACGAACAATTAGGCACCGAGGCCGACGTTGCCGGCAAGGTGGACGACGACTTCCTAACCGCCCTGAAATACGGCATGCCGCCTGCGGGCGGACTGGGCATCGGCATTGATAGGCTCATTATGCTTCTGACCAATAACGTCTCCATTAGGGAGGTTATCCTCTTCCCGCTGCTTAAGCCAAAGTAGCTTGCATTTCACCACCTTTTTTATTATACTTTATGTTTTATCCGATGAATTTCCCGTGAGAACAACCGGACAATGAATATTCTTATTTACCCCGACCCGAGGCTGCGTAAAAAGGCCCAACCGTTAACGAGTATTGACAATAAGGTTCACCAAAAAGTCGAAGAGATGATGGAACTGATGCATCAGTCTCAAGGCATTGGTTTGGCTGCCACGCAAGTTGGGTGGAACGTTCGTCTCTTTATCATAGACGCCGATAACAATAACCATAACGACAAGGTGTTTATTAACCCAAAGATTATTGAAGAATCAGGGGAGACAAACAAGGAAGAAGGATGTTTAAGCTTTCCGGGTATTATGAGCAAAATCATCCGGGCGCAGCGTATAAAGGCTCATGCGTATAACTTAGATGGGCAAAAAATAGAGATAGAAGCCGAAGGGCTTGTTGCGCGCGCCTGGCAGCACGAAATGGACCATCTCGATGGATGCCTTTTTATCGACAGAATGAGTCCCGTCAACCGCCTGGCGATAACCAATCAGCTAAAAGAATTTGAGCGCACCTATAGCAAGGATAATCGGGTTTCCGTATAATTGCTCTCCCCGTTGGGATGTTTTGGATAGTTGTGCCTTGCGGTTAAGATTAATTTAATGTATAGGAATTTCAAAGTAGGGATACGGTGCCCGTGTCCCTATGTGTGAGCATAAAAAAGCCGCCGAAGGCCTAATTTAATGCTCAGGAATTTCAAAACGACTTTGTAGTGGCAATTCATGAATTGCCACTACACTGTTTAAAGCTGCCGAAGGCCTAATTTAATTGCAGCGATGCTGCGCTAAGGAATAATGAACGTCGTATTTATAGGAACACCGGAATTTGCCGTTCCTTGTCTGAGATCATTGGTAACGTCAACACATAACGTTATCACCGTCATAACGCAACCGGACAGACCGAAAGGGAGAAGCAAGACACCCTGTCCGTCGCCGGTAAAAGAAGTGGCGGCAAGTATTGGGCTAAAAATTATGCAACCGGCCAACATCAACGATGCTGAATCGGTGGAAGATATCAAACGCCTTCTTCCGGATTGCATTGTTGTTGTCGCCTTTGGGCAATTTTTGTCAAATGCAATCATCAGCCTTCCACGGTATCAGTGTATAAATATTCACGCTTCACTGCTTCCTAAATTTCGTGGCGCAGCGCCCATTAATTGGGCAATAATCAAGGGTGAAACGGTAACCGGCGTTACGGCGATGCTCATAGCCGCTAAAATGGATGCGGGGGACATTATTGCAAAAAAAGCGACGTCAATATCACCCGAAGAAAATGCAGAAGAACTCGAAAGAAGACTGTCCGTGATGGGCGCTGATTTACTAACAGAAACGCTAAACAGTGTCGAAGCGGGAAGGGCTACCTACACAAAGCAGGATGAAAACGAGGTGTCCTTTGCTCCTAAAATAAAAAAAGAACACGGTTTAATCTCATGGTCGAAGGAGAAGCTCCACGTACACAATTGCATCCGTGGGATGACTCCTTCACCTGGGGCTTACACCTATTATCGCCAAAATGCTTCTGATGAAAAAAAGAGGATCGTGGTTTTAAAAACACAAATACACGACACATCAAAGACAAAACCCCCTTTTGCTCCGGGTACAATCTTTGAAACTGCCCCATGCGGCATTCATGTGGCAACTCTGGATGGATACGTTTGCATTACACGGTTACAGCAAGAAGGTAAACGTGAGATGGATGCGCAGGAATACTTGCGCGGTCATAAAATAACCGCTCACGATATGTTTACCGCCTGACGTCGTAAGGCAAAACGGGATGTTTTTATCGTAAAGTACGTTATGTTATATGGATTTGCTTTGTAATATTGAATAATTAAACTACATTTTTCCCATTTATATAAAGGCGGGCGCTATGGAATTTATTGATAAAAAAGTTGTTTCTATCAATAACCTCATGTTGAAATTTCGTAAGAGAAAGTGTTCACCAAAAAACTTACTCATACTCTTTCCCCATTGTATTCAAAACTCACAGTGCAAGCAAAACGTCAAAAACGACCTGAACGAGTGTAAGCGGTGTGGAAAGTGCAAAATCAAGGATCTTCTGGAGTTTTCCGAGAAATATGGGGTAAACATCTGTCTTGCCACAGGGGGACGTGTTGCCCTGCAAAAGGTAATGGCAGAGGACATACACGGAGTCATAGCCATTGCCTGCGAAAAGGAACTACGGACGGGTTTGATGGCTGCAATGTCAAAGGCTATCCTTGCGGTACCCAACCTGAGACCTCACGGATATTGCAAAGATACGGACGTGTACCTTGATGAGGTAAGAGAAGCGATTGAGAAATTTCTCACGTAAAGCCGTTGTTCATAAAGCATACACCATTGGCACTAGAGAAGAAGAGTCTGAACACTTATTCCAGCGTATTCACAAAGGCGTAGGCAAAACCGCAGAGAAGCTTATGCAGTTGTATTTCATACCAAAACCTCAAAATTTTTTATACGAGGACTAATGTGGAAAACAGCCTGATACTTGTTCATACGGGGAATGGAAAAGGGAAAACTACGGCGGCACTTGGTCTAGGCATGAGAGCGGTGGGGCATGGAATGAAGGTACTGATGCTTCAATTTATTAAGGGGACGTGGCACACGGGGGAACTTGATGCCGTCAAGCGATTGCACCCGGACTTCAAAATTACCCAGCTTGGACAGGGCTTTATTAAGACGCCGAAAGGCGAATGGTCAGACGCTGTTCTCGAAAACGCCAGGACGTCGTGGAATCATGCAAAGCAGGAAATTGCTTCGGATGCTTACGACATGGTAATCCTTGATGAGATTAACAATATGATCAATTATGGCCTTATAGACGTTGAAGAGGTAATAGCGGTGTTGAAAGGAAGGCCTAAAAGATTAAGCGTAATTTTTACCGGACGCAATGCCCACCAGAAGATTATTGAACAGGCTGATTTGGTCACAGAAATGAAAGAGATAAAGCATCCTTACAAAAAGGGGATAAAGGCACAAAAGGGAATAGAATTTTAGCTTATAATGACAAACCAAACTTGCCGTAATTTTGCAGGTTCAAACTGCTTAGGTTCACACCGTGGTTGAAGAAGTCCCACGCTTGCAACAAACGTTTGTTCTGCCGTAACATGTCTTCCATTTCTTTTTTGCTATACTTGGTATATCTATGGGGAAAAGCAATTTCATATCATTGACCTACACAACGGCCTGGCCTTTTTCGAGAAGGCGGGCGTGCTCCCTCCCAAACTGGGATATTGAACCACTATTCTTTCATCCGGTTCCTCCTAATGAAAGCAATGTCACCATCAGCCCCGGCTACACGGGAACGGGGAGTCGCCCATGAAACTAAGCGTGGCCTGCAACTTCGATCCCGCCCTGCTGGAGGGGATCAAGCCCTATCCGGTCCATGAGGTCTATGGCAAGTTGAGCCGGGATGTGGCGGGGGGCGGCCGCCCCACCTTCACCCTGCCCAGCGTGGGCAAGCGTCGCCTGGCCGCGTACGTGGCCCTCACCCGGCGGGCGGGCCTGGATTTCAACTACTTGCTCAACGCCTCCTGCTTCAACAACCTCGAGTACACCCGCGCGGGCCAGCGCCGCATCCGCCAACTGCTGGACTGGCTGGCTGAAATCGGGGTCGCCGCTCTTACTCTCAATCACCCCATGCTGTTGCGTACGGTCAAGCGTGATTACGACTTCCGCATCCGTATCGGCGTCTTCGCCCAGGTCAATTCGGTGCAGCGGGCCAAGTTCTGGGTGGACGAGGGTGCAGACGGTATCTGCTTGGACGACATCTCCTGCAACCGGGATTTTCCCCTGCTGAGGGGCTTGCGGCAGGCGGTCAAGTGCGACCTGCAACTCCTGGTCAACAACGCCTGCTTCATGGGCTGCCACATGTCGCCCATGCACATGAACATGGCGGCCCACGCCTCCCAGTCCGGTCACGGCAGCAAAGGTTTCTACCTGGACTATTGTACCATCCGCTGCACCGCCGCCAAGGTGGAGGCGCCGGTCAACTTCATCCGCGCCAGTTGGATTCGTCCCGAGGACTTGATCCATTATCAGGAGCTCGGCATCGACAACTTCAAGATCGTGGAGCGGAGCTGTCCCACCCCCATGCTCCTGACCCGGGTCAAGGCCTACAGCGAGGGGCGCTACGACGGCAATCTTCCTGGACCTGATCATGAGCAACAGCCGCAGGGAGAACTCCCCGCGCAAGCTCTTGGCCATGCTGGGCACCTTTGCCCGCCCCTGGCTAGTTAACCCCATCAAAATGCTCCTGGTGCGCCGGTTTGCCCGTGAGTATGACCGCATGGGTGCGGGAGATCGGGTGGTGGTGATCAACAACCGGGAGCTGGACTGCTTTCTCAAACCCTTTCTTGCCGAAAGCTGCCGGGACAAGGATTGCGACGCCTGTCGCTACTGCCATGATGTGGCCAATCGGGTGGTGCGCATCGACGAGGGGTTTCGCCAGGAGTTCGGCGATACCGTGGCCCCCCTGGTGACCGCCCTGGAAAAAGGCGGTATGTGGCGCTATGGCAAAGACTGAACGCCGCCGCCCTTGCCAACGGCAACACCTGTGCCTATCGCGGCTTGTCCCCACCTTTTCTCCGGACATGCGGAAAATGATGGATGAGATGATGGTCTCAAGGTGAGGGGCGACAGTATGGAGACGGAATTTCGCGAAGGTGATATTATTGTTATTAACCCTTACCTGAAACCCGAACACAATGATTATGTGGTTATCGCGAATGATGCGGGTGATGCAACGTTCAAGCAACTAAAAAAGTATGGCAAAACGCGCGTGCTTCATCCCCTGAACCCTAAATACGACGACATGGAGCTGAACAAGGATATTGAATACAGAATCGTTGGCGTGGTAATGGAGAAAAAGAAGAGATACCGATGATTTCAGGGCTAAGATTTATCTATGGATAAGAAGAACGCCTGTCCACAATGCACTTTTTTAGAAAGGACGAATAGGTGAAAAAGCTTAAGATATACACGTTGGCAGATAGCCAAAGACAAGAAAAAGAAGACATTAAATATTGGACATCTCAGTCGATAGCCAATAAAACCGAAACAGCTTATTCGTTATGGAGGGATCATTGTTGGATAAACAAGGAGGATGTCGATGCACAAAGACTTCGACGAGTTTTTAAAATTACTAAACTGTCCTAGTGCTTAATTGCGTAAATTAGCGATAGTATTTCTCAATTGTGATCCCCGTACTTCCCTCTTTCTCCACACAAACGGTCTCGCTGTTTTACGATAAGCATTAACA
>Ga0315281_10008986_pt1 | contig 13906 bp, 14 predicted proteins | sample YL17G07_0_MG_FD_204540 | JGI IMG/M metagenome (GOLD analysis project Ga0315281, IMG submission 204540) | Sediment microbial communities from Yellowstone Lake, YNP, Wyoming, USA - YL17G07_0 | ecosystem: Environmental > Aquatic > Freshwater > Lake > Sediment | place: USA: Wyoming | collected...
GACCGCCGCGAAGATTGCCATCGGAGCGCGACACCGCGCCATCCGGTTCACTTGACGGCCTTGAAAATGACCTTGCCGACGACCGTCTCCGGCTCGCCCTGCACCTTGACGGCGAGGGTCAACAGCCAGCGGCCCGGCATCGACAGGTCGGTCTTGAAGGCATAGACGCCGGGATCGCTGGCCGGGACGGCGCTGACCGGCGATTCCATGCCGGCCATGCCGTCGGGCGCCATGTCGACGCGGGTGCGGACGATGACGGCGTCCGGCACCGGCTTGCCGCTCGGCTTGTGCAGCAAGCGCACGGCGACGGTCACGTCGTCGCCCTTCTTGAGTTCGGCGGCGACCGGCTCGAAGGCATAATCGTTGGCGCCCGCCAATGCCGCGGCGTTGGTCAGGCTAATCGCAACCGCACAGGCGGCGGCGAGCAAATAGTTCGGATGCATGATCTCGATCTCCTCATCGGTCTCGGCTCGGCAGCGCACCCGATTGTCATCGGGCGACGGCCGAATAGCCGCGCGGGCTGGCAGCTCACGCGGCGCGATGCAGCTGGCGAGACGTCAGGCGCGAGGAGGTCGGAACGGCGGGCTGCCCATCCGCGAAGAGACAGCGTTGCTGGCGCGAACAGGCATCAGCGCGGCACTGGCCGGCGATGAAAAAATAATTCCGGAAAAAGTAAGTGCTGTGAAATTGAAGCACTTGAGCGCACAGGCCGCCATGCAGGCACAATCATGCACAGTTTTTTGCGTCGGATCGCCCGGCACGTGGTGCTGGTGGTCGCAGTCCGGCATCGTCGCCGACGCCGCCATTTCCATGGTCGGCGCACCGGCGGCAAAGCCAAGCGCGGCCGGCAGCGTGGCGACCGACAGGCCGACAAGAACGACAAAGATGATCCGGCCGATTCGCATGGTCATGCTGTATTTAGTCAACGATAAAGCCAATTTTGCGACAGCGTCAAACTACGCCCCGGCGACTTAGGCGCATACTAGCACCTAATATTAATATTATTCCCACTGGACAGGGTTAATCGACCAAAAAATCCACCCCGGCATTGATCAAGGTCAAATCCAGAGCGGCTCACGCAAACACGATAGCCGACGTTGCGATTTGCGGGCCTTTGCCGCGACTAATTCCGAATGCGCGCTGTTGGCGGGCTCTTCCCAGCCTCACTTTATGCGCCTGTCAGGCGATAGGTTGGGAGCCTTAGCTTGATCTCCATCAAAGCGCATAGCGGCATCCGGACGTCAATTGTCGATTGTGAATTTGGATGGCGGCTGGAATTCGATCAGCCAGCAAAGGGAACCCAATCATGATTGCAAATTCCCATCTTCCCACACGCCGCACGGCAATCGTACTTCTCGTGGCTTCGGGCATCGTTGCTGTCGGCGCGAAGCTGCGGGCCGAGGGGCTGCCAGCGGTCACCGTGCACAAGGACCCCAGCTGCAGCTGCTGCTCGGGCTGGGCTCGCCACATGACTGCCGCGGGCTTCGCGGTCACCGTGGTGGAAACAACTCACGTCGACGCCGTGAAGGCGCGGCTCGGAGTTCCGGATAGACTGGCGTCATGCCATACCGCCGAAATCAACGGTTATGCCATCGAAGGACATGTTCCAGCACCGGCCATTGTGCGGCTTCTGGCTGAAAAGCCTGCGGCCAAGGGCTTGGCAGTGCCGGGAATGCCAACCGGCGCGCCGGGGATGGATGGTCTATCGAACGAGACATACGAAGTCATTCTCTTCGGTGGTGACCGCCAGCGAATATATGCACGCTATCGCGGTGCGCAGGAAATCTGAGCGGCACCACTCGCGTTTCAGCGAGCGACAGGTGGATGTCCGTTCTTGGCAAAGCCGGAATTGTTATCCGCGATCAATGCCCGCCGCTTACGCCTTGAAAACGAGAACCGCTTAGACAGAGCAGTCAGCGTGGGCGCACCCGCACGATGAATTTCGCAAACGCCGCGAGCTGCTGCTTGATGATGTCGCGCGTCGGCTCGTCGGTCAGTTCGCCGGTCTTGTCGTCGATCTTCTTGGCGACGAAATTGACGAACACCTCCGGCCGCCCGAACAGCAGCGCGTCGCAGAAGGTCAGCGCCATGCGCAGATGATACTGCATGCGCGCGCCGCCGACCTGGCCGGCGGAGGCCGACTGCAAGGCCACCGGCTTGTCCTTGAACGGCACTTCTTTCAACCGCGAGGCCCAGTCGATGGCGTTCTTCAGCCCGCCGGGAATCGACCAGTTGTATTCCGGCGAGACGATGATGACGGCGTCGGCTGAGCGGATGGCGTCGGCCCAGGCGGTGACGTCGGCCGGAACGCCAGACGCCACGTGGACGTCGGCATTGTAGAGCGGGAAATTGGCGAACGACGGCGCCGGCGTCAGCGTCATTTCCGGCGGCGCCAGCGCCGGCAAGGCGCGCGCAATCGAGGCGTTGAACGAACCTTTGCGCAGCGAACCGCAGATCACCAGCACGTTGAACTTGTCGGCCATTTATCCCTCATTTGTTTTGTTTGCCGCGCGGCGGCCAGGCTATTGCGGTGTCAGGCTGGCCTTGTCGCGCACCGCTTTCCATTTCGCGACTTCGTCCGCCATCAGCTTGCCGAATTCGGCCGGGCTCGAGACATGCACCACCGCGCCGACTTTCAGCATCTGTTCCTTGACTTCGGGCCGCGCCAGAACTTGCCGGAGAGCGGCATTGGTCTTGTCGACGATGGCCGGCGGCGTGCCGGCGGGATAGACCCAGCCGTACCAGCTTCCGACCGAATAACCCGGCACGCCCGACTCGGCGACTGTCGGCACATTGGGAATCGTCGGCCAGCGGGCGGGAGAACCGACCGCCAGCAGCTTCAACTGACCGGCCTGCACCTGACCCTGCACCGCGTGCACCAGCTCGACCGCGTAGTCTACTTCTTGCGCGAGCAAGGCGGTGACAACCGCCGGCGTGCCGCGATAGGGAATGTGCTTGACGTCGATGCCGGTCATCTGGCGCAGTAGTTCACCGGCGAAATGTTGCGTCGAGCCGAGGCCGACGCTGGCAAAATTGAGCTTGCCGGGTTGCGCCTTGGCCAGCGCCACCAGTCCCTTGATGTCGTTGGCCGGGAAATCCTTGCGGGCGACGATGACGAAAGCGCCCTCCGCGACTTCCGCCACCGGCGCGAAATCCTTCACCGCGTCATAGCGCACCGCCTTGAGCATCACCGCCGAGACGGTGTGGCCGGCGCTGATCATGGAGGCGGTGTAGCCGTCCTTGTCGGCCTTCGCCGCCTGTTCGGAGGCGATCGAGCCGCCGGCGCCCGGCTTGTTCTCCACCACCACCGGCTGGCCGAGCAGTTCCGACAACGGTTGCGCGACGATGCGGGTGACGATGTCGGTGCCGCCGCCGGCGCCGAACCCGACCAGAACGCGGATCGGCTTGCTCGGCCAGTCTTGCGCGACCGCCGGCTGGATGGCGGCAACCGCGACAGCGGCAAAAACGATGGCTAAAGCGTGCGAAGCGCGCATGGATACCCTCCCCTGATGCCGCCGCCATTCGAGGGCAGCCGTGTTCTTGTGCCGACAGAAAGCGCAGCCGGACGCATAGCTGTCAAGTCGCGCCGGACTTAAGGCTGCTCATCGGCAATCGGATTGCGCAGCACGCCGATGCCTTCGACCTCGATCTCGCAGACGTCGCCGTTCTTCATCCAGACCGGGTTCGGCTTGCGCGCATGGCCGACGCCGGACGGCGTGCCGGTGAGGATGACATCGCCTGGCTCGAGCGTGATGCCCTTGGTGACATAGACCAGCGTCTCCGCCAGCGGGAACATCAGGTTGGCGGTGTTGTCCGACTGCATAATGTTGCCGTTGAGTCGGCTCATGATCTTCAAGCCCTTGCCGCCCGGCGGCAGTTCGTCGGCGGTGACCATCCACGGGCCGATCGAACCGGTGCGGTCGAAATTCTTGCCCATGGTCCATTGCGTGGTGTGGCGCTGAAATTCGCGGACCGAGCCTTCATTGGCGCAGCAATAACCGGCGATGCAGTCAAGCGCGTTGTCCATCGTCAGATGCTTGGCGCGGCTGCCGACGATCGCCACCATCTCGGCTTCGTAGTCGAATTGCTCGGACACCAGCGGACGGATCAGCGGCGCCTGGTGCGGAACGATGGATGACAGCACCCGCAAGAACAGACTGATGAATTTCGGAACATTGTCGCGCTGCGGGCCTTCCTTGACGTGATCGAGATAATTGAGTCCGAGGCAGAGGATTTTGCCCGGCCGCGCCACCGGCAGCGCATAGCTCAAGCCGGCGAGCGGACGGCGGGCGGCCGCCGGCGCGCGCCTGGCGAGATCGGCCAGCGGCTGCAAGTCGCCGTTGCCGCGGCGCAGCCATTCGCCGAGATCGTTCGGCGCTTTGGCATCGGCCGCCTGCAGGTCGATCACCTGATCGTTCTCGACCACGCCGAGGCGCAAGCTGTTATTGGCTTCAAAACCGACGATTTTCATACGAGTTTCCTGCTGCGGCGGTTGACATTACGCTCTGTTCGCCCCCGCGCCGGGCCGCCATAGTGGATTTCGCTGGCGAAAATGCTGGGCTAAGCTGCCAGACAAACGGATAGCAGTCCGAACGCGACCGGGGCAAGGGTCCGCCGCCGGCACATAAGGGAGAGCAACAATGTCTCGACAGATCAGAACCATCGCGGCCGTTATCGCGGCGCTCGCCGTCAGCGCCGGATTGATCGGTTCAGCCCGCACGCAAGACTGTCCGCGCGGCGATCTCGACAAGGCCTATTGCGACCGCGACGGCGACCTCACCGCCGACACGCCGAGCGATCCGAAGCAGTTCGTCAATCCGCCAACGCTCGTCTTTGCCTACACGCCGGTGGAGGACCCGGCCTTGTACAGCAAGGTTTGGGACGGTTTCCTCAAGCATCTGGAGAAGGTCACCGGGAAAAAGGTGGTGTTCTTCGCGGTGCAGTCGAACGCGGCCGAGATCGAAACGATGCGCTCCGGACGCCTGCATATCGCCGGCGTCAGCACCGGCCCCACCCCGATCGCGGTGAACTGCGCGGGCTACGTGCCGTTTGCCATCATGGGCACCAAAGACGGCAGGTTTGGCTACGAGATGGAAATCATCGTGCCGGCCGACAGCCCGATCAAGACGCCGGCCGACATCAAGGGCAAGAAGCTCGCCTTCACCTCGCCGACCTCAAATTCCGGTTTCAAGGCGCCGTCCGTTCTTCTGGAATCCGAATTCAAGCTCGTGGCGAAGCGCGATTACGAGCCGGTGTTCTCCGGCAAGCACGATAACTCGGTGCTCGGCGTCGCCAACAAGGACTATGACGCCGCTGCGATCGCCAACGAGGTGATGGTCCGCATGTTCGAGCGCAAGGTGGTCGATCCGGCCAAGATCCGCACCATCTACAAGTCGGAGACGTTTCCGACCACCAGCTATGGCATGGCGCACAATCTCGATCCGGCGTTGCAAGCGAAAATCAAGGAAGCGTTCTTCACCTTCCCCTGGGAGGGCTCGGCGCTCAAAGCGGAGTTCAAGACGGAGGACCGCTTTGTGCCGATCACCTACCAGAAGGACTGGAGCGTCATCCGCAAGATCGACGCGGCCAGCGGCGTGAAGTACTCCTGCAAATGAAATCGCGTGAATCGGCATCCCGGCATCTGAGGGGAATGAGCTACATCGCAGCGCTGGCCGGTGCGCTTGCTCTTTCGAGCGCGGCGTTGGCGCAGGAAGACTGCCCGCGCGGCGAACTCGACAAGGCCTATTGCGACCGCAATGGAGACCTGGTCGCCGACCTGCCGACCGACCCGAAGAAGGTGGTCAATCCGCCGACGCTGATCTTTTCCTACACTCCGGTCGAGGACCCGGCGGTGTACCAGAAGGTGTGGGACGGCTTCATCAAGCACATGGAAAAGCTCACCGGCAAAAAAGTCGTGTTCTTCCCGGTGCAGTCGAATGCCGCGCAGATCGAAGCGATGCGCTCGGGCCGTCTGCACATCGCAGGCGTCAATGCCGGCGGCAATGCGCTGGCGGTGAACTGCGCGGGTTACGTGCCGTTCGCGATGATGGCGGCGAAGGACAACAGCTTCGGCTACGAGATGGAAATCATCGTGCCAGCCGACAGCCCGATCAAAACACCGGCGGATCTCAAGGGCCGCAAGATCGGCTTCAGCGACCCAACCTCGAACTCAGGCTACAAGGCGCCGTCGGCGATCCTGAAGGCCGATTTCCAGCTCGAGGCGAAGCGCGATTACGAGCCGGTGTTCTCCGGCAAGCACGACAACTCGATTCTCGGCGTGGTCAACAAGGACTACGAGGCGGCGGCGGTCGCCAACTCGGTGCTCAACCGAATGATCGACCGCAAGGTGTTCGATCCGACCAAGATCCGTTCGGTCTACAAGTCCGAGACATTCCCGACCACCGGCTATGGCTATGCCTACAATCTTGATCCGAAGCTGGTCGAGAAGATCAAGGAAGCCTTCTTCACCTTCCCCTGGGAGGGCTCGGCGCTGGCGACCGAATTCAAGAGGGAAGGCAAATTCATCTCGATCGAATTCAAAAAAGATTGGGCCGTGTTGCGCAAGATCGACGCGGCCACCGGCGTCAAATACACTTGCAAGTAGATAATTGAACGATCGTCAGAGGTACGGCCGATGCTTCGGATCAAAGGGCTGACCAAGCGCTACCGCACCGGCGACCTCGCACTCAAGGGCATCGATCTGGATGTGCCGGACGGCCAGGTGATGGCGCTGATCGGGCCGTCGGGCGCCGGCAAATCGACCGTCATCCGCTGCATCAACCGGCTGGTCGAGCCGACCGCCGGCACGATCGCGCTCAACGACATCGAGATCACCCGACTCGGCAGCACCGAGTTGCGGCGCGCCCGGCGGCGCATGGGCATGATCTTCCAGGAATACGCGCTGGTCGAACGGCTGTCGGTGATGGAGAACGTGCTGAGCGGCCGGCTTGGCTATGTCGGCTTTTGGCGGAGCTGGCTGCGGCGGTTTCCGCAAACCGACATCGACGAAGCGTTCCGGCTGCTGGCGCGGGTCGGCCTCGACCACATGGCCGACAAGCGCGCCGACGAATTGTCCGGCGGCCAGCGCCAACGGGTCGGCATCTGCCGCGCGCTGATCCAGAATCCCGAACTGTTGCTGGTGGACGAGCCGACCGCCTCGCTCGATCCCAAGACCTCGCGCCAAATCATGCGGCTGATCAAGGAACTGTGCGCGGAACGGCGGCTCTCCGCCATCATCAACATTCACGACGTCATGCTGGCGCAGATGTTCGCCGAGCGCATCGTCGGCCTGCGCGCCGGCGTGATCGTCTACGACGGCCCGCCCGATCGGCTGACGCCCGCCGGGCTGACCGCGATCTACGGCGAGGAAGACTGGTCGGCCACCATCCGCAAGGCTTCCGACGACGCCGAGCCGGATGCCGCCGTGCCGACGGAGCCCCCTTCCCTCGACCGCGACCGCCTGGCCGGGCTGCGGTGATGCGGGGCGCACCATGACCATCGCCACTGCCGAGCCCCGCCGCTGGAACAAGCCGCCGTTGATCAAGCGCGCCTGGCTGCGGTGGGCGCTGGGATTAGGCGCCGCCGTCTATCTCGCCTTGGCGCTGGGAACCATCGACGTCAACTGGGTTCGCGTCTGGGACGGCCTGCCGCGCGGCGTCCGCTTCGTCACCGCGTTCTTTCCGCCCGATTTCACCAGCCGCTGGGACGAGATCGCGGAGGGAATTGCGGAAAGCATCTGGATGACCATTGTTTCGACGGCGATCGGCATCGCGCTCTCGATTCCAATCGGCATCGGCGCCGCCCGCAATATCGCGCCGGCGCCGGTGTATTATTTCTGCCGCGCCGTGCTGGCGGTATCGCGCAGCTTCCAGGAAGTGATCCTCGCCATCTTCTTCGTCAAGCTGTTCGGCTTCGGACCGTTCGCCGGTTTCGTCACGCTGTCGTTCGCCACCATCGGCTTCTACGGCAAGCTGCTGGCCGAGGACATCGAGGACATGGATCCGGCGCCGGCCGAGGCGGTGCGGGCGACCGGCGCGGGCTGGCTGCAATGGATCAATTACGGCGTGCAGCCGCAGGTGATGCCGCGCATGATCGGGTTGGGACTGTACCGGCTCGACATCAATTTCCGCGAATCGGCGGTGGTCGGCATCGTCGGCGGCGGCGGCATCGGGGCGACGCTCAATACCGCGTTCGACCGCTACGAATTCGATTCCGCCGCCGCCATTTTGCTGATCATCATCGGCATCGTGATGTTGGCGGAATATTCCTCCGGTTATCTCCGCCGCTGGGTGCAGTGATGGCCGTCGCCACAACCGAAGTCAAAAAAATCTGGCAGCATCGCGAACGCAACGCCCAGCTGGCGATCTGGGCGGCCTGGCTCGCCGGCACCGCGCTGTTTGTGTTCAGCTTCCAGCTGATCTCCGAGAAGACGATTTGGGCCTTCGTGTGGGATGCCCCCACGCAAGCCGGCGACCTGGCCGGCCGCATGGTGCCGCCCGACTGGGCGTTCATCGCGCAACTGGGACGGCCGATCTGGGACACCCTCAACATCGCCACCCTCGGCACCGTGGCCGCCGTCATCCTCGCCGTGCCGATCGCCTATTGCGCGGCGCGCAACACCACGCCGAGCCTGACGCTGGTGCGGCCGGTGGCGTTGTTCATCATCGTTTCGTCGCGCTCGATCAACGCGCTGATCTGGGCGCTGATGCTGGTCACCATCGTCGGGCCGGGCGTGTTCGCCGGCATCATCGCCATCGGCCTGCGCTCGATCGGCTTTTGCGCCAAACTCCTGTACGAGGCGATCGAGGAAATCGACGAGGCCCAGGTCGAGGCGGTGCGGGCAACCGGGGCGAGCCGCGCGCAAGTCACCGCCTACGGCATCGTGCCGCAGGTGCTGCCGGCCTTCGCCGGCATTTCGGTGTTCCGCTGGGACATCAATATCCGCGAATCGACCGTGCTCGGACTGGTCGGCGCCGGCGGCATCGGGCTGGAACTCAACAGCGCCATCACCACTTTGGCCTGGACGCAGGTGTCGCTGATGCTGCTGGTGATCGTCGCCACCGTGATCGTCGGCGAATGGGTGTCCGCCAAGGTCCGCCACGCCATTATTTGACGGCGGGCGGCGCGTTTTGCTGGAGAAATTGGTAGCGGGGGACGGATTTGAACCGCCGACCTCCGGATTATGATTCCGCTGCTCTAACCAACTGAGCTACCCCGCCATCAGCCCGGGATATAGGGAGCCGGGCGAAACACTGTCAAGCAAGCCGCTCGAACCGGATCAGCGAAAAATGCCCGAGCGGCGGCATCGGCCGGCGCTCGAGCAGCCGCACGCCGCCATGGCGTGCGGCCCAGCCGCTCAGGCGCCCGAAGCGGAATTCCGGCCGCCAGCCCAGCCGCCGCGCCAGCGGGGCAAAACAGCGCTCGAATAAGGCGCGCGGCCCGCTCTCGGCGCCGATATGGTTGACCAGCACGATTTCGCCGCCCGGCCGCAGCACGCGGGCGAATTCGTCGAGGGTGGCTTCCGGATCGGGCACCGCGGTGATGACATATTGCGCCACCACCACGTCGAAGGCAGCGTCGGGAAGCGCCAGCCGCGCGGCGTCCATCACCGCCAGCGCTTCGACATTATGAAGCCCGAGCGCCACCACCCGCTCCTGCGCCTTGCGCAGCATGGCGGAGGAAATATCGACGCCGACCAGTCGATTGCCGTGCGCATAAAGCGGCAGCGAAATGCCGGTGCCGACGCCGACCTCGAGGATGCGGCCGCCGATCCGTTCCGCCGCCACAATCGCCGCCCGCCGCCCGCGATCGAACACCGCGCCGAAGACAAGATCGTAAACCGGCGCCCAGCGCGCATAGGCGCGCGCGACACTGTCCCGGTCGAACTCGGATCCCATCGGCGAAATCAGCCGCGCGCCACGGCCTGAACGACCGGCTCGCCGCGCCGGGCCAAATGATCGGCGGTCGAGACGGCGCTGCTGATGAAGCCGCCGCCCAGCACGCGGGCCTGGCCCTGCCCGGCGTCGTAAAATACGCAAGCCTGGCCGGGCGATACGCCGTCCTCGCCGTCCACCAGTTCGACCTCGTAGCCGGCGCCGGCGTGGCGCAGCCAGGCCGGTTGCGGCGGCCGGGTCGAGCGCACTTTGACGAAGACTTCCAGCCGGTCGTCGGCCAGCACTTCATGGATATCGCCGTCGCCGATCCAGTTGACGTCGCGCAGCCGGATCCGGCTGGTGCGTAAGGCTTCGCGCGGGCCGACGATCACCCGCCGCCGGTCGGCCTCGAGCCGCACCACATAAAGCGGCGCCCCGGTCGCGATCCCGAGCCCGCGCCGCTGTCCGACGGTGAAATGAATGATGCCGGAATGACTGCCCAGCACCTTGCCGTCGAGATCGACGATGTCGCCGGCTTCCGCCGCGCCGGGCTTGAGGCGCTCGATGACCTCGGTATAGCGGCCGGAGGGAACGAAGCAGATGTCCTGGCTGTCGTGCTTGTCGGCGATCGCCAAATCGAAGCGCCGCGCCAGTTCGCGCGTTTGCGCCTTGCTGCACTCGCCCAGCGGGAAGCGCAGACTCTCGAGCTGCGCGTGGGTGGTGGCGAACAGGAAATAACTCTGGTCGCGCTCTTCCTCGCGCGCGCGATACAGCGCGCGGCCGCCGGTCGGCAAACGGCGCGAGGCGACGTAATGTCCGGTCGCCAGAACCTTGGCGCCGAGTTCGCGCGCGGTCACCAGCAGATCGCGGAACTTGATCGACTGGTTGCAGTCCACGCACGGCACCGGCGTCTCGCCGGCGACATAGCTTTCGGTAAAGCGGTCGATCACCGCCTCCTTGAAGCGGCTCTCGTAGTCGAGCACGTAATGCGGAATGCCGATGCGCTCGGCCACCGCGCGCGCGTCATAAATATCCTGGCCGGCGCAGCAGGCGCCCTTGCGGTGGGTCGCCTCGCCCTGATCGTAGAGCTGCAAGGTGACGCCGACGACGTCGTAGCCCTCGGCCTTGAGCAGCGCCGCGGTCACCGAGGAATCGACCCCGCCGGACATGGCGACGACCACGCGGGTGTCCTGTGGTCGGCCGTCGAGTTCAAGACTGTTGAGCATGTTGGACCCTACCATAGATGGCGACGGCCGGGGCGCAATGCAGCGCCGAGCCGCAAAAACACCAATTCCGGCGCGGGTTTGCGGGGGACCATGGAAACCGGCAATTGTTGCCGGTTGGAGCGCAAGGGGTGCCGGTCCGGCACCCCGGCAAGACCGCCGAAAATCTACTCAAGTTATTGATATTATTACGTTTTTAATCTCGCCATGCACTGGCCTGACGATTGCAAAGGATTCGGCGGATATCCACCGAGAGGTCTCACCGTGCCACCAGTTGCGTCCGATCCCAGTGTCATTCTCCCGCCCCCCCCGCGATCCGGTTCAACCCCGCGACCCGCCAACACTGCGGACCGGGATGGCCAATCGCCGTTTTCCGCCATGCTCGATGATCGCGGCGCGGCCCGCGCTGATAGTCGCGCTGATAATCGAGCGGATCGCGCGGACCCCACGTCAGCCCGCGGCCCACGACGGCCATCGGCATCCAACCGCCCCGATACCGACAGGGGCCAAGCCAAGAATACCAGCAAGACCGCGAACAGAGCCGCGGACAAGGCAGCGGACAAGGCACAAGACGGCAAGATGTCGGCCAGCACGGACGACGACGCAAAGCCGGCCGATCCCGCCGGCGCCACGGCAACCGGCGCGGCGGATGCCGCTGGCGGCACCGAAGTAACGGCGCCCGCGGCGACGACCGACATCGCCGTCACAGCCGGCGCCAGCAAATTCAGCGCCGAGGCGGAAGCGGCCGCTGTCGTCGAACTTTCCGGCGAGGGCAAAACCGTCGTCGACAAAAACCCCGACGCACAGCCGGTGACCGAGGCGGCCGAAGACGGCAAGCCGAATTCCAAGTCCGATGGCAAAGCTGCCAAGAGCACCGATGACCTCAAATCGGATACAAAATCCGACGACAAACCGGCCGATGACGCCACGCTGGTCGCCGCCGATACGGCTTTGGTGACCCCGCCAGCCGACATCACGCCGGCAATCAAGAGCGCCGATATCGATCCGGTCGCCGTCGCGGTCACACCGGCAAATCCCGATACACAGGCCGCGCAGCCGCCCGCCGATCCGAAAATTCCGCATGCCGCGGTCGCCGGAACGGGGAAAGTCGCCGAAACCGGGAAGCATGAGCTGAAGTCCCCGACGGCTGCGTCCCTGCCCCTCAAAACCGACGACGACAGTCCGGCAAAGACTGCGGAGGCGCACAACGATCCAGCATCCCCAAGCGTCGCCAAGCCGGCACCGGCGACCGACGGCCATAAACAACAAGTCGCCGATGGCCTGGAGCAGACCGACACCGCCCATCGCGCCGAACGCTTTGATGTCAATCTTGCGGCCAGCGGCCGGCACGACGTTTCCGCCGCGCCTGATGCCGCCGCCGGCAAACCGGCCACTAATCTTACGCCGCCGATCATGCTGACGGCGCCCGCCGCACACGCCGCGGCGGCAAATGCCAATCAACCAAGCGCCGCCGTGGCAAATTCGCTGCAAACGGCAGCGGTTCCGCTCACCGGGCTTGCGGTCGAAATCGCCGGCAAGGCGTTCGCCGGCAAGAACCATTTCGAGATCCGCCTCGATCCGCCGGAACTCGGCCGCATCGAGGTGCGTCTCGATGTCGATCGCAACGGCCAAGTCACCTCGCGGCTGATAGTCGATCGCGCCGACACCCTCGATCTGCTGCGCCGCGACGCCGCCGGGCTCGAGCGCGCCTTGCAGGATGCCGGCCTCAAGACCGCCGACAACAGCCTGCAATATTCGCTGCGCGACCATTCATTCAGCCAAAACGACCAACCCACCCGCGCGCCCGACAGCGCGCAACTTATTGTCAGCGACGAGTCATCGCCCATAATCGAGGCAATGCATCACGGCTATCGCCGTCTCGCCGGTCCCGGCGGCGGCGTCGATATCCGCGTTTAAGGACTTAAAACCATGGCCACCAGCAGCATCGCTCCCATCGCGGCGACCGTCACGCCCGCCATTACCGCCGCCACCGGCGGCGCCAGCAGCGTGGTCAACAGCAACACGATCGCCAGTAATTTCACCACGTTCCTGCAGTTGCTGACGACCCAACTGAAGAACCAGAATCCGCTCGATCCGCTCGACACCAATCAATTCACCGCGCAGCTCGTCCAGTTCGCCCAGGTCGAGCAACAGATGAAATCGAACGACCAGCTCAGCACCCTGATCGCGATCGAGAAGAGCGCGCAGGCGACGGTCGCACTGTCCTATGTCGGGCAGACGGTGGTGGTTGACGGCGCGACCGCGCAGCTCACCCAAGGCAAGGCAAGCTGGAACATGAACGTCAGCAAACCCGCGAGTGCCACGGTCACCATCAGGGATTCGAGCGGCCAGACCGCCTATACCGGCACCTTCGCGGTCAATCCCGGCAACCAGGGCTTCTCCTGGGATGGCCGCGGCAACGACGGCAAGCTCTGGCCGGACGGCAAATATACCCTCACCGCCACGGGCGCCGACGCGAGCGGCCAATCCACCGGGATTTCGACCGAGGTGAAGGCGGTGGTGGATTCCGTCGATCTCACCCAGACGCCGGTGATCCTGTCGATCAACGGGCAAGACTACACGTTAGATAAGATCAAGCGGATCGTGCGGGCGCCGTAAGTTCCACGCCAGGCGGCTGACGCGCGGCGGGCCGCCATGGCCCATCCGTAACCAAAAGGTTAGCAAAAACAGGGACAAAGTTTTTCTGGTTCGAGCACCGCGCTTAGGCAAATCTTAAGTCGCGGCTTGTAGCTTTCAGCCGGATCGTTAGTCGAGTTTGTGAGTATCCATATGACCGAACCCCACCGCCCG
>Ga0315281_10008988_pt1 | contig 13901 bp, 9 predicted proteins | sample YL17G07_0_MG_FD_204540 | JGI IMG/M metagenome (GOLD analysis project Ga0315281, IMG submission 204540) | Sediment microbial communities from Yellowstone Lake, YNP, Wyoming, USA - YL17G07_0 | ecosystem: Environmental > Aquatic > Freshwater > Lake > Sediment | place: USA: Wyoming | collected...
GACCAGTGGATCATCGGCGTCCACGAGAACACAGCGGCAGCGATCTTGATTCATGAAGACTACCGCGACTACTTCGCCCGAAAAGGCTTCGAGGGCCACATCGCGTATTACACTCAGCAGGATTATCTCTCCACCCAATTGAAGATCGCTTTTGTGGCAGACAACTATGAATCGATGTCGAACAATACGGAGTGGTCGATTTTTGGCGGCGACAAGGTCTTCCGGTTGAATCCTGCCATCAATGACGGCATCATGCGGAGTGTTGTGACATCCGGAGGGTTCAGCACAAATTCGAAAACGTTGAGGGGGCCCGAAGGATGGAATATAACCGGCTCGATGGAATTCACGGACAAAAACCTGGGAGGCGATTTTCACTTCGGACAATACCTGATCGATATTCGCCGCTACCAGCCTATTAGCCTGTATGATAATCTGAACCTCAGAGTTCGGGCAGGAACCTCCGAAGGCGACGTGCCTTTGCAAAAGCAGTTTGACCTCGGCGGTTTGAGCTCCTTGCATGCGCTTCCGTTCAAATCCGAGTCTGGGAACCGGATGCTTTTGGCGAACGCTGAATACATTCTCAACGGAGATTTTCTGAATGAAATCGAGTTCTGGCCAAGCTGGCTCATGCGGCGCATCAACATTTTGTTCATGGCCGACGCAGGGCTCACTCGGACGGCGCCCGCTTCTGATTCATGGAACGAAGGTTTCAAGGGAATCACCTGGAGCGAATTCAAGACCGACCTCGGCGTGGGCGTGGCCAGCCGGAGTGGATCCTTCAGGCTTGCCGTTGTTTGGCGGACAGATGCAAAGGAGCCAGCCCGGTTCATCTTCCGATTCAACAGGCCGTTCTAGAGAGCCATTCTCATCTTGTAAACACAGGGCGATCAGCTTGATCGCCCTTTTTTTTATTTGTCCGTAAACCCGCTCGTTTGTAGCAAATGTCCCCGACGGCAACTAACTTGTATACTGGGGCGTCTAATGGAAGGCTGTTTTTCGTGAGTCTGGAATCCAGGTTCAGACTTCATCGAAATCCCTTTAATGAAGACCTTGGAGGCGACAGGTGAAAACGAAAAGACTCTTCGTCATTGTCGGTGTTAGTCTCGCCCTTCTCATTCCCGCGTGGTTGTTGTTCCCTTCATCTCAGCCCGAACTCGATTCCTCCGTCATCGTTTCTGCCAAACGAGGCCGCTTTGTCGTTTCCGTGATAACCACCGGGGAGCTGCAAGCGAAAAAGTCGATTGAAATCAAGGGTCCGGAAATGGCGCGTGCCGCAAACATCTGGCAAATGAAAATCTCCAACCTTGTCGCTGAAGGCACTGTTGTGAAAGTTGGTTCATTTGTGGCAGAATTGGACCGGTCCGAGATTGCTCAAAAACTGAAAGACTCAGAACTCTCTGTTCTAAAATTTCAATCGCAGTTCGACCAGGCCATCCTGGATAGTGTCCTGGAACTTTCCAAGGCCCGGGATGAAATAGTCAACTTGCGTTATACGAGGGAAGAAAAAAAGATCGCCAAAGACCAGGCGCTCTACGAAGCGCCCGCAATGAAACGTCAGGCAGAAATCGATTATGAGCGAGCACAGAGAACTCTTGAACAGGCGCAGAAGAATTACAAAACCAAACAAAAGCAGTCGGTCGCCAAGATCAGAGCCGTTGATGCCGATTTGATGAAAGAGAAATCCAGAATGGACATCATGGCAAGGACGCTCGGCGAGTTCACCATCAAGGCGCCGGCGGACGGCATGGTGATTTATGCGCGTGAATGGAACGGCAGGAAAAAAGTCGTGGGCTCAACGATCAATTCGTGGGACCCGACTGTTGCGACCCTTCCCGATTTATCGGTCATGGAATCGATCACCTATGTGAACGAAGTAGATATCCAGAAGCTCGCAGTCGGCCAGCGTGTCGAACTGAAACTCGATGCCGACCCCAATAAAAAGTTGACGGGCAAGGTGACCCAGGTCGCGAACATCGGCGAGCAACGGCCGAATACCGATTCGAAAGTATTCGAGGTGAAGATTCTTGTCCATGAATCCGATACAACGCTTCGCCCCGCCATGACGACAAGCAACATCATCATCGTCGCGACGCTGGAAAACGTCTTGTCCGTCCCCCTGGAAGCGATCCACCCGGAGGGCAGCCGTTCTTTTGTGTACTGTGGTTCAAACGGCCATATCATCAGGCGGGAGGTTCTTCTGGGGATGATGAACGAGAACGATGTCATCGTCGAAAAGGGTCTCCCGGAAAACACTCTCGTCTATTTATCGCAACCCGATTCAAAAGAAGGGATTCCGACCGATTCTCTCCCGCCGCAACCTGCGAAAAAGAAGCCACGGTGATGAAGTCGCTCTTGCTGAACATTCCGATCGCGTTACAAGCGATCGCTCACAACAAATTACGGGGAATCCTGACATCCCTGGGAATCGTGTTCGGCGTCGCTTCGGTAATTTCCATGCTCGCGATCGGACGGGGAGCCCAGGAGGAAATACTGGACCAAATGAAGCTCCTCGGGACCAACAATGTGATTATCGCGCCCATCGTTGAGCAGGAAGAGGGCAAGGTCGAAAACGCGAGCGCAATGGATCAGGCAAAGTTGAAAAAAAAGTTCACTTCGGGGCTTACGCTCGACGATGCAGCCGCAATACGGGCGACCATTCCGAACGTCGAATTCGTAAGTCCGGAGATTGTGGTCGAGACGACCGTACTCAGAGAAGGCCTGAAAAGAACGGGGAAACTCGTCGGTGTTGATTCGACGTTTTTCAGGACGACGGATTTCCGGGTTGTACGCGGGAGCGGTTTTGCATCCATGCACCTCCTTCATTCCGCTCCTGTCTGCATCATTGGATACGGTATTCGAACAAAATTCTTTGCACGTGCCGACCCGGTCGGCAAAGAAATCAAGTGCGGGAACCTGTGGCTCACGGTCATCGGCGTGCTGGAAGAGAGAAAAATAAGCAAACAGAACATTCAGCATCTGGGCTTACGGGACTACAACATGGATGTCTACACTCCGGTGACCACCCTTCTCTTGCGGTATAAGAACAGAACCCTTGTGACTCGCCAGGACATCCAACTTGCATCGCGTGCCGGCCAATCCGGCAACGATGACTCCGAGGACAAGAAGAAAAAGAACTATCATCAGCTGGACCGTCTCGTCGTTCGAATTTCGGAGAGCCGTTTCGTGCCATCCGTTTCCGAAATCCTCACGCGCATGCTCCAGCGCAGGCATAACGGCGTCGTGGATTACCAGGTGACGATTCCCGAAGAATTGCTCCGTCAGGAACAAAGAACGCGGCAAATCTTCAGCATCGTGCTGGGAGCTATTGCTTCGATTTCCCTGCTCGTCGGCGGCATCGGCATCATGAACATTATGCTGGCTTCTGTCCTGGAGCGAACGAAAGAAATAGGAATCCGTCGCTCGCTGGGTGCAACCCGAAAAGACGTTGTTCTCCAATTTCTCAGCGAAGCCGTGGCCATTAGTTTCACCGGTGGATTCGTCGGCGTCCTCGTCGGCACGGCGTTGAGCCTCGGCATTCAACGCTTCGCCGGAATCCTCGCCATGATGTCTGTCGACTCCGTCATCCTTTCGTTCGTCATCTCGATAACTGTGGGGATTGTCTTCGGCATTCTCCCGGCAAAACGGGCCGCCGAACAAGACCCGATCGTAGCGCTTCGGTATGAATAGCGCAACCGCCTCCCTGAGACTGCTTTGTTATGGCCTCCTCGTGGGAGCAAATTTCTCTTTTGCCCATCCAACCGGCGATTCGTTAACGCTCTCTCTTGACCAATGCGTTCGCATGGCTTTGGACAGGGGTCCGGCAATTGCGGCAGTCCGTGAAGCGTATAAGGCGACGTTTCATTCCTATGAAAGCTTCCGTTCAACATTGTATCCGCAACTCAGACTCCAGGGACAGGCGCCGGGATACTTCCGCTCGATTTCTTCCATCATTCAGCCTGACGGCACAATCATTTTTGCGCCGCAAAGCCAGGCAAGCTCGTCGCTGAATTTGTCTTTAACACAACAGCTTCCGTTCACCGGCGGAGAAGTTTCTGTTTCTTCGGGACTCAACAGGATCGACCTGCTCGAGACTCAGACAAAATTCTATCGCTCCACGCCTCTTTCGCTGACATACCGCCAGCCGATTTTTCAGCTCAACAAGTTTCAGTGGGACGCAGACGCTCAGGAATTGCGCATGACGATTGCGGAACGGCAGTGGCAGGAGGCCCTCGAAGATATTTCGCTGGAGGTGACGAATAAGTTCTTTGAAACGTATTTGTCTGTCATGAACAAGTGGAATGCGAACAACAATGTGCAGATCAACGATACCTTGTATCAAATATCGGGGGGAAGGTACAATGTGGGGAAGATCGCAGAAAACGATTTGCTCCAAAGCGAGCTGGCACTTCTCAATGCAAGGACTCAATTTTCCAGTGCCGAAATCTCCGCAGCACGGGCGATGAAGTCACTGGCGTTCCTCATTGGATTGTCGAAAGAATCTCGGATCGAACTCGTTCCGCCGAATTCAACGCCATTCTTGATGCTCGATCCCTTGGCGGCCGCGGCTCATGCGAAGAACAACAGGAGCGACATGGTTGAAATGTCGTTGCAGACGCTCACCGCACAGCGCAGCCTCACGGAAGCGAAGTTGAATAGTTCGTTCAGCGCAACGCTGACAGCCAATGCCGGCCTAAACCAGCGCTCGGAAACGATCCCGCTGGCATACCAAAACCTCCTGGACCAACAGCAATTGAGCATCTCGTTTGAGATTCCTCTGGTTCAGTGGGGCGGTGGAGCAGCTTCCATCGAGGCGGCGATGGCCGAACAACGCCGCGTGGAATCCGTCGGACTTGTCCGGGCAAACAGCATTGAGGACGACGTGGTCAGCCTGGTCATGAGCCTTCGTCAGCTCGAAAAACAAGTTGGCATCTCAGCGAAGGCGGACACCATCGCACAGAGGCGGTTTGACGTCGCGAAAGATCGCTACCTCATCGGGAAAATCGACGTCACGAACCTGTTTCTTGCTCAGAACGAGAAGGATTCAGCCCGCAGGGCGCGCATTCAAACGCTTTGGGATTTCTGGACGGGATATTATCGGCTTCGAAGGCTGACACTCTACGATTTCGAACGCAATGAAAAGATACGGAGCCCCCAGCCGATGTGAGAACCAGTAAAGTTCGGGGGGCTACGCACAAAAAAAAACAGGCTCATGCTGAGCGTAGTCCCCGCCTGCCCTTGCGTTGACCCATGCAAGGGCGGGCAGGGAAGCATGCACTCGGCTATGAGCATCCCTCGACTCCGCTCGGAATGACTATGATTCTTTTGCTTTGGTTGAGCAATGGCAAGTGAACTGGCGGCTGTGGGGGAGCGTCGAAATCGATGGGTTTGCGCGTTGGAGAATCAACCGCGGGACTTTAATCGAGCGGCATTCCTGATCTCCATTCGAGATTTCTCATTACTTTGATGCCGCGAGATTTAGGGCGGGTGGGGAAGCGTCTTAACGTGCGTTTCGATTTCGACAGATTTCTTTCGTCCCTTTCTTTCTAAAAGAAAGGGACAACCCCACGTTAGTGGAGCAGGTACAAAAACAAAGCCCGTCCAAACATCAGACGGGCTTTTGTCTACGACCGGTGAGTTCTGTCATCGTTCAGTCCTCATGCGGCCTTAGGCGTAGACTGCTCAGCCACCAGCGACAGGGTCTCCTTGTGACGGATCCCCATGTTCTTCACGACCCTCGCCTCAAAATACGAAGCGTAGAAATCGGGGTCGTTCTGGCGGATGAACTCCAGGTACCGGTCGATCTCCTGGCCGAGCACAGCCTCGATCTCGGCAAAAAGGTCTTTCAACCCGGCGCGGCCCGCAACCCGTGCAGCCACACTGGCCTCCCGCTCGCCGATGGCTTGGGTGAATGCTTCGACCGTGCCTTCGAACGACGCAAGCGTTTCCGCTGTGACGCCGTGAGTGGCAAGGTTTTCGGCATTCTCCTTCGCCAGCTTCAGAATACCTTCGGCAGCTGATCCGAGGACAGTGGCCCGCATACCCCGAAACCGGGATGGCTGCGTGCCAACCTTGGCCTTCAACCCACCGTCGCCCTGTTTCCGGGCGTAGGCGAACAAACCGGCCTGCACGGGAATGAGAAGAGCTATGAGAGCCTCTCTCGCCTCCTGCTTGGCTATGGCTTTGCCCACCGCCACCTGTTGCACAACGACGGTTTTGTTGTGGATCTCCTGCATCAGGTCGCGGAACGTGCCGACCGATTCAGTGATCCCTGGAAATGACGATGCACTCGTGTTGTTGGTCTCGATGAGACTCAGCACGGACTCAAACATCGTCCGTTTGTTATTTTGACGTTTTGTCATATAGATACCCTCCTTTCTGGAGGATTAACCCGCCATCGCAACGCCTGCTTAGACGGGGTGCCGCTGATGGGCGCCGGGGTGGGCTGGTGGCCCTTAGGTCCCGTGACCCATTCTCTGTGTAGAAGTCAGACTTCTGATATCGTTGTAAACAGGTAAGAAGTCTGACTTCTGACAAGTTCTTTGAGTTGATCTGTATTTGGTTTTGCTTTTTCATGTTCGTTCTCGCTTTCCGACTTCTTTTTTCCCCTCTTCCATTCTTGTCATTCCCGCGGATTTTAAGCGGGAATCCAGAACCTTGCTTTTACCTGGTCAGGATCCCGCCCGAAGGAGTGGCGGGCGGGGTTTGTTCCTGAGCTTCAGAAGACCTCGTGTCCGTAGAGCAAGTACTGGAGCTCGTATCACGATGCTTTTGAGGCAGCTCCCAGGACGGATTTATCCGGCCGTGGGATCAAGGTCTCTTCGAATTGGGGTTGAGGCTTGGTTGGATTTGGTAAAACTGGAGGCGTGAAACTGGTGGACGATACTACGACAACCTGTCTTGCGACTCTAGCTTTCGGGCTTCTTCCTGACCCGTCCCCGATACTCTGTACTCATACAACCTTTCTATTAGTTCAACATTCCATTCCGCACATCCTATTCACTCTTCTCTCCTTCCCTTTTTCTCTCTCTCACACTTTTTTCTTAACACACTCTGTGCCACACATGTCAAACAAAAGCTTTCGGAGTTACTTCGATTTTCGGCAGCTCTCAGTTAAACGACTATTGTCCTGTGAAAAAATGTACGGAAATGAAAACTACACTCAGTATTAATTATTGCACACTCTCCGGTTGCACCGTGTCGGAAACCAATTATGAGCCGTCTGCGATGCCACCTGGCTTTGAGGCAAAGCAAACTGCTTGTGATTCACCAGCAGTTGTCCTATTGTTTCGAATCGCAACATGGAACGTGTTTATTCTGTAGGGACGTATGGCCATACGTCCCTACGAAGCGATTCGCCCTTTCTGCTTACCTCTTCGGTCGGGCTGCAATTTCGGGCCCCCCCGCTAGGCAGGGGCCAACGCACAAAGAGCGAAGCACCAGACTTTCCCTTGACGATCTTCGAGTTTTCTTCCGATTTCCTCCTAACTCCCACGAAATCAACCACTTAGCATATACCGTGTTCACGGTATTGCGCGATACCCGCAAAAAGCCTATTTTCCGCGGTTCAGTATTTCCAGGCACTGTGCTTTAGCGACGCGCATTTGTGCAGTTTTATTCTGCACAACTTAAGAAAATCATGGCTGACTTTATGGACTCACCGGCAGCTTCAATATTGAAAAATTCTCCCCGTTTCACCCGCTCAGCTTCGCGTCTTGTTCCCGCCGTGCTGACGTTGCTTCTGGCAACTTCAATTCTTTGCCATGCCCAGAAGGCTGTCGTTCTGAAAAACACATTTATTCAGAAATACAGGAACAGGGTGACGATGGATATACGCTTCATCGTGGACCACGCGCATGAATACGCTAATCAGCCGGCTGAGGACGGCGATTTGCACATGGCTGGCAGGTCCAAGCAAGTGGGCTTGCCGATGGTTGCGGAAATTATGAACGCGAAAGACGAGAAAGAAGCCGTGAACGCCGTCCATGTCGCAGAAAAAGCGGGCGCCGAGAAAAGCCTCAAAGGAATCTGGCGACTCTGGTGGGAACATCCGGATGCAACACAAGACCAGGTGCAAGGAGCCGAAGTTCCAAAACCAGCCAACACCGGCCCGAAGCACATTTTTGAAATTCACCCCGTGCTTTCGTTCAACGGTGTTGACGTTTCGAAATCGCTCAAGCCGATCGCCGGATACGACCCTGACGATTGGAAAGCCTTTGAAGACATGAGAACGAAAGAATGCGAGATTGTCCCCGGAAAGAAAACGACGTCCATCTTGACAAAAAGAATAACGCATAACTATGTGAAGTTCACATTCGAAATCTCAGAATTCGAGAAGCCGGTGTCGGACGGCAGGTTCGTGCACGGGAACGTCCTCAACCCTCAGGGCAACGCCGACACCGAAGACATACGCATGGTCTTTGCGAAAGGCACGGAGCCTGAAAAACAAGTGAGCAAAATGAAACCGGGCGACAGGCTCACGGTTTTGGCGATACCTCGAATAAACCTCAAAGAGGTCTGGACGAGGATGAAGAATGCTGCGAAAAACAAGGATGCACTGAAAAACACGCTTCCGTTCGAGATGATCGTGGTGGGAATTTACTGATCTTGATTCCACTTTGATGGAAAGGTAACCCTATGGAGCTCATGATTGAAAAGCTTGCCGCCCTGGCCGGCGCATTTTTCGTGCTTTCTTTGACCGTGGAAAAAATAAGCGACCTTCTCAAGCTCAGAAACCCCGACCTCAGGACTAAAAGGGTCAACGACCCGGACGCAGAGAAGATGCGGGAAAAGAGAATCCTTGGCAAGAACATGCTCGTCGGCATTCTCCTGGCACTGGCACTCAAGGCGGATGCATTCCAGATGCTTGTCTCTGGAGAGCCCGGTGAGGTGATCGGCTGGGAAAACGTGTTTTTTTACGATGAATCCAACGCGCTGGATTTGACGTTATCCAACGCCCAGTATTTCGAAAGCCTGAGTTTTACGACGAAGGGCGTGAAGCCTTTTGTCTTCTGGCTTTTCACGTTGGCCGGTATCGGCACAACAGGAGTTGCGTTGAGTTTCGGCTCCAAGTTCTGGCACGACATTCTGGGAATAATCTATCAAGTGAAGAAGGCAAGGGAAAACCTGCTGGCTGCAGGGGAGTCGAAGCCACGGAAAGCTGGAGGCCTCAAATAAAGGGCAAATTCATCCGGTGACAAGTATTGAAGTGGTGAATCAATGACAAACAAGCAAAAGGACTGTTGGGGCGACCCAAAATTGATTCCCAACGGACACAAGAAAGTTATAACGCAATACTGCGTTGTTACGCGCGTTGTGACGCAATCGCTTCGCTCATAAGCGCGCCACGTTAGGGGTCATTGCGTTGCGGGCCAGATGAATCAAGAATTGGAGATCTTTTTAAATGTCTGAACAAAAGAGACAACACTATGTACCTATATTCTATCTCAAGCTGTTTTCGACTGGTCGAGAAAAACGGAGGATATCTCTTTTTCATCTTGGACAGCAGCGACTCATTCCAGATGTCAAGATAGTACGTCAAGCATACAAAGATAATTTCTACGGTTCCGACAGGGTTTTTGAAAAGGCTTTTGGATTGATCGAGGGTCGTTCAGCCGAAGTCATTTCAGACATGATTACGAACAATAATCACCCTTCCTACTACACTCAGGAACATCATGTTATACTCACGTTTGTGACGATGCTTCATGCACGCACCCTGTATTCGGCAGAGGCTCTGAACGAATCAGTAGAACGGACCATTAAGGCTATCTTCTCGAAAGATCCAAGGGTTAAGGATCACCTCGATGAAGTCAAAGTTGGCCTTCGCAACCCGGCACAGTGGGCAGTGCAGAATGTGGCATCAATGATTCACATTGTTGCTGATCTGGGCTACAAACTACTCGTGAACGAAACAACAACACCCTTTCTTACTTCGGATCATCCTGTCGTGTTTTACAATCAATTTTTTGAAACTCGTAGAACTTGGGGCAGTAACACCGGCTTGGCTTCCAAAGGACTCCAAATATTCCTCCCTTTGTCGCCCAAGCACCTCATCGTGTTCTTTGACCAAGATGTGTACAAAATGAGCGGCTTCTTCCACAGACCGGTTCGACTTAAGGATCCGATGGACATCGATCAGTTGAACGCTCTCCAACTCGTCAACGCCCACACGAATCTCTATTTCAACCAAGACATTTCAGCTGAATACATCAAGTCGCTTTTTTCTCAGTTCTCTTCTTTCCGAAGAACTACAAAGTCAGACGTGAAGGAGTTTGTTGGAGGGAAAAACGAAAAGGGCTACCAACAATCTTTGATTCAAATGTCCAGGCGAGACGTACGCTGTGGACTTTCACTCTCCTGCGTCACGTCGACAAAGGAAGCCAAGAGATTCAAGCTCGACAACAGGGCCGTTTACGTACGAAACGAAACAATAATGCGAGTTAGCGATGAGTTCACAAGTCTCGTTTCGGCTGGGAAATATAAACCTGGTGAATTCCAGAAATTCTTCGGAGAACACTATGGTTCGAGGTTTAAGAAATAGCTTAGTGGATTTTTCCGCAACGCAACGAACGCCTAACAGCACGCATTACGAAGTTCACTTTTCGCAACGGCTATGTTGAAACTCAGCTTCATTCGACGAATAGAGTTCACTCCACCGTTTCGCTCACGAAATAACTTGTCGTTTAATAGTTCGCAAAACGGCTTAACAATAATAGTCAAAAGGGAATCCGATGCGGGAATCAGTTCGTACAAGGCTTTCCGTCGCTCCAATCCTACGAAGCTTGCAAGCCGTAGGAGTGCCGGTCGGACTCATTCTGCCCCTGGCGCTGTGCGCCGTGCCAACCTTTGCACAACCGCTGCCGTTTGTTACCCTGCAGCTGCAGAATGACGATGTCCTAACGGGCATTTCCTTGACGGATGAACCGCAAGACAGTTTCTGGGTTGTGTTTTCGACGGGTTCGAAGTTTCGAAAAGCTCGTGTATCGGACGTGAACAAAGTTGTTGTTGGGAACATCGACAGCATGGGGTATAGGAGAATATCGCACTCGTTGGAGCAGTCCCTTGCGAGTGTCAGGCTGCGTGATGGAACTCTGATAAAAAGCATTTTCCCCATTGAAGTGCTGGGAGACACGGTTTTTTCCTTCATCGCGGGCGGCAGGAAAAACAATGTGCTTATAGGCCAATTATCGTCTATTACTTTTCAGCGGGAGAGATCTGCGAATCGGTTTCCGGTTCTTGGGCTGGAATATGGCGCCGGGCTTGGCTGTGTTTGGGGAGTATTCCTTGGCAGGGAGGAAATCCCTTTCGGCTCGCGGCAGGAATCGATCAAGAGCTTCAACCAGAAGATTTTTGGGGTGGTGTACAACGGCGCTGTGTGGGCAGTCATCGGCGGTGGGGTAGGCCTGGTCGTCGGGTTTTTTGCCGAGAAGGCCGGGCACTCAACAGCCACGCAATCTCTGGACGGGTTGAATGCCTCTGGAAGCGGTCTATTGCTGCGCGAGGTGGTTTCAATGTACAATGATTAAGTCTGTGGAATTGTTGGCCGAATTGACCTCAATATGATCACGCAACTTCTTGCACATGTTCAAGGCGACGTATCACACGAATCCACACGAGCGGAATCTCAACCATTGAAGAAAAAAGTGGTCAAACTATTATTGTTGATGGCGGTCTTCGGTTCGCAAGCGTCTTCGCAGGTCAATTTCAGCGAGACATTCCAGAAAACCATCAAGAAGATCGCAAAAGAGCGGATTAAAGCGGAGGTGATTGACTGGGTCACCCAGAATGACCCGATCAGTGGTATTGTAGCCCGGGACCTCATTGCTCAGATTATCGATTCAAAAGATGAAAAAGTCCTCCTCCAAAGCACCTCGAATGTAGTGCTGACGATGTTATTCCTGGGTGGAGTGCGCAACCGCGTGGAAGCAATTCTTGATTCGACACGAGAGATTGAGCTGCAGGCAAAGAATGTTGCATGGAACCGGGAACAATTGATCGGATACACGACCCGACATTTCACAATCATGGCCGTTGTTGTTGACAAGGCGTGCCTTCTGGATTACATGGACAAAGAAAAGGTGACTAAAAAAGTCTATGAGCTTTTGTTGGAAAGGGGAGAATCGTTTATTCGGGTTGAACATCCGAGACAACAAGCGATTTATGTGCTTGATAACACAAGCAAGGAAATGAATCGTTCAATAGCGATGAAACACGCTTACTTTCAACGTAGTCAAACCTCAGCCGGCATAAGACTACAGCATGTTGTCGAAATGCCTTTCTTTGTAGAGAGTTACTTGTCGAACGGAGTTCAGTTGGCTGATCTTTGCGCCTACGATGTCTATCGGGCATTCAGAAGCATCAATGAAAAATACCCCCATTTTCAAAAAATTCTTCCCTACTTCTATAAAAGCAGATTAACGGCGCCTGATAAGATAGATGGCTTGAAAGTTTTTCCGGACGATCACCGATGGAAGAATTTATTAGAGAGCATACAAAAAGAAAGAGCCCGCATACTGTCACCAGTAGCGGGCCCTTCTATATGAAGTCCAGCGGGGCGAACCCTATCGAGCCTACTCAGAGGCACTGGACAAAACCCGTGTAATAATACACAGGTTATAAACAGATGTCAAGCGATTGTCACACCAATTTAACGGATAAGGTGCATTAAAAGTTTCATAAAATAAGGCTTTCTGCGGATTTTTGCAGTTTTCGCAGGAATAGTAATAACCGTTTCCATGAGCAACTAAGATCACTCTAATGAAACAAATCGATAAACTCATCATCAATTCTCCCTACGAGGAGCCTAGGCAACACTGGAAGTATGATGCCAAGACCCGCTCGTTTGATCGCACGGAGGGACGCAGATCTGCCGGATACGTGATTGCTTCAGAGAGTTCCCGGGCGTTTGATGATCCCGGCGTTTTCATCGAAATACCTCTTGTCAACAAAATTCGTCCACGAGTAAAAGCTTGGAGGGAAGCCGGGTACGGAGGTGTCACAGGTATTACAAAACGACTGCTCAGTCACTGGAACAATCCCGAAGAGCGAGAGCACAAACGCCTTTTCTTTTGCCAGCTAGAGGCAATTGAAACGCTTATCTGGCTCATCGAAGCTGCCGAATCGGAGAGAGTCGGGATCGATGTTCCCTCCGATGGCGGGTCTTTTAAGCGGCTTTGCTCAAAAATGGCAACGGGTTCCGGTAAAACCATTGTTATGGCAATGGTGTGCGCATGGCAAATTCTCAATAAAGTCACTTATCCGCAAGATAGCCGCTTTTCAAAACACATCTTTGTCGTTGCTCCCGGTCTTACGGTCAAAAGCCGCCTTCAGGTCTTGAACCCTTCCGCAGAAGGCAATTACTACGAGGAATTCAACGTTGTCCCATCAGGCCTGCACGAAAAACTGCGGCAAGGAAAGGTGCTCATCCGCAACTGGCACGCGCTCAACTGGGACACTGAAGAAAAACTAGCCAAGAGGAAAACCGTCGATAAGCGCGGTGCAAAGAGCGATGAAGCTTATGTGAAAGAAGTTCTTGGAGAAATGGCCCCAGCAACGAACATTCTCGTTATCAACGACGAAGCGCATCACGCATGGCGCGTTCCTGCTGAATCGAAAATAAAGGGCTTAAAAAGAGAAGATATCGAGGAGGCGACGAAATGGGTTGGAGGGTTGGACCGCATTCACAGCGCACGAGGGATTCTGAATTGCTTTGATTTTACAGCAACGCCATTCGCGCCTTCCGGAAAGAAAAGTTCCGAAGAAGCTCTGTTCGACTGGATCGTTTGCGATTTTGGACTCAACGATGCCATTGAATCCGGATTGGTAAAAACGCCACGGGTGGTTGTCAGAGACGACAGCGAGCTAGGACGTGACCTGAAGTCTCGCCTGTACCACATTTACAA
>Ga0315281_10008989_pt1 | contig 13901 bp, 15 predicted proteins | sample YL17G07_0_MG_FD_204540 | JGI IMG/M metagenome (GOLD analysis project Ga0315281, IMG submission 204540) | Sediment microbial communities from Yellowstone Lake, YNP, Wyoming, USA - YL17G07_0 | ecosystem: Environmental > Aquatic > Freshwater > Lake > Sediment | place: USA: Wyoming | collected...
ATGGCACGCTTAAACGGTCTTCCTTAATTCGATCAGGTGGCTACCAAGGGCCGACCTTCGATTAGAAAGCCCGCTCATTCTTTCTGGGCCATATGCACGTCTTTGAGTACTTCGGAGGGGTGAGTGAGAAATCGATCCCGGATAACTTGATAATATAACAGCGCCTCCTTGCGCACTACCATAGGAAGTCGGGCTCTGTGCCCCACGAGGAGGTATATCATGCAAGCAATTTTCGTCGGTTGTGATGCTCACAAACATTACTCTCAACTTGAGCTCCAGGACGCCAGTGGCCAAGTGCTCAATCGAGTTCGTATCGATCACTCCCCTGGAGCCGTTTCCTCCTTTTTCTCCCGACTGCCAGGTGGAACTCCTGTCGCTCTGGAAAGCGTCGGTAATTGGTACTGGATCGCAGACGAGATCGAAGCAGCAGGTTGTCTCCCTCTGCTGACAAACCCCGCCAAGGCTAAGCTCATGATGGGCCACGTCAACAAAACCGACAAGCTCGACGCGAACGGACTGGCTACCCTCCTTCGTATCGGCAGCCTCCCCACTGTCTGGCTGCCCCCCGCTGCTTTGCGTGACCAGCGTGAGCTTCCCCGCACTCGCATGGCCCTTACCGCACTGCGCACCTCCATCAAGAATCGCATCCACTCTCTGCTGGCCAAGTATAACCTCTCTCCCGAAAACGGCACCCAGCTCTTCAGCAAGCAAGGCAGATCCTGGCTTGAATCTTCCCTCTCACGCCTTCCCCCGGAGACCGGCCGTTGCCTCGCGCAGCAATTGGAGTTGCTCGACTTCCTCTCTTTACAGATCGACACCCTTGAGGAACGAATCCATAACCTGATCGCCCTCACCCCGACGATGCAGCTCCTGAAGAGCCTTCCTGGCGTCGGAGACATGCTGGCCATCCTCATCGAGCGTGAGGTGGGCACTATCAGCCGCTTTCCCTCTGCCCCTCAGTTCAGCAGCTACTGCGGCACCACGCCGCGGGTCAGTTCCAGTGGCGGCAAGACTCGCTATGGGAAATTGAGAACTGAGTCCAATCAGTATCTCAAGTGGGCCTTCATCGAGGCAGCCAACGCCATCTCAGCCCACCACGCCCAACGTGGCTGGACTGCCCGCCACGTCTCGAAGCTTTACCTGCGCATCCGCTCTCGCAAAGGATCCTCGGTTGCCATCGGTGCGGTAGCCCGACATCTTGCAGAGTCGACGTTCTGGGTGCTCTCGAAAAATGAGCCTTATTGTGAACCGTTGCGGTTCTCACCGAGGCAGGGGTGAGCACGGGCATAACATGTGTCCTTGAGGCACGCGATTTGATTGTGACACCCCTGCTGAAGGTGATCATGCCCCAATGAGGGCGCATAGATGTTTCCGGTAGGACCGGCTCAATCGATGTAGGGACAGGAGGAGAAAAGAAACAGGATTATCTTCTTGACGCGGGCGCTGTTATAGATGTTACGTAGAGCTCCAAATAAGGTGTTGTTGTCGGGGATCAGAACCTGCGGAGCGCCTTGGAAGTAGTGTAGCGCTCCTTCGTTGGCCCGGATCCAGTTCTGCTCATCCTGGCTCTCCCGCGCCTCGACGTAGGTGAGCTGGCTGGCCCCCAGGATCGCCACGAACTGCTGAAGCAGCCAGGGCGCACCGGTGTTTCCGTCGATCACCTCCAGCGGGTCCCCCGCCCAATCCACCAGCATCGCCTCCCCGGCCTTGTAGTGGATGTGCATCGTCACTTCTTCGGCGGCGCGCCAGTGATGAAAGTTCAGGCAGAACTGACTGTACTGATAGCCCTGAGGGTGTTCGTTGATGTAGATGTCCCACAGATACTGAAGGGTCACCCCCTTCTTCTTCAGCTCCACCACCATCGCGGGGAAGCGGGCGCCCAACACCGCATAGCGCTGCCGCGGATTCGGGATCGCCAGAGGGGCAAGGCATTTCTCAATCTGGCTATAAGGCATGTTCTCCAGAGCCTTATATTCGATCCCACTGGCTCTGAAGGCCTGAAGAGTCCTGGCAACAACGGTGCGCGAGACTTGCAGCGCACGCGCTATCTGCCTGTCGCTGAAGTCCCTCATAGTGCCGTAGCGGATGATCTCTCGAATCGTCTTCACTCCCGTTTTCCTTCGTCCTATCTGCTCTCCTTCCGCATCGTGTGAGGAAGAAAAGCTTATCAGTATCGTCCTTGGAGGGATTGGAGAGAGTGAGGATTCCGAGTCAGCCCGAAAAATGGCTCTTTTCGGTCGGAAGGGTGGCTTTTTATTTTCGGAACGCTGGCTCCGCTAAGACGGAACGCTGGCTCTTTTCGATCAGATTATGCAGCTGATGTACCGTAGCGAGAGAAAGGACCTCTTTGACATCCTCAGAGAAAACCAGGACCAGTACTTCATGATGTACACGAACGGAACGCTCATCGACCGGGAGGCAGCCCGGAGGCTGGCGGAGCTGGGCAACCTCACCCCAGTCATCTCGGTAGAAGGCTGGGAGCGGGAAACCGATGCCCGACGAGGCCAAGGGGTGTTCACCAGGATCCTGCAGGCCATGGAGAACCTGCGCGCCTGCGGTGTTTCCTTCGGCATCTCCATGACTGCCACCCGGGAGAACGCCGAGATCATCCTGTCGGACGGGTTGATCGACTACTACTTCAAGGAACAGGGGGCCATCTAAGGATGGATATTTCAGTATATGCCCATCGGGCGCAGCTACAGCGTGGATCTGATGATCCGTGCCGAGCAGCGTGCCTGGATGCTGGAGAAAGGGCTTCAGATGATCTACGAGCGCAACCTGTTCCTGGTGGATTTCTGGAACGGGGGCATCATGTCGGTGGGCTGCATTTCCGCAGGGCGCCCCGGCGGGTACTTCTACATCGACTGGAACGGAAACATTGCCCCTGCGTGACACCCCTACACGAAGGCCAATATCTACGAGCTATACCGCGGAGGCGGCTCCTTGTCCTCGCTGCTCGAGGGCGAATACTTCAACTCGGAGCTGGCAGGATGGCTACCTCAAGGGCCGCGAACGCATGGAAAACCTGTTTCTTCCCTGCCCGATGCGGGACCACTACGGCTTCGCCCACCAGCTCGTCACCTCCCAGGGGGCAAAGCCAATGGATGAAAATGCCGCCGCTGCTTTGAGCGATCCCGAATACCGCGCAAGATGATGGAGTACAACGAGCTGACGGCAGAGCTGCTCGATCCGGTATGGCAGCGGGAAGTCTATCCGGGGCAGGAGGGGGCGCAAAGGTAGCAGAAGACCCGACAGACAGAGAGCGCGTTCGACGCTTCGCACATCGCCGAACGCGCCTCGCATTTACCAGACGTTTATACCCAGATAGTTGCCGATGAATTTCACGGCCACATAAAGGAAGTAGATGCCGAATATCAGCTTGAGCGTCTGGGGCTTGAACTTCTTTATGGTTGCGGCGCCGATTTGGGCTCCGACGATCGTGCCTATTCCCAGGACGAGGGCCGCGGCTAGAAAAACGAAGCCCTGCGCGAGCTTGATCGTTCCGCCCACGATGGCCATTGGAACCATCACCGCCAGAGAAGTTCCCATCGTGATATAGACCGGTGCCCCGAACAGGTAGATGAGGCCGGGGACCAAAGCGTATCCGCCGCCAAGCCCCACGAGCCCCGTCAGAACTCCGACCAGGGCCCCAAAGACCGACAGCTTCGCGGGATGGCCCTCTATCGACTGCCCCTGCGGAGGGACCGACGCCGACTGGCCTGCCTTAGCTTTGCGATATCCTGCAATGCCTTCCCAAATCATTCTGATCGAGGGCCACAAGAAGACTATGCCGATAATAAGACCGAGCAAGAGCGACTTGCTCGAAAGAAACGTGAAAAGCCAGGACCCGAGCACCACGCCCACGACACCTGCGCTTCCCAGCCACAGGGTGACCCGCTTGTCGAGATTCTTTTTCTTGAAATGCCCATACCCGCCTGACAGGGCTGTAAAAATGACCGCAAAGAGCGTCGTTCCTACGGCTATCGAAGCGGGGAACCCCAGCCAGAAATGCAGGATGGGGAGCATCACGCTGCAGCCGCCCGTACCGATCCATCCGCCGAGAAGTCCTGCGGCAAAGCCTACAATGATCAGAACAAGCATAAGGAGTCCATCCAGATGGGGAACGCCAGCCATCTGCGCCGGCCCGAAGTAGAGCACCAACCCAGTGATGACTACCATAATCGCAAGCAGGACTATGGTGAATCTATATCTGCTCAAAAACGATTCGTTCGCCATTGCACTTACCTCCAACCTCGTGAGTGAAAATAACGTCAATCAGCAGCAGAGCATGACAGAACGGGCGCGCTAATACCCGCTCCACCAGCAATGACATCTCTTTCTCATCTTCATGTTGAGCTTCCTTGCGCAATGAGATTCGTGGCCCACGTTCCGATTTTCCGTCCTCGGGGAAACGACAGGTTCCAGGAGCAGGGCCGGCATGAGCATGCCGAAGAACCGGATTTTTGGGGGTGCCAGGGCCTGCCGAGGCGCCGCCGGGCAACGGATTCATCTACTAGAAGTCATCGTTGAGCCGAAGCACCGTGCCTACATGTGCTTCCAGGTACGATTTGGGAAACCGGCTCTTCAAATAATCCTTTGCTTTGCCTCCCGTGCAATGACAAGGACAGATGAGCCGGGGGCCGAGCTCTTCCAGGCGGTCGGCAAGCCGCACGAGCTTCTCCTGCGGAGCTTCCGCAAGATGCATCCCTCCGATCACCGCGCGCAGCTTTCCTGACCGGGAATGGCCCAACGCACAGGCGATGGTGTTTTCAACCCCTGCGTGGGAGCAGCCGAGAAACACCACCACTCCTCTCGTGGTTTCAAATGCCAGCGCCTGGTCGTCGTTGAAGGGATCAGGGACCGTACACTCCCGATTGAGAAAGAACCGATCCGTGGGCGCTTCAAGCGGTGCGCCGCGTGGTATCTCCCCCGTTACGAAGACTGCTGGATTCAAATGCGTCTCCGTGTTTGTCCACCTAATGCTGTCCTTCCGGCTCGCAAGCAGGTCCCCGGCCTGAAGGGGGAACCTCGATAATCGCACGGTTCCGTCGGTGGATCGAGAATATCGCTCCCTCAGCGCTGCGGGATGGAGGAAGATATCCGCCTTCTGGCAGTCAAAGAAGACCCGCGTGAGCCCTCCTGTGTGGTCATCGTGGCCATGACTGATCACCACGGCGTCGACGTCCGCGAGATTGAGCCCGAGCAGCCGGGCGTTGTCCTCCAGCAATTGTCCGGGTCCTGAGTCGAAGAGGACGCGGAAGCGGTCCGCGTCGATCCAGAAAGAGAGGCCATGCTCAGCCCTCGCAGGTCCCGGGCCTGCCTCATCGTCCACAAGAACGGTGAAGGTCAGCGAGCTGATGGTCTTTAGTGGTCGCATACGTTCTCTCCTGTGTGCAACGTCCCCTCCATGTACGCCGTCACCAATGATTCGGGGGTTTCGGCAGAGGCGCCGAGCACCACCTTGATGCCGTTCTCGGCAAAGAGGTTCTGGGCGCTGACACCCATGCCCCCGGCAATGATGACCTGTGCTCCCCGCTCGGCCAGCCAGCGAGGAAGCAGTCCCGGCTGGTGCTCCGGCGCTTCGAGCTCCTGCTTTCCCAGGATGCTCTTCGCCGCAGGATCAAAATCGATCAGGGCGAAGCGCTCGCAGTGGCCGAAGTGCGAGGCCAGTTTCCCAGCAGCCATTGGAATCGCTACACGCATTTTCGTCTCCTTTTCATTATCAGTCGACCGAAACTCGCCCGCATGCAGGATCGGGCGAATGACCTCCGCGAATGCCTTGCCGGTCGCCGTGCCGGCAAAGTGCTGAATATAGGGGATGCCTGAATCCCCCGATACCGTAACCTCAGGGTCGATCGGGATGCGTCCAAGAAACGGGACGTTCATCTTTTGCGCCAACCGCTCCCCACCGCCTGATCCGAAGATCTCGGTCCGCTCCCCGCACCGGGGACATACGAAACCGCTCATGTTCTCCACCACACCAAGGACAGGCAGATTCAACTGGCGGCAGAAGGTGATGGATCTTCGCACCGCGGCCAGGGCCACCTCCTGCGGCGTGGTCACAACGACCGCCCCGTCGGCATCCTCGATGAGCTGGCAGACCGAAAGCGGCTCGTCCCCAGTGCCCGGTGGAGAATCCACGATGAGATAGTCGAGGTCGCCCCAGTCCACGTCCATCAGAAACTGCTTGATCACTCCCATCTTCATCGGTCCACGCCATATGACCGCATCCTCCTGGCGGTTGAGAAGGAAGCCGATGGACATGACCTTCAGGTCTCCCAGCTCCACCGGCAGCATGACGTCGCCTTCCGTGAGGATACGCTCTCCTTCCAGCTTTAGCATCTTGGGCACGCTCGGCCCATGGATGTCCACGTCCAGAAGCCCGACACGCTTTCCCTCAAGCATCAGTGACAAGGCCAGGTTCACCGCCACCGTGCTTTTCCCTACCCCGCCCTTGCCGGAAAGCACCAGAATCTTGTGGGCGATCCGGCCCATGCGTTCGTGCAGTTTCTGCTTGTCGACGAGATCGTGATCACTCTCACGCGTTTGATCCATCATTGCCTCCTGAAAAAGCTTTCAGACTGTCCCAGAGATTTTCGATATCCCCAGCCGCCGGCCCACCCAGCTCTACGACTGCCTTTGCTTGAAGCTGCGCCGAGGTGATGCTCTGGTCATATCGAATCCGTCCGACTGCCAATGCGCCTCCTGCCGCCGCTCCTGCCTCGATCCGTGCGGTCATCTCAGCATTGATGTCCCACTTGTTGACGCACACCGCCGCGGGAATCGCGAAGTGCCGGGCCAGGGAAAGAACGCGCTCAAGGTCGTGCTCGCCTGATAACGTCGGCTCGGTCACCACCAGCACGAGTGAGGCGCCGGTCACCGAGGCGATCACCGGGCAGCCGATGCCCGGCGGCCCATCGACGAGCACAATAGAACGCTCCTGTTCTGAAGCGATTCGCCTGGCTTCTCTGCGAACCGTGGAAACCAGTTTGCCCGAGTTTTCGGCTGCCACACCCAACCGTGCATGGACCATCGGGCCGCAGCGGGTTTCCGATATCATCCACTCGCCACAAAGCCGTTCGGGGAAATCGATGGCCTTTTCATGGCAGAACCTGACACACACACCGCACCCTTCGCAGGAAACAGGATCGATGAAGAATGCCCCTTTGCCGTCTTCCGTGCCGTCCGTCCTGACCGCACCAAATCGACAATTCTCCCGGCAGTCACCGCATCCGGTGCAATCCCCCTGGCGGATGATGGCTTCATGCCCGCTGCGGAACTCGTGATGCTCCATCACTCGCGGCGAAAGGACCAGGTGCAAATCAGCCGCGTCAACATCGCAATCAGCGATAACCGGACGGTCAGCCAGCACGGCAAACGATGCCGTCACACTGGTCTTGCCGGTTCCCCCCTTGCCGCTGATGATTACCAGTTCATGCATCTCGTGTTCCATCAACTCTCTTTTTCATAGGGCCACATCATGATGCCGCCATCAAGCACCTCGGCCTTTGTGAACCCGGCCGCCTTCAAGATCAATGCAGCTTCATATCCGCGGAGTGAAATCTTGCAGAACGCAATGACTTCCTTGTCCCTGGGCAGTTCCCCCAGGCGCTTTCGCAGCGCCCCAAGGGGGATGTGAGTAGAGCGCGGCAGACGCACCGCGGAATATTCCTGTGGCGAGCGTACGTCCAGGAACACAAAGTCTTCTTCGACTTCCATCTTGCAGTGAACTTCCTCAGCGGAAATCCCGACCATGTACCCGTCGCGTTTATTGCGGGCAATATTGGCCGCCGTGATCAGATTGTCCATCGCCGGTGAGTACGGCGGCGCATAGGACAAGTCAAGATTTGCCACATCCTCCAGGGTCATCCCCGCGGTGATGGCCGTGGCTGCCACATCAATGCGTTTCGCACCATCCCCTGGGCCGATGGCCTGCACGCCGAGCAGGCGGCTTGTGGCTTTGTCTGCAATCAGTTTCATCAACAGCGGTTTTGCGGAAGACAGGTAATGTGCCCGGTCAGGACCAGGGGCATACGCGGTCAGGAGGTCGTATCCCAACGCTCGGGCTGCTTTCTCCGTGAGCCCCGTCCGGGCCACACAGTAATCGAACACCTTGCAGACCGAGCTTCCGATAACCCCCTGGAATTTCTCATCGCCGCCGCACATGTTCACCGCCGCCACGCGCCCCTGCTTGTTCGCCGTACTGCCCAGGGGGACGTAGCATGGTTGGCCAGTGAGCCGGTCGAAAAGTTCCACGCAATCACCCGCGGCGTAAATATCCGGGTCAGAAGTGTGAAGGTGGTCATCAACACTGATGGCGCCGGTTTTTTCCCCGATTGCCAATCCCGCCTGCTTCGCCAAAGCAACCTCCGGCCTCACCCCGACAGAAAGGATCACCATGTCAACAGGCAAGCGGCCGGCATTCGTCTGCACGAACGCGGCGTGATCGTCCGCCCCAGGCGCACCTTCAATGGCGAGCGCTTTCGTCTCAGTCAGGATCCTGACGCCTTTGGATTCCATGTACTGCTGTAGCAGCCTGGCAATATCCGGGTCCAGTATGGTAAGTATCTGCGGCAGCATCTCTACGACTGTCACGCGGCAGCCGTGTTCTGCAAGCGCCTCCGTCATTTCGACGCCGATCAGCCCGCCCCCGATGATGACCACGTCGCGTGCCTTGTCTTGTGCCACGAGAGCCTTGATACCTTCCGCATCCTCCACGCTGTGCAGCGTGAACACGCCCTTTTTGTCCACGCCGGGAATCCTCGGAACTATTGGAAATGCGCCCGTCGCGATGAGCAGACGGTCGTAATCAAACCAGAGCTCCTGGCCCGAGGAAAGGACCCGCGCCTTCACGCGTTTGCGGGGCCTGTCAATTTCGACAGCCTCCGTACGGTTTACCACCTTCACGTTCTTCACGTTCTGGAAGAATACCGGATCCCGAACGGCGCCCGCTGGGGTATCCATCAGATTTTTCTGTTCCTTCACCTCTCCTGAGACGTAATACGGCAGGCCGCATCCTGCATAGGAAAGGAACTCCCCCTTTTGAAGGATGGTAACTTCTGCATCCGGCATCAGGCGGGTGATTTTTGACGCGGCTTTCGGCCCCGCTGCCACGCCTCCAATAATGACGACTCTCATGCATGTACCTCCGTTGGTGTTCTTCCAGGCATGAATATATGAGTGAATCGATAGAATGCACCGGCCAGCATGCCGAAGGGACCGTATGCGAGAAAAGCGCAAGCAATGACCAGGCCGTCCAACAAATTATGGAAAGCATCGCCGATCAAGATCAATTCGCCGCTGGCGGAATGAAGCGGGCAGTTTAGCTCATGACAATGACGATAGAAGAGCTGACTTTCCAGTGGAAAAAAAGCAATGGGGCCCGCAAACAACGCGCCCATCACCGTAGGGGCCGGAATATCCGTCAAGGCGCGCGGGATCATGCGAAGCAGGGCGGCGCCGAGAAGCGTTCCAATCGCGTAGCTAGCCAGATGAGGAACCAACCGAACGAGCCGGGCTTCCGGCAACGCCAGGATGAGAGCCGCCACACTTACCGAGCCGAAACTCCCCAGAATTGCGTAGATAAGCATGTAAGCGAATGTCATGGTTGGATTCTCTTCGCAGAATAGAAACTCCGCCCATTTTGCCTTGTTTGCGCAACAATCCCCGCGGCGAGCAACGCCGGAACGCGTTTGATTACCTGGTTTATGTGCAATCCTAGTCCTGCTGCAATATCTTCAGCGGTGCAGGGACGTCTGCTCAGTAACGCTACGATATCCGCGTCGGTGGCCCCTTGTACTGATGGGGTGGGTAATTCGACCGGGCGGTTCTCGCTGATCAACTCCGCTGTACCAGGCAGAAGCCTCCTGAGCTGTTCCATTTGTTCCTGAGAAACTGCATAAGCGAACTCCTCGGCAGGCGGACGGGAAACGGTGTTCAGTTGAACCCGCGCCGGTCCGATGCGCTTTGCGAGAGCCGCGATCTTCTCCGCCTCGAAGGGCATACCCGTCACGCCTTTAAGCAGAAAGACCTCCAGCCAGACCTCTCCCGGAAAGCGTTTGGTGAACCCGGCAGTGCCGTCGACCATACGTTCAAAGGAGATATCCTTGTGCGGACGGTTGATATATCGAAACAAGTGCTCATCTCCAGCGTCAAGCGAGGGAAGCACAAGGTCGGCCGCCATCAAGGCCTCCTGGACTTCGGGCATCCACAAGAGCGAGCCATTGGTGAGGACAGCCACAGGTATGCGGGTCAAGCTCTTGATCGTGCCGATGAGGTCGCCGATGCGGGCATTCAGGGTTGGTTCTCCCGACCCGGCGATGCTGATGTAATCAGACGAGGGTCCAACAGACAATTTCCTCTCCAACTCGGCGAGAACTCCCTCCACCGCCACGTATTCTTTCCTTTCGATGGTTTTATTTGTCGTGCTTCCAAGCTGGCAATAGACGCAGTCATACGTGCATGTCTTGAACGGCACGAGGTCAATTCCCAAAGAGCGGCCCAATCTCCGTGAGGGAACGGGACCATATACGTAGTGAGAGCCAGCTTCGTTCATTCCTTGCCCCCGCATGGCGGTTTTCCGCAGCGCTCGTTTCGACCGCAGCAGGTCCTGCCGGCTTGTTCCAGAGAACACGCACCTGAGTAATGGCTGGCCTCGCCTTGGCCGGAACCCTTAAGGATGAATCCTACCCCGCTACTGACCAGTCGGCGGACTTGACCCCGACACTCAGGGCATTCCGTAAGTGGATCTTCCGTCATTGATTGACATCGTTCAAATCGAAGGCCGCACTCCCTGCATTCGTATTCATAAGTCGGCATAACTCATGCTCCCACGGTATTTCCGGCTACCATGATTTTCGCCAGGAGATTCTCAAAAGACCCCCAGTATTCCGGAAGAGCCTCGACGATGAGGTTTCCCCTCGAATAGGCCTCGGCGATTCGACGATCATCCGGGATTTCCAGGAGAATGGAGATTCCCTCCTGCGCGCAGAATTCGTGCACCCGTTCGTCGCCAATTCCCATGCGATTGACAACTACTCCGAATGAAATCCCCAGTTCTCGAACCATCTCCACAGCCAGTCTCAGATCATGCAAGCCGAAGGGTGTCGGCTCTGTGACCAGCGCCACGAAATCCGTATCTCTCAGGGTGGTAATGACAGGGCACGATGTTCCTGGCGGTGCGTCCAGGATAGCGAATGTGCCGTTTCGCAGATGGGCCTTTACCAACCTGATGAGGGGAGGGGCCATGGCAACCCCAACGTCAAGCCTGCCTTGTATCAGGGTGATGGTGCCGGCCTGGATCGTCTCGATGACACCGATTCGATGACCTTTTTCGCGAATGGCCTTTTTGGGACACACCTTCGCACACCCCTCACAGCCGTGACACATTTCAGGGAATATGAGAGGCGTGGTCCCGAACGACACGATGGCGTGATACTGGCAGAACCGGCTGCATTCGCCGCAGCCGTCACAAAGGGATTCGTCCACCTGCGGAATCGGGATGCTGACAGTTTCCTCTCCACGAACAGATCCCTTGAGAAAAAGGTGGTCATTTGGCTCCTCCACATCGCAGTCCAGGAGCCGCACATCGGAACCGAAGACCCTCGCCAGATTCACTGCGACCGTTGTCTTGCCAGTTCCCCCCTTGCCTGAAGCGACCGCGAGAATCATCGAATCCACCTCCGTTTGATGTTACGGAGGCTTATGGCGAAAAGAGCGACGCAGAACGCGCCAAGAATGGACAAGTCCAGAGAGTAGGACATGACATTTCCGGCATGGACGGCCCCGTGGAGAGCGTCCGCGCCGTAGGTCAAAGGCATCATGTAGGACAGAGGCCGAATGAACACCGGCAATTTCTCGATTGGGAAGAACAGTCCGCACAGGAACATCATCGGGAAACGGATGAAGTTCGAGAACGTCTGGGCCTCGAAGACTTCGCTGACCGAGACGGCAATGAACAGTCCCAGAAGCGTAGAGCTGACAGCGATCAGCACAACAGCCGGCACCAGCGCCGCCCAGTTCACGTTCGAAAGGTCTGCCAGGAAAACCGCCATCAGCACCGGCACGAAGGCGTTGGCCACGCCGAAAAGGATTGCCCCGCTGGTCTTGGCCAGCATAAGCAGCTCCAGCGGGATCGGGGCAAGCAGCAGCCGCTCGAACGATCGGCCCTTCTTCTCGAACGTCACGGTGACCGCCAGCATCGAGGTCGTGCCGAACAGCACCGAGACGGCCATGACGCCCGGCAACAGCGAAGCGATGCTGTCCAGCCCCGAGCCTGAACGGATGAAGAACATCCCCGTCCAGGCCAGCGGAAAGATCAGGCCCCAACTGATGTTGGGCGGCTTGAGGTAGTACGTTCGCATGTCCTTGGACAGAATGTTCCAGAACGAGATCCACGCTTTCATGCCCCAGCCCCCACTTTCTCCTTCTCCCTTTTCATGGCGGCCGCCTCGATGCCCGTGACCTCGACGAACACCTCCTCCAGCGATGGCTGTACCTTGCGCGCCTCAGCCACCTCCGTGCCGCGGTCCTCGATGAACCGCACCAGCGGGCCAATTCGAACCGGCTCGGCTGACTCCACCCGGACCGCGCGCTCAGAGACGGTCTGGCACTGAAGGCCCGGGAACTCGCCGAGGATCGCCTCACACAGCCCAGCCGCACTGTTGGACACGGCGAACTGCACCACGTGTCGCCCTTCTATTTGGCGCATAAGGTTTTCCACCGTGTCGATGCGGACGACCCGGCCAGAGACGATGAAGGCGATGCGGCCACAAAGGCGCTGGGCCTCCTCGATGTAGTGCGTGGTCAGGAAGATCGTCGTGCCCATTCGGTGCAGGTCGGTAATTAGCTGGCGGATCTGCCTGGCGCTGGCTACATCGATCCCCGTCGTCGCCTCGTCAAGGAAGAGGATTGCGGGCGAGTGGATGATCCCGGCGGCGATGGTGAGCTTTCGCTTCATGCCTTTGGAAAAGCCGGCAAACTTTCGGTCTGCCGCGTCGGCCAGGCCAAACGTCTCCAGCAACTCCCGCGCCCGCTGCTCGCGCGGGACCTTCCGCATACCATAAAGGGACGCGCAGAAACAGAGGTTCTCAAAGCCCGTCAGTTCGGGATAGAGGTTGCTCTCGTCGGGTACAACGCCTGTCAAATGCTGGGTGGCCTTGGGATTGCTCGAACAGTCGATACCCCCGATGCTGAACACGCCGGCGTCCGGCCGCGCCAGTCCGGTCAACATGTTGATCGTTGTAGTCTTGCCCGCACCGTTAGGGCCGAGAAAACCGAATAGCTCGCCGGGAAAAACTGTGAATGAGACGCCGTCCACTGCCTGTACCGATCCAAAGGCTTTTCGCAAATCCCTGGCATCGATAGCCGCAGGCGCTCCCAGGGACACAGGGCCGCTCATGCCCAATGGCCTTCCACGTCGGCTGAGTGGGCCTCGGCGAGCTTGCCAGAGCGGTATTCTTCGAGAGCTTCGGCCACGGTTGGCGCGTCGGTGGTGTAGACCTTGATCCCGGCCGCCAGAAGCACACGAAATGCTTTCGGACCGCAATGCCCGGTCACGAGACTTTTAGCTCCCAAGCGAGCCACGGTTTCCGCCGACTGGATTCCGGCTCCCTGGGCCGCGTTCAGGTTCTGCTGGTTGTCGATCACTTCGAAGGTTTCGCTATCCAGATCGTAGACGAGAAACTTCGGAGCGCGACCGAAACGGCTGTCCAGCGGTGCATCCAGCGTCTCGCCAGAGGTTGTGAAAGTGATTTTCATGGTTACTCCCTTGCTGCCTATCGAGGGGCACGTGCCGTCAACGGCGCACTACGCGAAACCCGATGACGTTGTAACTGACGCCCGGGACGCTGTAGTAGCTGCGAAACGACGCTCGGAATCCGTTCGTGAAGTTGTTACACCAC
>Ga0315281_10008990_pt1 | contig 13900 bp, 20 predicted proteins | sample YL17G07_0_MG_FD_204540 | JGI IMG/M metagenome (GOLD analysis project Ga0315281, IMG submission 204540) | Sediment microbial communities from Yellowstone Lake, YNP, Wyoming, USA - YL17G07_0 | ecosystem: Environmental > Aquatic > Freshwater > Lake > Sediment | place: USA: Wyoming | collected...
ACCCCTGGAACCACTAAGCTGTCCATCGCTAGCAAGGAGCTGGGCGTGATCAAGGCGTTCTGCTCGGTCTGCCGCCAGCCTTTAAGGCAAGCAGGGCCCAAGTTAGTGTGCGACAGGTGCGGAAGCGTCGAACATAGGAAGACAGCGGAAGATTACGGTTCTGGAAAGTTGAGGTGAATAGATGCAGCTAGAAGTCAAGAACGAGAAAGGAAAGGAGATGCAGTTTACCCTGAAGGGCGAGGACCACACGTTTTCTAGATTGCTTGTGGATGAGCTGCTGAAAGACAATTCAGTCGAGATAGCGCAATATGATATAGCGCATCCCCTGACAGGCCAGCCCCAGTTCTATATCAGGATGAGCAAAGGCACTCCGAGAGACGCGCTGAAGAAAGCGGCCAAAAGCCTGAAAAAGCACATAAATGACCTGCAATGAAAGACGAGATTAGAGTCTTAGGCGTGGATGATGGCTATTTCTTGAAGAATAAAAAAGGCAAAGTGCTCGTTGTCGGCGCGGTCATGAGGGGGAACAGAGAGCTAGAGGGCGTGATTTCTTGTTTTGTCGAGAATGACGGTATGGATGCGACTGAGAAGCTCATAAGAATGGTCAACCGCTCCAAGCACCGGGGCCAGCTGAGATATATCATGACCAACGGCTTGACGCTCGCGGGCTTCAATGTTCTGGACATAAGAGAGCTTTCCAAAAAGACAAGACTCCCTGTCCTGTCCGTGATAAGGAGAAAGCCCGATTTTAAGAGCATAACAGAGGCACTGGGCCATTTTGCTGACAAGAGAACGAGGCTCGCTCTCCTGGATAAGGCAGGGGATATATATTCTCATAAGCGGATATACTTCCAGGCAGCCGGTCTAAGACAGTCGGAAGCGAAAGAGCTGATAGACAAGATGCTGTGGAAAAGCCATATCCCTGAACCGATAAGGGTGGCGCATCTCATAGCGTCCGGCGTGACCTACGGCGAGTCTACTAAGCGGGTATGAGCATGGTAAGCCATCTTGGAAGCTATCTTGGCCTTGATAAGAAAGTGGATATATGGGAGGAAGCCAAGGATTGGGCGGTGTCCTTCATAGTGGCCGCTGTAATCTATTTCATAATCCTTCCCGCGATACTCGGCACGTCCTCGCCGGGCGTTGTTGTCGCATCATGCTCTGAAAGAGGCTACTTGAATATAGGCGACATACTGGTGCTGCAGGGCGCAAGCATACAGGACATTAACGCCCCTCTAGTACAGGTCAGCAGCTATGACGGCTTTGTGCCTGTGCCCGACTCTAGTGGGGAGGTCACGCAGATAAGCGTCGCAGGCCGGCTCGTGTCCCTGAACAGCTCCAATGATATCATCGTCTATAGCGCCTATCCCATGAGGACGCAGATAATACACCGCGTCTTCGCCAAGATAGAGACAGACAAAGGCTATCTCCTGCTCACGAAAGGCGATGCCAATGACCTGCTCGACCAGATGACATCAGACGGCAAGAACTGCCTGGACGAGAACATAGGCTGCATCTCCACGCCGGTCACCCAGGACATGCTGGTCGGGAAGAAGATACTGTTCTCCATCCCCCTGCTGGGCCATGTCAAGCTCTTCTTCTGCGACCTGACCCTCGGAAAGCTCTGCGACGGCCACTCTAACCTAGGGACAGACTATCAATATACGCTGAGTTGTTAGTAAAGTATTTTAACCCATGTTTCCTATTTTTTATCATGCCACGCGCACAAGGCGCAATAGAGTATCTGGTTATAGTAGCAGCCGTATTGACCATAGCCGCAATCGTCACGGTCTTTATGAGCGGCCTGCTGTCCGGTCAGAGCTCTGCTGTGTCAATCAATGCGTGCAAGCAGGCCTCAGTGGACTGTAAGGCCTCCAGACTGCTCGCCCCGGTAGACCCGTGTTCTCAATGCATCCAAGCGTGCACAGATTCGAAAGGGGCCGAGGTGTTCGCTGGAGCCATATACTGCTGCAACACTTCGCAATCAAACATGATTTATTCCGGTTCCCCGGGTTGTGGCGGTGGAACCACCACCTGCTCGGATGGCACCGCTCTGGATACCTGCAAAACAACTAAACCGAAATATTGTCCTCCGGGAGGGGGGCAGTTGACGGATACATGCTCAATATGCGGCTGCCCGAGCGGCCAGGTCTGCACTGCCGGTGGCACTTGTTCTGCAGCGTGTTCTGATGGAACGCCCGTAAGCCAATGTTCAACCGTGATTAAAGGCGAATTCTGCACGTTAGTCAGCGGGCAACCTACACTTATAGACTCTTGCTCGACCTGTGGCTGCATCGCAGGGGAAACCTGCGGAGCAAATGGAATGTGCACAGGAATTCCCACTGTCTGTTTGGACGAAACGCCTCTAGGCAGTTGCTCGGCAACGAAACCCAAAATCTGTAGAACAGTCCAAGGCTTTCCTGTGCTCGTTGATGAATGTTCGACATGCGGATGCCCTGCAAATAAAGATATGAGCACATGCGGCGGACCTGATGGGAAATCACCCTGTGAATATACCCTTACATACAGCTGTTCAGGCACCGGGTCATGCAGCTCTTCCCAATCGGGGCTTAGCTGCTCCGCTCCATGCGCATACTGCTGTGTAATCGGCGGCGGCGGTGCGCGCTGCGCAAGCGGCACATCATGCCAGTAGGAGGTTAATTATCCGCCTTTTTATATGAGTAAAGACATAACTAGTACAGAAAGGTGATTTGATGTTTGAGGTTATTTTTGACAACGCCAAGATATTCAAGGACTGCGTCGATTCGCTGGTCACTCTGATAGACGAAGGCGAGTTCAACTTCACAAAAGAAGGGATAAAGCTCCGCGCCACTGACCCGTCGCAGATAGCCATGGTCGATTTTGACTATCCAAAGGCCGCTCTAGAGAAATACGAGGTCCCAAACGAACAAAAGATAGGACTGAACCTGGAAGACCTGTCAAAAGTCACCTCGAGGATAAGGCCTGGAGAGAAGCTCATAATGAGGATGGACAAGACCGGCTCCAGGCTAGAACTGGTGTTCAAGGGCAAGACTACAAGGCGCTTCAACCTGCCTCTGCTGGACGCATCCGGCACGTCGCCCAAACTGCCGAAGATAGATTATGACGCTAAAATCAAGATAAACGGCTCCATCCTGAAGGAGGGGCTGAAGGATGCGTCGCTGATTTCCCCCCACGTTGTCCTGAAAGCGGACAAGGAGGGATTCGAGATTTCTGCCACCGGCGACAAGGGCGAGGTCCTGATTGAGGCGAAGAAGGATGACGACGTCCTTTTGGAGCATACGGTCAACGCAGAATCCAGAGCCATGTACCCTCTAGAGTACCTGAACGACCTGCTGAAGGCGGTGGAGAACGAGTCCGTTGTGACATTGGATATAAAGTCGGACCACCCGCTGAGAATAGAATATCCTATAAGCCAGGCGACGGTAGTCTATTATCTGGCGCCAAGGATAGAGAGCGTCTAACCTATTTTTTTCATCAGCTCTTTCTTTATTGTTTCGACATCCGCTGATTTGTCAGTCTTCCTGCTGACCTCCCCTATGAGGAAGTTCAAGGCAGTTGTTTTGCCGTCCTTATACTTCTTGACGACCTCTTTATTCGCGGAGATGACTTCTTCAACCGCCTTCTCAAGCTCTTTTCTGCCTATTTTCTCCGGCCTGGCCTCTTCGACGCTTTTTATTTTTTTATCGAGATAGTCCCTGAGTATGTCCTTGCCCTTCAATCTAGTGACCTTGCCAGATTTGATCTCCCTTAGCAGCTCCCCGATTTCTTTATCATCCAGTTTAGCCCCGGCCAATGTCTTGTTCCTGTAGTTCAGCTCGCCTTTCAAATCTTTCTTCAGCCAGTCAGCCACGAATTCCGGCTCTATCTCCGCCAATTTTTCATAGAGTCTTACCAAATCCTGGTCGGATGTAAGCACGCAGGCGGTCTCTTCCGTTATCTTATACGCCTTCATCAGCCGCTTTCTAAGCTCGAACAAATCTTCAGGCAGTTTTACGCCATCGACCATCTGTTTTGTTATCAGGATAGGCGGCACGTCCGGATCAGGCATATAGCGATAGTCTGCTACGGTCTCCTTTTCCCTAAGCGAGACAGTCACGCCGAACAGTGCGTCGAAATGCCTTGTCTCGCGCCTGGCGCCTTCTTTCTTCTGCCTCTCTATCTCATGCACCAGCGCCCTCTTGACATTCTCTATAGAGTTGACATTCTTCACTTCGACCCTCTCGCCGCCTGTAGAAACATTAGTATCAACCTTGAACCCCTCCCTGCCTATGCCGAGATAGTCTATTACCTCTTTCAGGCTGTTCAGGAAGCGGTAGGCATCGTCTGGCGTCTTCATGTCCGGTTCGGTGACTATCTCTATCAGCGGGAAGCCGCTCCGGTTATAGTCCACCTCCCCTCTCTTCAGCTCATACTGGCCCGGATCTTCTTCTATATGCAGCTCGCGTATCCGCACGCCCTGGAACTCACCCTCGATAGCTATCGGTTCGCTGGTCCTCTGGTAGTTGTTGGGCAGGTCAGGATAGAAGTAGTGCTTCCTCTGGACAAAGACTTTCTTGCCCGTCACTATCCTACAGCCAGTAGCTTTGGCCATCATGAGCGCTATATCAAATGCCTTCCTGTTAAGGCCCATCGGTTTAGAACCGGGCTGGCCTGTGCAGATTGGGCAGATGTTCCTATTCGGCTCGTCGCTGAGCTCGGCCTTGCAGGTGCAGAACATCTTCGACAAGGTCTTCGGATACATGTGCACCTCTAGCCCGATCATCGTCATTTCAATCCCTCGAATAAATAGCCTAACTGCAGGCATTTCAGCTCGTCGAAGCGTTTCGCGCCGATCTGCAGTCCTACCGGTAGTCTGCCTATAGTCCCGCACGGCACTGAAAGAGCAGGCCCCCCTATTATGGGCGCGAGCCCGGAGAACAGGTCCATGGCATAGTTCTTCAGCGGGTCGTCCATCACTTCCTTTATCTTCCAAGGCATTACAGGCATCGTAGGGGTTATCAGCACGTCGCCTTTCGCCATGACCCGGTTTATCTCCTGTTTAAGTCGGGCTCTGGCCTTAATCGCGGCAGCATACCATTTCGACTGCTGCTCCTTCATAGTCACGAACGTCCCGAGCATGACCCTACGTTTTATCTCGGCGTTCAAATATCTCCCCCGCGTCTTCGAAATAACCTCGTCCAGCTCGTAGCCGTCCTCGCGCGGCCCGTATCTGAGGCCGTCGAACTTCTGCATCGCCGAAGCGAATTCAGCAGCCATACCGAGATAATACATGGGAATCGACTTGTCCAGGTCAGGCAGCCTAGCGACCACTTTCTTCACGCCAGCCTGCTCCAGTCTGTTGACAGCACCCTCGACGGTCTTTGCTACCTTTTTATCAACCAAGTTGCTGCCGTTCTCTTCAAGAACTATCATCGTCAATCTTTTTGCTTCTATACCGAGTTCTTTGTGATAATCTATTTTTTTGCTCTTCTCGGTCAGGCAGTCGTGAGAATCTTGCCCAGTGATCATCGACAGGATATAGGATACACCATAAACGTCGTGCGCCATCGGCCCTATCGTGTCAAGGCTCATGCTGAGGTCCATCAAGCCGTATCTGGAGACCAGCCCGTATGATGGCCTGAGTCCTACGACTCCGCAAAAAGAGGATGGCGACCTAAGCGAGCCATAGGTATCTGTCCCGAGCGCAAAATCGCACATGTCCAGAGCCAGCGCCACGCCGTTGCCCGCGCTTGAGCCGCCAGCCACCCTCTCCTCATCATGCGGGTTCCTTACAGGACCATAGTCAGAGTTAGAGCCCGTGCTCCCTGTCCCGAACGCATCGAGAGCGGTCTTCCCTATTATAGACAGATTGGTCAGGCGAGAGACGGCAGTGGCGTTATAAGGCGCTATATAATTGTCTATAATCTTCGAGGAGCTTGTGGCGCGCATGCCCCTGACAGTGAGATTGTCCTTTATCGCTATCGTGGGCTTATCAGCACCTTTATTGACCGTGATGAACGCGTTGAACTTTTTGTTCTTTTCTATACTGTCATACTGCCCGGCTATGTGCTCTTGCAGATCCTTTCGCCCCATCGCCAATACTGTTTCAGAGTACATCATAAGCTCCTCGGAACAATGACTTTCCCCTTCTGCACTTTTGGGAAGTTCTTTACAATCAGCTGGCTGTCAGGAAATGGCTCTACTTTGTCCTCTCTAAAGACATTGGTCTTGTCGGTAAAATACTCTTCATCCCCTAGTTCCATCTGCTCTATCTGCTTCGCCCATTCTAGAATTCGGTTAAGCTGAGATTCGAGGTGCTGCTTTTCGTCATCAGTCAGTCTTATCCTCGCTATCTTGGCTATTCTGTCTATCTCCATGGTCCCACGTACGCCCTCGGCTGGACTCGAACCAGCACCACCGGATTAACAGTCCGGCATCCTGCCAATTAAGACTACGAGAGCATTCAGTATGATATACCACTAGTCTTTTAAAAACGTGAGCCGACTAGAACTCTTATAATTCTCTTTCATTCAGTTTATAAATGTTCCACCCGTCAGCTTTTTAAATTCGCGCCGGCTAAGACAGTCATGAAAAAAATAGACCCTAAGCTAGTAGGCTCGTTGATCATAATATCCTTATTGATAGCAGTAGGCACTTTATTCTATTATTTCTTCGAAGGCTGGTCCTGGATAGACTCGCTTTTCTTTGCAGTCTCCTACCTGACGACGGTTGGGCACGCGACGATGGCTCCGTTGACTGACATAGGAAAACTCTTTACCTCCGCATATCTGCTCGTCGGCGTCTCGCTGGCCCTTTACATACTCATCGATATCTTCGGCGGCTATACTAGCAGCACGCTGATTAAGTTAGGGGAAAAGGTAACGGGATCCAAATCCAAGAAGATTGGGCGTAAAATTAAATAGACGGGAGTCTAAATAATAGCGGTTATCATGAGATTAGCTTGGGCAGTATTCGTAACTTTCTTCGTTCTAGGAGCCTTATTGTGGGGGATATTCTGGGCAGCTGCATGGCTATTGGGCGCAAGCGGTTCCAGCCTGATGTACCTGTCATTCCTGTTCGTAGGCTTCATGGTCTTTATCCAGTGGCTGATAGGGCCGAACATAATCAAAGCGATGGCCCGACTAAAGGAATGCAGCGACAAGAAAATACTGAAGATGGTCTACGAATTGGCGGATCAGTCCGGCATACCTAGGCCAAAAGTCTGGCTTGTGCAGGACCCAACGCCGAACGCCTTTGCTTTCGGCCGGACTCAGGGCAGTTCAAACATCGCGATACACTCCGGTCTTCTAGAAAGGTTGTCTGACGACGAGGTGCGGGCCGTTGTAGCGCATGAGATAGGCCATATCAAGCACAGGGACGTATTGGTGATGACTCTCGCCTCAGCCCTGCCAGCGATATTATATTATATAATCTATTTCGGGCTCATTGCCGCCTCCTCTAGAGACAAGCAAGGAACTAACTACCTCGGAGCCTGGCTCGGCGGAATGGTCGCGCAGCTGCTCGCCACCATGTTAGTGCTATACTTATCGCGCGTGAGGGAGTATTACGCCGACTCCTATTCCGGCTCTATCACAAAAAGACCCAGGGACCTGGCCACCTCTCTCGCAAAAATCTCCTACTCCCTAGCCCAGACAAAACAGTCCTCTCCAACGGCCCTGCGCTCGTTCTACATAGCGGATGAAGTCAGTTCGAAATATTCCAGCCAGATGGAAAAAGAGAAAGGAAAGGGGTGGATGGAGATTTTCATGACCCACCCGCTGACCTATAAGAGGATTAAGGCGCTGGAGAGATTGTGATAGAATTTTAAATCCGGATTCCGTCTATTTCTTGGTGATGTGATGGTAGCACTAAAAGAGAATGCAAACGCGCTCAGGGGCGAGGCCAAGAAGCAGATAACCAATCTAGTCACGGCTGCATTCGGCTTTGTCGCCGCCCTATCCTGGAACGACGCGATAAAGGCGATGATAAATGCCTTTATTCCCTTGCAGAACGCCTGGCCGTACATGGTCCTGAATGCGGTTGTGGTAACCGTGATTGCGGTCGTAGCAATCGTCTTGATCTCCAGATATATGAAATGACGGTCAAAAGGATAAATGTTTAAACTTATAGAGACATAATTTTAGCATGGAGATAGACGACCTCAGATTCTGCGCCAAATACCCGTTCACCAAAGAAGCGAAGCAGTATCTCGATTTTTTGAAGATAAACCTGGACAACCTGGACGATTCAGCGCTGGAGTACGGGGCGAAGAGGATAACGGACTCGTTCCTGGACCTATCTAGATATTCGCGTGACAAGGCCGAGCAGATCAGGCTCTCCAACGAACCTGTGCTCGTGAACGAGATAATCTCCTATCCCGTTTCTAGAATACTGGCGGCGCTCAGCGAGAACATGATAATTAAGAAGAAGTTCGCCAAAGCAGAGGCGCAGAAAGCCTATCACTTCCTGCAGTTCGAGGATATAGGCACGATCTACAACATCGCCAAGGAATTATTCTCGATTCAAAAGGATAAAACCGCATTCCTAATCCCGTTCCAGCAGTACCTCGCATATCCGCCGGAGGAGAAGGAATATTCCCTCGTCAATCTCGAGCTTGACAACGGCAGAGTCAAGCTGGATAAGGAGAAGCTGGCCAAACTAGTCAGCCAATACGTCTACTCTAATATAGTCTCGACCAAAATAGACAAGCGGGACATCAGGAATAAAATGTTCATGTTTTTTGCGGACGAGCTGAAGAAAGACAAAAAATACGTGGTGCCCGAGGATTTGGGTCGCGTGGAGTTCGAGGCATTCCCGCCGTGCATGAAGAAAATCTATCAGGAGCTGCAGTCAGAAGATAAAGTCGGGCATATCCCGAGGTTCGTCTTCTCGACATTCTTGGGCGGGATAAAGATGCCCATAGACGAGGCAGTAACCCTGTTCAAGAACCAGGCGAACTTCAACGAGAACAAGACCCGCTACTATCTCGAGCATTCCTACGGCCTCAAGTCGAACAGGACGAAATATTCGGTTCCGGCCTGCGCGAAGATGGAGAGCTACGGGATATGCTACCGCGATGAGACCTGCAAATGGAAGCATCCCATGACCTATTACGCAAGAATAAAGAGGCATAAAAAATGAATCCGGCAGTTGACTTCATCAGGAAGAAGTTCCGCGACTATTACCAGAAGAGCGGGATCACGGCACCGAGAGAGATGGAGAAACGCGAGTTTGGCTTCGGCAACGACAAGAAGATAGACTACAGGCACCACGGATTCAAGGATGTAGAAGAGCTCAAGAATTATTTCGTCACAAATACCCCGCTTTACGCCTCGTTCTCTTCCGCCTACTACGAATTTCCTTCGGTCCAGCCGATGAGCAGGAAAAGCATTCTGGGGGCGGACCTCATATTCGAGTTTGACGCGGAATGCGAGCACGATAGGCTGGCCTGCCCCGACTGCCTGGAAAAGGCGAAACGCGACACGATACGGCTCATCGAAGATTTTCTAGTCCCGGATTTCGGCTTCAACAAGAAAGACATCTCTGTGACCTTCTCCGGTTCGAGAGGGTACCACGTCTATGTGGTCAATGACGAGGTAAAGCACCTAAACTCCGAAGCGAGGAGGCAGATTGTAGACTATGTCCAGGCAAACCATCTGGACGCCAAGAGCATCATACGGAGAGGCGCCACGCCGGACTCCAAGGGCTGGAGCGGGCGGCTTGCCAGGGCGGCGCGCGACTATGTGCAGCAGTCAACTGAGAAGAAGTTCGAAGGGAAGGGCGAGATACTCAAGAAGATGTCTGAAGGCAATTACGACCTGTTCAAGGGGGCGCATTCGTTCTGGAATAAGATACTCAGCGACCGGATTGTCCATCTGAGCTCCGCTATCGACCAGTCCGTTACTATCGACATATCGCGCCTGATACGATTGCCGTCCACCCTCCATGGCGGCTCTAGCCTCTTATGTAGGCATGTGGGCGATCTCGACAAGTTCAACCCGTTCAACGATGCTGTAGTCTTCTATAACCCGCCGATGAAGGTTAAGCTGACTAAAGACGCGTCTGCGTTGACTCTCAAAGAGGAGACGTTCGGGCCGTTCAAGGCCGGCCAGGAGACGAGCCTGCCCGAATACGCCGCGCTCTACCTGATATGCAAAGAGGCCGCTTTGCCCCTCTGATTAGGAACAGTTTTAAATTCCAGATGAGTAATAAGCTAGCTGCTTTTGTGATAGCATGAACTACGAGGATTTGAGGCGTTATCAACGACTGGAAAGGAATTCTTCAAAGTTATCAGAGCTTAATGGCAGTTTCTACGCAGATCTGGCCCAGCTGATTTCAGACTGCAAGAACAAGTGCAAAGAGACCAATTCTGTTGAAGACATACGGATTTTCGAGAACATTACCAAGAGCGCCAGAGATATATTCGAGAGGAGAGAGCAGAAGCTGGTGATGAGAGCGGTCAGATGCGCCAGGACGAAAGAGACCGACAAGGACTTTCTGGCCGACGAAGAGAAGGCTTTCTTCGAGCGCCTGTCCGAAGAGCTGAAGAAGAACAGGCGGGAGTTTGAGATGCTGCTTATGGGGGACTCCACCAGGGCCGCCCAGAAGATTCAGAACATAAACGACATCCCGGCCATAAGCAACGGCCAGGCAGCAGCGGCGAGCGAAGATTTAAATACGGTCATGGTGAGAATTCTAAAGAAGGTTCCTAAGTTTGTTTCCGGCGATTTGAAGGAATACGGCCCGTACGAGGCTAATTCTCTCGCAAAATTGCCCAAAAAAGAAGCGGACTTGCTTTCTAACAGGAATTTTATCGAATTTGTATGATTTAGGTGATTGATTTGAAAATACCTGCAGTAATCAAGACATACTGCCCAAAATGCAAGAAGCATACTGACCACAAGGTAAAAGAGCTGAGAAAAGGGGCGAGAAGGACGCTCTCGTTCGGCCAGCAGAAATTCTTGAGGGCCACTAAAGGATATACGAGCAAGAAGGCAGGCCAGGTCAGGAAAGTCAAGCAGAGCCAGAAGCAGACCATGATGCTCGAATGTACTGCGTGCAAGAAGAAGCATCCGTTAGTCTATCCTCATGCTAAGAAGAAGATTGAAATAAAGAAGAAGGAGTAACCATGCCAATGAAACTACCTAAGTCAAAGTTCTTAAAAGTCAAATGCGAAGACTGCGGCAGCGAGCAGGTGGTCTTCAGCAATCCGGCAATGGACGTCAAATGCCTCGTCTGCGGCAAGGACCTGGTCAAACCTGGCGCGAGCAAGCCCAAGATCCTTACTAAAAAGATAAAAGTTCTCGAGTGAACCTATGAAACTGTCTGAATGGCCCGCTTTGGAGGAATATGTAATAATCAAGATCAAGAGAGTCATGCCCTACGGCGCAATTGCTGATTTGGAAGAGTACGCGGGCCAGGATTGTTTCATACATATCTCTAATGTGGCGAACGCCAGGATAAAGAACATCAGGAGCTACCTTTCCGAGGGCGGCATAAGGGTAGGTTCCGTAATCAATGTCGACCCGTCAAAAAAATCCATAGAGATCTCGCTCAGGAGGGTCTCTGAGGCCGAGGAAAAAAGAAAGCTGGAAGACTGGAAGAGGGAGAAGAGGGCCGACAAGCTGTTCGAGAGGCTCTGCAAGCTGCTCAAGGAAGACTACAAAAAGACCTATTCTGCCATCGCCCCAAAGCTCACGGAAGAGTTCGGCGATTTGCTTTCTGCATTTGAGAACGCCAGCCTGCTGGGGGAGGAGCCGTTCAAAGGCCTGAACCTGCCGGAAAAGTTCTTGACGGCCCTTGTGTCGCTTGCGAAAGACAGCATAGTGCCCGCGGAGGTAGTCGTTAAAGGCGACCTGCTGCTGTCGTCAAGAAAAGGCGACGGGATAGTCGCTATAAAGGAAGTCCTGAAAAAGATAGAGCAGCCGCACTTGACTATAGAGTACATCTCAGCCCCAAAATACAGGGTCCAGGTCACAGCGCAGGAATACTCGGTGGCAGAGAAGATTTTAAACTCTGTCGTCCAAAATGCTACTGACTCCATCAAGAAGCTGGGCGGGGAAGGCAGCTTCGAGCGGATAAAGGGATGACATGGACTATAAAAAAATCCTAAAGGGCGCCGGGCAGAGCTCGGGCATATTCCTGCTGTTCATACTTCTGATAGTCGTATTAGTGCTGGTGATGATAGCGGTCGGGCCGCATGCGCCGCCAATCCAGAAGCCGGTCTGCGATACGGTCAACGCAACGACTTTCTGTCATTTCTGATGTTTATGGCTCTATTGAAATGCGTCAAGTGCGGCAGATACACTGCAAAAGAGAAATGCCCGGCATGCGGCGCAAAGACCCTGAATCCGGAACCGCCCAAATTCTCACCAAAGGACAAGTACGGCAAAGAGAGAAGAGAGATGCTCTATGAATGAAACTGAGATAATCGTCAAGAAAGAGATAAAGCTCAAAGACGCCATCCTGATCGAGGGCCTGCCTGGCATCGGCCTGGTCGGAAAGCTCGCTACAGACACCCTGATAAAGGAGTTGAAGGCCGAGAAGTTTGCCGAGCTGTATTCCCCGGATTTCCCGCCGCAGGTGATTATAGAGAATGATGCGACAATCAGGATGTTGCGCGATGAATTCTATTACTGGAAAGCCGAGAAAAAGAACCAGCATGATTTGATACTCTTCGTAGGGGACCATCAGGGCATGACCTCCCAGTCGTTCTTCAGCATAGCAGGCAGCGTCCTTGACTTTGCCGAGAACTACAAGACTAAGATGGTCATAACCGTCGGAGGCCTGGCGCTTGGGAAAATGAGCAAAAGCCCGAGAGTCTTCGGTGCAGTGACCCACAAGCCGCTCATCAAGGAGTTCAAGAGGTACGGAGTGAATTTCGAGAACAGGGGCGGACAGGGGATCGTAGGGGCAGCTGGTCTGTTGCTAGGGCTGAGCCAGATGAGGGGGATTAAAGGAATTTGCCTAATGGGCGAGACGCAGGGCAACTATGTGGACCCCAAGGCGGCAAAGAGCGTGCTGGACGTCCTGAAACAGTACATGAAGCTGAACATAAAACTGGAAGACCTGGACAAGAAGGCGCAGGAGACGGAAGAGATGATCGCCAGATTCGAGCAGATACAGAAATCGCAGCAGCAGCCTGTCCCGCAGTTCCCGAAGGACGAGAGCTCTACTTACATCCGGTAGTGGTCGCGTGAAAATCGTAGCCGACCTCCACATACATTCGAAATACTCTAGGGCTACTTCTGGAAGGATGAACGTAGATGATTTGTCTAATTCTGCGAAAATCAAGGGAGTCAATCTTCTCGGGACAGGCGACTTCACTCATCCACAGCACCTGAAAGACCTAAAAGCAGGGCTGGAGGACATAGGCAACGGCGTCTATAAGAAAAATGATGTTTATTTCATCCTAACAACAGAGATTGCCAACCTGTTCACGTGGGACAAAAAAGGAAGGAAAATCCACAATCTCATTCTAGCTCCCTCGTTCGAGATAGTTGACCAGATCAACGACGGGCTTCTGAAATGGGGGAGGCTGGACTATGACGGCAGGCCGATGTTCGGAAAGACATGCGTTGACTTGATGGACCTGGTAAAGTCTATCTCCAAGGATATCGTAGTCATACCAGCGCACTGTTTTGTGCCCGGAACACGCGTATTTTGTAATCCCAAAACAAAACCCGTAGAGAAAATTTCTAAGAATGATATCGTACTTACCCACAAAGGTAATTTTAAAAGAGTTAAAAATGTTTTGTCTCGTCAATACTCTGGAATTACTTACACCATGACTCCATGGTATATGCGCGAAGGCGTTACTTGCACCCCCGAACATCCATTTTATGCCATCAAAACAAAAAAGAAATGCACATGGACAAACGGAACTTGTCGCCCAACCTGCTTAGAAGATTCTTGCACC
>Ga0315281_10008991_pt1 | contig 13898 bp, 16 predicted proteins | sample YL17G07_0_MG_FD_204540 | JGI IMG/M metagenome (GOLD analysis project Ga0315281, IMG submission 204540) | Sediment microbial communities from Yellowstone Lake, YNP, Wyoming, USA - YL17G07_0 | ecosystem: Environmental > Aquatic > Freshwater > Lake > Sediment | place: USA: Wyoming | collected...
ATTCGGGCGGCGTGAACTTGAGCAGCTTTTGCTCCACTTCCAGCGGGTCCTTGCCGGGCCCCAGGCCGGTGCGATTGGCGACGCGGAAGATGTGCGTGTCCACTGCCATGGTCGGCTGGCCGAACGCGGTATTCAAAACCACGTTCGCGGTTTTGCGCCCGACGCCGGGCAGGCTCTCCAGCTGTTCCCGAGTCGGGGGAACTTCGCCGTCATATTCTTCGAGGATGATTTTTGAAAGTCCGATCACGTTCTTCGCTTTAGTGCGAAAAAGGCCTATGGTCTTGATGTAAGCGGTCAGCTTTTCTTCTCCCATTTTGAAGATCTTCTCGGGAGTGTTCGCAACAGGAAAGAGTTTCGCCGTGGCGAGATTCACGGACTTGTCCGTGGCCTGCGCCGAGAGCACCACCGCGACCAGCAACTGGAAAGGCGTGCGGTAGGCGAGTTCGGTCTTCGGGTGCGGGTTGGCCGCGCGGAAGCGCTCGAAGATCTCCCGCCGCTTCAGTGGATTCATGCGCGGGCCTTGCGCTTTAGCGCGGCCGCAATGACCGCTTTCCGATCGGCTGAAGTGGCTTGCGGCCGTTCTTCGGAAATTCTGTTCTTTCGGAATGCAGCGCGCCGCTTCGCGCCCCTCGCATCCGCCGCGGTCCAGGGATCCGGCGGCGTCACGAGGTCGATGCAATCCACGGGGCAGGGCGGCAGGCAGAGCCCGCAGCCGGTGCAGCAGGCGGCGATGACGGTGTGCATGAACCCCTGCGCACCCGCTATCGCGTCCACCGGGCAGGCATCGATGCAGCGCGTGCAGCCGATGCAACGCGCCTCGTCGATCAGGGCGACCACGGTTCGCTTCATAGCGGATGGTAGGGCCGCCCGACGTCCGCGGGCGTCAGCGCGACGCGGAACTCGCCGTCTTTGATCTCGCGAGGCAGGCCGATACGCATTCGTTGACCAGTTCCGGGCCGCGGTAGATCAGCCCCGTATAGATCTGTACGAGCGCCGCGCCCGCATCGAGCTTTTCCACCGCATCGGCGCCCGACAGGATTCCGCCCACGCCGATCACCGGAAGTTCTCCTTGCAGCGCATCCGCGAGGATCTTCACCACGCGGGTGGCGCGCTCGCGCAAGGGAGCGCCTGAAAGGCCGCCCGCCTGGAAGCCGTTGGCGTAGTCCTCGACGCCGGCGCGCGACAGCGTGCTGTTGGTCGCGATGACGCCGTCCATCCGTTCGCGGCGCAGCACGTCGGCAATCTGCGCCAGTTCGGCGTCGCTGCTGTCCGGGGAGATCTTCACCGTAAGCGCGACGTGCCTGCCATGCTTCTCGCGCAGGGCTTCACGCCTGTCGTGGATCCTGTGCAGCAGGAGGGACAAGGCCGCTGCGTCCTGAAGGTCGCGCAATCCTGCGGTATTCGGCGAGGACACGTTGATGGAAACATAGCCGACATGTGGATACAGCGCCTCCAGGCATTGCTCGAAGTCTTCGGCCGCCCTGTCGTTCGGGGTGTCTTTGTTTTTTCCGATGTTGACGCCGATAACGCTGCTTACCCTTGCCTGTTTCAGGTTTTCTACAAAAACTTTCACACCGACGCTATTCAATCCATATCTGTTGATGAGCGCCCTCGCCTCGGTAACGCGGAACAGGCGCGGCCGCGGATTGCCGGATTGCGGCCGCGGCGTGACACCGCCCAGCTCGAGGAAGCCGAAGCCCAGCGCCGAGAGCGATTCAACATGTTCGGCGTGCTTGTCCAAGCCGGCGGCGAGACCTACAGGATTCGGGAACTCGAGCCCCATCGCCTTCACGGGGCACGGCGGAGGTCTTGGTGCAAGGAAACCCGCTACGCTGGCGTACTTGAGCGCGACATGGTGGGCGGTTTCCGGATCAAGCGCGAAGAGCAGGGGGCGTGCCAGCGCGTACAGCACTAAACTCTCATTCCAGGTCCTCGGGCGCAAAGCGGCGCCACTCGCCGCCGGTGAAGCCTTCGATCGGCACGAAGCGCGACTTGTACGCCATTTTCGGGCTTTCCTTGATCCAGTAGCCGAGATACAGATAGGGCAGGCCCAGCGCGCGGCAGGCTTCGATCTGCCAGATTACGTTGTAGGTGCCGAAACTCGCGTTTTTACGCTCCGGGTCGAAGAACGTGTAGACCGACGACAGGCCGTCGGGCAGGTAGTCGACGATCGACACCATCACCAGCTGCCCGTGGTCGCGGAACTCCACCAGGCGCGTATCCACCCGGCTCTGCAGCAGGAAGTGCGAGTACTGGTCGCGGCTGTCGTTGTCCATGCCGCCGCCGGAATGGCGGCGCGACTGGTAGCGCAGGTACAGCGCGTAGTGTTCCAGGCGGAATTTCAGCGGCTGTGCCTGCACGCCGAGCTCATCGTGCTGGTTCCAGGCGCGTCGCTGCGATCGGCTGGCGATGAATTCATGCACCGGAATGCGCACCGGGACGCAGGCGCGGCAGCTGTCGCAGTGCGGCCGGTAGGTGAAGATGCCGCTGCGGCGGAATCCGGCTTTCACCAGTTCGCCGTAGAGCTCGGTATTGATGAGATGGCTCGGCGTCGCCACCTGCGAGCGCGCCATGCGCTCCGGCAGGTAGCTGCACGGGTAAGGCGCAGTTACGTAGAACTGCAGTACCGCGTGCGGAAGGTCGTTAAGCCGGGACACGAGTCCATTTCTCCGGTGATGCGGGATAGTTTACCAATGCGGCGAGGCGGCGCAAAAACTGCCGCCGCGGGATCTCGCGCGCTCCCAGCGAGGCTAGCAGCGGCGTGCGTTGCTGGCAGTCGATCATCGGCAGTCCGCGCTCGCGCAGCGTCTGCACCAGGCCGACCAGCGCCACCTTGGATGCGTCGGTGGCAAGGGAGAACATGGATTCGCCGAAAAATGCATGTCCGGTGGCGACCCCGTAGAGCCCGCCCACGAGCCTGTCTTCGCGCCAGGTTTCGAACGAGTGCGCGTGCCCGGCGCGGTGCAGCGCCACGTAGGCAGCCTGCATTTCCTTGCCTATCCAGGTTCCGGGTTCGCCGTTTCTTGGTTCCGCACAAGCTTTTATTACCTTGGAAAAGTCGGAATCAACTCTTATCTCGAAACCCTTGTTGCGATAGTTCTTGGCGAGAGAGCGCGAAATTTTCAGTTCGTCGCAAAACAGCACCATGCGCGGATCCGGCGACCACCACAGGATCGGCTCGTCGCCCGAATACCAGGGGAAGATGCCGCGGCGGTAGGCGGCCAGCAACCGCGCCGCCGACAGGTCGGCGCCCGCACACAGCAGTCCATTGGGATTTCTCAACGCTGCCTCTACCGGCGGAAACGGATCGTCCTTTTCCAGCCAGGTCAGCATATGACCTGCTGCCGGCAGTAGTTTTCCATTTCGTGTACCACGCTGGTGGTCGCGTCCGTGGCGCGCGGCGCACCGCCCTCGAGCGAGAGCTTGATCTCGTACTTGGCGAAGAACTGGTTGAACATCTCGCCGCCGAGCGTGCCGACCGCGGTCAACTCGTCGGTTCTTGCGTCGTGTTCGAGCAGGATGGCAGCCAGTGGCTGCGGCGCCGGGCCCGCGAGCACCCGCGCCCCCTCTGCCGGGTCGTACTGGCTGTGCTCGGCGCAGCAATGAATCACTTTGCCGAGCCTGTTGCGCGGGCTCTTTTCGGTGCGATAGCTGATGAAGCTGATCTCCCTGGTCGGGTAGGCGAGCTGGTGCGCGCAAATTGCCGAGTAGGCCACGATCGAACGCCGCGGGCCGACCCCGCCCTTCCATTCGTAGCCGCGCCGGTCGGCGGTCACCAGGCGCGCCGAAATCCTGGCCGGGCGCCCGAGATTGAGCAGGAAGCAGGGCGTGGCCGCGAACGGATAGTGAAAAATCAGGTTGCGCTCGGCCGGAATGGCCGCTGCCTTCAGCGGCGCGCCGCCGTCGGTGACCAGCTTGGCCCGCCCGTAGAGCGCCGGCGTGGCATCCGCCGCGGCAACCGCCGGCGCCCGGGCGCCGGCGGTTGCCGCCGCGCAGAACTTTACGAATTCACGGCGCTGCATTGCTACAAATTGTAGCCCTTCTCGTTGTGCTCCACCGTGTCCAATCCCTCGGTTTCTTCGTCGCTGGTAACGCGCATGCCGATGATCGCATCGCTCAGCTTGAGCAGCACCCAGGTGACGATGCCCGACCAGGCGCCGACGGCGAGAATGCCGGTGATCTGCACCATGACCTGCTTTTCCATCGTCATGCCCTCAGGATATCCCACGCCGCCGAAGCTCGCCGCCGCGAACACGCCGGTGAGCAGGGTGCCGATCACGCCGCCCACCCCGTGCACCGGGGTCACGTCCAGCGAGTCGTCGATTCTGAGCGAGCGTTTCATCCAGGTGGTGGCGAAAAAACACGCGACGCCGGCGACGGCGCCGATCACGATTGCGCCCATCGGCCCGACGAAGCCGGAGGCCGGAGTGATGGTGCCGAGGCCCGCGACCATGCCGGTGACGATGCCGAGCACTGAAGGTTTGCCGTAGCGCAGCCATTCGCACAGCAGCCAGGCCAGCGAGCCGGTCGCCGCACCGATGTGCGTCACCAGCATCGCCATGCCGGCCGAGCCGTCGGCGGCGAGTGCGCTGCCGGCATTGAAGCCGAACCAGCCGACCCACAGCATGCACGCGCCGGTCACTGTCATGGTCAGGTTGTGCGGCGGCATCGGCGATTCGGGAAAGCCTTTCCTGCGTCCGAGGACCAGCGCGCACACCAGCGCCGCCACGCCGGCGTTCAAGTGCACCACGGTGCCGCCCGCGAAATCCATCAAGCCCATTTTCTGCAGCCAGCCCTCGCCCCAGACCCAATGGGCGACCGGGCAGTAGACGAGCAGCAGCCAGAGCAGGGTGAACAGCAGCATGCCGGAGAAGCGCACGCGCTCCGCATAGGCGCCTACCACCAGCGCCGGCGTGATGATCGCAAAAGTCAGCTGGAACATCGCGAACACGCTCTCCGGAATGCTTCCCCTGAGCGTAGCGGCAGTGATGCCCGCGAGGAAACTCTTGTCGAAACCGCCGTACCAGGCGTTCAGCGTGCCGCCGTCGCTGAAGGCGATGCTATAGCCCGCGATCACCCAGGCCAGCGTCACCATGCAGGTGATGGAGAAACACTGCATCAGTATCGAGAGGACGTTTTTCGCGCGCACCAGGCCGCCATAGAAGAGGGCCAGGCCGGGCAGCGTCATGAACAGCACCAATACCGACGCGGTGAGCATCCACGCGGTGTTGGCGGGGTCCAGCTTGGCCGGTTCGGCCGCCCCGGCGAACGGCGCGTAGGCAAGCAGCAGCACCAGCAGAGAATTGCTGATCGGAAGCATCTTCATGGAGAAATTCCTTTTCTAGAAAATTGCATGACCCGGTTACTTTACATCCTCCGAGTGGAAACCGAACGTCCCGCTCGCGCGGTCGGCGAACCAGTGCTTCAGGGTCAGGCCCACGGTGCGAAAGGCGATGTCTTTCCACGGCAATCGCGCTTCCTCGAACAGCGCGACTTCCAGGCTCTCGTCGCCGGGCTTGAACTCCAGATCCAGCAGGCGCGCCAGGTAGAACAGGTGGACCTGGTTCACGTAAGGTACCGAGATCATGCTGAATGCGCAGGCCAGTTCGACGCGCGCGCCGGCCTCCTCCAGCGTCTCGCGTGCCGCGCCTTGGCCGGTGGTTTCGCCATTTTCCATGAACCCGGCCGGCAGGGTCCAGTAGCCGTAGCGCGGCTCGATCGCGCGCCGGCACAGAAGAATCCTGCCTTCCCATTCCGGCACGCACCCGACCACCAGCTTGGGATTCTGATAGTGAATGCTGCCGCAGGCGTCGCACACGTGGCGCAGCACCGAGTCGCCGGGGGGCACCCGCTTGGCGAGCGGCGCCGCGCAGTTAGGGCAGAACTTCATGGCCGCAGGTCATGCGTAAGGTTCGGTATCCTCAGGGAAAATCGGTTTCGATGGTAAACTGATGCAGGACGATGGGCAAAGTCAAATTGAGCGAATGGCTTTGGCGCTTCCTGGCGGCTGCGATGCTATTCTCGGTCGGGTGGGCGATGTGGATTTTCTACCAGCTTAACCCGCCGCCGCTGATCATGAACGCGGCATTCGAGGCGGCCGCGAAAGCCAAAGCCAAAACCAACGCCGGGCAGAACGCCCAGGGCGTGATCTCGCCTCCCGCAGGTTCGGCTCCCGCGGAGCCCAGGGAACCGCCGATCAACACCGACAAGCTGAAGTTCTCGGATTCCATCGCCACGCCGACGCCCGACGCGACGAAGTGAATCGCTACGACGAGCTGTACCGCAGCTGGCGATGGCAGGTGCCTGAGCGCTACAACATCGCCCAGGCCTGCTGCGGACGCTGGGCTGCCGACCGCTCGCGCTTCGCACTGTACTGGGAAGACGAGTCGGGCGAAACCGCCAAGTACACGTTCTGGGACGTCCAGCGCGAGGCGAACCGGTTGTCGAATGCGCTTGCCGGGCTGGGCGTAAAACGCGGCGACCGCGTCGCGCTCATCCTGCCGCAGCGGCCCGAGATGGCAATCGCCTACATGGCGATCTTCCAGATGGGCGCGATCGCGCTGCCGTTGTCGCACCTGTTTGGCCCGGATGCACTCGAGTACCGGATGGAATTCGCCGGGGCGAGCGTCGCTTTCATCGAACCGACGACGATCGCGAACCTGTGGGCGGTCAAGGAGAAGCTGACGCATCTCAAGCACGTGATCGGAGTTGGCGGCGCGAGGGAGACCGGGGTGCATGTTTACGAGGATCTTGTTCTTCGATCGTCTTCTGACTTTTCTTCTGTAAAAACCCAAGCCAACGACCCGGCGCTCATCATCTATACCAGCGGCACGACGGGGCCACCCAAGGGCGCGCTGGAAGCACACCGGCTCTTGATCGGCAATCTGCCAGGGTTCATTTATTCGCACGATTTCTTTCCGCAGCCCGGCGACATGTTCTGGTCGCCGGCGGACTGGGCGTGGGCCGGCGGGCTGATGGATGCGCTGCTGCCCAGCTGGAATTTCGGCATCCCGATCCTCGGCTATCGTGGGCGGTTCGACCCGGAGAAGGCGTACTACCTGCTCGAAAAATACGGCATTCGAAATTCTTTTCTTTTTCCGACGGCTTTGAAATTAATGATGAAAGCCGTACCCAATCCCAAGTCCCGATTCGACATCTCTCTGCGATCTGTCATGAGCGCGGGAGAATCGGTCGGCGTCACGGTGATCGAATGGGCGCGCGAGCAGCTCGGCGTCACCATCAACGAGATGTTCGGCCAGACCGAGATTAACTACGTGGTCGGCAACTGCCAGGCGGCCTGGCCGGTGAAGCCGGGTTCGATCGGCCGGCCGTATCCCGGGCACCGGGTCGCGGTCATCGACGAGCAGGCAAATGAAGTGCCGCGCGGCGAACTGGGGGAAATCGCGGTCCACCGCAAGGACGATCCGGTGTTCTTCCTCGAGTACTGGAAGAATCCGCAGGCGACGCGGGAAAAGTTCATCGGCGACTGGGGTTGCACCGGGGACCAGGGGCGTATGGATGAGGACGGCTACCTCTGGTACCAGGGCAGGTCGGACGACGTCATCAAGGCCTCCGGCTACCGCATCGGCCCGGCGGAGATCGAGTCCTGCCTCGTCAAGCATCCCGCCGTGGCCAACGCGGCGGTGATCGGCAAGCCCGACGAGACGCGCGGACAGATCGTGAAGGCGTTCATCGTGCTGCAGCCGGGGCAGGCGCCTTCGCAGCAGTTGATCGACGAGATCCAGGACCACGTGCGCGGGCGGCTCGCGCCCTACGAATACCCGCGCGAGATCGAGTTCATCGATGCGCTGCCCATGACCACCACCGGCAAGGTGCAGAGGAAGGAGCTGCGAAAGCGCGAGGCAGCGAAACCGTAGCAAATCGGGGTCAGAGCCCGATTTCTCAGGCAGGGCGGCCCGCCACTGCCTTCATCTCGACAAACCCGTTCAGACTTGCTTGCCGGCCACCCGCCGCTTCATTCGATCACCTCGTCGGCGCGCAGCAGCAGTTCCTGCGGGATCTTGAGCCCGAGCGCCTTGGCAGTCTTGCGATTAATCGCCAGATGGATCTTCGTCGGCTGTTCTATCGGCAAATCGCTCGGCTTGGCGCCCTTGAGAATCTTGTCGACGTAGGTCGCGGCGCGCCGGTAATGGTCGGCGAGGTTTTGCCCGTAGCTCATCAGGCCGCCAGCCTCCACATCCTCCCGAAATGGGAACATCGACGGCAGCCGATTTCGCGCGGCAAGTTCCGTGATTTGACGCCGTTGCCCTATGAAAAACGTGTCATTCAGAATGATGACGGCGTCGGCGCGTTCGCGTCGCATTGCGGCAAAACCGTGCTCGATCTCCTCCGGGGTGCGAGCGTCCGCCGGCAGGACCTTTACACCAAACTGCTGCGCCGCAGCCTGAATGCTCTTCAGAACGGCGGGGAGAGACGAGTTACCGGGATTCACAAGAACAGCAACGCGGGACATCCTGGGCACCAGGGTCTTCAGCAACTCGAGGTGCTTCTGACTCACATCGACGCTGATTAGGGACAGCCCGGTGATGTTGCCGCCGGGCCGCGCGAGGCTCGCGGCAAAGCCGCTGGCAACAGGATCGTTCGCTGATCCGAAGACGATGGGAATGGTGCGGGTCGCCCGTTGCGCCGCCTGAGTCCCGGTCGTCCCATGGGTCGCAATGACTTCGACTTTTGCACGCACCAGTTCGGATGCAAGGCCCGGGAGGCGCTCGATTTTTCCATCCGCAAAACGCCACTCGATGAGGAGATTCTTTCCTTCCACATAGCCGAGTTCGCGCATTCCCTGCACGAATGCGTCGTAATAAACATCGGGATTCGACGACGTCGAGCGCGTGCGCGCGGCGAGAAACCCGATGCGTCGGACTTTGTCTTGCTGTTGCGCGAAGGCGCGTAGCGGCGCAGCGAGCGCGCCGGCTCCCAATGCGATCAGCAGGCGGCGGCGCGCAAGCGGGCGATGAATCGTTTTCGGCACGGCGGTCTCCCTCTCAGGACGCGCGACGCTTCGGATTCTAGGCGCTCTGCGCCGCGCGTGTTTCGCCGTTGAAGTTGATTATTCTGCCGCTGTAACCGAGAATCTGGCGCCCCAGACACGAATCGAACGTGCGACCTGCCCCTTAGGAGGGGGCTGCTCTATCCACTGAGCTACCGGGGCGTGAGGAGAGATTTTACCCGCATGAGAACGTTCTTTTTCTCGATCCTGTTTTGTGCCGCCGCGACCGTGAGCGCGCAGTCCTGGGCCTGGGACGATGGCACGACGCCATTCGTGGTCTCGCCCGATGCCGTTGTGGAGCGCATGCTTTACCTCGCCCAGCCGAAGGCGGGCGACCGGCTGGTGGATCTGGGCTCGGGCGACGGGCGCATCGTGATCGAGGCGGCGAAGCGCTTCGGCGCGAAAGGCCTGGGCGTGGACATCGATCCGCGGCTGGTGGACCTCGCGCGCGCCAACGCGAAGCGCGCCGGCGTCGAGTCGCTCGCGAGCTTCGAAGTGCAGGATCTTTTCGAAACCGACCTGCGCGGCGTCAATGTGGTGACGATGTACCTGCTGCCCGAGGTGAACCTGCAACTGGTGCCGCGCCTGATTGCCCAGCTCAAGCCCGGCGCGCGCATCGTCTCGCACGACTACGACCTGGGCCCCTGGCCCTTCGACGAGATGATGGAACTCGCGCTGGCGGAAAAAATGGTCGGTCCGCTGGGCCGCTCGCGGGTCTTTCTCTGGCTGGTGCCGGCCGACGCGCGCGGCAAGTGGGTGTCCGACATGCCGGAGTACGGCGTCCGGTGGCAGTTCGACATCGCGCAGAAATACCAGGTGCTGGAGGTGGATGCGCGCGCCGCCGGCGTGGCGATGGTGGTGCGCGGCGCGCGGCTGCGCGGCGAGGAGATCCGCCTCGCGGTCACCGGCGCGATCGGCGGCAAGGGCTACAACACCCTGTTCGCGGGCAAAGTAACCGACGGCCGCATCGAAGGCAGCATCCGGGTTTCCGACGGCGAGAATTACAAGACCGTGCCGTGGAAAGCGAGCCGGCAACCATGAGCGCCGCGCCGCGGCAGCTGCTTTCCGCGCCCGACGGCATCTTCCTTGTCGTGGGCATGGTGATCGGCGCCGGCATCTTCAAGGCGCCCTCGATCGTCGCCGGCAACGTGTCCAGCGCGTTTGAGTTCATGCTGGTCTGGGTCGCGGGCGGCATCGCTTCGCTCTGCGGCGCGCTGGTCTACACCGAGCTCTCGGGCCGGTTTCCCGAGACCGGGGGCGAGTACCGGTTCCTGCAGCGCGGCTACGGTCCCGGAACTGCGTTCGTTTTCGCGTGGTCGCGGATGACCGTCGTGCAGACCGGCGCCATTGCCGCAGTCGCATTTGTTTTCGGCGACTACGCGCAGCAGATCCTGCCTCTAGGCGCGCGCGGCGCGGCGATTTACGCGGCCCTTGGGGTAGCCGCACTGACCGCGCTCAACCTGATTGGCACGCCGCACAGCAAGCTGTTGCAGAAAATCATGAGCGCAGCCCTGATGATCGCGCTGGCCGCGATCGCGCTGGCCGGGCTGCTGGGTCCGTCGGCTCCTGCGGTGACCTCGAAAGCCGTCGACGCGAATCTGGGCCTCGCAATGATCTTCGTCCTGCTCACCTACGGCGGCTGGAACGAGGCGGCCTACATTGCGGGCGAGGTGCGGGATCCGCAGCGCAACATGATCCGCATCCTCGTCGGCGGCATCCTCGCCATCACCGCCATCTACCTGCTGGTCAATCTCGGCTATCTCGCCGCGCTCGGGCTCGCCGGCATGCGCGAGTCGAAGGCGGTCGCCGTCGACCTGATGCGCCCGGTCGCCGGTGATACCGGAGCGCTCGTGGTCGCGTTCGTGGTTTGCGTCTCCGCGCTCACCACCATCAACGCGGCGATCATCACCGGGGCGCGCTCGAACTACGCCTTTGGCCGCGACTACGCGATGTTCTCGCGCCTGGGCGCGTGGCGCGAAACGGGAAGCACGCCGGCCAACGCATTGCTCACCCAGGGTGCGCTCTCGCTTCTGCTGGTGCTCGCCGCCTCCTTTACGCCTGACGGTTTTTCCGCGATGGTCGCTTACACCACGCCGGTATTCTGGTCCTTCTTCCTTCTGTGCGGCATCGCGCTGTTCATTTTTCGCGCGCGCGAAGGACAATCCGCCGGTTTCCGGGTGCCGCTGTTTCCGCTGGTGCCGCTGGTCTTCTGCTGCGCCTGCGCCTACATGCTCTACTCGAGCGTCAACTACGTGCGCTTCGCGGTGTCGTTCGGCACCGCGGTTCTCGGCGGCGCCGTGGTCATGCTCGCCGGCGTGCCGCTGTACCTGCTCGCGCGCCGCAAGGCCTGGGTAAAATGATCCCCCATGAGAAGTGAAAAACTTCGCAGCCCGCTGCTGGTGCTGATCGCAGGCTGCCTCATTCTCTGCATCGCGTTCGGCGTGCGCGCCGGCTTCGGCCTGTTCCTGCAACCGATGGCGCTCGAGTACGGCTGGGGCCGGCAGGTGTTCTCGCTATCGATCGCGCTGCAGAACCTGGCATGGGGCGCACTGGGGGCAGTTGCCGGCGGGTTCGCCGATCGCTACGGCGCGGGGCGCGTGGTCGCGGGCGCCGGCGTTGCCTACGTCCTCGGGCTGATCGGCATGGCGCTGGTCGAGACGCCGCTGGGCATGCACCTCAATGCCGGTCTGCTCGTCGGCATTGCGCTGGGCGGCACCAGCTTCGGCATCGTGCTCGCCGTTATCGGTCGCACGGTCGCGCCCGAGAAGCGCAGCTTCGCGATGGGCATCGCCACCGCCGCCGGCTCCTTCGGCCAGTTCGCGCTGCTTCCGGTGACCCAGTTTCTGATTTCGCGCTTTGACTGGCACGCCGCCATGCTGGCACTGGCCGGAATCGCGGCGCTGATCATCCCTCTTTCTTCGGCGCTCGCCGGCAAGCCGGAGGCCGCTGCCGGTCCGCGGCAGTCGATCGGTGGAGCACTGCATGAAGCGCTGGGCGAAAAGGGATTTCACCTGCTGTTCTGGGGCTTCTTCGTCTGCGGCTTCCACATCTCGATGCTGACGGTGCACCTGCCGTCCTTCGTTACCGATGCCGGCCTCAAGCCCGAGCACGGCATGACGGCGCTTGCCATGATAGGCCTGTTCAACATCATCGGCACGCTGGGTGCCGGTTGGTTCGGCGGGCGCTTCAGCAAGAAATTTTTGCTGTCCGCTATCTACACCATCCGCGGCTTTCTGATTGCGATGCTGGTGTTCCTCCCCCTGACGCCGGCCGTCCTGTACACCTTCGCCTGCGGCATCGGCCTGCTGTGGCTGGGGACCGTGCCGCTCACCAACGGCCTCGTCGGGCAAATTTTCGGCATGCGCTATGCGGCAATGCTCGCCTCGATCGTCTTTTTTGGCCACCAGATCGGCAGTTTCATCGGCGTCTGGCTTGCCGGCCATCTCTATGACACCACGGGCTCGTACCAGGGTGCGTTCCTCGCCTCAATCGGCCTGAGCGTCTTTGCCGCGCTCATCAACCTGCCGGTCAATGAAACCCCGCTCGTCCAGCGCAAGGCAGTCCCCGCGGCGGCGTAATGGACAGGGCGCAGAAACGATTCTGGTGGACAGCTGCCGGCGTCGTGTTGTTCGCTTTCACCACTGCCGCCGCGTTTTCCGCCTATCTGCGACCCGATATGCTGGTTGCGTTCGGCGACATCATGTCCTTTTGCGCCGCGCTGATCCGATGAACCGCAGCGACGCCCGCATGCTCGCGCGCTACAACGCGTGGGCCAACAAGCTGATCTTCGATGCCGTCGCCGCATTGCCGGAAGGCGAAGCAATCAAGCCGCGGCAGTCGATATTCAAGAACATGGTTCACACATTGAACCACAACTATGTCATCGACCGCATCTTCCAGGCGCACCTCGAGGGCCGCGAGCACGGCTATGGCGCGCGCAACACGCCCGACCATCCGCCGCTCGATGAGTTGTGGCGCGCCCAACAGGAAATCGACGCCTGGTACATCGCCTGGAGCGACGCGCTGACCGACGCCGCGCTGGCGCAAACCGTGCGCTTCACCTTCGTCGGCGGAGGGCAGGGCGCCATGACGCGCGGCGAGATCCTGCTCCATATCACCAACCACACGAGCTATCACCGCGGCTTCGCCGGACAGATGTTCTACGAGGTTCCCGCCCGTCCACCGACTACCGACCTGCCGGTTTATCTCCGCGACGGGCCGCAGAATCTGGCTTGATCATCTCCAGCATGACGCCATCCGCCATCGAAATCGTGCCGCTCATGTGGGTGTTCGCGGCCTGGATCGGCGCCACGCTCGCGTTCTTTGCGAACGGGATCGCGATATGCCGACTTAACCTGCCGCCGCTGGCGCCGGATCCGGCGGCGGACGCCCGCTTCTACAGCGAACGCGAAACGGAAACCAAGTTTCGCGACACCTACCGGAAGCGGTTCGCCGCGAACGAACTCCTGTACCTGCTCATGTTCAACGGCGCCGGCGGCTTCCTGCTCTATGTCGCGAATGAAGGCGTGCTGTGGGCAGCCGGGTTTTTTGCCTTGCTCGCTCTGTGGCTGATCTACGACTATGCGAGCGCTCCGTCCTCCCTGAGCGAGATGAATCCCAAGCTGGTCGGCACGCTCGACCGGATTTATTTCTATGCCGGCGCACTGGTGTGGGCCTACTGCTTCGCGTGCATCGGTTCCAGGTGGTTGGGAAAGTTTTAAGCTCGCCGGTGGCGCCTTCGCCCTGGGTCGTGCGCTGGGCTCCGCTCATAACGCACGGCACGGTGCTCGACGTGGCCTGCGGATCCGGACGCCATTGCCGGTTTTTTCTTGCACGGGGATTGAAGGTCGTCGCGGTCGACAGGGAGCCCCAGGAGATCCCGGGCGCA
>Ga0315281_10008992_pt1 | contig 13896 bp, 10 predicted proteins | sample YL17G07_0_MG_FD_204540 | JGI IMG/M metagenome (GOLD analysis project Ga0315281, IMG submission 204540) | Sediment microbial communities from Yellowstone Lake, YNP, Wyoming, USA - YL17G07_0 | ecosystem: Environmental > Aquatic > Freshwater > Lake > Sediment | place: USA: Wyoming | collected...
CTTGATTCGTTCCCGCACGTTGCACCTCCCGGACCACTGATTGTGTTCCTGCCGGCGGGCTGCCCAACTGGGCGCCCAGCGGAACGCTCCGCCTAGCGGAGCGACCCGCCTGAGGAGCCTCACCCTGAGCCCGGCGCAGGCTGCGGTGTGGCGGGGACCTTGATGGTTCCCGCGACGCCTTTGATCATCGCCGGCGCGGCGGGGTTCGCGGTAGCCTTCAGATCCGCTTCGATCCGATCCTTTGTGTTCTCCGCGCCGAACGCGTCGGCCACGTCGCAAACGGTTCGCCCGCCCGCCGACGCCACCCGCGGGCGCTCCAACCCTTTGACGGACTCGATGCCGCCCTTGAACGTGCAAACCTGGATGCCGAGGTCCCTGGCTGGGCCGGTTAGGCCGAGAGCCCCGCGCGAAAGAGCGTAGACCACGGAGTTTGTTTCGGGAATCGTGTAGAGGATCTCAAACAGCGGGTTGGCCGGGGGAGCGAAACCCGAAGCCAGGTATCTGGCGATAATCTCGCCTTTCTCGTTCAGGATTTCCATGTCGTACTGGCTCTGATCGCCGGACTCGAACCAGTGGCGGATAAGAATTTGCCGGTCGGGGGGGCGGTCCCACTCGGCGCTCGGGCTGATGCGGCGCACACCCTTCCCGCCTGCGCCGCTCGAATTGAGAAGAATCAAAGTGTCCTGGAACGTCAGCCCCGTCAAGTCGCTGCTGGAGGCGTAGTCAATCCGGACGTAGAGGCGCTCCTTGCCGCACCGCACCCACAGCGCGCGGAGGTCGCGCGTGAGGTCGGTGTTGAGCTTGAATTCCGTTTGCGCGGCCTCGGTGCCGTAGGTCTGAATCCAGTCCTCGGCGGGATCGGTGGCGACGCGGTCCTCCTCGCGCCAGAAGAGCGGGCGGATCTGACCGCGCAACTTGGTGTCGGAGATCTTCTGCCAGTTCTGGTACGCGGCGTCGAGGTCTTGTCGCGGTTGTCCAAGATAGGTTAGGGTCATCCGGTATCTGGCCGCGTTGCACATTTTTGATTGAGGGAAACGCTGGATCAGCTCGCTGCATCCGGTCAGTGTTCTCGTGGAATCACCGGCCTCGGCGGCGCTCTCCGCGTTCGCGAAGAGATGCTCTTCCTCGTTGCGCCAAGTGAACGTGGTTTTCCTTGTCTCGAGGTTCACAACGTTCAGAACACCGCCTTCGATCGCCGCGCTCAAGTAAGCCACACGCTTGCCGTCGGGCGACCAGACGGGCGCCAGCGCGCCGAACGGGGTATCCGTCAACCATGTTATTTCCCCCGTTGTCACGTTCGCGGAGGCCACCTGCCAAATGCTCATCCGATCCTCGTCAACCTCCTCTCCGGCGCCCACCCGCGCGGCTGTTACCACCACCGACTTCCGGTCCGGACTGAAGGAGATCGGGGAGTACATGAGATGGACGTTTTTGCAGAGCGTGCGTGTCGTTTTGTCGTCCAGAGAGTACGCCTCAAGATCACCGACCAAATCGGGCTTCTGGCCTTCCAGCTTGGTAACGTAGAGCACGGTCCGGCCGTCCATCCACCTGGGCCAGTAATAGGCCCTTTTCTCCCCGGCCAGGAGGCTCCGCGTCGTTCCCTTATCACTGTCCAACAGGCACAAGCCCTGATTCTCACCGGAGTACAGGATTCTCTTTCCCGCGGGATCCATGCTGGGGAAGGCGAGTTCCGCCTTGCTGGAGAGAAGCGTTCTCTCACCGGAACGCCGCGTGTACTCAAGGAGGCTGGTCCGGTGTTTTTCCTTGTCGGTCTTCATGTAGAGTATCCGGTTTCCATCGCTGGAAACATCGAAGTACAGAAGCGTGCCCGACGCGATCCGGTCACATAATCCCGTCGAGACGTCCAGCAGATACTGATTGCAAACGTCGTTATCCCTCCCCTTCCCCGTAACCACCAGTATCTGCTTTCCAGAAGGGAGATAACGGCAGGAGTTCACGGAGTCATCAATGGCTTCTTTCTTTTCGGAGATCGTGGATTCCCGCAAAGGCACAGCCTGTGTTTCTCCCGTCCGGCTATCCCAGCGCCACAATTTGCCCTTCTCATAATCCGAGTAAACCACGTAACGCCCATCCGGACTCCAGGTGATCTTTTCGAAAAAGCAGCCCGTGAAGACCAAGAGCACCAAGCCCACGCCGATTGTCAGTCCCGTTTTGACTCGTTTCCGCACGTTGCACCTCCCGAACCACAGGATGACGCTCTTGCCGCAAGGAGTATAGCACAAAGGAAGGCGGGAAAGCACGTTCATATCGGAAAAGACGAAAGCTCAAAGCCACTGGAGCAGAAAGGAGTTCTCGTGCCGCTCGCGGCCCATCGTCGTGGCGGGGCCGTGGCCGGGGTAAACCGTGACGTCATCGCCGCACTCGGAGGCGAGACGGCGGAGGCTCGCGATCAGTTTCTTCTCGTTGCCGCCGGGGAGATCCCAACGCCCTACGCCGTCCCGGAACAGCAGGTCCCCGCCAAAACAACACCCCTGTCCCAATAGGCAGATGCTGCACGGGCTGTGGCCGGGCAGGTGAAGGACGCGCAGGGCGACATTGCCTACCTGGACGGTGTCGTTGTCCTCGAGGGTCCGGCTCACCTCACATGGATCGAGATCCATCCCCAGCCATGCGGCGCCGGAGCGGATGGGGTCTTTCAGGGCCGGGGCGGCGGTTTCGTGGGCGAGGACCGGGGCGCCGGTTTCCCGCGCCAGGAGGGCTGCGTCGCCGATGTGGTCAATGTGGCTGTGCGTGAGGACGATTGCATCGAGCTTCCAGTTGTTCTCGCGGCAGCGCTCCAGGATCTGCTCGCCGACGCAGCTGGGGTCAATGGCAATCGCGCGGCCCGCTGCGGCGTCGGCGACGAGGTAGGCGTTGGTCTCCAGGGGAGGGCTGATGAGGCATTCAACTAAGAGCGGGCACATGCGATGATTCCTCTTGTCACTTCAGAAAGGAAATGATGAATGATGAATGGCGAATGATGAATATCGAATGAAGAACGGCGAACGGCGGATGATGGATGCAAGAGGACAAGAGAAAATCCATAGTATGACAACACTTCTTCCCGCGCGGCAGGCCACTTGCCTCCCATTCTTCATTCGACACTCAACATTCATCATTCTTCATTCGCCATTCATCATTTACTCATCGCCTGATAGACCGCCTCGGCGATGGCGAGATGCCCGGCCATATTGGGATGCACCGGCTCGGGGCAGAAGAGGTCGGGGTCGTGATGCCGGACGAGTCGCCGGAACATCTCATGGGTGCGCACGAGGCGCGTACCGTGCTTCCGGCTCATCTCGTGGACCACCTGGATGTACCGCGGCAGAGCCTTCAGCACTTCGTTGCGGAACGATGGCCCGGCGGTGTCCGCGCTGATGTAGAAGGGGTCAATCAGGAGGATGCGGCACTTGGGCAGCATCTCGCGGGTACGTTCCAGAATGTGATCGTAAACCTCCTCGAACTTCTCGACGGGCACCGCCTCGGGGGTCATGTTGAGCGTGCGGTGGACGTCGTTGATGCCTATCTTGATGGAGAGGTGGTCGGGCCGGTGGCGCAGGCAATCGTCGGTCCAGCGGTCCGCGAGGTCCACCACCCTGTTGCCGCTGATGCCCTTGTTGATGATGGTGACGCGCCTGGCGCTCTCGCGGATCGCCAGCAGGTCGCTGAAGAGTTTCACGTAGCCCCATCCCAGCGGGACGTTGGAGTCGCGGCGGCCGCAGTCGGTGATGCTGTCGCCGATGAAGAGAATGGTCTGGCCGTTCCTCAAAAGAGTCGGCATGGTTTACCCTCCTGTGTTTTCGGGTTCTTCGCGTGTGGGATTGAAGAAGACCATGGAACACACAGAAAGGGATTTCTTCCGTGTGTTCTGTGTATTCCGTGGTAAAAAACAAAGATCTCTTTTCATGTGGTAAAAAACAAAGATCTCTTTTCATGCTTGTGCCCGCAGCCAGGAATAAGCCCACGAGCGGCACTACAGAACCTGCGGGAAAACGCCTCTCAGGTAGGCCAGATCGTACCGGCAGCTCTCCTCGAGTCCCAGCGGCATCTCAGTCCCTTCCATGAGAATCCACCCGCGATAGCCGATATCGTCCATGGCCTGCCGGACCTTTGGGAAATCAATGGAGCCTTTGCCGTAAAGGCCATCGTAGTCTTTGGCGTGGAACTCACAGATGTGTTTGCCGAGATACCGGATCTCCTTGAATATGTCATAGCCGCACTTGTGGGAGTTCCCCAGGTCGTAGTACACCTGGAGAGCGGGCGAACCGACACGCCGCAGGATATCCATGTGCTGCGGGGCGCTCAGCCACGATTCGAAACCGAGAACAACGCCCGCCTTCCGCGCCTTGGGCGCGAGGTTCTTCAGCTTCGCCACCACCGCGTCTGTTCCTTTGGTGTCGCCGCGCAGGTCCCCATCGCCGAAGAAGGGAACGAGGATTACCCTCACTCCCATCGCCGCACAGGTGGCGATGGCATCGGAAAGCCACCCTTCCGCCCGCGGGTCGGATTTCAATGGGTAGCTATTCAGCGTACACATTCCGAGGGAAGAGATGGCGACGCTCTGCTCGCGCGAAGTCTTCCGGAACCTCTCCCGCAAATCCGGATGGTTCAGCGGAAGTTTGCCTTCCTGGGGAGACCCGAAATCCACCTGAACGCCGTCCAGCCCGAGTTTCCTGGCCAGAACAAGAGACTCCGGATTCGTGGCCTTTCCGAGCGTCCAATCGCAAATCCCGATCTTGAAGCCTCGGGGCGCCCGCGCCTGGTTGCCGGTGAAGGGCGCGCAGCCCTGGCACAGCGACAAGGCGGCGAGAACCTGGGCCGAATGCACCAACATGCCGCGCCTCGACAATGCTCTCTTCATGTCCGTCTTCATGTCCGCGGTCCTCCCTTACGCTTTCAGCCCGTCCAGTTTCCCGTCGAGCTTGGTTTGACTGCTGGTGGTCTCGCGCCACGTGACCAACCTGTTTTCATAGGCGGCGGTGCGGCCCAGGATCGTGATCAGATTGCTCTGAACGCTTGGTGCCACCGTGGGATTATCGAAGCGGCCGTTGACAATGGACTCGTGGAAGGTGGCGATATTGCGGACCGCGCCTTCTTCGTAGATCGGGCCGGTGTTGCCGCCCCGGTAGAAGCTCTCGGCCGCCGCCCGGATCATGACGTTGCCGCCGTATTCCGTCTCGAGCACGCCCTTGGCGCCAAACATCCGGTTCTTGATCCCCTCGGAGGCGCCGTGGTCGTCGAACTGCCTGGAGCTGAAGACAATCCCCACGTTGTTGGGGTATTGAATATGCAGGGTGAAGTAATCCCAGCAGTCTCCGACGTCGGTGCGGACTTTGCGGCCTCCCGTGCCGAAGGCATGCAAAGGCGGCTGGTTCATGATCCAGTTCATCACGTCCAGCGCGTGGATGTTCTGCTCGGTAATGATGTCGCCGGAAAGGGCCTTGTCAAAAACCCAGTTCTTGAGCCGGGCTTCCGGCGTTCCGGGGCTGGCCTGGGCGCCGAGACGTCCCGCATGATACGAGGCCTCGCCAAACACGAATTCGCCGATAGCTCCCGCATGAACCCGTTTGATGGCCTCCTGGTAGAACTCGTTGGCGCGGGTCTGAAAGTCCACCAGGAAACAGAGCTTCTTCGCTGTGGCCTTCTTGCCGCCGGCGGCGATCGTGTTGCAGCCGGGGACGTCCACCGCTATCGGCTTCGCCACGTAGACGTGCTTGCCCGCGTCCACCGCGGCGGCGGCCTGCTCGGGATGGAAGTAGGGCGGGCTCTCGATAGCGACCGCATCCACGTTGGTCTCGAGCAGCTTCTTGTAGCCGGAGAGCGTGGTGAAGCGGTTGGACGCGGGGATCTTGAGCTTGTCGCCCAGAGCGTTGACGCGGTCTTCAAAGTAGTCCGCGGCAGCGGCGATTTCATAGCCGCCGTGGCGGCTGAAGAGCTCGGCGATCCAGCTGCCTCGTCCGCCGCAGCCGATGATGCCCAGCTTGATCCTGGAGTTGGCCTGGGCAGAGAAAACCAGGTCCGGCCTGAGCGCGGTCAACGACAAAGCGGCCGTGCCGGCCATGAATTGCCGACGGGTGATAAGAGACATGATTGCCCTCCTTTTGAATGGTGAATGGTGAATGGTGAATGGTGAATGATGAATGATGAATGACGGATAACGAACAGGGGCTTGAGACGGTTTTCCGCCTCGCAACAGAAGACGGGGATAGTATCTGGTTTCTTCAATCTGCCTTCCCCCTCGTTCATCATTCGTCATTCATCATTCTGCATTGCCTCTTATGCCAGTTCCTTGCCCGTGATGAGCCGGCAGATTTCGAGATAGCGCTCGCGGGTCTGGCGGGCGATGTCCTCGGGGATCACGGGCGCGGGCGGGGTCTTTTGCCAGCCCGTCGAGACCACCCAGTCGCGCACGAATTGCTTGTCGAAACTCAGCGGCGTCTTGTCGGGGCTGTAGGATTCGCTCACCATGAAACGCGACGAATCGGGCGTGAGGACCTCGTCTATCAGGATCAGCGAGCCATCGGGCCGCACGCCGAACTCGAACTTGGTGTCGCAGAGTGTGATGCCCTTGGGCTGAAGGTGGCCGTGGGCGAAAGAGTAGAGGGCGATGGAGCGCGACTGGGCCTGCTCGAAGAGGTCTTTGCCGACGATTTCCGCCGCGCGGGCCTCGGTGATGTTGATGTCGTGGCCCTCGCTCTCCTTGGTGGCCGGGGTGAAGATGGGCCGGGGGAGTTTGGAGCGCTGGCGCAGGCCGGCGGGCAGAGCGTGGCCCGAGGAGATCTTGCCGTTGTTCTTCTGGTACTCGGCCCAGGCGGAGCCGTCCAGGTAGCCGCGCACGACGCACTCGATGGCGAGCGGCTTGGCCTTCTTGCACAGGAGCGATCGGCCTTCGAGCTGCTCGGCGTAGGCCCGCGCTTCCTTCGGGAACTCCTTCACGTCGAAGCTCACCACGTGGTGGGGCGTGATCTGGCCGCACTTCTCGAACCAGTAGCGCGAGATCTGCGTGAGGACCCGGCCCTTGTCGGGGATGCCGTTGGGGAACACGACGTCGAAGGTGGAGATGCGGTCCGAGGCGACCAGGAGGAGGTATTCTCCCAGGTCATAGATGTCGCGGACCTTGCCGCGGGCAAGGAGTTTCAGATTCGGGCAGTGGGTTTGGAGGAGGGGTGTGTGCATTCCTGAGTTCCGTTTCTTGGGGGTGATGTATTGCGGGCTCTCTGGCGTCAGCCCACCAGAAGAAGCGCATCTTGGCGTGTCCGCTACGATGACTCCACAACCTCGATCTCTTCCTTGGTCAATCCATAGAGTTCGTACACAACCGCGTCAGTTTTCTTGTCCGTGGCCGCAATCTGGGTCTCATACCGGTTGCGGTCGGGGGTCGTTTGCGCCGATGCGAGGAGCTTGTGCAGATTCAGCATCCGCTCGACGAGCCTCACCATCTCGTCGTGGCGTTTCACGTCGGACCGGTTGCGGAAGTTGATGGGGCGGATGGGGAGTTGGGATAGGAATTGCCGGTTGGCCGATAGCCAGCCGCCCCTGAATGGCGCGCTCACGTGCGGGAAATACCAGCGCAGGAGTTTGGAGTTGAGCAGACCCAGCAAGTAGAGCAGGCCTTGTTGCAGATAGGTTGGCTTGAGCGTGACGCCGCCCACGTCCACGTTGTCCAAGAAGTGGTTGCCTTCAAAGTCGTAGGCGGCATACAGCCTGTCCACCAGGCGCGGCACACAGAGCTTGATTTGTCCCTGAATGCCGATGTTCTGACTGCGTCCAAAGCGGTACCACTCCCGGCCTTTGAACCTTCCTTTCTCTCGTTTTTCCAGCCGCTTTTTGTTTTCCAGCAGATAGGCCGCTGTCTTGGGGTAGCGTTGCGAGATTTCCCCCCAGCTAATCAACTCCGCCGAACCGCTCTCAACGACGTAAGGAAAGAGAATGTATTGGCGTTCAGGCAAAGCTTGGTAGCGGTTTACATCTGTGCCGCTGACCAACGGGAATAGCAAGCCCTTCTCGAACGTCCACTCGGCGTTGATGGCTTTAGAATTCAGCCGCAGGGTTCGTGGCGTTTCTTTGACCAGGTCCAGGATGAACACGTCATCGGCGCTTGTTTGGAGTCCTACGTAAATGTCCGCCGCATCACCCAACTTGACCCCCATCCGGACCAACTTGCGGCGCAATTTGGAACCGTCTCCAACGGATATGTTCCATTCGGCGCTTGTGATACTCTCGGACGGAATCAGACCTTCCGTAGCCTGTTTCGCCTCTATCCACGCGTCCAGATCGTCCACCTTCACGAACCGGCATTCGTCACTGCCCGCCTTTTCCAGGAACAGGAGGCAGGTGTAGGTTGTGGACCCGGCAAAAACCTGCTGGGCGCCAAAGTGGACCACGTGCGCCAAATGCCTGCCTTTGGCGATCAGAGTGCGCAAGGGCTCGCCGTACTGGGCGCTAAAAAACTTGTGCGGCAGAATGAAACCCAATCGCCCGCGCTTGTTCAAGAGGCTCAAGCCGCGCTCGACGAACACCACGTAGACGTCATAATTGCCCTTGCCGGCGGCGGCATAGCGCTTCTTGTAGAGTTCCACTTCCAGCGGCGCCCATTCCTTCATCGTCTGGATGCGGATGTACGGCGGATTGCCGATCACGCAATCAAACCCCTTTCCGTCCTTGCCGTCAAACGCCTGCGGGAACTGCTCCCTCCAATCGAACGGTCTCACGCGCCGCATCTCTTCTTCGTCGGGCAGGAGCTGCCCGTTGAAGTAGTCCATCCCGATGAGGCTGTTGCCGCACTTGATATTGTTTTTGAGCGAGGGCAGCAGCGCCTGCTTGCGGGGCAGGGCGGTCTCGCCCTCCAGCGCCTTGATGTAGAGGCTCATCATTGTCACTTCGATGGCTTGCGGGTCAATGTCCACGCCGAAGATGTTGTTGGTGAGGATCCTGCCCTTCTCCAAGATCGAGAGGCGGTTTTGCCCGCCTTCGTCCATCAGGGCGGGGAACATCTCGCCCAGCCGCGCCTCTTGGGGATGCTCCGCATAATATGCAACGTGGTAGTCTATGAGTTTCTGGTACGCGGCCAGCAGGAACGAGCCCGAGCCGCACGCGGGATCGAGAATGCGCAGTTTGGCGATCTGCGCGGGCGTTCTGCCCTCGATCAACTTGCCAACCGTTTCCTCCACGATATAGTCAACGATGTCGCGGGGCGTGTAGTAAACGCCGCCCGCTTTGCGGACTTCGGGTTTCTCCTCCACGACGGCGCGTTTGGCGGTCACACGGATCGTCTTGCCCAGGTATCTCTCGTAGATAGAACCTAGGAGTTCCACGCCGATGATGGCGAAATCATAGGGTCCTCCGCACAGCGCTTGGATGATCTTTGCCGCGAGCGCATCGTCGAACCTTGCCGCATCGAGCGCGGCGTTGGCTTTGAACACTTCGCCGTTGAGGTCTTCGTTGACCGCCGTGAAGAGCGAATCAAGCATAGCGCGTAGCGAGCGGCGCCTGCCCTCGCTCCATCGGTCCACGAGATTCTTCAGCGTGTCCGCCTCGATGATTCGCCGGTCCTCGGCGATGCGGGTGAAGATGAGGCGGTCGAGGAGCGCTTGAACGGCTTCGTTGAGCGCGGCAAGACTCAACTCCGGATCGTTTTTGTAGGCGTCCTTGGCCAGTGTCTCGCGCCAGTCCGTGAGGTCGGCCAGAAAAGCCTTGTCCACCGGAACGCGGGCGCGGCGCGAGGCGGGGTCTTGCCGGAGGAGGCGTCCCAGCGATCCTGCGGTCACCTCTTCACGGGAGAGTTTCCAGAAATCGCTCACCGCCGCGCCGGTAAGGTATTCATCGTAGCGGTAGGCAAAGAGCAGGCCTAGGTCGGGATGTTTCTCGTCAGGTTTGAGCGAGGCATCATAGACGCGGAACTCTTCGAAATCCGTGAGAACGGCGATGGAGACGGTCGCATGGTTCCAAGCCTGGCGTTTGGCCTGCAAGACGTGCTGCGCGCCCAGTTTGACGTGGGGCGGTTTGGCTTCGACGAAGAACCGGGTCTTGCCGTGGAGGCGGAAGTTGTAGTCGGGCTTTCCGGGCGTGCCGCCTTTTTCGGTCAGGACTTCGCAGCGCGCGGGGCCGAGACCGGTCTTGTCCTCCAAATCCCACCCCAGGGCCGCGAACAGAGGGTCAATGAACTGGTGGCGAACCTGTGCTTCCGCAAAACTGCTCGAAAGGTACTCACCAGCGTTGACCTTGAACTTCTCAACGAGTTCCTCCAATTTGGCGCGGAATTTGGCTTGGGTGGTGGACATCGGTCTTCCTCTGCCGTTTCGCCTGTTTCGCGCGACTATCGCATATCGCTCGCCTTGTAGTTGGGCGCGTCCTTGGTGAGAGTGACGTCGTGGGGGTGGCTCTCGCGCACGCCGGCGGCGGTGATGCGCTTGAACCGGGCGCGTTCCTGGAGCTCCGGGATTGTCCGGCAGCCGTTGTAGCCCAGCGACTGGCGCAACCCGCCGATGTACTGGTCCAGCACTTCGTTCACCGATCCGGCGTATGGCACCATGCCCTCGACGCCCTCCGGCACCATCTTCTCCGCGGCCACGCCGGCCTGGCCATAGCGGTCCGCGCTGCCGAAGCGCTGTGTCATCGCCGAGAGCGAACCCATGCCGCGGTAGGTCACGTACTGCCGGCCCTGGAAGAGCACGCGCTCGCCGGGGCCTTCGTCCGTAGCCGCCAGCGTCCGCCCCATCATCACCGAGCCGGCTCCCGCCGCAATCGCCTTGGCCACGTCTCCGCTGTGCCGGATGCCGCCATCGGCGATCACTGGAATGCCCGCCTGCGCCGCCACGCGCGCGCACTCGTAGATCGCCGTGATCTGGGGAATGCCCACGCCCGCCACCACCCGAGTCGTGCAGATCGAACCCGGGCCCACGCCCACCTTGATCCCGTCCACGCCCGCCTCCACCAGCGCCTTGGCCCCTTCGGCGGCCGCCACGTTGCCCGCCACCACGTCCACGTCCGGGTAGCTCTTTTTGACCCACTTCACCATCTCGATCACGCCCTTGGTATGGCCGTGGGCCGTGTCTATCACCACCACGTCCAGCCGCGCTTCCATCAGGCACTCCACACGGTCGTAGCCGTTGGGGCTGACGGCGGCGCCGCAGCGCAGCTGGTGCTGATCGTCGCGGTTGTAGAGGGGATGGTGCCCCTTGAGGATGTCCTCCACGTCCGAGTAACAGTACATTCCGTCAAAGATGCCGCTCTCGTCCACCACCGGCAGGATCGAGATCTTGTGCTTCTTCATAAACGCATAGGCCTGGTCAATGGTGGTGCCGACGGGCGCGGTTATCAGGTCCGGGATCATGATCTCGCGGAGCGGGGTCGCCGGGTTGTCGCAGTACTTCAGCTCGCGCCGCGTGACCATGCCCAGGAGCTTGCGGTCCGCGTCCAGGATCGGGAAGGAATGGAACGACCAGCCCTTCTCGTCGCGGGCGCGGTAAAGGTCTTCCACCGTGTCGCTGGGTCCCATGGTGCGGGCCTTTTTCAGAAAGCCGTTGAGATAGAACTTGACGCGCTTGACGTGCGTGCGCTGCGTGACGGGGTCCATGTTCTTGTGGATGATGCCGATCCCGCCGTTGAGCGCCATCGCAATCGCCATCGAGGACTCGGTCACGGTGTCCATGGCCGCGGACACGAACGGGATATTGAGAGCGATGCGGCGCGCGAGGCGGGTCGTCAGATCGGTGTCGGCGGGAAGAAAATCCGCGTACTGGGTGACCAGCGTCACGTCGTCATAGGTCAGGCCGGTGTGCTTGAAATGATCGAAAAAAGCTTCATTGTTAGCGTTAACCATAGGATTTGCCTATTCCGTTTTCCGCTGAGATTCGTCCGCCGCCAGAATCTCCTCCAGGAGGAACTGTGTCTTGGCGGGGACCATTTTTCTGGGATAATACTCGCAGATGATCTCAAAGGCTTGCTCAATCTTCCTGATCTTCAACCATCGCAACAGGAATTCGACGTCTTCCCGGTCGGTCGAATCGAACCGGGCCGACACGCATTTCATGGCCAGCATATAGGGGGCGCTGGGCGCCCACACCCTGAGATTCGAGAGTTCGAGCACTTCTTGTTTGGGCGGATCGGAGTGGAAGAAACTTTTCGCTCCATCATTGAGCCAGTTTTCGGGAAGATCGAAATCTCGAGCGACCAGACGGGCCGCTTCCCGAATCTCGGCGGCGGGTTGGAATATCCCGTCAATGTCTTTCGTGGCGCGGCGCGATTGAAAAACCAGACACATGACCGCGCCGCCGCAAATTCCGATCTCTCCCCGCGCGCCTTTTTCCTTCAGACGTTCGTTCAGGGCCTCAAACAAGGATCTTATGCGCGTTGCGTCCAGCATGTTCACACCCGGTCAAGAAAATTCCCCAACACGAAGATATTGCGCTTGCGAAAATGAACCGGCGACTCCACCAAAGCCGTGGCCTTCAGGTTCTCAATGCCCGAAACAAACCAGGGGTGCGCCAGGGGCGCGGTTTCCTGGCACCAAGCGGGACTATCTATCCCGCGCTCCTCACACAGGGTTTCCACACAAGAGGCCAGCAACGCCCGCATGCGATCCGTCAATTCGCTGTCCGGAGCCGGCTGGACCAGGGTTGCGCCGGGATGCAGCCGGAAAGCATCCACGAACTCAAATAGGTTCCACTTCCAGGAGGCCTCTCCCTCCTGGCGGATTCTGCAAGAGATGGATTGGATCGAGTCATCCATACTACTACCCCTCATTTTCTTGCTTTTTCGGCAAGAGACTCATCGGGCTATCTTCATACTGCTGTGGAACCCTTCAGGGTTCCTACATGGGAAGGGAAGGAAACCTGTCTTCCCAGGGTGGCTTCGCGACCCTGGGCTGTGATATGGAATCCCTTCGGGATTCACGCCCATCCCGCGAATGATCCCCAACATGTTTCCCTCCAGACTCCAGTTTCCAGACTCCACTCTCCTCTCTCAAGTCTCAAGCCTCAAGTCTCAAGTCTCAAGCCTCAAGTCTCCAGTCTCAAGTCTCAAGTCTCAAGCCTCAAGCCTCAAGTCTCCAGTCTCAAGCCTCCAGCCTCCGGTCTCCAGCCTGATCTCACTCCCACTCAATCGTGCTCGGAGGTTTGCTCGATATATCATACACCACCCGGTTGATCCCGCGAATCTCGTTGATGATGCGGTTCGAGACGCGCCCCAGGACCTCGGGCGGGATCCTGCTCCAGTCGGCCGTCATGCCGTCCACGCTCTCGACGGCGCGCAAGGCGATCACGTTCTCGTAGGTGCGCTCGTCGCCCATCACCCCCACGGCCTTGACGGGCAGCAAAACGGCGAACGCCTGCCAAATGTCGTAGTACACGTCCGCTTTTTTCAGTTCCTCGATGTAGATCGCGTCGGCCTGGCGCAGAAGGGCCAGGCGCCTGGGCGTGACTTCACCCAGGATGCGCACGGCCAGCCCCGGCCCCGGGAACGGGTGGCGCCAAAGGATTTCGTTCGGAAGCCCCAGTTCCTTGCCCACCTCCCGCACCTCATCCTTGAAGAGTTCCTTGAGCGGTTCGAGGACGCGCCCCTGGCGGATCAGGCTCAGAACCTCCTTCACGCGGTTGTGGTGCGTCTTGATCGTGGCGGAGGGACCCTTGGTCGAAACGCTCTCGATCACGTCGGGATAGAGCGTGCCCTGCGCCAGCAGGTCGCCCTCGCGGAGATGGTCGAAGAAGACCTCGATGAAGGTGCGTCCGATGATTTTGCGTTTCCGCTCGGGATGCGAAACGCCTTTCAGTTTCTTGAGGAAGCGCGCGCCGGAAGGCGAAAACGTGACCTTGATCCCGATGCGGCCGAAGCTCTCCATCACTTCCTTCGCTTCGTTCAGGCGCAGCACGCCGTTGTCAACGAACACGCACACGAGTT
>Ga0315281_10008993_pt1 | contig 13896 bp, 24 predicted proteins | sample YL17G07_0_MG_FD_204540 | JGI IMG/M metagenome (GOLD analysis project Ga0315281, IMG submission 204540) | Sediment microbial communities from Yellowstone Lake, YNP, Wyoming, USA - YL17G07_0 | ecosystem: Environmental > Aquatic > Freshwater > Lake > Sediment | place: USA: Wyoming | collected...
AGAAATACTCTGGTGGGAATGACTACCAACCAAGTAAAGTTCGGTGTCGCTGAGAAGGATATCCTGGAAGCAGCCAAGAGGCGCGGTCTTTTGAAGGAGGAATAGAAATGTTCACGAGAGTATTATACCAAACCGATTTTTCCGATGTTTCGACGAAGGCCCTGGAGTACGTAAAGAAACTGAAGGAAGCCGGAACTAGGAGGCATTGAAAATGGACAAGAAAATGATGAAGGAAGAAGCGAAGAAAGCATACTATTGGGATGATTACCATGTGATTACAAATAAAATCAAGGGTATATCAGATGAAGACTTGAATAACCTTGCTCCTGCAATCCAACATTTTATCCTTACATCAAAGGAAAAAGACCCAATAAAGATGTTTTACTCTGTGTTCGATGAAATCGACAGAATCTGGAGTCTAAGTGTCCCCTTCCCCATGGGCGGCGGTTTCCATCACTATATTCTTCCCGGGGTTATTTTATCCTGTATGCGAAACAATGGATACGAAATAACTGATAAAGACATAAAAGAGGGAATGAATAGAGGGTCAATGCTGGCGGCTCATTCGTGTGGCTTTACGGGAATCTCGGGGGCGGCGCACAGTGTGGGTATTGTTGCCAGCATAATCAACAGAATCACGCCAATGCATGACGAGCGTGGCGGCATACTGGCCGTTGCTGCCGATACTCTTACTGAAATCTCCAAATTCCGAAGGCGATGCTGTAAAAGAAGCAATCTCACCGGGATTAAGAATGCGGTAAAATATCTCTCTTCACAGGGTTATGCATTACCCCTGGATGAAATTGAATGCAGGTTTTTCTCAGGGAATAGTGAGTGTTCTGATGAAGAGTGCCTTTATTATCCAAGACAGGCTGTGGGTAGGCACTCTCGTGGCGTAATAGACGGTAGTTACGTGCACGGAGGTCAGGTAAATGAAAACAATAACGGCTTATGCTAAGTTCATCAGGGAGAAGTATACCTACATAATCCTGACCACGCTGGTCATTGCTGTGGTAGTCGGGCTTTTTACTCCCAGCCCCGGGTTATTCATTCGGCAGTTTAATACTCCCTTCATTGTGATCATGATAGCCGCCATGGGCTTTACCATCACCTTCAAGAGCCTGGGTATGGCAGCCAGGGACTGGAAAGGAACCATCTTTGGGTTGGTACTGAACTTCCTTTTTGCTCCCTTCTTGTGCTGGCTTCTAGCCCTACTGTTCCTGTCCTCCCATTCTGACCTGGCCACCGGCCTCATTCTAGTCGGGGTGGTCCCCTGCGCCGGCATGGCCCTGGTATGGGCCGGTCTTCTTAAAAGGGATGTTCCCCTCGCCACGGTGATTAATGCCGCCACTATGATTCTGGCACCCTTCCTCATCCCACTCCTTATGTTCCTGTTCGCCGGCAGCTTTGTCACCGTTGACACTTTGGGGATGTTCCAGCAGCTCATCTACACCGTACTTCTACCAGTGCTGGGTGCCATTGTGCTAAGAGAACTTCTGGAAAGACGGGTTAACGTTCAGAAGTACCTACCGGTAATGCCGGCCATCTCGGCTACTATGGCTGTGTTGCTGATGTTCATGGCGATTAATACTAACATTTCGCCAATCATGAAAAATGTGGGGCTGATAGCTCCCCTGGTGATATCCACAATATGGATTTTCCCCATTTTGTTTTTGGTGGCCTACCTGCTGAGTATAAAGCTCTTCCCAAGGGGCAAGAACATAGCTATCACCTACTCTTCAGGAATGAAGAACCTCCCGCTTGCCATAGGCATAGCGGCAATGAGTTTTAAGGGCCTGGAGACGTTGCCTATAGCGGTGGCCTTTGCCTTCCAGATGCTGACCGCAGTTACCTTCTATCAGCTATTTCGCCAAGCTACGACTGAGAAGGAAAAGTAGTAAAGTAAGGAGTGACAACATGGAAAAAGAAGAACACGTCCCGGAGAACGCAATTTTCTGCTGTTTTGGCTGCATGTCCAGCGTTGGCACGCTAACCGGTGTGGCCATGCTGGAGGCTTTTAGAAAGCTAAATAAAGAGAAGAATGGCCTATTCTGCACCTCTGCCATAGCGGCTGGAGTACCCAAACACCGAAAGACAACGGGGCGAGCCAGAAGAATTATTGTTGTTGATGGCTGTTATAACAAATGTGCCACGAAAATTCTAGAAAAGGATGGCCTGAAGATAGATAAAACTCTCAATTTGCTGATTGACCTAAAGATACCCAAAATAGGACCGTTCAAGCCTTTTGACTATAAAGAGGAAGATCTGGAAAGGGCCATAACTGAAATAATAAGATTGTGTGAGGAGGAGACAAAATGAAGGTAACAATTGTGTTAAATGGCGGTTTGAAGTCGTGCTGTTCCAGCTATCCACCGGAATTAGTACGTGAGGTAGTGAAAAGTTGGCTCAAGGAGACAGACGAGCTGGAAGTGATAGATAAACAAGAGGGAAATTGGAGCCCGGATGAATTAGCCTCCCTCGCCGAGAAATATTTCGGTGACACTATCTACCCTTTACTTTATATCGGAGATACCCTGGCGGCCACTGGCGACCTTCCAGACAGAAATACTCTGGTGGGAATGACTACCAACCAAGTAAAGTTCGGTGTCGCTGAGAAGGATATCCTGGAAGCAGCCAAGAAGCGCGGTCTTTTGAAGGGAGAATAATAGGTATGGATATTGGAATAATATATTTGTTGTTTGCCTTTATACTTCTCGTTTTCTCAGCGGTAAAAGATATTAAGAAAACGAAACAAGCACTGAAGGCCAGTGGCAAGATAGCCTTAGCTGTTTTCCCCGTGCTTTTCTTTATTTTTATCCTGATGGGTGTAGTATCAGCGTTTGTCTCTAAGGAAACGATTGCTTCATGGCTCGGGGCAGACAGTGGCTTATTGGGGGTTCTCATAGGTGAGGTGGTTGGGTGTTTTGCACTTGTCCAGCCTGCCGCCGTGTTTCCATTCGCAGGTGTCCTCCGTGATAGGGGAGCTAGCTACGGTGCCATATTTGGTTTTGTCATGACAGCGATTTTGATAGGCGTGTCAACACTTCCGCTGGAGCTAAGGTGCTTCGGCAGGAACTTCACCATTGTGAGAAACATTTTGACCTTCATCTTGGTGTTTATTATGAGTATCATTTTTATATTGACTCTTAAATAAAGGAGGCGTAATACAATGAAAAGAATGATAAGAGAAGCGCTGATATACATCGTGGCTACACTGATAATATGGGGTATCATGGCTATTATTTCGCCAGTAAAGGGGATGCTGGTTGGAGAGGTAGCATATGGTGCTTTTATGAAAGCAATCGAAATAATCATTGCCGTGTTCATTTTTATTGGTTTGATACAGGTATGGGTTGGGCCACAAACGCTCTCCAAGCTCTTAGGAAGAGAGGCAGGATGGAAAGGATTGGTGCTTGCTTCGACCATCCCGCTATTTTTGGGCGGCTCTCTTGTTACCATGTTCCCCCTCCTGAAAACACTTCGTGATAAAGGTGCATCCATAGCCTGTGTCATGGCATTTATAGCAGCCTGGGGTGGGAAAGTTCCCTTACTCCCTCTAGAGATCGAGTTTCTAGGCTGGAGGTTTTCTGTTCTTCGGACTTTCCTCAACATTCCGTTCGCGATTGTGATGGGTTTATTAGGTCAATCTATTCTAGAGAAGTGGCAAAACAGGCATTCCATTGGCGCTAAAGGCATCACCTAAATGAGATCAAGGAAAGAAGTACATATTATCCGACACCTTTTGACCTTTGACATCTTAAATTTTCAGTTTTGTCTGAATATATTTGTCCATATTACTGTTACCTGCTTGACGAACTTTTTGAGCAATTTCTATTGTAGTCTTGATTTCTTCTAAGGTTATATCTAATTTCTTTGCCTCCAGAAAATGATAATCAAAGCAGGGCTGACAATGACCAGCTACAGCTGCAGCTATACCAATGAATTCTTTGATTTTAGGATCGAAAGTGTTCACTTTTCTACCTCCCTATTTCTAAATCTTACGTGATGGGAATAGACTCATATTTATACTGCCAATCACCAAGCGTATCGCTTAAAGAGGGCTCTGGAATATCGCTGATTAGCAAGCAGGCAGCCAGGAGCAGTAAAAGTCATATTTACCTTAACATTCCACGGATTACTAAATCAATTGCCTCTTCTTGTTCCAATCCTCTTGCCATAAGCGTCTCTATTTGTTTTTTGTCCACCCTGCCTATGGCTGCCTCATGGGTTACCTGGGCGAATTCGTTAGTAACATTAACTATCGGAATCGCCCGTGCCAGAGCATTACCCTGGACTACCTCTATGCAGTCAACATGGCCTCGTGCCTCAGGAGCAGTTGCATTAATTTCACTTATAACCTCACTTTGTGCATTCTCTTTTACTGCAACACGGCTTTTAATCAACCCTCGGGAAGACTTGCCTATGAGCCGCCCTGTCTCTCTGATCTTAATCTTATCATCACCATAACCATAGACTTTTGCAGTCATTTCTAAAATTGAATTATCTTGTATTTCTGAGTCGTAGTCTATCTCCAAAATACCAACCCTACCTTTTAAAAGTGAAAAGTTAGTAATCAACCTGCTGTTTTTCCCTACTCTCATTTTTGCCTTTGGGATAACCTCGATACCACCTGTTAAGCCGTGAAAATGTACTTCGTTATACTCATAGAAAGCATTATTGCCAACCTCGATATCAGCACTCATTTTATGGACTACTTTTATAGCATTAGGAAAAACGCAGTGAGCAAGCATTTTAATTTCTGCGCCATCTTCAATCTTTACCTTAATATTGATCTCCTGGATTCCTTCTTTAGGTAATACTCCAAAGCAAAGATGCACGGGGTTTTCTATTTTTATTCCCTTCTCAACCGTCAATTTAATGTCTACGCCATTAGCCGTTTCCTGCGGCTCCAAAATTAAGCCTTTGACTAAGTGGCTGCCAATTACCTTATTTTTATGAACCACCAGATGGGCGATATTAGAATCCTTAAAAATCTCAGGAGTCCCACCTGCTTGAGTATATGCATCTAACATGTTTTTATAATCTTGCATTTTGGTCCTCCAATTTTTCTTTTTCTTCTTCAGCTGGAAATATACGCGTAGGACAGGGAACGCATTTTTCTTTAAAATATTTGCCCACTTCTTTAGGCTTTCCTTCCTTTACAATAAAACCTGAACACATAAGAGATGTTTTATCAGCAACTTCGGATACTTCATTGCGGTGACTAATCAAAAGCACGGTATTGCCCTGCTTCTTTAGCTCTTTTATTATATTAACTATTTTATCCAAAGCTAAAATATCAATGCCTGAATCTGGTTCATCTAGAATAGCTAATTTTGGCTTCATCGCAAAAACCGCTGCCAATTCAATCCGCTTTCTCTCGCCACCACTTAAAGTTTTATCTACCACTCTTTCTAAATAATCCTTTGGCTCCAATAATACATGGTGCAGCGATTCCTCTATCAAAACCTCTTCTTTTTTCTTCATACCCACTGCAATATAATCTTTAACCGTTAAGCCTTCGAACCTTGCTGGCTCCTGCCAGGCAAGGGTCAAGCCCATTTTTGCCCGTTTTGACAATGGATAAGTAGTTATATCCTCTCCCATAAAATAGATTCTTCCGCTTCCTGAAATATAATCGAAACAACCCATAAGGACATAAGCAAGACTTGACTTTCCGGCCGCATTTGCACCAAGGATAGAATGTATTGTGTTAGCTTCAACGGAAAGACTTAAATCCTTTAGAATCTGCCTTCCTTCTAGTTTAAGCGAAATTTTTTCTATTTTTAATATTTCCATTTTCAACTTTCCTCCTGGTTATTACACCATTAACATCTTTATATCCTAACTTATCCTTAATCGCCCATAAAAACCTTTGCCAATCGCCAAGGGTATCATTTAAAGAGGGGTCTAGAAGCTCTAAGTATCTCTTTTTGATTACCGGATTATACTCGGCGTTATCTCCTGAATCTTTCCGGAGGTGTCCATGGTTCATCAAGCACGATAACCTTTACCTCTCTGCCCTCGGCAACCTCTGTGGTTTTCTTTCTAACTTCCTCAACCAGCTGACCCGCCAGGGGACAAAAAGAGACAGTTAAAACCATCTTAACCTCAACTTTTTTGTCATCAATATTTACTTCCCTGATCATATTCAGCTCATTCAAACTCATTCCTATCTCAGGGTCAATTACTTCATTTAAAGCCTGTAATACCTGATCTTTAGTAATCATTTTTACCTCTTATTATCTAAAATTTTTTGCCCATCATATTGGACATCGTCTCTTTTATTGGAAAATCCGCACCCTTCATCATCTCCAAACACTCTGGCATCATCTCCTGGATAACGGTTTTGTCTTTCATTACAATCTCGCAAAATTTCGGCATTAACTTCTTTATTATTTCCTTTTGTTCATCCTGGGATAAATTCTCAAAGCCACTTATAAAATCATCCGCCTTCCTTGTCTCACCCATCTTTATCACCTCTCCTTTAAAAAGTTAGCTTATTCAGGAGGAAGTATCGCTATCGACCCTCGTGTCTTCAGTTCGGGGACCGCAGCAGATGGTCTGGCTTGACCCGGTAACCGCCGGGGATACACCACAGCCACTGGAGCAACACTCGCCCCCTTTACCGATAGCACCCAGGAGAACGCCGGTGGCGCAACCGGCGCCGGTCTGTACCCGAATAGCGTTTACCGGACAGTTAATGGCGCAGGCGCCACACTCGATACAGGCATCTTGGTCGGCAACAACCGCCTTCCGGAGTAGTCCAAAGAATGGCTGATCTTCTATTTCGAATACTCCGCGGGGACAGACGATGGCGCACATGCCACAGCCGTTGCAGGCCCCGGCATCGAGTCGCAGAGTAACAACATTTTCTAAGTACCTGAGCATTTTCATTCCTCCTAGAAAAATCTCGCTATCATCCACAGAGCGAACCCGAGCAATGCAGCAACACTCTGTAACGGTACGGCGAAACGCATTTCTTTCTTAACACCGGAAAGCGATGTATAAGTGGTCGCGCCAGTGAAATTCATGGCCATGAAAGCTCCGATTGTTGGCATCAGTAGCACCCAGGCCGCTGTTTCAAGTTGGCCGGCTATCCTGGCAGATGGTATCAATCCTACGATAATAAGTACCGCCGCCAGTAGCAATCCCATGACCATCCCTTTCCAGGAAAGGGCCCGTCCCGGCAGCCACGGCAGAAACGCTGGAACGAGGGCACCACCGGCGAGAAAAGCAAGGAAGAGTAGCAGTACCTCGCGGCCCCCAGCCAGTCCGGGGAAGACATAGCCGTTTCGGCTTAGTCCGGTCAGAAGGAAGAGAACCACCGCAATGAGGAAGGTATATCGACCCCACTGGACGAGTTCCATAGGAACTAACACCAGACGGTCACCGATGTTGAAAAGGACTCGCCTCATATCCGTGGAGGTCTTCATGCCGGCGTTCAGAAACTCCGGAATGTCCCGGGCACGCACCGGCCCATAAATCACACGGAAGGAGCTGCGATGTCTCACTTCGTGGGCGGCTACTCCCGGAGCGCCGAGTTGGGGAACAATAATCTGGCGGTGGCTGACTATCTCAGAGAGCCGGGTAATCTCTATCCTGTGGACGATTTCCTCGGTGCCGAAGGTCCCTTTGCTTGCGGCGCACCAGACGTTGATTCCCTTGGTATCGATGACCATTATCCAGCCGTTAATTCCTTCCAGCTCGCGGCGCAGGTGGTCGAATGACAACTTGTAGTTGGCGGAAACAAAGACGGGCGATGCAGCGGTCGGCGACCCGACGCCGTATAGTCCCGGCTCGACCGCGTAGCGCATCCGCCGCAGCCCAAGCCTGACCCTGACAGCACCCAAGCGGTCGGCCCCATCGAGACGGGTTGCTACCCGGGGGACAGTGCCGACCGATGTACTCACTTCGCCAACTATCCAGGGTTTCCGGTCAACCGCCGGCAAAGCCGCTCCGGCACCTGAGGATGAATTTACGGGACCACGGCAGGAACTACCCTGCCTAATAATTTTGGCATAGCTCTCTTTTACGACTTTCTTTATTTCTTTTTTCCTCATTTTCAATTATCTCCAAAGTTATCTTATTAAAGAAAGTTTTATCGCTTCTTCCAAATCCGATACCTCTTTTACCTTTATTCCTTCAATAGGTAACCCCTGTCCTTTGGGAACTAAAAGCACTTATACTTTATCTACAGCTAAAACAGGTATTTTAATCATATCTTTTTTAACCCAATATCTAATAGATGTTTTTCAATCTGGCTGATGTTTACTTTGCCACCAGTAGATAGCACTTCATCGTTCACCAATATTATGGGAATCTTTGCCTTCCCTTTGTTTATCAGATCAATTATCTGGGGAAATTCCTTCCATTTAGGAGGAAGGAATTCTACGTATTCAACCTTAACTTGTTCGCCAAATCTTGAAGAAAGCCAATTTTTAGCAAAGTTTGCCGCACCTTGCCAGGTTTTGCCAGACTTGCAACCCGCTACCGGCACACCAAATATTCTAACTTTTGCTTTTGTATTTTCCAAAGCTTTTCCTTTCTTAAAATTGACAAAGATAATAAAGCAGGGATTATCCTAACTTATTTCTTATCTCATCTACTCTTGGAAGCATTCCTTTCCATAAAGCTATTTCTCTTTCGTTGTTATCGATTATTACCACAGATGGAGTAATAATGCCACACGAGCCTAATATATTGTGATAAGCAGCCTCAGCTAAACCATCTGGAGTGCCGACATTATAATATTCAAAAGGTATACTTTCTCTGTCCAACAACTTCATATATTCCTGAGCATCCTTATAAGTAGGGCATTTCTCTTGTGAAAAAATCTTTACCTTGCTCATTCCTTCTCCTTTTTCTCATCCTGCTTCTCTAACAGATTTATTACCTTATTTATAATAACCGGTATCCTGGCTAATCTGCCTACCCCTTCTGTTCCGCAGGCGGTCTTGCCATATTCGGGATCGATGAAATGGTAACCCAACTCTTTTAATTTCTTAATGTTTGCTTGAGTAATCTTATTTGAATACATATTGGGATTCATTGCCGGGGCAATGACCACCGGAGCTTTAGTAGCTAAAACAGTGGTTGAGAGCAGATCATCGGCAATACCATTGGCTATTTTGGCAATGATATTGGCAGTAGCTGGTGCAATTAAGAAAAGATCAGCTATATCTGCTAAAGCAATATGGGCAATATTCCATTCCTTGCGCCTTTCAAACATATCTACCGCTACAGGATTTTGGGCAGAAACTTGCAACGTAAGAGGGGTGATAAATTCCGTGGCAGATTTAGTCATAATGCAATAGACATTAAGCATTAAATCTTTCAGTCGGCCAATAATCTCTGGTGTCTGCCAGGCAGCAATACCGCCACTCACCCCTAAAACAACTGTCTTTCCAATAAGCATAAGATCACTCCTTTACTAAGATTTGTTTAACAAGGGCCGCCACTGGATGAACTCTGTCCAAAGTCAAAGCCTGCGGCACGAGAGATTATTTTATTAGCCTCCTGAATCAGGCCAATTACCTCTTGTTGCACTCTTGCCCAAGCTATAATTATAGAATTGCTTTCGAGTTCACGCCGGAGTCTTACTATCTCATCGAATCCACCTCCGCTAAAGCCTCTGCCTTTCATCCGTGCCTCCTGGACTTCCCTCTGTTTCCTCTGAAATTGTTCCAAAAGAGACTGTGCCTCTTTATTCTGCTTAAGTTTCTCCTGAACAGAATGGAATTCCTGAAATTCTCGGGATGAAGCTAAAATCTTAGCAAATGACCTTGCCTTCTCCACAATTAAATTGCCATTAAGTTTTTCCATATTTTTTCTCCTTTAGCAGCAGCCGCCAGCGCTTGAATTTGAGGCAAAGTTTATTCCTAACAGATTGGAAACTTCGGTATTAAGACTTCCTAACATCACTTGTAGTCTTTTCTGGGCATCTAAAAGATTCTGAATAATACCATTGGAGTTTATCTTTGTTTCCAGTTTCCTTAACTCTTCCAATTCATCTTTTGCCGTCTTGCCACCCCACATCCGAGCCATCTGAATAGAACGTTGGGTTGATTGATATTCAGATAATAGTTTACTTGCCTCTTTATCTTTTCTTAATGTCTCTTGTCCCTCTTTAACTGCCCAACACTCATCGCAATCAGCCAAGGCCTGGCCAAACTCCCTTGCCGCTTCCATTACTTTGGTATACGATATGACTTCCATTTTAATACACCTCCTTTATTTAACAACAACCTGGCCCTGCGGTTGGGCCGCAACCCGGCATAAAGCCACCACCAGGGTTAAATCCACCCTTTGAGCCACCCCCAATCGCAAAGCTACTAAAGACCTGAATGGTCTTTTTGCTATGACAATTAGGACATTCGGGCTTTAACCCTTTTTCTTTCTGAGCAATACTAGCCCGCACATCAAACTTATTCTGACATTCTAAACAAACATACTCATAGTTAGGCATCTTTTCTCACCTCCTACTAAAGCCTTTCTTTTACTGCCTGAACTGCCTCTTCAGGCGTAGGGGTACCCATAGAAATAACTTCATCTCCTATAGCCAATATCGGCACAATTCCTGGGCCGAAGCTACCCAATAAGTTCGCAACAATTGGGAATCGCCCAGAAAAACCATCTTCCATTATATTATGGACTTCTACTGCCACATTCAAGTTTATAATTGCATCGGAAAATTTCTTTATATCGTCGTCACTCTGACCAATTGGTCCACAGCAGGTAGAACCAGGCCCGCAGGGAAACTGAAGCGGAGCAGTGAAAATCCTTACTTTTCTTTGCTCAGACATAATTAACCACCTCTTTTTGCCTTTTTTAGGTTTTAAAATAGATTAAATACATAACCTGCAATTACACAACCAATAAAAGTTAAAAATACATACAAAGCTAAGAGTTTCTTGCGAAATGCGGCTGAAAGCATCATTATCGAGGGAAGACTCATACCCGGACCCCCTAATAGATAGGCCAGAGTCGACCCGGGGCCCATTCCCTTAGCAATTAGCGCCATTGCCGTTGGCACTTCTACGTAGGTGCAGACATAAGCCAAAACAGCAACAACTGAGGCAATAAGCACTGAATTAAGTGCTTTGCCGCCAACAAAGTTAACAATTAGACTTGTAGGGATCAACACCCTGATTGCACCGGCGATTAGAACAGCAAGGACAAGGTAATAATTTAACTGCAAAAATAAATCCCAGGAAACTTTTAGGGTTTTAAGAACTTTTTTGCCAAAGGTTAGCTTTTCGCTACCTTGAGGCAAAACAAAACAGGCATTCTGGTGTGCTGACATATCTCGATTAACCAGCCTCCATTTGCCTTCCTTTGTTTTCTCTATAAGACCTACCTCATCTAATTCCTTTATCTTGTCTAAGCTTTTCTCTCCTCCTGCTTCTTCTAAGGTAATCCCTTCTGGTTTAGTAGCTAATTTTATACCTATTTGATAAGAAAATTTCTGCACCTCAGGTGAAAGATTGGGTTTAACGTATATCTTTATCAAGTGTTTTAATCCGCCTCTTTTCTGCCACCAGCTAACTATTGTGCCGACACTCATAGCAATGGCAAATGTACCAATAAGACGCCCCAGGGCAAGTTTCTTCCCCAATAACACAGCAGTAAGAAATAAAGAAGGTACATTAAGCATCGGTGCAGCAACTAAAAAGGCAAGGCTTGGGCCTAAAGGTACTCCTGCCTCAAGCATCCCTACTAAAACCGGGACTATCCCACAGGAACAAATAGGTATGATGCTACCCACGCAGGTCGCCATAAGATTCGCCTTAAATCCGCCATGGCCCATCTTTTTCTTGACCGCTTCCCATGAAACAAATACTACTAAGCATCCGGAAAAAAGCATACCTATAAGCCAATAAGGTAGAAGTTCTACTAAAAGGGCTGCGCCCTTCAGAGTAATATACCAGATAACCAGGGGGATGTTCCATAAGGGTGGATTATCTATCTCTTTTACCCTGGCCTCTAATCCCTCCACTCCTTTATGTTGAAGTAGACCTGCTTTAAACATCGCTTCCCACGATAGATCATCATTTACTGCCACATACCAAACTACCAAAACATAAAGTACAATTACTAATACTAAAAAGAATATCTGTTTTTTATTATTTGTAGAGGTTGCCATCTTTACTTTTCTCCCTTCCAAATTCTAAATCAAAACTCTGACTTACTACGATAGTCATCTATTTTTCCTCCTGATAAAAATCCTTTAACTTTTTCTCACCACCTCAGCAATCACATCTAATGGTTGAGCAATACATTTCTTCATATTAGCTAAGTCTGCTCTAAAGGATTTATTCTTACGCAGACATTCCCTGAAGCACTCAAATAAATTCTCTTCCACTTTATTTCTTGGCTCTGTAAGGGAATAATAAATCCACAAGCCGTCTCGCCTGTCTTTAACCAGGCCAGCGTATCTTAAAACGGTAAGATGACGGGAAACCTTGGCCTGAGGAAGCTCCAGGGCAGCTTGAATCTGACAGACACAGAGTTCTTTTTCCGAAAGTAAAACCATAATCCTCAAACGTGTCTCATCCGAAAGTGCTTTAAATAAATCAACATATTGTTTCATAACGCTAACTTCCTTATATATCTATATTCGATTATTTGAATATATAATATCAAAATAAAAAATAATGTCAAGTGTTATTTTGAAATTTTTTTTCTTTTAATTGGTAATCCGAATCTGGCACGGTAAAGCCTCTTAACTCCTTGGATAGTTTTCGAAATCTTTAGCTAAGCCTCTTGAAATATTTTTCTTAATGACGTATATTATTTAATGGAGTTATTTTTATTACCTCCTTAATATGGTTTTAGTTTTTTATTGTGGAGGTTTTTAATGGGCCATTCAAGTTATTATAGATGGAGATAAACTAAATGAAAAGCATTGAAGGGAAAAGAAAGATGGACTCTAATTATATGAATCATCACTTCAGAGAAGAAAATTTAATAATTATTATGGTATTAAATTTTATAATTACTTTGGTAGAGGTAATAGGTGGCTTATTATCTGGAAGTCTTTCTCTTTTATCAGATGCACTTCATAATTTTAGTGATGGAATATCGGTAATTGTAAGTTTTATTGCCTTAAAATTAAGCAAAAAAGATAATACTTTAAAAAATACCTTTGGTTACAAAAGAGCAGAAATTTTAGCTGCCCTATTTAATTCTTCTTTTCTTATCATAATATCTTTTTTCTTATTTAAAGAGGCCTATTTAAGGATACAACATCCTCAGAATATAGAAAGTAAGATTATGATTACTGTTGCACTGGTTGGGCTAGTTGCAAATACAATTTCTGTATTCTTGTTAAAGTCTGGCTCAAAAGATAATATGAATATCAGGTCTGCTTATATACATCTATTTTCAGATTCTCTTTCTTCTGTAGCAGTAATTATCGGTGGAATATTAATATATTATTTTAATCTAACTATAATCGACCCTATTTTAACTTTTATTATAGGCGTTTATGTCTTAAAAGAGGGATTTGATATTTTAAAAAAGAGTACAGATATTTTAATGGAAAAAACACCAGCTAACATTGACATTTTAAAGATTAAAGAAATGGTAGAAAAAATTCCGGAAGTAGATAATTTACACCATGTTCATATTTGGCAAGCAAATGATAAGGAATTTCTTTTTGAAGGCCATATAGATGTTAAACAAGATATAAATTTAAGTAAGGCTGAAAAGATACGAAGTGATATAAGTTCAATATTATTTAATAAATTTGGAATAAATCACACTACTATTCAAATAGAATATAATACCTGTAAAGATAAAGAAATTATAAAAAATCATTGGTAAATAAGAATTCAATAATGAATGAAAAAATAAATAATATGCAAAAAAAAAACATTTAAATATAGTTTACTT
>Ga0315281_10008994_pt1 | contig 13895 bp, 13 predicted proteins | sample YL17G07_0_MG_FD_204540 | JGI IMG/M metagenome (GOLD analysis project Ga0315281, IMG submission 204540) | Sediment microbial communities from Yellowstone Lake, YNP, Wyoming, USA - YL17G07_0 | ecosystem: Environmental > Aquatic > Freshwater > Lake > Sediment | place: USA: Wyoming | collected...
GAGATGTACGGACTCGTTATCTATGAAAGACAGGTCGCGCGCATCCCCGTTGATCAGTCTGTGAATTGTCGGTTGCATGGGATCACACGAAGGCCGCGACGTGAGCGACCATAACCCTCGCAAAGCGTTCAACGGATAGATCATCAGCAGGCGTCTTGAATGTGCCTGTGATGCCGTCTTGGCTTGTGGAAGTGATGAACGCTGAGGCCGTGTAGTGCCGTTCAAGGGCAAGTTTCCGACAGAAAAGCTCATAACGGCGCATGTAGGATGCAGTGCGAAACTCTGGAAAGACCTTGAAATGCGGTTCTTGAACTCCGACGGGTAGATTCGATGCCTCGCAGTCCTCCAACATGAAGAAGTAGCCGACGAACGGCTGTGGACTTTCTAGGTAGGCGTGCTCACGGAAAGCCGTCCAGAGATCCAGAGCGCTTCCCATTGCTTCCTCGATCCGGTTGTTGAAATTGTTGCCGAAAGAGGGGCCAACTTGCGACTTCGCTTCAATAACGGCGATCAGCGTCCGCTCGCGGACAACAAGAAGATCCCATTCCTTGGTGGGCCTGAAGAAGCCTGGCAACTCGACAGCCCTTTTCCTGAAGATGAATCGCTCGGGTATCCCAGTCTGTTTGACGAGGTCGGAGAAGAGATCAACGAAACCGTCCATCTGCGCACCGCCGGTTACGGCGCTACGCAAGCCTTGGTCGGCTTTGCCATCTGTTTCTTGTTTCTTCCGCTGGGCAGCCCTTGTTTGCCAGTAGTGAGCGACTGCTTTGGCGGTACGATCTGCTATCTGTTTCGCAATTTCGTGATTATTCATACAAATATAACCCTACCATATTCTTCTGTCTTATTCCAGAGGCCGACGACCACGAATGAGCCGCGCGTTGCCACGAGTCTGAACGCGTCGACTCCATTCGTCGGTTAGGCGCCAACGCATTCCAGCTTTCCTGACGCGAGGCAACCCGAGCGCACTTGACTGTCGCTCCGTCGTTCACGTCAGCGCGCCTCGATCCTCCACCATGAGAACCCAAAGCGCTGTGCGCGCTCATTCTGAATGGGGCTGACCACCGCCAAACCACCCTCGCTGAGAAACGTCACTGCCAGGTATTCACCGCCAGTATCTCGAATCGGCGGATCTTTCTGGCGGGCGCCCGATCGCCAACTGTCAGGCCGGAACGGCCGCGACGTGATCATTCGTGGCGGCGCGTCGCTGTCGCTGACCTCGATTCGGCCCACGTGAGCCTGCAAGGTCTCGCCCCGGCCCGAGAACCACGTGGCTGCAAGCTCCCCAGGCCCACGCGCGACCAGATACGGGAAGTACAAGACGTCCTCGCTCTGGGCCACACGCCAAGTCGTCCACGTGCCGCCTTGATCAATCGATCGCGCCAGCCAGAGTCCCTTTCGATCCGTCCAGAGAGAGTAGAGGGCACCCCGGGCGTCCCAGGCGAGCGGCTCCACCCACCGCGGCATCCCCTCCGTGTCGTTGGGCGGGCTCCACTCGCGCCGGCCCGGCGCCGCGTGCTTGCGCCACGTCGTCCCGCCGTCAACGCTGACAGCGACGAGATCAACACCCTCGGTGAACAGGTTGCCGGAGGCCGACGCCGGAGTCACGCGCACCGCGACTTCACGGTTAGGGCCGACGGCGAGATGGCTTGATCCGCCCTGTGCATGGATCCGTGCCCGCTCAGTCCAGGTGACGCCGCCATCCAAGCTGACCGCGTGGCAGACGCCGCTGCCGTCGTTCCAGATGACATGGGCGGTTCCGTCTCCCGCCACTTCGACCCAGGGTCGGTCGTCGAACCGGGTTTTCGACAGCATCGTCCAAGACCACGTCGCCCCTGCGTTCTTGCTGACGCCGATGCTGATGTGTGTGCCCTCATTGACCTTGCGGTCGAAGCCCATCGTCACGAAGTAGAGGGTGCCGTCCCGGGCCACCGCCAGATCCACGTCCGAGTTGCCAATCGCCCCGTCGGCCTCGCTGCCGACGTTCACACGCGCCCACGTGGCGCCGCAGTCCCGACTCTGCCAGAGCTTCGGTCCGGGTTCTCCGAACCCGCTCACGAACAGCGTGCCGTCGGGATACTCGACGACCATCGGTTCACGCGCGAGCACGTCGAGATGGTCGACGGGATCGGCCATGACTAGCGTCGTGGCAGAGGTTGCACTTGGCGCCGCGCGGCGGTGGTCGAGACCGGGGGCGCAGCCGTCGCTGATAGCGACAAGACACAGCACCATCACACTCGCCTGAACTCGCGCGGCGATCCGGTTTGGATGCGGCGTCCTCTCGGTACCTGGTCGCTTCAGTACACGTTGCTTCGCCATTAGAAATGCCCTCCTTGACAGAAATGCCGTCGTTCGCATGGCGTGCCTAACGCTCCGGTTCAGCGGCGGTGCAAAGCGCCGTCCGCTGCAACCCGTTGTTAGGTGCACCGCAGCTACCTCTCCTGACTTCGCCAACGCTTGACGATCTCCTCCACATTCAAGTCCGCAAGTCCGTCCTTCCACTTCGCGTAAAAGTCTACGTCGTCGCTGTTGGGGGCCGGACTAGGTCGATCGAACTGAACCCGGGTCGGTAGCGGAACCGCTTCCCCTAGTACAAGCGCCTCACCCCTGCCGAGTCCAGCGAGAACACTGACCAAGTCCCCCTCGCTCTCCGGCACGAGGCTTTTGACGTAGGTTTGGTCGTCGGGGTTGGTGATCCGCAGACAGACGAATGTTCCACACTGTGCGAGCACCGTCTCAGATACTTCGTGTGGCCGTTGACTGACGATAGCAAGTCCAACGCCGTACTTGCGGCCTTCCTTGGCTATCCGCTCCATGGACTTCCTTGAGCCAGCGAACTGGCTTTCGGCAGTACGAGGGATATATACATGCGCTTCCTCGCATATGAGTAGGATCGGAAACTCACGGAACTGCGGGTTCCAGTAGTTGAACTCGAACGCCAACCTACCGATCTGCGCAGCAACCGTGGGCCGGACGTCAAAGGGTACTGAACTGAGGTCGATGACGGTAACCGCAGCCCTCTTGGTGCCAAGACCCACAAAGTCTCGGAGCAAGCCCGACAACGAAGCAGATGTGTTGCGAGTTGTTGGCTTGAGCAAGAAGTCGTATCGCGAGTCGTTCAGCTTACTCTCGATGCGCATCAGAAAGCGATCAAAATCTCCAAACATAGGCCCCTGCCTGTTTCCGACCCGCTCCACGTTCTTTGCGCGCACTTTGGTCAAGACGTCATCAAGAGAGAAGTATATCGGCGTGTCCACAGTGACTCTCGCCAATCCAAGTGATGGAACGGCGGTGGTGTTCTCTCGCTCCCGTCCCTCCAGCAAGCAGTCACGAAAGAATGCGGTCTGGTTTGTGGCCTCCCTCTCGCTGTGCTCAATGAGAAGGTCGCAAAGCTCCGAGTAGGTCATCAACCAGTACGGCATCTCCAGTTCCCGGGCATCCACGTGTCGGACGATGGCGTCGGCAAACGCGTAGGATTGCGTCCCGTCGGGTCGCTTCCAGCAATACTCGCCGTGAAGGTCAATGATGATGATATGTGCCCTGGGCATCACTGCTACAGTCTTCTGCACAAGGGAAACCACTGTCCATGACTTTCCCGACCCGGTCTGCCCCAAGATAGCAGAGTGGCGCCCGAACAGGTTCGTGGGATCCAGGCAGACCTTGAGCGAGGGGTGCGATGCGAGTGTGCCTACGGCAAGGCCTTTGGACTGGAAGCGGTCAAACATCTTGGCGACTTCGATCGAACCGATCGCGTGGACTTCCGCGCCTGTGGTCGGGTACCGCACAACGCCGCGCTCAAATTGGCCGTCTTCGAGAATCGAGCCGACGGGTGTGAGTCGAGCGATTCGCTTGGCGAAGGGCAACCTCGCAGCGTCATCGCCGGGGGTCTCGATGGTCGGCGCAGCGAGCGCTTCCTGTTCGATCATGCGGGTAACGATAGCGATGAGGTGAACATCGTTCTGCTTGACCGCGACATACGAACCAAGCTGCCCGACCAACAGGTCCTCATCGCCGATAGTAACGGTAGGCGCATGCCCCTGTTCGTCCTCGACCAAGGTCGCCATGAGGAGGTTTCCTTGGACATCGACGACATGGCCGATCACGGTGTTGGGAGTACCAGGCATCGATTAGACCTCCTTGCAGAGTCGTTGAAAGCGCCAAAGGTCGGTATGGCCAGGTCCGACCGTACCCTTTAGCGAGCACCGCGTTTCCGTCACTATAACTGCGTTCACCTTCACGCTCCAGCGGTTCCATACAGGGTCGGATAGCTCCTTCGTGAAGATAAGCAAAGTGAAATCCGTTCGCGCCATTGCGGCTTCAATAACAGCGTTCACATGCTCGTCAGTGAAGCCATACCCGAAGCAAGCCAACCGGTTTACCGGATTCACGTTATGGCCCAAGCACCCGCGAAAGGTGGACCACAGTGCGGCATACGGCGGGAGCATTGTGTCAGTCGCCTTCCTACGCTGTGGGGGCACCATTAACCGCTTCGTGCCGGTAGGCAGAGGCGACCCGTACGCGCAACGCCGAACTCCCCGTAGAGGGCACTCGTACCACCCAAGGGAGCCGTGAAGCTTGAACAGATGAATCGGTTTCACTGTCTCGTCGAACTGGCGCCCCTTGTGGGTGCCGCGAATCCGACCAACTCGCTCCTCGAACACGGCTGAATCGAAAAAAGCGTGCTCTACGCCGAGGAATCCGTCCGTCACTCGGACCTTGGCGGCCTCCGCCGCGCGTTCAACAAGAGGGTCGTAGTTCAGGTTAAATATCTTCACGCATGGGTCCCCGCGGTGGGACAATCGACGCACAAACTCAATATGCACGTCAAGGCTCGGGGTTTTAGGGAGGAATAAGTCGGCGATTGCCGCTGTGACCAGATGCCGATACGGCGTGTCCATTGCTCCACCTTCGTCGAGTAGGTCGAGGGCTTGCTCAATTCCCACCGCCTCGCTGTCGAGTTTGGCCTGGATCTCGTTCCGCTTCTGTCCGTCCGTGATCCGGTCCTTTATGAGATCCCAAAGCTCGAAGGCGAGCGGATATCCGGCATTGTCCAAGTATGAAGAACCGGCCCCGAGAAGGTAGCCAACCCGCTGAGCCTTCAGTTGCTCCGCGACCTTCGCCTCAAGACTGCTGGTAAAATCAGATTCCGGCATCATTTACTTGTGCGCCTAACGTAACGATCACCGGCGCGAGGAACGAGCGTCCGGTGGATTGATTGGTTCGCTTCATCTTATCTTGTTCAACAGCCAACCTACCATGCCAAGGTCAACAACCATTTCAGCAAGCCGCCTCGGAAGGACAAGCTGCACTGGGTTCTCTTTTTGATTCGGCATTTCAATCAGCTTCTTATCTGGAGTGTGGACTACAAAAAACAGCTTACGGTATTTCTCGCCTTGAAACTTCTTGGCGTATTCCTGGAAGTCGCGTAGCATAGCAGATGATTTAACCTGAACCTGGTACATTTCCCTGTTAATCGGCTCCTCAAGCTCAATATCGAGGTACTTCATGTTCTCGCCGAGAACGGAAACCCGTCGCCAACCGGTCGCCCTAAATAACAGGTCCACCAAGGTCTCAAAGTCCTTCCAATGAAGTCTACGCAGGCCTGTTTCAACGTGCCTGTATAGGTCATCCCTTGAATGGCGTATTGCCACAAATTCCGAACTGTATTGACGGTTAATAAGCCTTGTTAATTCCTCGACCTCTTTGACCTTACAGATTGTTCCTCTAAAGCCCTGAACCTTTGCGATTCGTCCCGGAATTTGGTTAGTCAGGAGCGGTGTTCCAAAAATATCGTGGCAATGCCAGTAATCAACCTTCCGGTACTTCGAAAGCTTATCCTCAAGCATGCGTGGCTCAGCTACCTTGCACCACCATAGATGACTGGCATGAAACGTGATCCAAATATCCTCGGCAGTGGATTCACAAAGCATACGAAGGGCTCGACAATCGCGGGTTGCTGTTCCTTTGTCCGGTATTTCGTCTTCAAGTTGTTTTTGAATTATGTCCCATCTGCCTTTATTTATGTCGGACAGTGTTTGCTTGCTCCAGCCGATTCGCAAGATACTCTTCTTGATACTCGAGTCTTCCCAAACACCGTTCCGCCCGAGCTTCACATAATATGCATTCTTGCAAGTAATGGGTTCCATTTTTCTCATCTTTCAAGCGAACGTTACGCATGGAGGCTACAAATTTGCCGTCCCGGCAAATTTGTAGCCTCCATGCGCTGGTTCGGCTGTTCATTGTTTTATTTTCCCCGCCGCGGCAATTACTTGGCTGACAATCTCGACGAAGTCGTTGATGTCTAGGAAGAAGTTTGGATAGGCCCTGCGTAGCTTATCAATTGGTCCAGCTGACACTAGGACTGGTTCTATTTTCTCGCCTTGTGCAGCCTCGGCCTCAACTTTGGCATAATCCATTACCGCTTGTTTAAAGCTGTCACGATCGTATGGTTTGATCTGAACGGTCTGCTTCAGAGAGTTCAGGATGATTAGGTGATAGAACCAGCTTTTCCCGGTGCCCTTGCTCTTGACGATTGAGTTCACAGCAACAGAGAACCCTCTCATTTTTTGCAAGGCTTGGAGACGTGCTTCAGCATCAGCAACTGCCTGAAACGTGTCCGTAGCGGACAAATGGCTGAAACGAGGCACAGGAACACAGATCTCCTTGTGTGCAAAAGCGGAGGACACGATAGCGAAGAAGTCGAGCCACTCCTTGTCGCCTTGCCGAGATTTCAGTGCTTGGCCAAGGAAAGTCCCCATTGTCTCTACTGCTGTTGCCCACGTGTGCTGAAGCTTTGTGCGTATTTGGAGTTCAAGCCTCAACCCGTTGTAACTGGGAGCTTGTTTGTTCTTATACCTGTAGATTAGGTGGAGGCTTCGGTAGCCATCCTCGTCCCTTGGGTTCTGAATGTAGTCTTTTCCGTCAATCAAATCATGAGCTAGACGCCGGCTGTTGCGAAACGCATCTGCGAGCCTGTAAACGTCTTTGACTGAGCGGAGAATCGCCCGGACACCCCCGATATCCTGCATGGTTGTTAGTTTCATGGCAGGATATCGTTTCAGCTTGTCGATGATGGTTGGCATACGCTTGAGACGCTGAGCGGCTATTGGGTCGTCACGGAATAACTTAAGCTTACCTCTTAGATTGGCTTGGAAGGTATTGATTGGATAGGCGTGGCATGCGCGCCATTTGTTAGCCAGATCTCGCGCACACTCGAGTTTTTGGGCTGGTGGGTTGTCTTGGACGAGGATCTGCCCAGCCTTGTTTATTTGGTTCTTCGATTCTTTTGGTACCGGAGAGAACGCCATCGCGAAACCTCTTATCTTTCCTCTATGTTACAGATGTAGGGCAATTATCCAAAATCATCTTAAGCCGAACGCCGCGCTTCAGCGGCCGTGCGAAGCGGCAGCGAAGCACGGTCCACTGCAAGCGCTGGTTAGGCCCATTCATGTTTTCTTGGGAAAGAGAAACACTGCTGTAGTGACAAGAGCCGCGGTGAGGAGATCGGTGGCTGAGCAGAGGAAAAGGAGGATGGGCACGGTTTGCATTGCGACGCCGTGGGTCTGGTACGCGAAGGCCGCGTCGGTGAGGGCGATGGCAAGCAAGAGCGCAAGGGACACTAGAAGGCCGAGAACGGTGGTCGAGAGGCGACTACGGCCGGTGGCCCGGAGGGCGATGAACACGAGCACCGTTGCGGCGAGAAGGTTAAAGGCAATGTTGCCCCAAAACGCGGCAACGGCCCTCTGTGGCGCGGCATAGGGGAAGATGTCGGCTTTGACCGGTAGAATCACGCCTGCGGCTACCACGAGAGCCACCGCGACGAATAGACCAGCACTGGTCAGGAGGATACGGCGGCAGGACTTGAGGCTTACTCTCATGGTTACCTCCACATGGGCCTAACAGGGTGGCGGATGACCATCCGCCGCCCTGTTAGGCGTCTCCCATACTATTGCTTTGGCCTTCCAGAGTTCGCGGACATGCCCGGAGTAAATCATTCCGCCGTCTGATGGAACCCCCGCGCCGATGGGTTGATTTTTCAAGTCAATCAGAGCATCTGCACCCATCTGACGAGCAGCCGTTCTGAGTCTTTCGAGGGTGTCCGCTGTCGAGTGCTTCTTTCCTGCGTTTGCTTGGACAAAGCCAATAACCTTGTAGGGCCGGGTTACGTCTTTTGACTCCAGAATTTCGATTGGAAAGTCATTAGACTTGGGTGTTCTCGCTGTTGCTTCGAAAGGAACAGTCTTTACGCTGACACAACCAGTCAGCGTGAAAATGGCAGCAATGACCATCAGTCTCTTCATCTCACTCTCCTCGCCCAACGTCACGCCTCACTTTTCGGGAAGCCGCGCAGCGGGTTCCCGATAAAGTGCGGGCGATTGTTGGTTGTTTTCATTTCTTCCCTGTTGCGGTCGGGCACAAGTCCTTCATGTAGCAACCGTCGCACTCTGGGCTGCGTGACTTGCACCAGTTCCTTCCGATTTCCCAACACGGCAGGTCCATCATTCCGGGGAACTCGGGGTGGAGTGCCTTCGCCTTGTAGATGACCTGTTCCACAGTGGCATCGGCACCACAGAGACCAAGGCGGGCGAACACGCGGCGGACATGCACGTCCGCCGAGATGTCGATGGAGAAGTAATCTGCGAAGGGAATCTTGAACTCCCGCGCGAGGATGTTTGTCGCCATGCTTCCGATCTTCGGTCCGACACCGTCGAACTCCAGGAAGCGATAGACGACCTCCGCGCTGGCTGGCTTCCCTTTCCAAATGCGGGCGGCATCGCCCGCGTAGTTGTTCTTGATCCGTTGCACTGCCGAATGGAAGCAGCCGCTCATTTTGTCAACGAACCGATGGAGGGGCTCCGGCTCTGTCATGAGGCGGTTCACCTCAGCCCGCGAGAGCGGGCTGAGTGCTTGCATTGAAAACCCGCCGATCTTCTCCGAAATGCGGTATGGAATGAGCCATGCCTTTTCGGCTTTGACTTGGCGATCCATTACGCAGGCGAGTACAAAGGCGTGAGGATGCGCGTCCAGATCGTTCAACAAAGCGTCGGCCTTCGGCACCTTGGTAAACTGGATCAACTGCTTTGGTGCGCGGAACAACGTCTGCCCGTGCTCAACCAGTCTGTCCCGTATGGAGTTCTCGTTCATATTTCTCCGGCCAACGTCACGCATGAGCCTCGTCGTGCCCGCAGCGGGCACGACGTAGTGCTCGATGCGATTGTTCGGCTTCAAATCGCCCTAGGGTACGTACTTCCAAATCTTCTCGATGTCCTTCCGGGTGTATGCAGCCGCCATTGCCCAGTCGAAACCGCATCTTGCGCTTTCGAGGCCTCTAGCGCATGTGTCAAAATAGGCGAGAAAAGTCTTACAGCGTTCAAGGCGGTCGCCAATCTCGGCGACGTCGCAGACTCGATCCCTGAAGTCCGCATCCAGAATGGGCGTGTCGGTCACAATGGCGTCGTAGTACGCGAATAGATGAGGGAGCCGTAGCAGGTGGTATGCCCCGACTGTTGTGATGCGGACCGCACTCGCCGTGGTGTCGGTCTGCAGCGGCTTGATCCTGCCCGCTGTCTCTATCAGACGCTTGGTACACAGCCTCGCCAAGTGCGTATCGATCTGTTTCGGCTGGAAGCCTGATCCCGCTGCAAAGTCGTACACCTTGTCAACATCGACAAAGCCATGTGTTGCGGAACGTCGGCCTTCCGACGAAACAAACTGCAACATAATCAGACTGAGGAAATGTTCTCTCGGCTCGAGTGTTTGGATGTCAAATAGGTTCTCGATCGGTGAGGAATCCGGGAAGAAATAGACGCCGTCCCCGAAGATCACGGTGCGCAGGAACTCGTGCAAGCGGATAAAATAGCTCCCCGACCTATCGTACTTCTCCAAGATCTTCCGAGTATCGATATGGCCGCTCCCTATCAACCGACGGACGAACTCTAAGGCGAGTCTAACGTTTCCGCCGCAGAGATTATCAATTGCCTCCACAATCTCATTGGAGGTTTCTATCGAGTACTTGACTATAGCCAAGAACACTCCAACTTTCTGGAAGTCAACCGTTACGCCGGGCACAAGAGATGACAATGACAGGCGACCAGACGTGAGATCAAGACCAAAGGACAACCTCTTGGAGAGCACTTCGTCAATTCGTGGCGGCGAGACCGTGAAGGCTTTTAGGTGATACGCGCTGAGGCTGCCCCGATCCTTTGACCGCTGAAATGTTTCGGGCCGAAGTGCCAAAAACACTGCTGCTGGCCACTGGGCGGCCATTGTTTGGGCGAGAACGAACACTTGTTGTTGAATGCTGTCAGTCCTCTGGTCTGCATTGTCCAGGAAGACGACAATCTGCTTTCTTCGGCCCTTAGCAATGTGACTCAGGGCATCTTTGAGGAACTGCTCTTTGTTCTGCAGTCTTTCTTCCAGGAAGGCGATTTCCTTTGCTGCGTATGCTGGCTGATCGGTGTCTCGGAGAATCCCATAGATGCCGCGCTGGAAGCGCTCAAGATCTCCATGGTACACCGCACGCACAAATGACCTGTCATAGATGTCCGTGGCGTAGTTGCTCCGGAGTTGTCGCGAAATGTCGTCAGCCACGTAGTCGTATATCTCCGCAGAGAAGACAGCCTGGGTTCCGAAATCCACATAGATGACCAGTGCATCGTCGAAGACCTCCTTGGCATCAATCTTGATGAAGTGTCGAAAGAACATTGTTTTTCCCACGCCGACGTCGCCAATCAGAAGGATAGGCCGCCTCGCAAAGCTCTCTGCGACGAGTTCCTTGGAAATGCCCTTCTTAGTGCTGGCTGGCCTTAGAGTTGGCGCGCCGGACGAGCCTTCAAAGAGAGCCGCATACCTGCTGGCGAGAAGTGATTTACTCACCAATGCGTACTGAGACAGCGCCCCACTCTGGCAGTAGCATGTTCTCAGGAACTCATCCTCAAGTTCCTCTGAACTGATGATGTCTTCGAATACAAGGTCCGCAAGAATCTGCAGATCAGTCTGAATGAAGTTCCGGTTCTTGACACCCGGATAGGGGGATATCAGTTCAGCAAGTTTCTTGGGTAGTATTGAATTGTCAGGACCTAGGACGAGTTTGTGAAGATGCCTTTCAGAAACGCCAGGCTTCGAAAGCACCTTCCAGAGCGTCGGGAAATCTGCCACCATAGCCTCTAGAGACTCGAAGACGATCGCCCGACCTTCCTCCGGGAGAAGGCCATCTTCTCGGCTTCCAAGGAACGCAACGAGCTGGTGCCCATTTGTTACAACCCCGTAGGGAGTGCCCCGTTGCTGGCAGTAGCCAGCCGCCTGCCTTATAGCCTCAGCAAGGCCGGGCACGTCTGAAAGAGTCCGGATCGCGTATTGGCGATTGGATAGCCCCGAGGGTATGTCGAAATAGACATCCTCCTTCTTGGCCTCGACGATTACCATGCGGCGCGGGCACATAAGCGTGTAGTCCGCATAGAGTCCGTCGAGACGCTCTTCCGTTATGCAGTCAGAACGCTTGTCCCAGAACAGGCATTCGAAGAGGAGGTCATCGATGAGGTGAAGCCGTGTTGTGGCCTCATTGCGCGATGCGGCGTGAGAGATGTACCACTCTGCCAGTGCTTCAATAGCCTTCTTGCCTACTTCAAACTGACTGCCCATTGCGAGTGCCTTTTCTGACTATCGCTCCATCTGCGTATTCTCATTCGATGGCCGAACACCCGCTTAAGCTGCGGCGCTCCGTGGCTTGCCCAGGCGCTGTCAGCTTCAAGCGGTTGTTAGGCGGCTGGCCAATACTCACCACCGCACCTGCACGAGTAGGACTTCTGAGGTCCCTTCTCGGTGAATACGACTGATACCAGCATGCCGACCCAGGATCCGCATTGGTCGCATCTCCACGGCCCCGGATGCGCGTCGCGATTCCGCGTGCGCTGGAGGGCCTGTTTTTCAGCCAGGCTCAGCTGCCGAGTCGCTGTACCCTCTCTGATGAAAGCTCTTCCATCGTACTCATGGTAAGCAACACTGCGCCTGCGATGTGCGGACAGCACGACCAGTCTCTTTCCTTCGAGCTCCTCCACGCGCATCTCGGTCTGTACTGGAGGATCGAACTTGTTCCCGATGGCCTGCGCGAGCGACCGTTGCGCTTTGTCGAGATCGCCCGGCTCCACGCCGACCAAGCAACCGTCACGTGAGACGCCGAACACGACGGTGCCCTCCGCCGTATCGGCATTGAGCATGCCGCACAGGCTCTCCAGAGCTTCCCGCTGGAGGCTGAGCGACTGCTTCCGTTCCAGGACCTGAGACTCTTCGCGTCCTACCAGGGCTTTGATCTGCTCCTTGCTCATCGGTCCCCCGAAGCCCGCCTAACAAAGTTTATATGGATCCATATAAAAACCCAAAGATGGCATTAAGTGCCGTATAAGACGCCGGAGAATCCGGCATCCTTTCAGGCCTAAATGCAGTAATTTCAACCTCTTCTTCGGAAACGGATGATATTTCGGAGAAAATCAACTGAACCCCTTCGTCTCAAGCGGGATTCTAGATCGGCCCGGCCGGGATGTCAAGCCTGGAAATTCCTTTTCCCCGAAGAAAGCCGCCGGTCCGGCCAGGAGGGAAAAACGGACCCAGGTCTGGCTCCTGCCACGGTGCGGGGGCGAGGCCGTGAAACTCACCGACTTCAAAACGGGCGTGTCGGATATCGTCTGGTCGCCCGACTCGAAGCGCCTGGCCCTCGTCATGAAGGACGCCGATCCCGACGGAGCGGGCTCGGGGAAGGATGAGATTCTTGCCCAAGTTGACTTCGACGGGCCGGATTATTAGTTTCCCCGGAAGGCGCGATAGTTACCCGGCGTTTCCATTCTCCTGGCCAGGCCTCATCAAGTCTTTCCAGGGAGACGCGGTCCGATCCGTGACTTTGGCCCGTTTCTTGAGGCCATTCTCCCGCTATGGCGAGAGTCTATCGTCCTCGACATCCGGAGCGGACCGTTCTTTACCGGGTGCTGTCGCATCATTTCGACAGGTTCCTGGCCGAGTATGAACACCGTTCCGAGCGGGAGTACGGTTTTTTCCGTCCGATCGTCAAGGAGGTCGTGGAGCGTTATCTCGACTGCGGCAATCCGCGGTGCGGCTCGCCTTCATCCGCCAGCATCTCAAGCACTTCGCGAAAATTTGCTCCCAGTTCATCAAGCGTTGCGCCCTGGGAATGAGCACCGGGTACCCCAGGCACATAACCCACGTACAACCCCGTCTGCGCACACTTCTCGATGACTGCAGTGTATGCTTTCATGTCATTATTTTAGCATACTCACGCAACGACGCCAACTGTGGCTAACGGCCTCGAGCTAAGCTGCCCGGCGGAAGCTGGCAACGCTACTCGGACTCTACGGCTCGCCAGCGGGCGGAGCGAGCCACACAGTCAGCCCAGCCCGCCGGGTCAGCTTCAGCGAGTTGTTAGGCGCCCAAATCAATCGCTTCGCCATCCGTCGCAGAAATCTCCGCCGATAGGAAAGCACCAGTGGGGTATGGGGAGTTCGATCCCATGGGCAAGTCGGATCGTTCCCTCACTTCTGGCCACTTGCCCGAGCCCATAGACCGCCTCCATTCTGGCCTCCATTACATACCAGTCCCCGAAGATGCTGTCGCACTTGTAGCAACCGAACGACAGATATGAGTCGTTTACTGTGCGGCTGTACCGCCGTTTGATTTCGCCAAGACGGAGATGGGTGCCTGCGGGTGTGGCAAGAAAGCGCTTGGCGGCGGCCACGATCTCGGGACGGTACTCGATGTGGTCAGATTCCCACAGGCCCTCTTCTGGCTCGATAACAGCATTGCAGGCTGCAAGGAGCGTTCCCTCCGAATAGTAGATGTGGTTGATCGTCTGGCACTTCCAACACTTCATCTCGAAGAATACTAGGCGG
>Ga0315281_10008995_pt1 | contig 13895 bp, 20 predicted proteins | sample YL17G07_0_MG_FD_204540 | JGI IMG/M metagenome (GOLD analysis project Ga0315281, IMG submission 204540) | Sediment microbial communities from Yellowstone Lake, YNP, Wyoming, USA - YL17G07_0 | ecosystem: Environmental > Aquatic > Freshwater > Lake > Sediment | place: USA: Wyoming | collected...
TGTTTGTCGTAGTAGCCCCGATAATTGCGGTCAGGGAGTACATGAAAGCACGCGACTGGAAAAAGTTCGGCGTCCCCATGGTTGTGTTTATTTTTGCTGGTTTTGTGCTGTACTTCCTCGCTGGCGATGCCCTGACAGGGATCATGAAGGTGATTGTTGGAGGCTGAAAAAAGGAGGGTTCCTAATGGAAGCAAAAACATACATAAAATGTCCCTGGTGCCCACCTGAGTCCCAACCAGTTCCTTTATCGCGCTTTCCGTCCCATGTCCGCCTGAACCACTCCTTCGAGTTCTGCCAGGTGCCAGGGTGCCGCTACTGCGGTCGCAATTTGCTTCAGCATTGCTTTGCCCTTGCCAGCACGGACACGGAGTTCCACCGCCAGCACGGCTGGCTCTACAGCATGCTGACCCAGAAGGCTTTTAAATCCTCAAACCGCCGCCGTAATATAATGTTGTGGCGGGAGGACTTATTGGAGCACATGGAGGTGAAGCAAATTGTCCAAGTTTGAAGCGAAAAAGCGCGCCCAGGAAACGGCGGTCAAGGCCTTCCGCCAAGGGCGTTCTGCCTTGACCGAGCTGCTCGAACTGCATCTGAAGGATTCAATAACCAGAGACCCGGTGGACAAGATCCGCTTGATCTGCGAGGCACTGTTGTGCGTCGTGCCAGTGGAGGGTGATCCCCAATCTGTCTTGGACCAGCTCGACATGACCCCTTTGCAGCTGTCCCAACTGAGGCGCATATATGCTATCGCCCTGGCGTTCCGCAAAGTAAATGCATCTTCCCCATTCATCGCCGTGCCGTGGCCGTTCCCCAACGACGAGGAGCACTACTCACTCTACATCATGCCGTGGCACAGCATCCCGGTCCACTGCCGCTGGACCAACTCCACCGTGAAAGCGGACAAGGAAAAGAGGCTGGAGGGTAAGCCGGTCTGGGATTCCTTCTTCATGGTGACCACTGAGCTCGACCTTTCACCAGTCTCGTTGCAGGAGCTAAAGACGGAGTTCGAGGTGTGGGCTATGCCCTTTGCCCTCTGGGTCTTTGCCAGGCTTGCCGATGCCTATAACCTCCAGCTCATCCGCACAGTGCCAGAGTCGAAAGAAGAGACGTGACATCCTCCACCCTACAAGCAGGGTGGTCTTCTTGCGGAATTTTTATAAATTGCAATGGTCAGTACCGTGCCGGCTCCCATCCTACCATTATAACCGCTTTTTTTATCATCGTTTTACTCCAGGTGAACAAATATATCAAGAGTTGTGTTTAGTGCTGTATTAAACGCTATGATGCGATGATGTTTTCACCATCAATTACCATTAATTCTGTTCACCAAATTTTTCTGATTTGTTACTGAAGAGGTGGAAGAAGATATTATAGAGTACATATATACTACTACTGTGGCATTCCATCCTCCTTCCTCTTCTTACGCATCGCCACTATTGAACGGTAAGGTGATTTCACTTTGTCGCAGATAAAGCAGTACCCGGAACTCAAGACGCTTGAGTTGTGGGCGTGTATCTGGTCCATGACGGTCGCCGGCGAGCGTCCCACGTCTTGGGCTATCGCCTTCATGCCCTTGCCTTCGCCCTCTAGATGGAGCCTTATCAGTTCGGCGTGCTCCTCGTCGCCAACAGTAGTGTAAGTTCCCCTGTACTTGCCCTCCTTTATCACTTCGCCGTAGTCTATCTTGATCCCCATCTGTGCAATGAGATCCTCCCGCTCCTCCTTATGCCAGGCTGGCATCTCGTTCCACCCCGCGCCGATGTCCCCCGTATTCGTGATTACCCCGAACTCACTCACTTCCATCGTCTGAAGCCACGTCGGTTCCAGGAAGTGGTACAGCCACTTGTAGTCGCGGGGAAGCATGGCTGTCCCTTGCGGCTTGAAAAATATGAAGTCGCACTGCTCCCTGATGTCCGGGTCGATGAGGGTGTTTTTCTGCGTGTCCATGCCCAGCAGGAAGCCGTGGTGCCGGATTTCCGAAACGAAGTACAGCGCCTCGTTCTTCAGTTCGATCTGGTTCATCACCTGCTTCTTCCGGGAGTAGAACAACTTCGTAGCCTCTCGAACCAGTATGTAAACCAGTCTCACGTTGCCCCGCCTGAAGTACGCTTTGTCCACGATCCGGCGCACGGACTCTACCTCCTCCTCCCTTGAAGAGTAGAACGGAGTCACGCTTATGATTATGTCATATTTTTCGAAGTCTAGCAGTTCGAAGCGATCCCAGGGCTTTACTTCCCACGAACACCCAACATCGACGTTCTTTCCCTTAAGGAGCAGAACCCGCTTGCCATTCTCGACCCAGGGACTCCTGAGCCACGCCAGCCCCTCGCCAATGGATGCCCCGGTCAGGTCCAGCACCCCATTGCCAACTGCCAAATTTTTCTCGCCTATCGCCTCAAGCAGGACGGATTTCCCGCCCCTCCTCCTCCCGATGCAGAAGTACACATCCGCCCTGTTGCACCTTATATTGTTCCATCCCCTCCGCCACACCATCTCGATCCCTGCTGGTTTGGGTAATTGTTTTTGCGCTTCTGCCATTTCGGTCATTTTTCATCAATCCCTTATGGTTTCACCTTGAATGCCAGAAATTCAAACCTTCGCATATTAGCAAGCGTGGCACACTTCCTGTGGATTCTGCGACCCCACATATATGTGCCTTCACCTATTGTTATTGGTTCATGACAGATGGGGCAGTCAGCCATTTATTTGCCTCCTTGATTGCAATATTCACTTTATGCCCACAAAACGCAGGGCATTTTTCATCAATCCCCCTGTCTTCTTCTCTGTCTTGCACCGGTCCGTCAGCAGGTGACCGGGAACCGTGATAATTACCTTCCTCTCATCCATGCCGTTCCTTATGCTGTAAACTCTGCCACGCTCCTCAAGCGCCTTGAGAACTTCCCTGCCTACCTCTTCTGCATCCTTCCTTGCCGTCAATTCTATCCCTTTCACCATATGCTCAACCCCCAATGTGAAAATACTGCTGGAACTGGAGCAGAAGGTAAACGAGAAAGCCCAGAGTGATCCCCGCCATGACCCAACCCACTATGGTTTCGAAGGGGCTTTCCTTTCGGCTCACTCCTCCGCGCCCCCCACAAGGTGATATTTCAGCCTGAATGCATCGTCCCGGTGCAACATGTCCATTACCGCCTCAAAAACCAGCAACAGATCGCCGGAAACTACCTCAATCGTGGCTAATGTTTTCGTCTTCGAGGTCCCATCCGCCTCTTTGATCATATCCACATCAGTGGCAATACTGCCCCGCATTTTGTTATATTGCGTCAGGAGGCTGTTCCTATCCTCACGCTGTAGCATGCTGATCATCTTCCGCAGGATAGCTTGGGCAGATGTGTAGTCCGCCCTGTCCAGCGCGTGATGGAACGCCTTCGCCAGTTCCATGAGATACGAAAGGTAGGCGGGGTTAAACCCCTCCCACTGCTGGAACACATTTCAACCTCCTAATGTAGTCCTGGTATGTACTGGCGGAATACGAACAGCGCAACGAGTATCAGCAACACCAGCACTATGATCAATCCACGCCTGCTCTTTGGCTTCTTGCCCTGGCTTTCCACGTAGCCCATTTCCTCATCTTTTGCGATCTGCACGAAGCGGTCAATTTCTTCTGGAGCACTTACATTAAGAAAGTCCATGAAGTCACCGAGGTCGAGCATCTCTATTTCTTCGTCCGGTTCCTCCTTCTTTTCGCCCTGATCCCCCGATGCTTGCTGTGTACTTACCCTTGTTTTTGTTTCCTTTATCATTTTTTCAAGCTCTGCCTCTGCATCCTTGCCTTTGAATATGCCCTTCTTCTTCAGCGCATTCGCCGTACTCATGACCTGAAGATCGAACACCGTGTGGTGCTTGAGGTACGCAAACGCCATTCTCACGCCCAGAGCCCTGCAGTGCCATATCTGCTTATAATTGAACCTGAGAAAGCCGACGCCCGGTATTGCTACCCCGTCGCCTTTACCCACATCTTGCACATGGATTGGGAAAATGTTCTTAAGCGGGTCCCCCATCCACACTATTACGTCGCCTGGGTGGTTTATCACGCTGAACCTCTTCAGCTTCGTGTAGTAGTACAGCGCCGGAATCCCGCTGATGGCAAAGCCGAACACTATCCCTTGCAGTTGGTCAACAACCGACACACAATCACCTTCCCATCCCGAAGAACCTCTTTATACTTTGCATTATGCCGCCCCCTTGCTGGGCCGGCTCGACGTAGACTATCCTATGTGTGAGCAGCTGTCCCTGGGTCTGACCATCTATGCCTCTCGTGCCCTGCTGTACTGCCATCCCCATCATTGTTGCTGCTTCCCTGCTCGGCGGTGGCTCGCCGAAGACCTTTTCCCACTCGGTGTCGTAGCGCACCCTGGCTGTTACCCACTTCAGCGAGGACGGCCACGGCACGTCCCTGTGGCTTGCCAACGGCACATGCTTGCCCGTGACGTCTGGGAACGACTTCGCCCTTTTCGTGTCCTCCATGTCCACCTCGGTGAAGTCCCTAATGCTCCCCACGAGCTGTGCCGGTGCACCCCCGCCCCTCGGCGGGAATCCACCTTCGCCTTCCTCCCTATCATAGTCTCTTTCAGACATCCCTTTCTACCCCCATGTTTAAAATATTGTACTCATGTATCCAAAGAAATAAGCACACAAACCCCACACCAACAAGAATCGTGAACGTTGATATTGCTTGCAGTGCAATGATAAACGATGTTGTCAAATCAATCGCTGATCGCTTTATTAGTGATGCAAGCATGCCTTGAGTAAATATGAATAGACTGGATGCCAATCCGAAAAAGAAAATCGCTACTATGAATCTGAGATCTGCGAGCAAGACAAAACTGCTGATCGCCGTTCTCTTTGGTTTTATGTCCATCGCCATCTTCTCACCATCGCCATCTTCTCACCGCCTCCCTGCCCATTTATGCGCTATCGGGTCGAAGATTATTTGCATGAGCATGGTTATCGTCGCCATCACCGCCAGAACTACAAACACCCACATTATGATCGTGTATGCCGGCGCAAGTTCAGTGCCAACGTACACCAACGGCGAGACTAACGCCGCAACATACCAGAAAAGCATTGCGAGAATGGTCGGGTATCCCACGCCCTTTTTCATCCACAAGTCGAAGCCGTAGATGTAAAAAATAGCCCCGAGGAACCCCAAAGCCCACACAGCCGTCTCGGTTAAGCCTTCAAACATTTTTTTCCTCATGTAAATGATGTGCGGTGGGGTAAATATGCGCTACGTTATTTACATTATTTACATCAATTTAATGCGACTTTATGTGACTTTATGGTACTTTATGTGAAAAGCGTAGGTGTATATTTACTACATTTATCACGAATTATCATGGAGGTAGATAGGAATATGAAATTCCTCAGTAGGCTGTTCCACCGCAAGAGCAAGGGCATGACACCACTCATCAACCTCTTCATTGGCTTCGCTGCAGTCATCGTAGTCTTGGAAGTCGTAATACTGCTTGCAGGCGTCATAACTGGCTTGACTGTGCCGATGTTCACAAGCATGGGCGTCAACGCCACATGGACCGCATTGCTGTATAGTGCAGTTAGTGTCATACAGTCGTCCATCCAGATAGGCACTCTCGGCATACTGATCTATGCATTCATGGCGGTACTTTCAGCCTTCGGGATGTTCGGAGCTGGCGGACGGAGGTAGATATGAAGATGAAACTCCTAAGCAGACTATTGCACCGCAAGAGCAAGGGCATGACACCACTCATCAACCTCTTCATTGGCTTCGCTGCAGTCATCGTAGTCTTGGAAGTCGTAATACTGCTTGCAGGCGTAGTCACCAACCTGACTGAAAATATATTCTATGCAATCAATGGCACCACTTGGAATGGTACAGCGTGGGTCGGCGGAACCGGGGCCATCAATGCCTCATGGTTTACGTTGATGTACAATGCCGTGTCCGTTATCCAGAGTTCGATTCAGATAGGTACGCTAGGCATACTCATATACGCGTTCATGGCGGTGTTGAGTGCTTTCGGGATGTTCGGAGTAGGCACAAGGCGATAAGTGACGGCCAAACACCACGGATGGAACTAAATAAGTAAGTCAAAATCCCAATTTTTTAATTAAAAATAAGTAAAGAAAGAAAGACTGTCGGAGGATCGCATGGGTAAGGGAAACTAATGGCAACTGTTCTAATCAAGGGCGTGGAGGGATCGCCATGTCGTTGAAGGTAGTGGGTGCTGGGGACGTCACTGGTTCTGGAACCGCGACGGGAACTGGCGGAGTCATGCCAGCGACCACCACCACTACCACTACCACACCAACGACCACTACCACGACCTCCACGGGAATGCCGGACGTAATAGCTAGGGCGATGGAATGGGCCGCGACTCACCCCGCCGAGGTTTCTTACGTCCCCATAGCCGGCTACACCGCCGGCGGCACGCCGGTTTCAGCCGCGGGGCAGATGCCGGTCAATCCGAGCCCAGCCGGCATTATAGTTCCGCAAACCGTCATACCCGCAGAGACACCAGCATCTGCAATACCGCTGTTGGTGAGCATAGCGGCGGCTCAGGGTTCGCAGATAGTGGTGAACGTCCCATCTACCTGGGTCAAACCATCCCCGGCATCCGTGTCCGGACCGGGCTCTGTGGGGTATGTGCTCATCAACCCTAAGCAGACGGTCATGGACATCCTGGAGGCTCAGGCGCTGTATCCCGGCGCAGGCATCTACGTCAAGGACATAAAGCCAGGCGAGAGGCTCCTCTTCGGCGAGGGCGGACTCACGATCTTCGAGTCGCCAATTGTGACCTCTGGGATACCCAGCGTAAGCGCAGGCACTCTACCCAGCGTAAGCGCAGGCACTCAAATGAGAACCACGATGCAAGGTCCGATAGTGGGGTATGCTATCCAGGAAGTAGCCACGCCGGCTGTGGATATTGGGCAACCGGTCATGATACAACTCTCATACTACGGTTGGTCAACCCCCCCTCAGCCAGTTCCAGAGTTGAGCCTTGAGCAGCGGCTCCTCTTCGGACCGGTAACCTCCAACCTCGCCCAAGTTGCCAGTCAATCTATGACACCGTGGACTCAGGCTTTTGGCGACGCTTGGGGGAGGATCTCACGCGGTTTAAGCACATACGAGACGGGTCTGGGGGCGATGGAATACATTGCGTTCGGACTCACCCCTTTTGGGCAAATATTGAGGTTATCCGGCAAAATGCCAACTTATGAAACGGAAACACTGCGCCAGATGGGCGAGGCAACTCTGGGCAGTGCGGTTATCGGCGGTGTTGCAATTGCCGCTCCTGAAGCTCTTCCATTCCTTCACATTAGCGCACCTGCGATACTCGGAGGTACCGCGTTGGGCGTGGGCGTTTCGGAGGGCATAAACAAACTCTTTACCGGGACATGGTTGCCGAAGGAAGCGATCATCCCCACCGCATTAGGCACGGAGGCATTCATTATCGGCGGCTCTGGTCTTCTGGCAGGGATGGGTGCCACAGGTGGATTCCTCAGGCAGATAGCTACTTCGCCTATTGGCAGGGCGCTCACATGGGGCGGCTTCGGTACTGGCGTGGGCGCAGCCGAGGCTAAAGTAACAGGCGGCGATGTGGTGAAGAGCGCCGCAATGAGCGGGTTGACCGCGGGTCTTTTTGCGCTTGGTGGGGAAGCGGTTATCATGTACGGCGGTAGGGTAAGCAACTTGCCAGGGATACGGCAGATAAGCGACATCACTCAGGGCATAAAGGACATATTCGCCCCATCTAAGGAGGTAAGGTTCTCAACCCAAATAGCAGGCGAGGGTGAAGCTGCCCAGATATTTGCGTTGGAGCAGGCAGAGGGCAGGGTTCCGACAACAGGCATGGGGATAGAAAAGATACTCATAGGGCCGATGGGCGAAGCTGATAACCCTCTCAACCCCCCGCACTTGGGACTTGGTTATTCTAAAATAGAACCCGAACCCGTCCTAAGAGGGTTCTACGGCAGAGGGATAGACACGGATTCAGCCATGATCGACTTGAGGGCTGGGGCACTCACCGACCAGCTCAAAGCGTCCATCGTGGACTATGGCAAGATAAACGAGGCAATCAACAAGTTAGACGTTGCAGAAGTGGGGGCGACAAAAATCGGCGCAACAGAGGTCAGAACAGGCGAGCAGGCAGCTGTCTTGAAGCGGCTTCAAAAGGGCATAGTATATGAAGAGGGATATAACCCCATCTTTGAACAAACTTATTCAAGAAACGTCCAACCATTAACAAAGGGAATTAGTGAGCCGGGAATAATCGGGATTCCAGTATTATGGCAAGCCTTCGCAACAATGCCAAGGATTATCCAGGCACCAAGCGTAGGGACATCCATCTTTGAACGGCTTAATCTCGGATCGGTGTTGAACCTTAAACAGACGCCGGCTACCGTTACCAAGACATCCGAGTTGACTGTCTTGAAGCCCATAACTACCCAATTCACCAGGGAGCTCCAGACCCCCATCAACATCCAGTCCCTCAGGACTGACCTGAGGCGCACCACGAACCAGACAACCCGAACCATCCGGGTTCCTGCAGTTGTCACGGCGGTGGACTATACTCAAATCCAAACTGTCGGTCAGGGGCAGAGGCAGAAACAGGCCCCTATTTCAGTTGTTCCGACATACCAGATGACAGCGATAAGACCGCCGCCTCCGTTCAAGCCGGACTTCATAAAAAAGAGTCCCATCAAGGCTCCCCGGATACCTAAAGGCGGACGCTGGCTCTACGAAGAGAAGTTCAACCCGTTCAACATCTCGCTGATACCGAAACAGTGGAGGGGGATCTAATGGGAATATTCGATAGGCTGAACGAATTAACGAGACCAAGGGCAGAGATGAAGCGGGAAGAGGAGGAACGCGACAGAGAATACGGGTTCGGCACGCACGCCCGAGCGATGCAGGATCCTCCGGAAAGGAGGAGGAGCGCAATAATTGCCTCATCCGTTGGTCACCGCCTCGGCAGGGGCTTGGGTTATGAGGCTTCGCACCTGCGACATCCGCCCCGCAAGCATGAGCGTAAGCGCGGGCGCAAGCGCAGGCACCGGCATCATAAGCGCCGGAGCAGGCGGGGTTCCGCTCCTTTCAATTTAGGGTGGGTGTTCGGCGTATGAACAACAAAGGCGTGGGACTGCTGGGCGTATGGGTATCCGCAGCCTTCGCCATCCTCGGGCTGTACGTGGTCATTTCATTCGTGCTCCCCATGATAGGCATGGTTGACTTCCAAGTGTACGAACTGCTGAACAACCCTGCGTATAGTGTCTCGGCATCGTGGGTGAGCGTTTATCAAACATGCGTCAGCTACCTGCGTCAAAGCTTCTCATACTTACTCTTCGGTTGCCTGATAGGTCTCATAGCGTGGGTAGTAATTGCGCCGCTGAGGAGGGAACCGAATGAGTGGTATGAAGACCAGTGGTAAGGTCTTCCTCAGAAAGGCATTCGGCGTAATGCTGCTCCTCCCGTTCCTTTTACTCTGCATTCCTATCCCGTATGTCTCTGCCCAGACCACCGCGACGATGGACATCACCGTCACTGGAACGACCAACGCCGACATGTGCTACCCCCTCAACCTCACCGTCCCGTACAAAATTGATCTGGTGGACCCGGTATCTGGCGTAGTGTCCACCCTCTACCCCAACAGGATGCTCAACGTGTCATCGCAGGAACTGGTCACGACTGGCAGTTACAGCATAAACTCACTGGCAAACACGCTTACCTTCTACACCGGCATGAATGTCTCGGCAGGTAACTTCACAGCAAACTACAGGTTAATTTACGACTCCGTGTTGATGACCAACAACACGATAGACACCTCAACACATGTTTACGGTGTTGCCAATCCGTATTACATTCCAGTGACCATCAATAACGCTGGCAGCACCATCGCGGGCTATCAGGTGATGGTGACGGTTGACACTACCACGCCCATCTCGGCGGGGCACATGCGTTCGGATGGCGGCGACATAAGGTTTTACGCCTACGCCAACTTCACCTCCCCAATCTCATACTGGGTTGAAAATGAAATAAACACTGCCTCCACGAAAATCTGGATCAACGATTCTTCCATCCCCGCGGGAGCATCGACCGTTTATATGTCTTACGGCAACTCCTCCGCAACGTCGATATCGAACGGAACAGCCGTATTTCCCTTCTTCGACACGTTCGACGGAGCATCCATAAATTCTGCTCTGTGGAGCAATAATAGCGCACCGCCCACGCCGTCGGGGGGGATGATACACTTCGAGCAAGCATCGACCTACACCCAGAGCATCCTTTCCAAAGCAAGTTTCAACCAGTCTGCCTCAGAGATACGGTACCGCATCAGGATCACCAGCGCTCAGGATCAGAGGTTCTTCTTCGGCTTTCAAGGAACGATAGGTGCCGACGGCAGCAAATATCCGTGCGCCGGCGCCTCCACCTACGACAAGTTGTACAGCTACTATGACTCGTCTTACGCTGCCTACGACTTCGTGGTGAACACGTGGTACACCGTGGCGGTCCGGATGTCCGCCGACTACAAGCACACGGTGATCCTCGTCGGCACGTCCACGAACAGCACCTCCGCCACAGCTCTTGCCTCCACCAACAATAAAGTGTGGATGGGGGGCACCACCATAGCCGCCGACGTGGACTGGGTCTTTGTGCGTAACTACACCGCTACCGACCCGTCCGCAACCCCCGGCAGCGAGCAGGCAATGGTAAGCTACAGCATCACCATAACTTACGGTCCGCTCTCAACAGAATCGCAGCTCACTGTCCAGATGCCCAAATTCAGCGCCACGCAGTACCTATTTATCAATGCAACTGCGAACTACGAAATACCCATTACCAACCTCGGAGGAACCATAACACTCATTCTTGAAACGCCATGGGGACCTTGGCTTCTCGCTATCATCCCTGTGTTCATCATGCTTCTCGCTGGAGGTTCCACCGGCGCCGTAGCCTCAATCCTGGCACTGGCTCTTGCGACTATTATAAACTTCTCGGTATCAACGCCGATATTTCGCTGGGGGGTGCTGGGCGTGATAGCCTTCATCGCCCTGTTGATGCTCTTTGCGGAAGGAGGGAAGAGACGGTAATGAGCGCCCTTGATGCTGTTTACCGCGCAGCCTTGTTCTACTTCCTGTTTGCCACATTCCTCGGCTCCTTAAACGCCGTGGACGCGGCTTCCACCACTGGTCCGCTTTTCATATCCACTGGCTCGCCCGCTAACATCACCTCAGTCGTCAACAGTACCATGAACTTCAACGCAACACAGATGGTGCAGCAGGTGCAGCCCGCCACCAGCAATGGCACCATAATAGATACTATATCTTACTACTCTGGCATGATATACGCCTTTTTGGGTTACATATATCAGATGGCATCCGCCCTCTTCAGTTTCCTTATTATCGTGCTCGGCATAGGTTCCTACTTGCAGTCGCTGATCCCGTTCTTGCCAGGACCGTTGGTAGCGGTGCTCAACTGCTTGTTTGCCACACTGTACGCCATCGGCCTGATAGAATTTATCAGAGGTATAAGAGTGCACATCCCAGGAGGGTGATCGCATGAACAAAATCCCATTCACAGTTGTTTTGATGGCGCTGGTATTAGTAGCAGGAGCAGGTATAGGCATCACCTCCGCCTCCGATGTGAACTTCCTCCAGGGAGTCACCACCTTGAACAACTGCACAATTTACTACTCTGCGGGAACACTCCAGTCATTATCCAACCTTACCGACAGCAGCGTTACCTTCTTGGGTTTCTTCAACAATACATTCTCGTATGTATCTGGGGTGTACGTATATTCCACCAACATCACCTCAAACACCTTTGTGCTTGTCCCAAACGCCACGATCACGAACTGGATGATAGCTTACAACACAGTCAATCAAACGCTGATTCTTTCCGTTGCACCCGGCATACCCGACATCACCACCATGTTCCTCCCATCTAGCATCATCAGCTTTTACAAACAGGCGTGGGGCACCGGCACAGCCCTCTTCGTCTTCCTTATCCCTATATCTACGTACGTAAAAACGAAGAACCCTGGCATATTCGCCGTGACCTTGCTGTTCATGTCCGCCGGTGGCTTTGCTCTCGACCCATCTATCATTAACTTCGCCTATATCGCAGTCGCCGCTGCACTTGCGGCACTGACCTACCGCCTGTTTGGGAGGTGATACCACGGCTAAAACCCTGCACTTCGGGTCGAAGGAGGGGTACAGGCGCTGGCTCGCTCACGGCCACATACACGGCAAGTTCAAGCGCCACAGGAAAGCCAGCAAGTACCCCAGGGTGAAAATAAGGGGAAAGACGCACAGGGTACGGCACAGGAAGTAGCTTACCATGAGACGCTTGAATCCGACGCGTCTTAAGCGTAGCGCATATTTACCCCATTGCGTTTAGTACCATATATGGGCTTCCTTGAGCAGTTCGCCGTTGCCACAACCCGCAAGACTTATGCCTCAATACTTTCTTCTTTCTTCCGCTTCCTAGCCGTCGAGGAGGCTACCTACCATCCCACCAACGAACAGTTTAAAACGGATGTGGAGCAGTTCATCGACACGCTACAGGGAAAGGCGCCCAAGACCGTCTCGCTCACCATGACCATCTTGAAGCAGTGGGGCAACGATGTAAGGTTGGATACTTCCTTCTTTGTTGTGCTCAAGCGCCGGAAGGGAAGGGCCTACGTCCTGACCGCCGACCGCATACCCACCAAGGAGGAGCTGAAGCTGATTTTTATGAGGCTCCCTCCGATGTGCAAGTTGCTACTACTCTTCATGGCTACCTCCGGCGCAAGGATCTCGGAGGCACTCCACCTCACCAGGGCGGATATAACCTTCGGCAACCCCACAGTGGTAATTCTAAGGCACACCAAGGGCAACAAGCCCCGCAAGGTCTTTATCACCTCAGAGCTTGCGAAGATGCTGCAGGCACGGGTAGAAGCTCTGCAGGACACTGATACCGTTTTCCCCATATCCAACAGCCTGTTCCTTCACTACTGGTGGGGAGCGCTTGATGTCGAGAAGATGGGCGAGCGGGACCCGAAGTCGAAACGCCGGACGCTTCACCCTCACTGCCTCAGGAAGTGGTTCAACACTTATTTGACTATATCCGGCATGCAGCAGGAGTTTCGGGATGCCCTTCTCGGCCACGGCGATGCCTACATGCGCCTACCGGTGGAGGCTATAACTCCGGCGTACCTTAAGGCTGAACCTTTGCTGACAATAGGAGTTGACGAAAAATGATACCCAATGGCGACATCCTCATAGTCATCTACACATGCCACACATTCATCTTGTTCGCCGTGTTCGGCGTGATGCTATACGACTCCGGAATACTGCCGGCACTGGCGGAGGCTCAGTCCGAACCGGATCGGCTTGATGAACTGATTGCGAGTAAGAAAGAGAAGAGGAGGTGAACAAACCAAATGACTCCTGAAGAGTTAACTGCTATCCTGCTCACCTTGTCGGCACTGATGATGCTCCTTCCACTCTTCGCAACGTGGATCATTGCCGTGGCGCTCGGCAACTACACAAGCGTCAGGAACCGGCTGAAGGCGGCGAACCTGCCGCATGACTTCAAAACGATCACCGGGGAGTACATGCCGAAAGTCCATCGGTGGTTTGCCATCAAGTTCCTACTCGCCGGAGTGCTACTCCTTGCGGACTCTGTGATGCTGTATATAGGCAATCAGCCGATCATCAGCCTCGCCATCTTGATCGGTGGGTTGCTCATCCTCCTTGCTGGTCTGAAGGCCATCGGCGTCGTAAAGCATTACGCTAAAGAGAGGAGGTGAATGTGGTGGTGTGGCAGCCAGAGTGGAGCATGATTGTGGGCATGATTGTGGCGGGGATTGTCACCATAGCCCTTAATACTTGGTGGAACGCGCGGAAGAAAAAAAAGG
>Ga0315281_10008996_pt1 | contig 13893 bp, 11 predicted proteins | sample YL17G07_0_MG_FD_204540 | JGI IMG/M metagenome (GOLD analysis project Ga0315281, IMG submission 204540) | Sediment microbial communities from Yellowstone Lake, YNP, Wyoming, USA - YL17G07_0 | ecosystem: Environmental > Aquatic > Freshwater > Lake > Sediment | place: USA: Wyoming | collected...
CGAGGTCCGGGCGTATAACCCGTTTTCCGGCCGCGGCGTCTGGGGGCTCTCCCGGATTCTCGAATATCTCGGCGACAGCGCCCGCCTGAACCGGCGCATGCACAACAAGTTGTGGATTGCCGACAATGCGGTTGCTGTGGTGGGCGGCCGCAACCTGGGCGATGCCTACTTTGCGGCCAATCCGGACAACGATTTTGCTGATCTCGACACCTTCGTGGCGGGGCCGCTGGTCAGGGAGGCTTCGCGCAGTTTCGATGCCTACTGGAATAGCGCTGCCGCCATCCCGATCAAAGGCTTTTCCGCGACGCCGCCGGGTCCCGAGCAGCTCGCCGCCATCCTGGCGCAGCTCAAGACGCGCGCCGATAAATTCCGCGAGACCGACTATGGCAAAAGCCTGCGCGCCACGGATCTTGGCCGCCTGCTGCGCAGCGGCCAGTTCTCCCTCGTCGCCGCCCCGGCCGAGATACTTCATGATGCGCCGGACAAGAGCTTGCCGCAGGGAGCGGAGCAAGTCATTTTCTCCGCCTTGCGTTCCACCATCCTTGCCGCCCGGCGGGAAGCCTTACTGATTTCTCCCTATTTCATCCCCAGCGAGCGCGGCGTGGCAGGCTTGTGTTCTCTTGTCGGAAAAGGCGTGCGCGTGCGCATACTGACCAATTCGCTGGCATCGACCGATGTCCCGGTCGTCCACGCCGGATATGCGCGCTACCGGCCGCGCCTCCTCGCCTGCGGTGTCGAGTTGTACGAAATGCAGCGCGGCGCCAAGACCACGCGGCGCGGGCTCTCCTCGGGGGCAAGCCTGCATGCCAAGGCGGTGATCGCGGACCGCGCGGCGCTGATCATCGGTTCGATGAATCTCGATCCGCGTTCGCGCCAGGTAAACACCGAAGTGGCGGTGCGCATCGAAAGCCCCATCCTGGGGGAACAGCTTGGCGCCCTGTTCGACGAGGCCGTGGCGCCCGATCAGGCGTTTCGTGTCGAATTGTCCGAATCCGGCAACGCTGCGTCGGCCCTCGTCTGGCGGGGCGAAGTCGAGGGCCAGCCCGTGCGCCTCGACAACGAACCATTGGCAGGCTGGTGGCGGCACTTCGTCAGCGGCCTGCTCGGCGGCCTGGCGCCGGAAGAACTGCTTTGACGTAACGCCCAGCTTGCATCTTTTTCCTTTTGGACTCGTCCTCCCTAATAGGGGCAGGCGCCGGCCGATGAATGGTGGCGCGTGATTTTCCGATCGACTTAAAGCATGACCATTGTCAATGAGCTGGAGGGAATGCTGTGTATCGTTGTTATTGCCCCCCTTTGGGTGATCGATTCCCAGCAAGGTGCGACTGCCCGTCGGGGTTGAGTTCACTGCCGCTGTGTAGACGATTCCCATGAGCGAGATGCCGCGTTACCAAACCCTGGATGCGAACGAAGCCGTCGCCGGCGTCGCCTATCGCCTGAGCGAAGTCATCGCGGTCTATCCCATCACGCCGGCGTCGGTGATGGGCGAGCACGCCGACACCTGGGCAACCGATCGCCGTACTAACCTATGGGGCACGGTGCCCGAAGTGGTGGAAATGCAATCCGAAGCCGGTGCCGCCGGGGCGATACACGGCGCGCTGCAGGCCGGCGCGCTGACCACGACCTTCACCGCGTCGCAGGGGCTGCTCTTGATGCTGCCGGATCTGTGCAAGATCGCGGGCGAACTCACCGTCTTCTGCATGCACGTCGCCGCGCGCACGGTGGCGACCCATGCGCTGTCGATCTTCGGCGATCACTCCGACGTCATGGCCGCGCGCGGAACGGGCTTCGCCCTGCTTGCGTCAGGCTCGGCGCAGGAAGCGCAGGATCTTGCCGCCATCGGCCACGCGACGACGGCGCTCGCGCGCGTGCCGGTGCTGCACTTCTTCGACGGATTCCGCACTTCGCACGAGATCACCAAGGTCGCTGTGCTCGAGGACGACACTTTGCGCGGCCTCATCGACGCAGCCGCGCTGCGCACTCACCGTGAGCGCGCGCTCGACCCGGACCGGCCCGTCATCCGCGGCACCTCGCAGAATCCGGACGCCTATTTCCAATCGCGCGAAGCCGTCGAGCCGTTCTACGCGCGTTTCCCGTCAGTGCTGGATGCCACCATGGTCCGCTTCGCCGAACTCACCGGACGGCGCTACCGGCTATTCGACTACATCGGCCATCCCGAAGCGGAGCGCGTCATGGTCATCATGGGCTCGGGCGCGGAGTGCGCCCACGAGACCGTCGAATACCTGCTCGGGCGCGGCGAGCGCGTCGGCGTGCTGAAGGTGCGCCTGTTCCGGCCGTTCTCGGTTGATCATTTCCTCGCTGCCCTGCCCGAGTCGGCGCGCGCCATCGCAGTGCTCGATCGCACCAAGGAGCCAGGTTCGATGGGCGAGCCCCTGCTTCAGGAAATCACTTCGGCGCTGGTCGAGGCGGTGGCGCGGGGCGCCCGCGCGAAGCTGCCCGCTTTGATCGGCGGACGCTACGGGCTCGCATCCAAGGAATTCACCCCGGCGATGGTCAAGGCGGTGTTCGATGAACTCGATCGTCCCGACCCGAAGCGCAGGTTCACCGTCGGCATTCGCGACGACGTCTGCGCTTCGTCGCTCGCAGTGGATGGCGATTTCGACATCGAGCCCGAAGACGTGTCGCGCGCGATTGTTTTCGGCCTCGGCGCCGATGGCACCGTCTCCGCAAACAAAGCCAGCATCAAAATCATCGGCGAGCAGACACATGGTTACGCGCAAGGTCATTTCGAATACGACTCGCGCAAAGCCGGTTCGACGACGACGTCGCATCTGCGCTTCGGTTCGCGGCCGATCCGGTCAACTTACCGGATTCAGCGCGCCCAATTCGTGGCCGTGCACGATCCGGAACTGCTGCAGCGCCGCGACGTTCTGGCGGCCGCCATGCCGGGGGCGACGGTTCTGCTCAATACATCGCTGCCCGCAGACTGCGTGTGGGCCTCGTTGCCGCTGGAGTTGCAAAAGCAACTCATCGAAAAGCGCTGCCATCTGCACGTCATCGACGGCTACGCTGTCGCCGAGCGGGCCGGTCTGGGGCGCTACATCAACACCGTAATGCAGGTCTGCTTCTTCGCCCTGGCGAAGGTGGTGCCGATCGACGCGGCGATTGGGTACCTGCGCCAGTCCGTCGAGGAGGCCTGGGGTCGGCGCGGACCTGAGGTGGTGCGGCGCAACCTCGTCGCGCTCGACTCCGCGCTGGCGGCACTGCACGAGGTCGAACTGCCAGACACCGTCTCGGCGACGCGAAGGCGTCCGCCGCTGGTGCCGCCGGAAGCACCCGACTTCGTGCAACGCGTCACGCGCTTGCTGCTCGAAGGCCGCGGCGACGATTTGCCCGTCAGCGCTTTTCCGCCCGATGGCACCTGGTCCTCTGGCACCAGCCGCTTCGAGAAGCGCGCCATTGCGCTCGATATTCCCATCTGGCAGGCCGACATCTGCGTCCAGTGCAATCGCTGCGCCGTGATCTGTCCACACGCGGCGATCCGCGCGAAGGTGTTTGCGCCCGAGGCATTGAAGACGGCGCCGACCGGTTTTCGCTCAACTCCGGAGGGCTTTACTCCCGAACTCGAGGGCCTGGTCTACACGCTGCAAGTCGCCCCGGAGGACTGCACTGGTTGCGGTCTGTGCGTGGAAATCTGTCCGGCCAAAGACCGTCTGCAGCCACGGCGCAAGGCGCTGGTCATGGAACCACTCACCCGGCACAGGGAAGTGGAGCGCCGCGCATTTGCCTTCTTCGAAAGCATCGAAGCCGCGCCGGTCCATGGCCTCGCGCTCGACGAGCGTAGCGTGGCCTTCCGCACGCCGCTATTCGAATTTTCGGGCGCCTGCGCGGCTTGCGGCGAGACCCCCTACCTGAGCCTGCTGACGCAGCTCTTCGGCGACCGGCTGCTCATCGCCAACGCGACCGGCTGCTCCTCCATCTACGGCGGCAACCTGCCGACGACGCCATACACCACCGACCGCCACGGTCGCGGCCCGGCATGGTCCAACTCGCTATTCGAGGACAATGCGGAATTCGGCTTGGGCATGCGCCTCGGCGTCGATACCCACCTCGCGCGTGCGCGGAGCCTGCTCGCGGCTGTGGCCTCCGGCCTGCCCGCAGCACTGGTCGAAGGGCTGCGTTCGCCGCGCGGCGACGATGCCTGGATCGCCGCGCAGCGCGCGCGGCTCGCCGAACTCGCGCAGCGGCTGCAGCCGGAAGCGTCGCCGCAGGCGAAAGAACTGCTTGACCTGGCGCACCACCTCGTCCCGCGCAGCGTCTGGATCGTCGGCGGCGACGGCTGGGCCTACGACATCGGCTACGGCGGCCTCGATCACGTGCTCGCGTCGCACCGGAAGGTCAACGTTCTCGTGCTCGACACCGAGGTCTATTCGAACACCGGCGGCCAGCAATCGAAAGCCACGCCCCTGGGCGCCGCGGCCAAGTTTGCGACGGCAGGCAAGGCGATTCGGAAGAAAGATCTCGGCCTGCTGGCGATGAGCTACGGACACGTCTATGTCGCGGAAGTCGCCCTGCAGACGCACAGCGCCCAGACGGTGCGTGCCTTCATCGAAGCCGAAAAGCATCCGGGACCCTCGCTGATCATCGCCCACTGCCCCTGCATCGCGCATGGTTACGATCTGGTGCATTCGCCGGCGCAGCAGAAGCGCGCCGTCGACAGCGGCATGTGGCCGCTCTACCGCTTCGACCCGCTGCGGGTAGAACACGGCGAGGCGCCGCTGGTGCTCGACTCTGGCGCACCAAGCATCGACGTGGCGGCGTATATGGAGAAGGAGCTGCGCTTTCGCATGGTGGAACTGCGCTCGCCTGAGCGCTATGCACACCTGCTGGAGGCGGCGCGCAACGGCGTGCGCCAGCGCCGCGCGCTCTACGAGCAGCTCTCCGGCATCCATCTGCCGGTGGAGATTCACCATGGCTGACCTGGCGCCCGCTGCGCATGCCCGGGAGCGGCGCAACACGGCGCGCGCGCCTGACGATTGGAAATCAACAACCCTCTGGAGGCAATTACCATGAGCGAAGACAAGAAACCAATGTGGCACGGTATCCCGCGCGCGGAGATCCCCTGGTTGCCGACCATCGACGCCGAAGCTTGCATCGGCTGCCAGCTTTGCTACGTAACCTGCGGCCGCGGCGTGTACGAAATGCATGAAGGCGTGGCCGTGGCGACTGCGCCGATGGAGTGTGCGGTCGGCTGTGCGACCTGCGGCAACATCTGTCCCACCGGCGCGATCGGCTTTCCGTCGCTCGATGCGGTCTGGAAGCTCGAACGCGAGCGCCAGATCTTTCGCACGGTAAAGAAGGAATACCTGCGCAAGCACGACCGCGAGGTGGCGCTGAAGGCGCGCGAGCAGGCGCAGAACGCCGTCATGCACGCGCCCACGCGCGCCAAAGTGGAGCTTGCCGGCGAATTCGGCGACAAGCATTTCCTGATCCGGATCGAGGAACTGATCGAAGGCAAGCCCTTCGACATCGTCAAGCTGCGCCTGGAAGTGCCGACGGTGAAAGGAGCGAGGCAAAAGGCTCCGTCCTTTATGAGCTTCGAAGTCACTTCCGAGCGGCAGGAGGCCATCGCGCCTTTCCTCGATGAGGTGAAGAAGCTGGTGCAGGACTCGGGTCTGGTGCTGGTGGCGGCGACACCCATTGCCTGAGGACAATGGATTGGAAGTTGATTTATCGAGCGCCCCGCGAGGGGCTTGAATGTGATTTTCGATGGAGGCTATATGAACAAGATTGAAGTCGTTTTGTGCAACCCGGTACGCACCGCCATCGGCACCTACGGCGGTTCGTTGAAAGACGCGCCCGCTCCCGAACTGGGGGCCGCCGTGATCCGCGAAGTGCTCAAGCGCTCCGGATTGAGTCCGGACAAAGTGCAAACGCTGGTGATGGGCAATGTGATCCAGGCCGGCGTGAAAATGAACCCGGCACGCCAGGCGGGCATCGCCGCCGGCCTGCCGGTGAGCGTACCCGCGCTCACCGTCAACCGCGTCTGCGGCTCGGGCGCGCAGGGTATCGTCAGCGCGGCGCTGGAGATTGCGGCCGGCATGATCGACTGCGCCATCGGCGGCGGCATGGAGAACATGGACCGCGCGCCTTACCTGATGCCGCAGGCGCGCTGGGGCGCGCGCATGGGCGACATCACCGTGTATGACGCCATGCTTTTCGACGGCCTCAACGACGCGTTTTCCGGGCAACATTCGGGATGGCACACCGAGGACCTGGCGGCGAAGAACGGCATCAGCCGTGCCGACCAGGACCGCTGGGCCCTGCGCTCGCAGCAGCGTTTTTCGGCGGCGCAGGCGGCGGGAAAATTCGCCGCCGAGATCGTGCCGTTCGAAGTGAAAGGGCGCAAGGGTCCGGTCATGTTTGACAAGGACGAGCACAACCGGCCTGAAACCACTGCGGAAAGCCTCGCCAAACTGAAACCCGCGTTCCGCAAGGACGGCAGCATCACCGCCGGCAATGCCCCCGGCCTCAACACCGGCGCCGCGGCGATGATCGTGGCCGAGCGCGGCTGGGCCGAGAACAACGGCCTCAAGCCGATGGCGAAGCTGGTGTCCTACGGTATAGCCGCGGTGGAGCCCGGTTTCTTCGGTCTCGGACCGGTGCCCGCTGTGCGCCAGGCGCTAACCCGCGCCGGATGGAGCCTCGGCGACGTGCAGCGCGTCGAAATCAACGAAGCCTTTGCCGCCATTGCGCTCGCCTGCCTGCGTGAATTGGGCTTCGCCGAAGACATCGTCAACGCCGAAGGCGGAGCCATTGCACATGGTCACCCGATCGGCGCTTCCGGCGCAGTGCTCGCCACACGCCTGATGCACTCGATGCAGCGCGACGGCCTGAAGCGCGGCATCGTGACGCTGTGCATCGGCGGAGGGCAGGGCATCGCGCTGGCACTGGAGATGCTCTGATGCGCATACTCGGCTGGAGGGCGGCGTTGATCTGGGTGCTGTCTTTTCCGTTTGCGCTGACCGCAGTCTGGGCGGCGCCGGCGCCGATGGATATTCACGCAGCCGTGAGAACCGGCGACCTTGCGCAGGTGGAGGCTGCATTGAAGAGCGGTGCCGGCGTGAACAGCCCCGACAATTGGGGGCGCACACCGCTCATCGTGGCGCTGCAGCAAGGCAAAGCGCCGATCGTGGAGGCGCTCATCAGCCGCGGCGCGAGCGTCGCCGCCACCGACGCGTGGGGGCGAACGCCGCTGCTGGTGGCGACCCAACTCAAGAACACGGCGGCGATCCGACTCTTGCTGGAAAAGAAATCGAATGTAAACGCCGCCAACAAGAACGACATCACGCCGCTGATCTCGGCGGCGCAGACCGGCAACCAGGAAGCAGCGGCCATGCTGTTGCGAGCGGGTGCTGCGCCCGACCTGGCGGACAACCTCGGCTGGACCGCGCTGATGTGGGCGACATACCGGAAAGACGCCGCCATCGTGAAGCTGCTGCTCGACAACGGCGCCGACGCCGCCAGGGTGGGACGGGACAAGGCCACGGCACTCGAGATTGCCAGGAACCGCGGCGCCGATGCCTCGCTCATCGCCCTGCTGGCAGCGAAGACCTCATCCGGGTCGCCGGCTGCCGCTGCGACCGTGCCCACCCGGCCGAAACCGGCAAGCGCCGCCACGGCGCCGAAGTTGTCTCCGGTAATCGACACCAGCCGCATCGTCCGGGGCAATCCGAAGGCGCCGATCACCATTTTCGAGTACACCGACTTTCAGTGTCCGTACTGCCGCTATGGCGCATTAACAGTCGATGAAGTGATGGCGCGCTACGAAGGGCAGGTGCGGCTCATCGTGAAGCAACTGCCGCTGCCCTTGCTGCACCCGATGGCCATGTCCTGCGCGCTTTACTTCGAAGCCATCTCCATGCAAAGCGCCGACAAAGCCTGGGCTTTCTACGACCGGATCTTCCTTGATCAGCGCCCTTTGGCCGGCGGCGAGCCGTACCTGCAAAAACTGGCGTCCGAACTCGGCGTGGACATGAAACGACTCGAGCAGGACCTGCGCAGTCCGGGCACGCAGGGCCGGATCGCGGCCGACCTGAAGGAAAGCGAGCGCTACCAATTCGACGGCGTGCCGGTCTTTGTTGTCAATGGGCAGGTCATCGAAGGAGCGCAGCCGCCGGAGAAATTCTTCGAAGTGATCGATGCGGTTCTGCGCCAATGATCGATGCAGAACCGCGGACAAATCACGTTTTCAACTCACCCCGATGGGTTTTGTCGGGCTCACGTTCCACTTATCTGAAAGGAGCAACATCATGAAACTCTCTCACCTTGCTTTGATTGCATTGCTTGGCACTTCTGTCGCTTTGCCCGTCTATGCGCAACCTGGCCCTGGTCCCGGGGGCGGTCCGGGCGCGGGGCCGGGCGCGGGCATGGGCCCCGGTCCCGGACGGGCGCGGGCGGCCAAGGCACCGCGTTTTCAATTCAGCAAGGACAACACCTACGGCTGGAACCTGATGAGCGCCGCCGAGCGCACGGCACATCGCGACAAGATGCTGGCCACCAAGACTTATGACGAATGCAAGGCGGTGCAGGACGAGCAGCATGCGCTGATGGAGGCGCGCGCCAAGGAGAAGGGCACGACCCTGCCGGCACCGCGTCAGAACGGTTGTGACCGCATGAAGGCGCGCGGTCTGTTTAAGTAGTGTCGCACCGTGGCGCGCCTGCTCGGAGTCGAATCCGGGTCAGGCCGGCCACGACAGAACAGGGGATTCCGATGACAGGAAAATTCACCCAGGCGGCCGACGATGTGCTGGCCGGCATCGGCTTGATGCGCGAGGGCGCGCCCGAGGCAATCAAGGCATTCGGAGCGCTGTCGATGGCGGCGACCGCCGCCAAGTCGCTCGATCCGAAAATCAAGGAGCTGATGGCGCTCGCCATCGGCATTGCGGTGCATTGCGATGGCTGCGTCGCCTATCACACGCGCGCGGCGCACAAGCTCGGCGCCACGCGCGAAGAGGTGGCGGAGACGGTCGCGCTCGCGCTCTATATGGGCGGCGGGCCGGCTGCGGTGTATGGCGCGGATGCGCTCAGGGCGTATGACGAATTCGCCGGCACGGCGCGCGGCTGAGCAGGCTAAGCCGACAGCGCATGCCGGCGCGCCCGCGGGCGCGGCCGCCGCGGGCGGGCTGTTGGAACTGCGCGGCATCGGCTTGCGCCTGGGCGCGAAAGAGGTGCTGTGCGGACTGGACCTTGCGGTCGCGCGCGGCGAAATGCATGTGCTGCTAGGCGCCAATGGCGCCGGCAAGACTAGCCTCGCCCATCTCGTCATGGGCTGCGAAGGCTATGCGCCGAGCAGCGGCAAGATTGTGTTTGATGGCAAGGATATCGGCGCGTTGCCCATACACGAACGCGCGCGCCTGGGCATCACGCTGGCGTGGCAGGAGCCGGCGCGCTTCGAGGGACTATCGGTTGGTGCATATCTGACGCTCGGTGCAGTCGCAGGGGACGCCGCGCATCACCTCGAGGCCGTGGGGCTGCAGCCCGCCGAATACCTGCATCGTCTTGTGGACAAGGCGCTTTCCGGCGGCGAGCGCAAGCGCATCGAGCTCGCGGCAGTGCTCGCCATGCGGCCGCGCCTAGCGATTCTCGACGAACCCTCGGCGGGCATCGATCTGCTGTCGATGGACGACATCGTCCGGCTGATCGGGGCGCTGCGCGCCACCGGGATGACGGTGCTGCTGATCACCCACCAGGAGGAGCTTGCGCTGCATGCGGATCGCGCATCGCAGCTCTGCGGCGGCCGCATCGTCGCGAGCGGCACGCCGGCCGAAGCGACCGACAACTACCGCGCGCGCCGCTGCCGGCGCTGCGACGGGGAGACCTGCAACCATGCCTGACTTGCAGCCGATGACCATGGCCCTGCGGATGGTCGGCGAAGACCCGCTGGCGGTGCTGGGCCCGGACAGCGCGCACCTGGTCGCGTACGGCCATCAACTGACCAGCATGCAGTCCGTGCCCGGCGTCACCGTGCTCGCGACCAGCGAGAAAGGCGTGATCCACGCCCGCGTCATCGTGGCCGAGGGCAGGCAGATCGCGCAGCCGGTGCATTTGTGCTTCGGCATGTTCGAGCGCTTTGGCAACCAGGTGGTGGAGCTCGATGTCACGCTGGAGCCGCGGTCGAGCGCGACGCTGTGGTCGCACTGCCTGTTCACCGAAGTCGAAGAAGCCACGCACGCGATGACCGCGCGCATCGAGATTCAGGCCGACGCCTCGCTCGCCTACCAGGAAGAGCACTATCACGGCATCTCGGGCGGCATCGAGGTCGTGCCGCGCGCCACCGTCAAGGTGGGCCCGCGCGCCCGCTACACGGCCGATTTTTCGCTGGTGCAGGGACGCGTGGGCACGCTCGATATCGACTACGGCGTCGACGTGGCCGAGCACGCGGTAACGGAACTTACCAGCAAAGTATACGGCTTCGGCACCGATTCGATCCTCATCCGCGAGCAGGTCAACCTAAACGGCGAAGGGGCGCGTGGCCTGGTCAAGACCCGAGTGGCGGCGCGCGAGCATGCGACCGCCGTGGTGATCGGCGTGACCCACGGCAACGCGGCCGGGGCGCGCGGCCACGTGGATTGCACCGAGATCGTGCGCGACCAGGCCGTCGTCAGCGCCATTCCCGAAGTCAAGGTCACCCATCCGCAGGCGAAAGTCACGCATGAGGCGGCCATCGGCAGCGTCGACTCGAAGCAGCTCGAGACGCTGATGGCGCACGGCCTCGATCCCGAGAGTGCGGTCGATTTGATCATTCGCGGGATGCTGACGTGAGTGCGAAAGATAACGAGGCGCCTTTCAAACGGAGCGCCCCCGGTAACCCGGCGATGAGCGCGAAATCGGGTGGTCCAAACGCTTACGTGTCCGTACTGCCCTCCACCAGCGAATGCGTTCTCATCGCTACTTAGTTGCCCATGACATCCGCCTCGACGCGTCAGGCATGCTTGCGGGATGGGCCTTCGGCGTGCCGGCGGTATTCTTGGGCGCACTCGACATCCGCCCCAAACGATCCCGCATCGAACGAGCAAGCGTAGAGCCGACTGCGTGGCTGCGCGGCAGCCCGCCGGTTCTGAACTTCAGGACCGGCGACCTGTTCTACGAACCGCCGGAAACGCGCCCGCTGCAATGGGCTGCGGCGCTTCGACTATTGACGCGCAGCGTGCAGGTCGTCGAGGCTGCGCCGGACCGATTGGAGCCTGGTGATGGCACGCTTGTGCCGGGGGCGGTGACGTTCGAACTGACCGAATACTCCGGGGGCAGACCGGCAAGGACTTGTCGAGCGCGGGTCAGCCAGGCAGCGTTCGAGCGCTTGCTTCGGACCGGAGTCGTTGCATGACTGGCCGCCGCGGGCAACCGACTGAACCGCGCATGATAAATGTCAAAAGGCTGGATGAATCGCGACGCATTGTTGTCATGCGTATCGCGCACCGCCCGGGCCGCATCTTTTGGCACGGTCGTTCGTCTTCACTGACATGGGCGCAATAGGTGCCCGCGTTGTCGAGGATGTTTGGCATTCGCTTTTAGACATAGACTAAAGGAGGAGCGTAGCCCTATGAAAATTCTTGCATTGGTTCTGGCCGGAGGCAATGGCACCCGGCTGCATCCGCTGACCGCCGAGCATGCAAAACCCGCCCTGCCGTTCGCGCGCGGCTACCGCATCGTCGATTTCGTGCTCAGCAATCTCGTCAATTCTGAAATTTCATCGATTAATGTGCTGGTGCAGTACAAGCCGCGCTCCCTGGTGTCGCATATCCGCACGGCATGGGCGCCGTGGTCCGGGGGCGCGCAACCCGCCATCAGGACCATAGCGCCGGAGGCAAGCAGCGAAGGCGGATCCTTCAAAGGCACGGCGGACGCCGTTTACCGGAATCGGCGCCTGATCGAGCGCGAGCGGCCCGACCTGGTCGCGGTATTTGCCGCAGATCACGTCTACCGCATGGATGTAAGGCAAATGGCGAAGTTTCATCAAGAGCGTGGCGCCGAGGTGAGCATAGCGGCGGTTCCAGTGCCGATCGACAAAGCATCCGCCTTCGGGATCATGACGACCGGTTCCGCGGGCGAACTCCACGATTTCCAGGAAAAGCCCGAGCGGCCGGCGCCAACGGCGGCCGACCCGACTCGCGCTTATGCCTCCATGGGAAATTACCTGTTCAATCCCGGCGCCTTGCTGGAGTTGCTCGAACAGGCCGCGCGGCGCGGCGATACGGATTGCGGCCATCACATTCTGCCGCGCCTGGCGCATAGCCACCGCGTCTTTGCCTACGACTTTGCCAGCAACCGGGTTCCCGGCGTTCAGCACTATGAGGAGCGCGGCTACTGGCGCGATATCGGCACGGTCGATGCATACCGCGCCGCGCAGCGCGATGTGTTGGGACCATTGCCGCGCTTCAACCTGGTCAATCCAATGTGGCCGATCCGCGGCGACGCTTACCGCGTGCGCAGGCGCATGGCGTCGCCCGTCGCGAAGGCCGCTGCCGCGGGGGCGCCTTATGTCGCAACAGGCGCGAGCGCGGGCGCGATGGCGCCGCTCCCGGAATGAGATCGCCTGCATCAGAGCTTTTCGCCGCTGTTGCTTCATTGCAGGGAGGTACCATGTTTATTGAAAACCGTTTGACACAGTTGGCCACGCGGCTGAGGAATTTTCAGCCGACACCGCTGCGGCTATCGCTGTGGAACGGACACAGTCTGGATTTCGGTCCGGATCCGAAAGTGACCGTCGTAATTCCGCAAAAGAAAGCGCTGCGCTGCTTCCTGCCGCCCGAACCCGCTGCCGCCCACGCGCGATTGGATTTACCGGCGGGCAGCCGCGGTGGGCGACGCAGCAGAGCACTCGTCCAGAAACGGGAGCGCGACCTTTCCTTGATGGTTCGCATATCGGGAAATGGGGAGAGCGCTAAGCTGGAACCTCGGCGCAAAGGAGGCCGAACTACGGCAATGGAGCGGTGGATAAGCGCCGCGAATGCCGATAGCAGTTGCTTTTTTTCTTACCATACAGCAAAGGAGAATCATCATGGCCAACATTACACGCTTCGATCCGTTCAAAGAACTGGCGCGTTTCGACCCGTTCCGGGATATGAACGATTTTTTCCCCGGATTCATGCTGCGGCCGGTCGCGCGCGATTTTGGGAGCGAACCCCAGATCAAGCTGGACGTAGCCGAGGAAGACAAAGCCTACACGGTCAAGGCGGAGATCCCCGGGGTGAAGAAAGAGGATATCCAGGTGTCGATCGAAGGCAACCAGGTTTCCATCAGCGCAGAAATCAAGCTTGAAAAGGAAGAAAAGGAAGGCAAGAAACTGCTGCGCAGCGAGCGTTACTACGGACAGCAATGCCGCAGCTTCAGTCTCGCCCACGACATCGACCAGGCGAAAGCCGAAGCCGAATACCGCGACGGCGTGCTGCAGTTGACCTTGCCGAAGAAGAACGGCGGCGAGGCGAAGAAGATCGCTGTCAAGTAAGCAATGGAACAGCCAACGCCTTCTGTGCCAGTCGCCACACCCGCGGGACTGACGGCGGCTGCAGCCGCCGAAGGGCTGCGGCAATTCGGCCCCAACGTGGTGGCGCGCATGCGCCCGCGCGGAGCGGGCGCACTGCTCGGCAAGTTCTGGGGCGTGGTGCCGTGGATGCTCGAGGTCGCCATCGTGCTCGACCTGGTGCTCGGCCGGCGCATCGAGGCAATTGTCATCGCCGCCTTGCTCGTGTTCAACGCGCTGGTCGGTTTCATGCAGGAAGGCCGGGCACAGCAAGCGCTCGCCCTGCTGCGGCAGCGCCTCACCGTCACCGCGCGCGTGCGCCGCGACGATCGCTGGCAGGAGCTTCCTGCCGCCCAACTCGTGCCGGGCGATCTGGTGCGTCTGCGCATGGGCGATGTCGTTCCCGCGGA
>Ga0315281_10008997_pt1 | contig 13893 bp, 19 predicted proteins | sample YL17G07_0_MG_FD_204540 | JGI IMG/M metagenome (GOLD analysis project Ga0315281, IMG submission 204540) | Sediment microbial communities from Yellowstone Lake, YNP, Wyoming, USA - YL17G07_0 | ecosystem: Environmental > Aquatic > Freshwater > Lake > Sediment | place: USA: Wyoming | collected...
GCATGATCGGCAATCTGTTCGATTACCGCCTTAAATGTCGGAAGAGTGATTCGAGGAAAAACGAGGTCAGATGCAAGCTGGTGATGTTTAACATTCACCAGCTGGCTATGACCGGCAGTTGCCGGCCATAGGAGTTTTGAACAAGACCACTACAACATCGGAATCGCCGTGGCCACCGAGGACGGACTGATCGTTCCGGTCGTCAAGGGGGCAGACTAGAAAAACATATTCGAGCTCGCCGAAGAGGCCCAGAGGCTCGCCGAGCTTGCGTCTTCGAGGAAGATCGACCTCGCTGACCTCAAGGGAGGGACGTTCACGATTACAAACTACGGGGTCTTCGGGGGAATCTACGGGACGCCGATCATCAACTATCCAGAGGTCGCCATACTCGGGACTGGGAAGATAGCGGACGCGCCGATGGTCAGGAACGGAGAGGTTGAGGTAAGGAAGACCCTCGCGCTATCCCTCTCCTTCGACCATAGAGTGCTGGATGGGGCAGAGGCAGCGAAGTTCATGAATGATGTCATCAGATACCTCGAGAATCCGACGCTGATGCTGATGAGCTTCTAGCGGCTGAAGTTCCATTCTTGCTTGGAGTATCTCTCGGTGACGAGCTGCCGAGCCCTCTCCTTCTCTTCTCCAGTGTAGGCGTGCACTTCCCATTCCTTTCCCTTCGTGAAAGAGCGGCGCAGCTCCTGGAGCACCCTGTCCTTCGACACCCTCGAGTGCCTCAGGATCGAAGTGACACGCTCCTCGAAGGACGAGATGTTCTTGTCAGATATCTTAGTCCGTCCCACTTTCAAGACGGAGAACATCTTCCCGGGATTGACATTGTACAACAGCGTTCCGTGCTGCAGGAAAACTCCTCCCCTCCTTGTCTGGGCGCTCCCGGATATCTTTCTGCCGTCTACGAGGATGTCGTTGATGGGTGCGAACGTCGCCGGGACCTCCATGACGTCGAGCGCCTCGATGATCCAGCCGCAGATCGCGGAATACGCCTTGTTGATGTCCTTCTCCATGATCTCCTCCGGTGCGATGACACTGTAGGTGATCTCCCCATCCTTGTCGTGGTACACTGCGCCGCCGCCGGTCCTTCTCCTGACGCAGTCGACACCTTCCCTGCGACAGGCATCGAGGTCGACCTCGTCCTTGAGGCTCTGGAAGCAGCCAATGGACACGGCGCTCGGGTCCCAACCGTAGAACCGGATGGTCGGCGGTGATCTGCCCGGTTTCACTGCCTCTCCAATCGCCTCGTCCAACGCCATGTTCATCCATGCGTTCCAGTACTCGAAGTCTACTACTCTCCACTTCATGCTAACGCTCCCGCCACCAGCTTCGCCAGGTCATTCGGTGAGAAGCCCATTATCGTGATGTTCCCCTTGGTAACGATCTCGTTCACCAAAGCCTCTACGTCCCCCGCAGACACAGGGACCCTGAGCCCGACAAGGGCCCTCTCTATGACATCAAGCCCCTCCTCCGGATGGATGAAGAAGTCTCCAGTTATCTGGACCTGGAACACTATGTTTCCTTCGTGGGCGATCTTGACCCTTACCAGTTCCCCGCCTTTGACCTTGAGCTCAGCTACCGCGTTCTGCATGTCAGTATCTAGCTCGCTATCGAAACAGATAGTAATATTGTTTGCGCAACTAGAAAAGAGGGAGTGGGATGAGATATCTCACTCGAGCGCCCACTTCTTGAGATTCTCGTACGCGATCCTTCCGCAGATCGCCTTTCCAGTACGTTCGTTGTAGAAACTCGGCACCCCGAGGTCTCCTCCACACGCCTTCGACATCACATCCCCCAGCCTACGCATGAATCGAGCGTTCTCCTCGTTGTGCCAGACCTCCAGCTCAGTGGTCTTGACCCCTGTCTCAGCAATCAGCCTCTCGACGACCGGCCTCGTCTGCTTGCAGTGGGGGCACTCCCTGCCCGTGAACCAGATCAGCCTCTTACCGACTTCATTAGCCACACCATTACCTCTTCACAAATAGACCGCACCAGCACTCGCCGTACTCCTTCCACGTCTCTTGGATCAGGAAATTGCATGGGCAGATCAGATTCAGGTCCTTCTCGAAATCGCCGATGGTGATCCTGCAAGGACAGTACTTGAAACCTTTGTTCTTCATGTTCTCGAGTTCCCCCATAGCCAGGGTCCGCACCATCTCTCTGTCCTCGTTCAGCTTGAACTCCTTGACCTCGACAAAGCTCTCCCACGTCTCAATCATGTCCTCCACCGTCTCAATCTTCCCGCCATAGCCGTCGATGACCTTGAGAGCTTCACTGTCGTCGACAAGGACAAAAGCGTCCTTCGCCCCGCAAGTCGGGCATACCTTTGGCGCCTTCAATCCGAAATGGATATCGTTGCACACATGACAACGCCAAAGTCTCTTGTTCATGGTTCCCAGGCAACTTGGTACGTAACGCAACCGATATAAAGCGATTGTGGAAGTGGGTGGCTCGAAGAGCGACTTGGTGAAGCCTGAGGCCGGTGGAGTCGCTACTGAGACCATCCGTGTGGTGAAGGAGTTTTCAGAATGTCCATTGTTAATATAAAACCGCAAGATTAATAAGCTCCCTTTACCACTTTCCCCACATGCCTGAGGGACTATCTACCAACGCAGAGAAGGTCTTCAAGGCCATGATGGCAGCCGGACTCGTCGGCGAAGAGAAGATGATGGACGCCCAGCGAATCACGAACATGTCCAAACTTCCGAAGGCCCAGACGATGAACGCCTTGCAAGAGCTCGAGAAGAAGGGCTACGCGAAGCGCAAGGCCAGGGACAAGTCAGCCGGCTACTTCCTGACGAAGACCCAGTGACACACCGACAGCGGACACCAAGGTAATCGAAATCCGTAGACTCATTTTGTGATCATGCTTCTGCCAGCGCAGTTTGTTATCCTTGAGTTCCTGGGATGCCTTGGGAAACATGCGTCCCGATCTCCGCGGTACAGAATCCGTCGCTGGACCTCAGTTCGCCACGACGGAGAAAAGCATCAATGCCATCGTCATGACGAATACGACCATGCTCGTCAGCGTTACAAAGCCTGCATCTTTGAGCTCGGACCTTGGCAACTCCAAGGCCCTCTGAACACCGAGCAGCGCGATCGGCAATGTGGCGAAGATGGCGAACGCGGGTCTCGCGACCCATCCTGCTAAAACGAAAGCTGTCAGCGCAGCGTAGGGAAACAGCATCGTACCGGCGTATAGTCTCGTTGTGATGAGCAGCCCCATTCTGACTAGCAGATTCGTCTTCCCAGAACTCCTATCGGCGTCCTGATCCGAGAACTCTACGCTCAAGAACACCGGGAACAGAAAGATCGCCAGCAGAATGCATACGGCCAGGACCTCGAAATTCAGGGTGCCGGTCTGTAAATAGAACCCAGCCATAATGGGGAAGAAGGAGACGACCCCCGATACGATCGCCTCCCCAAGACCAGTCGATACAAGCCTCACCGGCTCCGCCGAGTATAGCCAACCACCAAACGTCCCTCCGAGAATGATTGGCAGGGTAAGGATCCCAGTGTTGAACCAGAATGTGATGAAGACCGCCAGGAGAGCCGCGATCGAGCACGACGCGATCGCCCCCTTGAAGGCAGTTCCGGACGTAAGAAGTCCCTTCGCTAGAATCCCGCTCCCGCCGGAGAACAGAGTGCGCTTCGATCCATCGTCCCCCCTCCTGTCCCAATAGTCATTCGCTATCTGTCCAGAGATCTGTCCGAAAAAGACAGCGACAAGACCGGACAGAGCCAGAGACATATTGACCGTCCTCGCGTGGGCATTAGCAAGCGCGACTCCAATCGCATAAAGCAACGCCCCAGCGACGAACATGTGAGGCCGAGACAGCCGAACCATGGCCCAGGCCTTCGCCCTGAAAGTGGTCGATGCCTCAGACTGGATCCTCGTCATCTCAACGTCGTTCAGAGCGCACATGGCCGCTCCTCCTGTCCAAGGAATTCGGGGCTCGAGGGACATTGAAGGGGCGAGTTGGCCGGATAGAACTCAACGAAGGCGGTGATGTATGCCGATGTCATTCTCTTCCTGTGTTCTCCCTCAGACCTTCTTGTGAGAACAGGTGATATAGATACTTTGCCGAGTGCTGACGTCATCCCATAACCATTATTACCCCTTATTACGAATTCCCACAGGATGCCATTCTCGGACCTAATCTACGCGACGACACTGCTGTTCTTCATCTTCGACCCGTTCGCGAGCCTTCCGATATTCATCACGCTGACGAAGAGCTTCAACGACGAGGACAAGATGAAGAGCGCGAACAAGGCGGTGTTGGTAGCCGGCATCCTGTTCGTGATATTCGTTTTCATTGGCAAGGAGCTGTTGGGGGTGTTCGGCGTCACGACTCCTTCGTTTAGGATGGCAGGCGGGATCGTTCTGTTGCTGATGGCGATCGAGATAGTCTTCGGCATAGGCATCATGCACCAGGGCGAGCAGAATGTCGCCTGGGTCATAGTTGCGAGCCCGATCCTGACCGGCCCAGGGGTTATCACCACGGCGATCATCCTGACGACCAACTATGGGTACATCACCCCGCTATTCGCGGGAGTGATCTCTCTCGTTATCACTTGGGGACTCCTCCGGAATGCCGCCACAATGGTCAGACTGGTCGGGAACAACGTCATCGACATATTCTCGAAGGTCATCGGGCTGTTCATCGCCGCGATGGGCATAGAATACATCATGAGAGGAGCGATCGACTACATCGTTGCCTCCGGTCTGGTGATACTGCTTTGAGATGCGATCGAGTCGAACTGTCTCTTGGATTTGAATCGCTCACGCCAGGACGACGCCGAACCCGACCTCGCGGAGCTTTACCAGCGCCTTCTCAAGATCCCGTTCCTTGACAAGCAAGTGATCAGTGGAGTAAGCAGAAATGACGAAAACGCCCACACCTTCCTCCGACAGCGCGCTCGATACCATAGCCAAGAACCCGACGAGGTCAAATGGGAGGACCGCATCGAAGGTGATGATCCTCCAGTCCCCCTCGACTTGCAGCACGTCCGCCTCGTTCAATCGGGACTGATCGATGACGACAGATATCTCCTCCCCATCATCAACGACCGCGAAGCATTCCTTGAGCGGTTTCATGACTCTGGCGATCGCGAACTTCTCTCTTCTGATCAGGACCTTCATACCCATGACGTCCGCGCCATCGAGGACTCTACCCGATCCGACCGGACGATACTTCTTCTCCAAGATGACGACCTCCGCTCAACGGAAAGACTCACTGCCATTGACTTCTATGAAAGAGTCAGTATTAGTAGGTTGATGGGTGCGCAAGCGTATCCGTCTAATATCGAGGAGCCGCATACCCGTTCTGCCGGAGTTCATGACCGATTTGCGTGCGCTCAAGGAATCGCAGAGGGAAGGCTGGGACAGAGAATACGCTTCGGAGGCACCCTTGTGGAGAGGTCCGCCCGACTTCGATGTCCCTTTGGGTGAAAGCGCGGCAGTGCTGGAACTGGGTTGCGGAGACGGCAAGACGGTGGGCGGCCTCCTCAGACCAGGGCGCTTCGTTGTCGGGATAGACTACTCGCCTGGAGCGATAGAGGCGTGCGGCAAGAGATTCGGGTCTCATCCGGGGCTGAACCTTATGATTTCCGATGTTTGTGCTCTTCCCTTCGCTGATGGATCATTCGATGCCGTCATCGCGTTTCACATCCTCGAACATCTGCTCGCAGACGATCGCGCAATGACAATCTTGGAGTGCAAGAGGGTTCTCAGACCAAGTGGCAGGGTTTTCGCGCGCGTCTTCTCTGTTCGGGACATGCGTTATGGAAAGGGGAAGGCGGTGGAGAGGAACACCTTCGTCCGCGGCAATTCGATAGCATACCACTACTTTTCGAAAGACGAGGTCAGAAATCTGTTCGGAGATTTCAAAGAGGAATCGCTCGGGGAGCGAATAATCGACAAGCGTTTCGACGGAGAGGACTTGCGGAGAGTGACGCTTGACGCGATCTTCTCGCGGACATGACTGGTTGGGGACAGGGAGCCATCTGAGAGGCTTTATGACCGAGGAACCGTAATCCCGCACGATGTCCAAGTCAAAAGAGAAATCGGAGAAGGTGGAAAAAGCAGTTGAAGTGCTAGGGAAGAAGATGTACGGGTATGTGCCGAACACGCTGGACCACATAAGAGAGCACAACCCCGAACTGGCAGTCTTGATCAGAGAGATGGACCGGGTAATGGTGAACGACGGGGCACTGGACAGGAAGACGAAGCGCTTGATCGTACTCGCTTGCGTCGCTGTTAGGATGTGCGAGGACTGCGTCTACCCTCAGGCGAATGTGGCCAAGAATTACGGAGCGACGAAGGAGGAGATCGTGGAAGCGCTACAGGTCGCCGTTTTAACCGGTGGAGTCCCGACATGGTCTGTCGCCAAGAAGGGCATAACGAAGCTTCTTGAAGAATGGGAATAGGTTCTAGACCCCAGGGTCTCAGGCTGAATCTCCGTTCTCGTCGATGATTCACGGTCTCTCCAGATGCCCCTCCAGCGAGCTATCTGTGTCACTATGATATTCGCAGGTCATGCTTTGCTCGATTCTTCCTTTCCCAACCATAAGTAGGATTAACTTAACCTTTGGAGAGCACTAATCTTGCTAGATACTAAACCAAAATCATCGTTCCGGCATTCCAAGTACGCATTCACACGCATACTACATTGGTGGATGGAAAAGATCCAGCGGGAACTACTATGCTTCACGCTCTTCTCACTTTCATTATTGGTCATCTCCGTACTGGCCGTTTTCATGGGCTTTGATGAACCATGTAGACATAACGTCAGGCTTGTCTTTGGATTGATACTCTGGCCGCCTGCCCTCATCACCTTTTCTGGTTGCCTTTGCCTTATGTTGAGCCTCCGAAAAAATGATGCTTTCGCCATTGGGTTGATGGCCGGCATCATATGGCTTGTTGGAACCGCAGCATCCGTTCTATTGCTCAAATCCTACCACAACGATGGACATGTTGATTGGGGCGTAGACCAAGGACTATTGCCTGCTGTGACCTTTGCTTCAACATCGATGGCAATTAGCATGTGGATGGTTTCCAAGTTGGCAGACGAACAAAGGCAATCGCTGAGCGTGTATATGCTCTCGCTCGGAGTCGCGGTACTTACCGGGTTCTTGCTATCCCTGTTCTTCCTATGGGCGCTCCTTGAATTCTTATCCATCGCCGTAGCGTCCGGATTGATATGGGGCTGGGCATTCGATCAAAGAGTGATGTCAAGCGGATCAAGAGACATAAGGGGCGGTGGATCTCCCGTTGCATTCCCGCTAGCATACTTTGTCATTTCATTATTGATTTTGGCCATACCATTTTTCTTGGCTTGGAGTCTCACTTATTAGTTGGATTAGTAGCTTTCATAAAGCAGGTTACGAGTGGGGAAGACGTCAATGGCGAAACAGTGAATATTAAAATAGCATCACTTCTATTAAATTAATGGCCTGACCTAAAGGTTTAAGAACTGACATTTTGCGGCGTTGTATAATAACCCCCGCACTCCCATCATGCTGACATCGGAATGAGCGTGAGTTCATGAAATGCCAGCGTTGCGGGAAATGCTGCGAGGATACGAGCATGGAGCTCTCGGCCAAGGACATCAAGAGGCTGGAAGAGGCGGGTTACCGCAAAGAGGAGTTCGCGCAGCAGGACTCAGAAGGGATTTGGAGGCTGCGCAACTGGGATGGCATCTGCTCGTTCCTTGATCCTTCGTCCAGAAGGTGCAGTGTCTACGAGCTCAGGCCAATTGGGTGCTACATTTATCCAGTCAACCTGAGCCCCGAGGGCGTGGTTATCGTAGATGATGCCTGCCCGGCCGCTAAGACAGTTAATGCTGGAGAGAAGAAGAAAAAGGGCGTGCTGCTCCGTCACCAGCTTCGGAGAATCGATGTGGACAGGCAGCGCAAGTAGCTTTTCTTCGAGAACACCACTTGTTGTGGTGCACCCTTACCTCCAGGTAGCGGTCCTGCATTGGAACACTCTTTGCCGGATAACCTATGACCACCAGGCCGAGCGGCACGACGCTCTCGGGCAGGCTGAACATCCTCTTCAAACCCGTGATCCGATCCTGCATAGGATACGCTCCCGTCCAGATCACGCCCAATCCTTTCTCATGCGCGGCCAGCAGGACTTCGAAAAACGGAGAGAGTGCAATAAACCACTTAATTGAATCAAAAGAATATTTGTCCGGATATGCGTAGTGGTGGACCGAGCGGGATTTGAACCCGCGGCCTCCGCCTTGCGAAGGCGGCGATCTTTAGTGGCGCCTCTGGAGGCGCATCCACTGATCTATCGGCCCGCGGATGGATAACAAGAGGATAGATTTAACTCTTTTCTCGAACAAGACCGCTGGTGCGACTAACCTCTAGAGTTGATCAGCTTCTGGGCGTCTGCCACGACCGCGTTGACGATCCGCGGCGCCATCCCGATGTAGCTCTCCGGGTCCGTCGCCTTGCTCAACTCTGCCTTGCTCAGATACGCCTTCACATCTTTCGAGGATGTCAGCACATCGATCAGACGCTTGCCTTCCGTCTCCGCCTTCAGACTGACCTTCCTCACGAGCTCGTGAGCTTCCTGGCGGCCCATTCCCCTCTCGACGAGCGCCATCATGACAGACTCGGCCATGATCATGCCCTGCGATTTCTCGAGGTTCTCCTTCATCTTGTCCGGCCTGACCACGAGGCTAGAGAATACCTCATTCGTCTTCGCAAGGATATCGTCTGTAAGCACGAAGACATGGGGCAGAATGAACCTCTCCGAGCTCGAGTTCGTCAAGTCCCTCTCGTGCCAAAGGACCATGTTCTCCATTGAAGGGATGACGAATGCCCTGACTATTCTCGCCAGCCCGCAGACATTCTCCGAGGCGATCGGGTTCTTCTTGTGCGCCATCGTCGAGCTTCCGACCTGGTTCTTGTAATCGAAGGCCTCCGAGACCTCCTGGATTTCCGACCGCTGCAGGTTCCTCACCTCGGTCGCGTACCGCTCGCACGAAGTGCATAGCTGGGCCAGCAGGGAGATGATTTCAGCGTACCTGTCCCTGCAGACGACCTGAGTAGCAGCCCTCTCAACGCCGAGACCGAGCTCCATCATAACCGCGTCCTGGATATCGAGAGCCTTCGGCCCGAAGGCGGCGCTCGTCCCGACAGCGCCGGACATCTTCCCGACGCATATCCTCTTCCTTGCTTCGGACAGGCGCTCCAGATATCTCATCATCTCGGCCAGGTACCCTGCGATTTTGAATCCGAAGGTCGTCGGAACAGCGAATTGCCCGTGGGTCCTTCCGACCATGATCGTCTTGCGGTGCTTCTTCGCCATGCCAGCGAACGTATTCATCAGGCTCAGTACGTCATTTTCGAGGATTTCGAGTGCTATTGACATCTGGATCGCGGTGGCGGTGTCGATGATGTCGTTCGAGGTTGCTCCCAGATGCACGTACTTGCCGGCGCTCCCGCACTGCTCGGAGAGCGCCTTGACCATGGCCATTATGTCGTGCTTCGTCTTCTTCTCGATCTCTTTGACCCTCTCGAGCTTGACGTGCTTCAGGTCCGCCTTCGATGCGATCGCGGCGGCATCCTTCTTGCTGATGTTCCCAACGCTCGCATGGGCCCTAGCAAGAGCCGCCTCCACGAGCAGCTGGGTCCTGAGCTTGTTCTCCTCGCTGAGAACCGCCTTCATCTCGTCGCGCCCGTACCGGTAGTCTAGAGGACAGAGAAGCATTTCCTCACTTCCCTTAGATAAAAATCGTTGGACATTAAGGTTATGGTCTCAGAGGGGCTTGGCCCTGCTGAACAGAAGAAAAGGATTAAGAGGGTTTTCAGGGATATCGTTGCGGCGTTCGATTTGAGGTCTGACACCAAGAGCGGTAGGATACCTCAGGAGATCCTGGACTTCCTGAGGAGCGCTGGCGGACACTCGCTCGTTGTCAAAGGCGAGGCCGGTACGGGGAAGACGACCTTCGCTTTGCAGATGGTCGAGGAGCTGGCAGACGAGCAGGCAGAGTACTACTTGTCGTCAAGGGTGTCGGACGAGGCCCTCTATCGCCAATTCCCCTGGTTGAGGGAGAGGGCGAGGCGCAACAACATCCTGAGGGCGGGAAAGAGCTTCCTGAAGCAGACAAGACCTGCGCAGCCGAAGACGGAAGAGGCGTTGCACGCCGATGCCACACTGAAGGCCGCGAAGGAGCTGCTCAGGGCCCTTGCCCGCTCGGAAAGCGTGCCCGGCGTCGTCAGGTCAGAGCTCCAGAAGCTTGAAGGTCAGATCGAGGCGGGCGACCTGGGCGGGGACGAAAGCGAGTACAGTTCTGGAGAGGTCACCGACAGCTCGATAATCCTCGACCTCGGAGTGATGTTGCCCGAGCTGGAGCTTGCGTATGATCTTGCCGAGACGAACCTCCCGAAGAAGACGCTTGTCGTCATAGACAGCATGGACTCGCTGTCCGAGAGATACGGGATCGCCTCCCATCGCATCGTGAACACCCTCCAGAAGGACCTCGTGGAGCACTCGGGAACGAACATCGTGTACGTGATCGAGATCTCAGGGCGCTCGAGCATGGACTTCCTCGGGGACGGCGTGGTGGCGCTCCTGAGCGAGGAGAAGGAGGGTCGGAGGGTCAGGCAGCTCGTGATAGAGAAGCTGAGGGGATCGAGGATAGAGCGGTGGAGGTACACCTTTACGCTCGCGGACGGAAGAATGAGGATATTCGAGCCCACCTGGATCAAAATGCCTGGGACGATGAAGAAGCATTCACCGGTAGAGGACCCTAGGGAGGGGGTCGCATCGACCGGTAACAAGAATGTCGACGAAGTGTTCGGCGGTCTTCCGTTGGGCGCTCTGACCCTCATAGAGATCGGGGCGGACGTGCCTCAGGAGGTCGTTCGCTGCTTTGAATTGTCCTTGGTCTCCGACTTCCTGTCGAAGAAAAGGGGCGTTATTTGGTATCCGCTCAACTCCATAGACTATTCACTGCTGGACAAGCAGATGGCGGTGCTGGTGCCGAAGGACCGGGCGGCGAAAGGGCTGAGGGTGCTCGACGCTTCCGGAATAGCCGAGGGCTCGTACCCGTTCGTTACCACGATCGAAGGGAGCGAGGTCTCCCACGACCTGAGATGGGACTCGCTCAGGTATATGCTGGCAGGCGCCTCGCCGCCGTACCTGTCGCTGTTGGGATACGACGCGCTGGAGGCCCAATACGGCCAAGACGTTCTGGCCGGAGCGTTCGGGCACATCGATTCGGCCCGGCGGGACGGGCAGGTCGTCGTCGCGGAGGCCACTCAGGCGTCAAAATCGTTGCTGTCACTGGCGCACCAGGCGCAGATGCACGTGAAGCTCGAGAGCATGGAGGGCGCCGTCATGTTGTGCGGGCAGAAGCCTTTCACTCCCTACTTCCATCTCGAGTTCGAGTACGAGGACGGCATTCCAAACGCCAGACTCGTGCCGATGCTGTGATCCCGGTCCGATTTCTGCTATCAGATTTGATATCCGCGGAACAAAGTCTTTAAGAATCAGCGGTCATCGAAAACTCGATGGAAGGACCGACCCCTCAGGAAGAGGCGATCTCCAGACTGATGGCGGACGAATACGCCGGCAGGATTCTCAGCACGACCTACAGGAGCCCCATGTCCGTGCAGAATATCAGCAAGGTCTGTGGGATCCCGATTGCAGTCGCCTACAGGCGCGTCTCGAAGATGGAGGACGTGGGCCTCTTGAAGTGTGTCAGGCAGGAAGAGGTCTTCAGGGGAAAGAAGGTGAGGTACTACCAGTGCGCCGTCAGGGTGCTCAGGCTCATTTTCATGGAGGGGCGCTTCAGGATCGAGGTCGAGTGGTTGCCGGATGAGGAGCTCCTCATGCAACCCGAGGCTATCGTAGCGAAGGCATAGAGCCCTGCGGCCCGACGATACCATCTGATATCTTGGAAGATTTTATTATCCATCCATCCCCTTCAATTCCTTTGATAGGGGGAAGATCGATCGAACTTCTGAAGACCTCCCAGCTCTTGACGGACGAGTATGCGGTCAAGATCCTGGTGGCGACGGTGAGGGTCCCCAGGTCCGCGCAGGAGATATCCCGGAAGTTCGGGATCCCGATCGCCGCATGCTACAGGAGGATCAGGGACCTGCAGAAGGTAGGACTGGTAGAATGCAAGGAGAGGAGGCTCTCCCATGAGGGGAAAAGGGTCTCGTTCTACCTATCCACAGTGAAGAACGCCTACGTCTTCTTCGAGGGCGGTCGACTGAGGGTCAAGTTCGAGCTGAAGACCGGCGGGGCGGACCAGTACGGGGATCAGTGGCACGACATCGAACTCAATTCCGACGAACAGCGGAAGAAGGACGACGAGGACAAAGGGGGCGATTCCGCTCAGTGATCGCACGTTCTGGACAGCCCGCAACTTCCTCCGGATGTCGAAAAGATTATTTCGACATGATTTCCATCTGGATTGAGTCGGAGGGGCACAGTTTTTCGAGTGCTTCCCCGAGTTCGTCGTCCAAGATTCCTATGTAACTTCGGAAGGACGTGTTGATCGAGTCGTGTCGCAGCAGCTTGGCGATCGTCTCTATCGGAATTTCCTTCATGTGGAGTCTGTGTCCGAAGGATGCTCGCAGGTCGTGGGAGCGTACGTGTACCTTGGCAGCATTGGATATGTCCATCATCAGCTCCCTTTGCTGATAGAACTGGATCGGCATTGGTCCGTAGCGTCCTTTCGTAATCCAGAATTGCTGGAACATTACTCCATTTGTCAGTTGCTCTCGATACTTCAGATACTCGCTGATGGCTGGAATGCTCCAGGTATTCAATTTGAGCAATCCTGGTTTTCCTCCGTTCCTGCCCTTGCCAAGGATCTGGGACTTGCCATAAGTGAGGAGACGATTCACGTCCTCCATCGTCAACCGTCTCATGTCCACAGCTCGAAGGCCGTTGTCCACTCCCAGTGTGAATAGGAGCTCGTGCTCTACTCCCAGGGAGTGAGAGACCCTTCTCAGATACCCGACCTGGTCTTCCGATAAGAAGACCCGGTCCTCTTTCGGCCGTATCTTGTGACTCAGTCTCCACTTCAAGGCGTCCTTGTTGTCGTTCCATCGTAGGAACGTCCTTATCACCGATGCCCTTACCGCCTTCGAGCTCTCCACGAGGTCCGTTGAGAATTCCAGTTCTCTCATTTGCGATAGCGTCACCGTTCTCGGATTCGGAAAGCCCAGCATTATCCCCGCCTTCTCGAGCCAGTAGACGTACTGCTGTCTCGATTCCTTCCCTATCGTCGGTCCGATCTCTTTCAGATATTCCCTCATGCCCTTGTGCCATGCGTCCCTGTTCCTGTAGGGCATATCTGCAGACCTCAATTGACCGGGACAGACTTACTTCTTTCTTTTCCATCATTCGACACCTTATCCATGGATGAAATTGACATGGGCCATCGGTCCTTCTTCTCTTGGGGATCCCCCTTCTTGAGTGAGTCCCTAGTCTCTCGACCATGATGTTCGCAATACAAGAAGCCAGATTTAGAACGATACGTAGCTGGATTAGTGCAGCCGTGCACCATGCACTTCCAGCGCGGCATGATCAGGGCCTCCGGACAACCTGAAGGGGATATTGACCAACACTCTGCATTGTGAGCTCGCATTTGGCAAGAAGGCCTTTCCCGAAAGTCGACAACTTCCTTAGCTCTCTGGCAATGTCCTTATAGCCCTGGTTATCGAATAGTCTGGCTTGGGCCTCAAGGTCCTTGATATACTTCTTGGCACTGTCCAGTGTTTGTAGGAACCTTTCCTTCATCTCGGCGAATTTCTGGAGTTCCAATTTGAGCTCGGCTTTCAGATCATCCACTAGTCCCATTCCCCCTTCCCTGAGAAGTGGGATTCTCTTCTTGGATTTCCTTGACTAGG
>Ga0315281_10008998_pt1 | contig 13892 bp, 15 predicted proteins | sample YL17G07_0_MG_FD_204540 | JGI IMG/M metagenome (GOLD analysis project Ga0315281, IMG submission 204540) | Sediment microbial communities from Yellowstone Lake, YNP, Wyoming, USA - YL17G07_0 | ecosystem: Environmental > Aquatic > Freshwater > Lake > Sediment | place: USA: Wyoming | collected...
AGAAGAGCGATGACCGGGCCGGAAAGGCCGTAGATCAGGAAGCCTAGGAAGAGTATGATGTTCGGGTCGATCGCCACGATGCCGATGAACGCCGCTGCGCCCAGGAGGACATAGAAGGCGTTTTCCTTCTTCATGTCGTACTCCTTGAAGCTGCGGTAGCGCACCTTGCTCACCATCAAAACGGCCAGCAACAAGACCATCGCAAACGTGATGGTCCCTTTGATCGCATCGCTGCCGTAAGGCGCCAAGACCTCCTCGTAGAACAAGGAAAACGTCGCGATCAGGCACGCCGCCGGCGGGGTCGCCAGGCCGCTGAAGCGCTGCTTGTCGACCACCGTGGTCTGGACGTTAAAACGCGCCAGACGCAAGGCCGCGCAGGCGAAATACAAAAAGGCCACGAACCAACCGGCCGTCTTGAACTGATTCAAGGTCCACGTGTACGCGAGGATCGCCGGCGCCATGCCGAAAGACGACAGGTCGACCAAGGAGTCGTATTCCTTGCCGAAGTCGCTCTGAGAATTCGTCATGCGCGCGATGCGGCCGTCGATCATGTCGAAGAAACTCGAAAACAAGATCGCCCAGGCCGCCGTGTGATAATCGCCGTTGATTGAGCGGACGATCGAGAAAAAGGCAAAAAACAGGCCGGCCGTCGTGCACAAGCTCGGCAGAAGATTGATGCCACGGGACAATTGAACGCGTTTCATCCTCACGACAGCCTCCCTAAGGCCGTTTCTCCGGCCTTCACCATCTCGCCCACCTTGACCAAGACCTCGGCTTCCAGCGGCAAATAAACATCGACCCGCGATCCAAACCGGATCAAACCGAATCGCTCTCCGCGCGCAACCGCTTCTCCGCCCTTTAAGTAACATACGATCCGGCGCGCCACCAATCCGGCGATCTGGATGAAGAGAACGTCCTTGCCGGGAGACGTCTGGCTTCCTTCACGAGCCGTAGCGAGCGCCGTGTCGCGGGAAGCGACCTCAATAATAATCGCATTCTGCTCGTTATCCAACGAGGCCTTCTCGGCGTAGCCCATCAAAAATTTTCCCGGATTGTACCTCACCTCTTTGATGCGGCCGGCGACCGGAATGCGATTGACGTGCACGTTAAAGACATTCATGAAGACGCAAATCCGCTTCATGCGCCGATTCACGTAACGGCCTTCGTCGACCTCCGCGATGGAAATGACTTTTCCATCGGCGGGAGACACCACCAAATCTTCGCCTGCCGGAGGCATGCGCTCCGGGTCCCGGAAGAAATTCAAAACGAAAGCCAGCAGTGCGAGCGAAACGGCTCCGGCAATAGGTCCGCCTACCCAGGCCACACCCGCCGCGATCAAGAAGGCGACCGCGATAAAAGGATATCCCTCGCGGGCGATCCCCTTCGAGGGAGCCATGATGGGTTCTTTGATGTCCACGAGTTCCGGGGCTTCCATTTATTTTCCTTTTCCTTCCACCAGGACGTGCTCGCCTCTTTGAATCGCGATCATACCCGTCCTCACCACTTCCATGATCCCGAACGGCTTCAACGCCTCAAAGGCTTTGTGGAGATCGTCCTCATCCCCCGTGATCTCCAAAACAATAGCGTGGGAGTTGTTTTCCAAAATACGCGCCCTTAATTTTTCCGCCGCCTTGAGGACGTCCGCCTTGTGCTCGATCCTCACCTTCACCAGACACAACTCGCAGGTAATATGCCTCTCGCGGGTCAGGTCTTCCACGGTGATCACGTTCACCAGCTTGTTCAACTGCTTGATGATCTGCTCGACGATCTGATCGCTCCCGTGCGTGACGATCGTCATGCGGGACAACGTAGGATCGATGGTTTCCGAGACGGAAAGAGAATCGATATTGTAGCCCTTCGACGAAAACAGGCCCGCCACGCGCGCGAGGACGCCGAATTCATTTTCAACTAAAACGGAAATTGTGTGTTTGCGTTCCATAAATATCAGACCTCACCCGGCCTTCGGCCACCCTCTCCTTACTAAGGAGAGGGGCTGGGGGAGAGGTCACGCCAGCAACATGTCGTCCAACGCCTTGCCCGCCGGCACCATCGGAAGCACGTTCTCTTCCTTCGCCACCTGAAAGTCGATCAATACGGGCTTCTTCACTTTGAGCGATTCCCTGAGGATCGGCTCGACATCCTTCGGTTTGTTGCATAGGAAACCGACCGCCCCGTAGGCCTCGGCAAGCTTCACGAAGTCCGGCATGCCCGCCTCAAGATCGGAATTTGAGTACCGATGTCCGTAAAAGTATTCCTGCCACTGACGGACCATGCCCAGATAAAAATTATTCAAAATCGCCGTCTTCACGGGCAGCTTGAATTGCACGGCCGTCGCCAATTCCTGAATATTCATCTGAATGCTGCCGTCGCCGGAGATGCAGAAGACGGTTTCATCCGGATGCGCCACTTGCGCCCCCAAGGCGGCCGGCAGGCCGTAACCCATCGTTCCCAGGCCGCCCGACGTGCACCATCGGCGGGGCTTGTTGAACGGAAAGATCTGCGCCGTCCACATCTGATGCTGTCCCACGTCCGTCGTCACGATGCAGTCCCCGCCCGTGATGTCGTAGATGGACTGGATCACATACTGAGGCCTCAGGACCCCGTTCATATCCTGCGGATAGTAGATCGGATGCTCGTCGCGCCACCTCTTGATCTGATCGTGCCACGATGTGATGGATTCCCGGAACGCGCGCGCCCGCTCCGGATCTTTGTCCACGATCTTCAAGAGTTTCTCCAAGACTTGCTTCGCATCTCCCACCAAAGCCACGTCGACGGCCACGTTCTTGCCGATCGAACTCGCGTCGATATCGAGATGGATCTTCTTCGCCTTGACCGCGAATTTTTTCAGGTCGCCCGTAACGCGGTCGTCGAAGCGAGGCCCCAAGGCGATCAATAAATCGGCATTGTTCATGGCCATATTGGCCCAGTAACCGCCGTGCATCCCGATCATGCCCATCGAAAGATCATGGGCTCCCGGGAATCCTCCCAGACCCATCAGCGTGATCCCGACGGGCAGCCTCAGTTTCTCCGCGAACTGGCGCACGAGATCCGACGCATTCGACGCCACGATCCCGCCACCCATATAGAGCACCGGTCTTTTCGATTGATAAATCAGCTCGACCGCCTCTTCCATCGGACCCGCCGCCGGCACCACCTGAGGCTTGTAACCCCGCATGGTCACTTGCTTGATCCCCTTGTATTCGGCGGTCGCCAACGTCACGTCTTTAGGAATATCGACCAGGACGGGCCCTGGTCGTCCGGACGACGCGATATAAAACGCCTGATGAATGATGCGCTCCAGATCATTCGCGTCCTTCACGAGATAGTTATGTTTGGTGCAGGGACGCGTAATGCCGACGATGTCCGCTTCTTGGAAGGCGTCGTTTCCGATCAATTGGACGGGAACCTGTCCGGTGAAGCACACCATGGGTACCGAATCCATCATGGCAGTCGCAAGGCCCGTCACCGTGTTGGTCGCGCCCGGCCCCGAGGTCGCCAGCACCACGCCCGGCCGGCCCGTGACGCGCGCGTAGCCGTCGGCCATGTGCGTCGCGCCTTGTTCGTGCCTCACCAAGATATGTTTGATCTTATCCTGCTTAAAGATTTCGTCGTAGACGTAGAGGAGAACGCCGCCGGGGTAACCGAAGATGGTGTCGACCCCCAGGTCATGAATCGTACGCAAAAAGATCTGGGCGCCCGTCATCTTGGCCGGGGCCTCGGCCAACATCATCTGATTCATGGAATGCGTTGTTGTGGTCGACGAACTCATTAATCACCAATTATTTCAGAAACTTACATACCAGAACTCAGGCCTTTTCGTCTCAGAAAAAACAAAAGTTGTGGGACCTGTAATTTACGCCTTTGGAAGGTCTCTTTGTCAAGGGATTTCAACGTGTTACAGTTGGAAACGCTTCATCCACCATGCCTTCGAAAGCAGCTCAGCGGACATTGGTCTCACACTCCGAGCGGCGGCGCTTGACGCATGTTATAACATTGTTATATCTTTTGAATATGGCCCTTATAAAAAAACTGACCAAGATTGGAAATAGCTACGGAGTGATTCTCCCTTTGGATCTTCTCAATGTCGCCGGCTTGAAACCCGAAGGGGACTGCGAAATCCAGGTCGACAAGGAAGGCGTTCACTTAAAGCCCGTGCCGCCTCATCAGGCCAAGGATCAGGATGTCATCAAGGCCATGGCCCGCTTTGTCCGAAAGTATCAAAAAGACCTGAAAAAGCTGGCCTCCTGACATGCAATTTCTTTTCAGCCTCAATCAAATTATCGCGATTCACGATACCCTCATTCAAGAATTCGGAGGAAGTTACGGTATTCGAGACCAGGGTCTTCTTGAGTCGGCGATCCAGCAGCCCTTCCAGTCCTTCAGCGGTGAAGATCTCTACCCGACCATCTTTGACAAGGCAGCAGCCATTGCCTTTTTTATTTCGGAAAACCAGCCCTTCATTGACGGGAATAAACGAACGGCGGCTTCAGCGGCAGGTGTCTTTCTGGACGTGAACGGCCATGAACTGAATTGCCCCTCCGGCCAACTCTATGACGTCATGATGCAACTCGCCAACAAGCAGATCTCCCGGGAAGAACTGTCGAAATGGTTCCAAAAATACGCCATCAAACGTAAATCCCGACGATAGAAAGGCCTTTTTCACTCAACAATCATCCGGGTTTTCGCAAATAGCGCGGCAGAACAGGTTCGTTGGAAAGACCGCTTTTGAATTTCTCGGCGGCGAGCGCTGCAATGTGAACGGCTCGCGGATACCGCAAGGAGGCAGGACCGATCTCAACCCGCCCCTCCCCCATTCCGTCCGCGATCTTTGAGCCACAAATATCGATGCCGTTTCCGACGAGCAAGATGCGTTCCGATTGGTTCTTGAGATGATCCAACAGTTCGTCGGGAGCGGAAACACAATCTTCGAGAACGCACGTCAATCCCGAACCGTTCGTGCGATACAGGCCCCAATAAATCTCGCTTCGAAACGCATTCAGCATCGGAACGACGAGACCCGGAAAATACGCCGCATTCATGGCCAATCCCTCAAGCGTCGAAACGCCGATCAACGGTTTCCCGTGCGCAAGACTCAACCCCTGCGCAACTCCAAGACCAATCCGAAGGCCCGTAAACGATCCCGGCCCGGCGGAGACCGCATAGAGATCGATGTCTTTGGGGGCGATCGACGCATCCCTCAAGAGCTGCTCGATCGCAGGCATGAGCCGCTCGGAATGCTGGACGGAAACGGAGAGCGTGATCTCTCCCAAGACTTTTTCATCGGAAAGCAAAGCAACGCTGCCCGTGAGAGTGGCCGTTTCGATGGCGAGGATATTCGTCAAAACAGATGTTTTATCTTTTCAAAAAATTGGCCGATCCCGAAGATGCTCTGAAGGTCATTCAGAGTCACCAGGAGCATGAGAGAAATGAGCAGAAAAAATCCCACCTGCTCAAAGATCTGCCGCACCTTGGTGGAGAGCGGCCGTCCCTGAATCCCCTCGATCGCGAAGAAGAAGAGATGCCCGCCATCCAAAACCGGCATCGGCAGGAGATTCAAGACGCCGAGTTGGATACTCAGGAAAGCGAGAAAGTAGAGAAAGTCCGCCAACCCGGATTTGGCGGCCATCGCCGAGGCTTGAGCGATGCGGATCGGGCCTCCAAGAGCCTTGTAGGAGAGCTTAAACGTGACAAGCCGCCCCAAAACCGACAAGGTCAGACCGGCGAGTTTTACGTTCTCTTGGGTCCCTTTGATGACGGCGTCGAGTGGGGAATATTTTTTACGGATGAAATTCTCTTGGTGGCTCTCCGCATCTTTGCGGATGCCCAAGAGCCATTTCTTCATTCCCTCGTCGAATTGAGGCGTCACCGCGGCCGTCGTTTGATCGCCGGCCCTACGGATGACGACGTCGATTTTCTTCCCCTCGCTCTTTCCGACTTCGTCCGACATATCGGTCCATGTCTCGATGGGAACGCCCCCGATCTTCAAAACCTCATCGCCGGGCTTGATCCCCGCCTTATCCGCCGGTCCGCCGGGGACGACGCCGTCCACAACGGCTTCATTCCCGATAAAATATCCGGGTTCGATTCCGAGAGTCCCTGCATGGGTGTCTTGGGAGGTTGCAATCGTTACTTTCTTTTGGATCGTATCCGCGCCGCGCTTGAAGAGAATGTCTACTTCCTTGTTGCTGTTGAGGAGGATGTAGTCGATGGCGTCTTTCCACGTCGCAGGCTGCGCGTCTCCGATCCCGAGGATCTCGTCGCCTTTTTTAAGACCCAACTTTTCCGCCGCCGAGTCCTTGCGGACGCCGACAATAACCGGCTTTTGGTCCAAATAGACGGGCTCCATGCGCCCGACCATAAAGACGATCGGCATGAGAGCCAAAGCCAAGACAAGATTCATCCCCGGCCCGGCGAAGACGACCTTCACGCGCTGCCAGATGGGACGCTTGGAATACGATTTTTCGGGCGGGACGTTGCCGGCCTCCGGGTCGTTCGGATCTTCGCCCATGAGCTTCACGTAACCGCCGAAGGGAAGGGCCGAGAAAAGGTACTCCGTCTCCCCTTTTCGAAAACCGAAAATCTTGGGACCGAAACCGAGCGAGAACTTCTCCACCCCGATCCCCTGGGCCTTCGCAAAGATGAAATGACCGAACTCGTGGATAAAGACAAGAACACCGAGGGCGATGACGAAATAGACGATGGTCATGAGGGATCTCTTCTCTTTGTTATGCAGCGACCTGTTTTTGGGAAGCCTCCCGGCGCGCCCAGGCATCGGCCTCCAGAACATCTTCGAGGCCTGTTAAGGAAACAACCCGGTGCGATTGCATCGTGCGCTCCACGATGGCCGGTATATCGGTGAATCTGATCTCGCGATTCAGGAAACGGGCCACGGCGACCTCGTTCGCGGCGTTCAACACGGCCGGCATCGTCCGGCCTATTTTGGACGCTTCATACGCCAACCGAAGCGCGGGAAACTTCTCCATGTCGGGCGAAAAGAAGGTCAGGGTGCCGAGCTGGACCAGGTCCAAACTCTTCACGCCGGACTCGATGCGCTCCGGGTGCGCCATCGCGTACGAGATGGCGCAACGCATATCGGGAACGCCGAGCTGCGCCATCACCGAGCCGTCGATATACTCCACCAACGAATGCACGATGCTCTGCGGATGAATATGAACCGCTATTTTTTCGGCGCCCATGCCGAAAAACCACGACGCTTCAATCAACTCGAGGCCTTTGTTCATGAGCGTCGCGCTATCGACCGTGATTTTCGGGCCCATGCTCCAATTGGGGTGTTTCAAGGCCTCCTCGACGGTCACGGATGGGAGAGAATCCTTGGAACGCTGAAAAAAAGGCCCGCCGGAGGCGGTTACAATCAGACGCTTGACGTCTTGCAGGCGGTTGCCTTGAAGGGCTTGAAAAATAGCGCTGTGCTCGCTGTCGATGGGAATAATTTCAACGCCCTTTTCGCGCGCCGTGCGGGTCATCACTTCCCCCGCAATCACCAAGCTTTCCTTATTGGCGAGGGCGACCGTCTTTCCGCACTCGAGGGCCGTCATCGTGGATTTGAGACCCGCCGCTCCGACGATCGCGGAAATCACGAAATTGCACTCCGGATCGCCGGCCAATTCGCAATTGCCAACGTCTCCGGCCAGAAACTCGGTTCCGTTCTTAGAAAACTTTTCGCGCAAGCGCTTCGCATCGGCCGGGTCGGACACGGACACCCGTTTTGGGCGGAATTTTACAATCTGCTCCTCAAGGAGCTCGATTTTTTTACCGGCGGCAAGACCCACGACTTCGAATCGATCCGGGTGGCGGGCCACGATGTCGAGAGCCTGGGTCCCTATGGAACCCGTGCTGCCGAGGATGACGATTTTCTTCATAAGTTATTAACCGAAGAGGCTCGCAAAAAAATAGACTACGGGGGCGGTAAAAAGCAAGGCATCAATTCGATCCAACATGCCGCCGTGACCCGGAATAATATTTCCCGAATCCTTGACTTGAAAACTCCTCTTAATCAGAGACTCGCAAAGATCCCCCACCGGTCCAACGATGCCGACGAGAAGAGTCAGGCAAGGCCCAAAAAAGAACGGAACGGGCCGGCCGAAGATCGCCCAAAAGAGAAGAAATCCGCAAATACTTCCCAGAAAGCCTCCCAAAAATCCCTCTACCGTCTTGCCCGGTGAGATTCTCGGAGCGAGTTTGCGCTTTCCAAAACGGTGGCCGAAGAAGTAGGCGAACGTGTCGTTCAGCCAGGTCATCCCCAAAAGAACGAAGACCCAAAAGATTCCCTGAGGCAATTCCCTGGTCAATCCGACAAAGGCCCCGAACGTCCCGACATAGAGGATGCCCAAGAGAGTCATCGCAATCCTCTGCGCGATGCCCTCCATCGCCTCGCGCCTCGAGAAGCAATAGAATCCGAACACGGACAAAACCAGAGCCGTCGTCTCCAAGAGGGGGTTGGCCCAAGCGGCCGGGGCAAAGAAGAGATAACCGACGTGCAACGTTCCAAGCCCGACTCCAAAGGCCTTGCCGGCTTTCGAAACCTGAATGATGGAAAAGTATTCCCACAGGGAGACGGCGAGACAACCGGTGCAGAAGACCTTGAAGACGGCGGTCTGCGGACAAATAATGGCCGCGATAACGAAAGGAGCGCCGATGAGAACCGTGACGATGCGTTTCAATAACATGGGAAATCTACCGTTTTATTTGCTCCGAGGTCCTGCCGAATCGCCGTTCGCGGCTCTGATATTCTTGAATCGCCTCAAAAAGCTTGTCGCGATTGAACTCCGGCCAGAGCGTCTCGCTGAAAAAGAGCTCGGCGTAGGCGCATTGCCACAGAAGAAAATTGCTGATGCGCCGCTCGCCGCTCGTCCTAATCAGCAGATCAGGGTCCGGCATCCCTTGCGTGTCGAGATAAGCCGAAAATCGCTCCACCGAAATGAAATTGTCCTTAAACTCTCCCCTCTCCTTTTCCTTCAAGAGTTCGTTGATCGCCCGGACGATTTCGTCCCGCGAGCTGTAGCTCAAGGCCAAATTCAAAAACATTTTGTCGCAATGGCTGGTAATCTCCTCGGTTTCGCGCAACACATGCAGGACGTTCTGCGGGAGGCGCTCGATGTCGCCGATCGAAACAAGCCTGATCTCGTTCTTCAGGAGCTTTTCGCGCTTGCTGATCAAGAACTCCTTCAAGAGCTCCATCAGGGCCGTGATTTCATCCTTGGGACGGGCCCAATTCTCCATCGAAAAGGCGTACAGCGTGAGATAGCGGATACCGATATCGCGGCAGGACGTCACGATTTCGTCCACGACCTCGCTGCCGCGGCGATGTCCCTCGATCCGCGGAAGACCGCGGGCCTTCGCCCAGCGGCCGTTGCCGTCCATAATGATCGCGATATGCTGAGGTAGTTTTTTTAAGTCCACGGGAGTCTGATGAGAGAGTTAGACTTCCATGATTTCTTTTTCTTTGTTGGCGAGGACTTTATCGATATCGGCGATCGCCTGATCCGTCATCTTCTGAATCTCCGTCTCCGACTTCTTCAAATCGTCTTCGGAGATTTTGCCTTCCTTCTGGATCTTTTTAACAGTCTCATTGGCGTCGCGCCGCACGTTACGGATGCCGACCCTCTGTTCTTCCGCGACACGCTTGGCCACCTTGACCAGATCCTTGCGCCGCTCTTCGGTAAGAGGCGGAATCGAGATGCGAACCACCTTGCCGTCGTTGACGGGCGACAGGCCCAGATCGGCCTTGTGAACGGAGCGCTCGATTTCTTGAATCACCGACTTGTCCCACGGTGTGATCACGATCGTCCGGCTGTCGGAAACGCCCAGAGAGGCGATCTGATTGAGGGGCGTGGTGGTCCCATAGACGTCCACCTTAATGCCGTCGAGGATTCCCACGGAGGCCCTGCCCGTCCGCAACTTTCCAAACTCGTTACGGAGCGCCTCAATCGCCCTGTCCATGCGCTGTTTAGTCTCACCCTGTATCTTAGGATCCATAAGCCCCCCTAGGAAACAATCGTCCCGATGTTTTCACCGCAAACGACTCTCTTGAGATTTCCCTTCTTGAACAGGTCAAAAACCACGATCGGCAGTTTGTTATCCATGCACAGAGAGATTGCCGTCGCATCCATGACACGGAGATTTTTCCTCAGCACGTTGAGATAGCTGAGTTTTCCGTATTTCTTGGCCTTCTTGTCCTTAAAAGGATCGGCGGTATAGACGCCGTCGACTTTGGTGCCTTTGAGGATCGCGTCCGCGCGAACCTCCATGGCCCGCAGCGAAGCCGCGGTGTCGGTCGAGAAGTAGGGATTTCCCGTCCCGGCCGCAAAAATCACCACCCTCTTCTTTTCCATGTGGCGAACGGCCCGGCGGCGAATGTAAGGCTCCGCGATCTGTTGCATTTCAATCGCGGTGAGAACGCGGGTGAAAACATCCATTTTTTCCAGGGCGTCTTGAAGGGCGAGACTGTTGATGACCGTCGCCAGCATTCCGCTGTAGTCCGCCGCGGCCCTATCCATCCACGGAACTTGGGCACCGCGGAAGATGTTCCCGCCTCCCATCACGACGGCGATTTCGATTCCCAGATCATGTACGGATTTGATTTCGTGGCCCAGACTTCGAACCGAATCGGGATCGATGCCGTAGTTGCCCGATCCGGCCATGGCCTCTCCGGAAAGTTTCAACAGGACGCGTTGATAGCGTGGCTTCAACGAAGCTCCTCGCCGACCTGATAGCGCACCATCTCGAGGATCTGCGCGCCTGGAGAAACATCCTTTAAGTAGTCCCCGACCGTCTTTTTCCCCGTCGCATCCTTGACGAACGGCTGATCGATCAGGCAGGAGTCGCTGTAGAAACGGTCCAGTTTTCCCAGAATGATTTTTTCATGAATATTTTCGGGCTTGCCGGCAAGTTCGGGAGAGGCCTTGAAGACGTCCTTTTCTCTCTGCACCACATCCGCCGGCACCTGCTCGCGGCCGATGAAGCGGGGCCCCATGGCGGCCACATGCATCGCGATCTCTCGAACGGTTTCTTCGGACACCTTTTCGCCCTTCACGCGAATCATCGCCCCGATCTTGGCGCCCGCATGCAGATAGGAACCGATGACCTCTCCGGCCCCCGCCTTGACCGTACAAAACCGGCGGATGCCCATATTTTCGCCGAGCTTCGACACGAGCTGAGCCATCACGTCCTGAACGGACGCATCGCCCATCTTCTGGACGTTGAGGGCCTCCACGTCCGCGGCCTGATTCTTCACGATATGCTCGCCCAGGGCGTTGATGAAATTTTGGAACTGATCCGTGCGCGCCACGAAGTCCGTCTCGCAGTTGACTTCGAGAAGTGACGCCACCTTCTTGTCCGGCGATAAAGACACGCCGATCAACCCTTCACTGGTCGCGCGGCCGGACTTCTTGGCGGCCTTCACGACGCCTTCTTTGCGCAAGTGATCGATCGCCTTTTCCAAATCGCCGTCCATTGCGGTGAGGGCTTTCTTGCAATCCATCATTCCGGCGCCCGTTTTATCGCGAAGCTCTCTGACCTTTTCTGCAGAAATATCGGCCATGACTCAAATCCTCTCTGATGGGAAACAAGACTGAAGGTGATTACTTGGTCTCGCTGGAAGCCGCCATATCCGAAGTGAATTTACCCTCGGTCGCCGCTTCAAACTTATCCGCCTTCGAGACATAGGCATTGGCCTTCGCCCCGGCCGCCTCGCGCACCGAAGGGGAATCCTCATCCTTGGCGGCACGCGCCCGTAGAACGGCATCCCGCTGGGCCAAGCCGTCCATACAAGCCTGGCCGATCTTGGAGGTAAAAAAACGGATGGACTTGATCGCGTCGTCATTGCCGGGGATCAGATAATCAATGCCGTCGGGATTGCAGTTCGTGTCCGCCACCGCCACGATCGGGATATGCAGGCGCCTGGCCTCTTCTTGAGCGATCGACTCTTTGTGCGGATCGACGACGAACATGATCGCCGGGAGATGCCCCATCTCCTTGATGCCGCCGAAGGACTTGGTCAACTTTTCGATTTCGCGCTCGACCATGAGTCTTTCCTTCTTGGTCAGGACCTCGAGGCCGCCTTCCTCGCGTTTCTTCTCCAAATTCTTCAAGCGTTCGATGGAGGCGCGAATCGTACGGAAATTTGTCAAGGCCCCACCCAACCAACGGTGGGACACGAAGAACATCCCGCATTTTCTCGCCTCTTCTTCGACGATCGACTGGGCCTGTCTCTTCGTTCCGACGAACAACACGGTTCCTCCATCGGAAACAGCTTTGGTCACGAAGTCACAGGCGTCCTTGCACAGCTTCACCGTTTTCTGCAGATCGATAATATGAATTCCATTCCGAGCTCCGAAGATGAAAGGTTTCATCCGGGGATCCCAACGGTGGGTTTGGTGTCCGAAGTGAACACCGGCTTCGAGCATTTCTTTGACTGACATCTCAATCATCGCTAACTCCTTATTTCCTGCTGTAGTTGCCTAGAATTAAAGCGTTTTTTGGTAGCACCAAGCCACCTCCCATTGCAACAAAAAACTATAGGGAAGGGCCTGTCTTCCATGCTACCATCAAAATGTCAAATAACCCTGGCCCCTCCGCTTCATTATTAAGTGGGTCCAGGAACCCGGAGGGTGCCGTTATGCTACCACAAAAAATTGAGAAAGAGCTCAAGAAATCAAATGTTTGGTATGAGGTCCGCCACCACCCCGCAACCATGACGGCCGAGGGGCTCGCCCAGAGGGAGAATGTCGACGGCCATCAGGTCGCCAAAGTCGTGATCCTCAGGGAAAAAAGCCACTATTATATGATGGTCCTGCCGGCCTCCTATTTCGTCGATTTGAAAGAAGCCCGTCGGTCCACGGGCCATCAGAACCTGCACTTCGCCTCCGAAGAGGAGCTCGGGAGGATCTTTCCCGACTGTGAACTCGGCGCGATGCCTCCGATGGGGCACCTCTACAATCTCCCCGTCTTCGTGGAACGCGACTTGACGGACGATACGATCATTGAGTTCAACGCCGGTTCCCACGAGGACGCCGTCCGCATGAAGTATCAGGACTTCCAGCAGATGGAACAGCCCCAAGTCTCGCACTTCTCGCGCAATTGGCGGGAATATCTCTGCTGAGGTTTTCGGATAGCTAAGAAACGGAAAATCTGGTTCACTATCCCCACAGCATGACAAGACCATGGGGGATGTATGAATAGGAACCTATCGTTTCTCGCAGCCATATTCTTTTTTCTCGGCCTGGCCTCGTCCGCGACCGCAGCAACCCTGAATCCCACGAATGCCGCGGAGCTCATCACGGCCATCACGACGGCCAACGCGAATGCGGAAGACGACATCATCAATCTAACGGCGGGGACTACCTATACCTTCACCGCCACCGACAACAATACGCAGGGACCCAACGCGACCCCGAGCGTGACCAGTGTCATCACGATCAACGGAAACGGCGCCACGATCACGCGAAGCGCGCCGGCAGCCACCCTTTTTCGCTTCTTTCATGCGGGCGCCGGCGGCGATCTCACGATCAATGATCTCAACCTGGTCGGGGGACGGACGGAAAATCGTGGGGGAGCGATCCGCGTCTTCGGCGGGTCGCTGACGGTCAACAACTGTACGTTCAAGGATAATGTCGTTATCGGCACAGCTGGTTCTGGTTCCGCAGACGGCGGAGCGCTCGCACACGATAGTGCGGGAACGTTGACCATCAACAATTCGACGTTCTCGAACAACACGTGCGACCAAAATGGCGTGGCGGCTAGCACCTGTCTGGGTGGAATGCTCTTTTTTGAGACGGGAACCGGCACGATCACCAACAGCACGATTTCGGGAAATCACGCCTTGGGAACCATCGATCCGACGAACATCAAGGCTGGCATCTATGTTGGAACGG